>Ga0302325_10024533_pt1 | contig 12539 bp, 13 predicted proteins | sample Palsa_T0_2_FD_201948 | JGI IMG/M metagenome (GOLD analysis project Ga0302325, IMG submission 201948) | Peat permafrost microbial communities from Stordalen Mire near Abisko, Sweden - Palsa_T0_2 | ecosystem: Environmental > Terrestrial > Soil > Palsa > Peat permafrost | place: Sweden: Abisko...
GCACTCGAGGCGCTGGGCATCGAGACTCAGACCTGGGAACGGCAAGACCCGAACGCGGCCGCGAGCGTCGGGCTGCGGGACATCGAGGGCAATCAGATCCAGCTGATCGTCCCCGACGGCGAGCTGCAGCCGCTGAAACAGCACGCTGGGATACGGCCGCGGAAGCTTGGTCATGTCGCAACCCGGGTGCGTGACTCGCGAGTAATCCGGCGGTTCTACGAGGACGTTCTCGGGTTCCGGTGGTCGGACTCAAACGATCGCGGGCTGCTGTTCATGCGGTGCAATGCCGATCACCACGCCGCAAACTTCATCGAGGCCTCCCGCCCGGGGGAGGTGCACCACCTCGCGTTCGAGCTCGAGGACGACTTCTCGCATGTCCAACGGGCCGGCGACGTCCTCGGCGCCTACGACTTGCCGATCCTCTGGGGTCCCGGCCGGCACAGTCCGGGACACAACATCTTCATGTACTACGCGGACCCCGATGGTCACTTCGTCGAGCTCTTCAATCAGCTCGACCGTATGAGCGATGAGCGCCAGGGGTACTTCGACCCGCGATCTTGGCACGAGTTCCGGCCGCAGCACCCGCGTGTCTGGACGGCCGCCGATCGCCGCCGGGGGGGGATGGCGCCGCCGCGACCCGAGGGGTTCTTCGCGTGACCGGCCGCGGCCGCGCGCAGCGCCCCCATTCCGACCCTGAAAAGAGACCGCGATGATTCAGTCGGTAGACACAAATCGCATGTTGATCGGCGGAGAGCTCGTCGAGAGCGCCACCAACGAGCGGATGACCACGATCGATCCTGCAACCGGCGAACCCCTCGGCGAGGTACCCGCCGCCGGCCCGGAGGATGTGGCCCGCGCAGTCGACGCCGCCGAGGAGGCGCAGCCCGCGTGGGCTGCCCTGAGCATGGCATCCCGCGGCGCCCTGCTCCGCGAGGTCGCCAACCAGATGCGCGAGCGATCCGAGCAGATCCTGCGCACCGAGGTGATCGATACGGGCAACACGATCACCAAGATGGAGGCTGATACTGAGCAGGCGGCGGTGACGATCGAGTTCTTCGCGGGCCTTGGCCCAGAGCTCAAGGGCGAAACGGTACCGGCGAGCGCCGAGAACCTTCACTTCACGCTCCGGGAGCCCTACGGCGTCGTCGGCCGGATCGTTCCGTTCAACCATCCGATCAAGTTCGCCTCTCACGCGCTTGCCGCGCCGCTGATGGCGGGCAATGCCGTGGTGGTCAAGCCGCCTGACCAGAGCCCACTCTCCGCGCTGATCCTCGCTGAGATCTGTCGCGACGTGCTCCCTGCAGGGGTGGTCAACATTCTCACCGGACGCGGCTACCCGGCGGGCGATGCGATCGTTCGCCACCCGGCGATCAAGCGCATCGCGTTCACCGGATCGGTACCCACGGGCCTGGCGATCGCTCGCGCCGCCGCCGAAACGGGCATCAAGCACCTGACTTTCGAGTTGGGCGGCAAGAACCCGCTCATCGCGTTCCCGGATGTCGCTGCGGAGACGATCGCCGATGCCGCGGTCCGGGGCATGAACTTTTCCTGGCAAGGTCAATCCTGCGGCTCGACCAGCCGCCTGCTGCTGCACGAGTCGATCTATGACGACGTCGTCGAACGGATCCGTGAGCGCGTGTCCGCGCTGAAGGTGGGGATGCCCTTGGAACCTGATAGCGACATGGGGCCGATCAACTCCGAGAAGCAATACGGGCATGTGGAGCGCATGATTGCCTCGGGACGCGCCGAGGGCGCGCGCCTGATCACCGGCGGCGAGCGGCCAGTGGGCGAGGAGTTCCAACGCGGATACTGGATGGAGCCGACCGTCTTCGCCGACGTCACCCCGCAGATGACACTCGCCCAGGAGGAGGTGTTCGGCCCGGTGCTGTCGATTCTCAAGTGGCGTACCGAAGCCGAGGCAATCGAGATTGCCAACGGCACCCGCTACGGTCTGACTGCCTCAATCTTCACCAACGACATCAATACCGCCCTTCGCGTCACCAAGGCAGTGAAGGCCGGATACGTGTGGGTCAACGGCGCTTCGGGCCACTTCTACGGGATGCCGTTCGGCGGGCAGAAGAGCAGCGGGTTGGGCCGGGAAGAGGCCAGCGAGGAATTGCTCAGCTATACCGAGACCAAGAGCGTGCACGTGATGCTCGGATGACTCCGACGAGCGACGCGCTCACGCCGGAGGAGTGCCGGGCAATCAACGTCGACTGTACTCATCTGATTCATTCGTTCTATCGCTGTCTCGACGAGCACCGCTACGACGAACTCGCGTCGCTGTTCGCGGAGAATGGCACCTGGGTCCGCCTCGGCACCGAGCTGGTCGGTCCTGAAGCAATCCGCAATGTCGTCGGTGAACGCGGATCGTGGCTGACCGCGCATGTCGTCACCAATGTGCTGATTGACGTCATTGATACTCAGCGGGCGGAGTCGACCCAATACGTCACGCTCTACCGGCACGAGGATTGGGATCCTGCTGACGGGCCTGCTCCGGTGGTCCTGCCGTTGGGAATCCTGCGCCATCGAGACACGTTGGTGTTGGAGGCTGGGATCTGGAAGTTTGGACGCAAGACAAGCCGGGCCGTGATGGTCGATCGCTCCCGGGTCACTCACTACGACAACGAGAGGTCCCCATGATCGGACCACGCGACATCCAGGGTCTGCAGGCAATCATGCCGACGCCGGCCAAGCCAGGCGCGGACCGCCTGGAGGCCACCGATACAGTTGACGTCGCCGAAACCGAGCGGATGGTGAATGCCCTCCTCGCCGACGGAGCCCAGGGACTGATCGCCCTCGGGACGACGGGAGAATGCGCCGCGCTCTCTCCGAGCGATTATCGAACGTTCGTCGACTGCGTCCTAGCGGTGGTCGCTGGCCGGGTGCCGACGTTCATCGGGACGACCGCGCTGGGTGGCCACGAGGTCCTCGCCCGTTCGCGCTTCGCTGCGCAACACGGTGCTGACGGCGTGCTCCTTGGACTGCCCATGTGGCAACCGGTGAGCACCGACATGGCCGTCGACTTCTACCGGACTATGTCCGAAGCGATGCCCGATCTTGCGATCATGGTCTACGCCAACGCGCGCGCCTTTCGCTACACCTTCCCCTTGGACTTCTGGGCCGCTGTCGCCCGCGAGGCGCCGACGGTGATCGCCGCGAAGTACTCGCGTCCGAAGGATCTGCCGGCCCTACTGGACACCGTCGACGGCCGCATCCATGTTGTCCCCAACGAGATGACGACCGCGACGTTCTATGCCGCAGCTCCTGAAACGACCACGGCCTGCTGGGCGACGGCGGCGACGATGGGCCCAGCGGCGATCGTCGCCCTGATGGATGCGGTGAAGACCGACGACGCGGAGCGCGTCGCCGAACTGCACGCCGCCCTCTCCGAAGCCAACCAGCCGGTGGAGGCGATCTTTCGTGACCCGGAGATCTTCGCCACCTACAACACCCAGGTGGAGAAGGCACGGATCAACGCAGCGGGATACTGCGCGAGTGGACCCTGCCGCCCCCCCTACAACCATCTTCCTGAGGAGTATGCCGAGGCGGCCGCCGAGTGCGGGCGCCGCTGGAGGGAACTGCACCTCCAGTATTCGGCGCGGAGCCGTCCCCTCGCGGGATCGCCGACCGGCGATCCCCAGGGGGGTGCGCTATGAGTGCCGTCGACCTCACCATCGCGGTCGGAGACTACGATCACATCCGGGATGTCACGAGCGGACGGATCGCCGTACCGGGCGTGTCGGTCCGGTCGCTGGCGCTGCCCGTCGAGGAGATCTTCGCCCGCTTCTTCGAGTACCGGGAGTGGGAGGTCTCCGAGTTCTCCTTCGGAAAGTACTCTGCCCTGGTCGCAGCGGGTGATCGGTCTCTGGTCGGCCTGCCGGTGTTTCCGTCCCGGATGTTTCGGCACTCCTCGATGTACGTACGGACTGACAGCGAGATCAGCTCGCCCAGCGAGCTTGCCGGTCGGCGCATCGGGATCCCGGAATGGGCGCAGACCGCCGCGATCTACTCCCGGGGCATCCTCGCCGACGTCTACGGGGTTCCGCTGAGCGATGTCGAGTGGGTGCAAGCCGGGGTGAACTCTGCGGGGCGGCGGGAAAAGGTCACCGTCAACCTTCCGGAAGGCGTCAGCCTCACCCGGGTCGATGATCGATCGCTGAACGAGATGCTGGTGGCGGGTGACCTCGACGCAGTGTTCAGCGCGCGCCCCCCGGTCGCCTTCTCGGGGAAGAGCGGAGTGCTGCGGCGCCTGGTCTCCGACTATCCCGTCCAGGAGCGGAATTTCTATGAGAGCACCGGCGTGTTTCCGATCATGCACGTGCTCGTGATGCGCGCGGACGTGCACGAACGCCACCCGTGGATCGCCAAGAACCTCGTCGACGCATTTGATGCGGCGAAGCGCGCGAGCCTGGCGCGACTCGGCGAGATCACCGCCTCGTGGATCCCGTTGCCGTGGGTGAGCGCACAGGTCGAGGCGGCGACCGAGCTCTTCGGCGACGATCCGTGGCCATACGGCGTTGAGCCGAATCGCAAGACGCTGGAGACCTTCCTGCGGTGGGGGTTCGAACAGGGCGTCTGCGCTGATCATCTCGCGCCCGAGGAGCTCTTTGCCCAGTCGACGCTGGGTCACGTGATCGTCTAGTAGGCGCCGCCGGCGCGGCGCGGCGCGGCGCGGCCTCACGCCTGTCAACCCCCGAACGAAGAGCGAGACATGAGTCTGCTTGAGGGAACCCACTCCAGCGCCGGACGGGACCAACGAGATCCGGGCGCTGCAGGACGTCGCTCGGGCAGACTGAGCGTCCACCGGTGACCGTTTCGCACTATGACGTGCTCGTCGTGGGGGCCGGACCGGCGGGTTGTGCGGTCGCGGCCCGGATGAGCGAGGACCCAAGCCTCAAGGTCGCGCTCCTCGAGCAGGGCCCCGATTGGCGGCTGGCCGATGCTCCGGAGGCGATGTCGGCTCACGGATGGACGGCATACGCCGGGATCGAAGCGCTGAGCCCCTTCCATAACGGCGGTCTGCGCGCTCGCCACCAGGCGGACGGCCCGCTGCTGCCCTACTTCGGCGGGCGCGGGATCGGTGGCAGCTCGATCATCAACGCCCAGATCACCCTCCGGCCCCCGCTGGACTGCTTTGACGAATGGTCGCGGCTCGGCGCGTCGCGCTGGTCGGCGGACATGGCCGCCGAGCTGTGGCGACGGGTCGAGGACGACCGCGACTATGGCGATCGACCAGAGCACGGGGACAACGGCCGATTGTCGATCGAACGGCCGCCCATCGAGGAGTGGAGCTGGATCGACCGGACCTTCTGGGCCGCCGCGCTCGACGCCGGCTACGAGGAGCTCGAGGACATCAACGCCAGCGTCGCAGACGGCGTCGGCGCCCTGCCCCACGGTCGACGCGGCGGACGGCGGGTCACCGCGAACCACGCCTACATCGAGACCGCCCGCAGTCGAGCCAACCTCCATGTGCACGGGGACGCCCAGGTCGATCGAGTGCTGCTGCGCCCCGACGCGACCGCCGCGACTGGGGTCCGCGCGAGGATCGCCGGGCGGTGGCAGGAGATCTCCGCGGATCACGTCGTGCTGAGCGCTGGGACTATCGGCAGCGCCGGGATCCTCCTGCGCACGGGCATCGGCCCCGCATCAGATCTGCATGCGGCCGGAGTGCCAGTCAGGCACGAGCTGCCGGTCGGGCGCGCGCTCCAAGACCACTACATGCTCCCGATCTCGATCGAGGCCGAGTTGCCCGACGCTGATCGGGGCCGCGATCTCAACCTATGCAGCTGCGCGCTGCGCTACAGCTCACACCTTGAGGGAGCGCCCCCCGGAGATGTGCTTCTGCTGCCGCAGTCGCCAATCACCATCCTCGGTCATTATTTTCCTCCGGCCGTCGCGGTATGGATGTTTGAGACATACTCTCGAGGCTCACTTCGCCTGCTCACCTCCGACCCTGATGATTGCCCGGAGGTGAACTTAGGTTTGTTCAGTGATGAGCGAGACCTGATCAGGATGCGTGATGGCGTGCACCGAGCGAGTCACCTGCTCGACGCCGCCCCGTTCGCGATATACGGCGACCGCCCGCGGACGATCGGAGCAACAGGAGTGCCGTTACCCGCGGTCGAGGACGACGACGCGCTGGACGCGGTAATCCGTCGCTACGCAGGCCCCCATGCGCACGTATCCTGTTCCGCTCCGATGGGACGCGTCGGGGACACGCTCACGGTGGTCGACGCGGACGCGCGGGTGGTCGGCGTTGACAATCTGCGAGTGGCCGATCTATCAATCTGTCCTAGCGTCGTCCGAGCAGGTCCCTATCCCACGGCGATGATGATCGGAGAGTTCGTAGCCGATCGGATGCGCGATGAACTTAGCGGCGACGGCCCGAGCCAGGCACGGAGCACGGGAACACCGATCCGATTTCTCGACGGTGCTGAGCCGCCTCACGCGAACGGTCAACCTATAGCCAGACAATTGCAATAGGGGGGACAACTCCTCTTGCTTGGATAGGGATCGCAGCTTATGGTGGAGAGGTGAAGCCGGAAACCGAGACGGATACCGGTCGGGTTAGGGCGGAACTCACCTCAGACGAGTTCCGTCGTGTCGTCGGGCACTTCGCGAGCGGAGTGACGGTGATCACCACCGTCGACAACGCGCTTCGCTACGGGACCACGGCGAGCGCCTTCAGCTCCCTTTCGGTCGAACCGCCGATGCTTCTCGTCGCGCTGAACCGCACCTCCGAGACAGGAGCAGCGGTCGCGACCGCCGGTCGGTTCGCCGTCAACATTCTTGCTGAGGACCAAGAGGAGGTCGCCCTCCGGTTCGCACGCAAGGGCTCGTCCAAGTTTGACGGGGTTCCAGTCTCGGTCGGTCACGGGGGCCTGCCCCTGATCGACGGCGCTCTGGCGACGCTTCAATGCCATGTCACTAGCCAGGCGAGCGGCGGAACTCACACCGTTTTCCTCGCAGAGGTCGTTCATGCTCAGTCGACCGCCGGCACTCCACTCGCCTACTGGCGAGGTCGCTTCGGTCGCCTCGAGCTCGTCCCTGAAGTAGACACGCGGCAGCCCCAGCAGCTTGAGGATGCGCTCCGAGCACGCACCGCCATCATCCTGGCTGCCGCCATCGCGTCCGCCGGAAGACCCAGCTCGCAGTCGCCCTCGGACGCTATCCTCGAGGAGCTTGCGCAAGCGCTGGCCGCCCCGGTCCCACTGGCTCATGTCCTGACCTCGGTCAACCGCTTCGACGCCCGACTTATCGCCTCGGGCGGGATCAAGGCGCTGGAGGAGGCTTACGCGCGACTTCCGGCGGTCAGCGCATCCCCGGCCGGTCCGCAGCAGTGGATGGGAACGGAGCTGGTGGAGCTCCATAGCGCGGTGCTTGAGGCCCACAAGCGAGGCGACGTCGCGGCGCTGGCAAGGGCCTTTGACGCGCGGACCAAGCAGCTCGCGTCGTTGATGGTCCCTGCGCTGGAGGCCGACTCCAGGTGAGCACGTTGGGCGCCGGGTCACGGGCTACGGGCGCGACGCCGATCAAGGATGTGCTTCCCCAGTTGCGGGAGGGGCGAATCGTCGTTGTCGTCGATCATCAGCGCGAGCTCGGCGGCGTGACTGTCGCGGCCGATCGGGTGACCCCCGCGTCAATCACCTTCATGACCCGCCAGGCGGGCAGCTGGCTCTGTCTGGCGCTGACTGGGCAGCGATGTGAGGAGCTTGGGGTCCGAAGCCTGCGCCCCGGGAGTAGTGGCAGAGAGCTTGGGTTGTTGCAGCCAGTTGATGCTGCGGCGGGTGTCCGCAGCGGCATGAGCGCGGAGGACCGCGTCCACACCATCCAGGTGGCTGTCTCCAGGGACAGCTCGCCGAAAGATCTCGTCGCTCACGGGCACGTCCAACTCTTTCGCACCCACCGCACAGGCGTCGTCGGGCGTCCAGGGTTGGCCGAGGCAGGAGTCGAGCTCGCGCGTCTCGCCGGCTGCGCGCCGGCGGCCGTTGTCTGCGATCTCCAAACCGCTCACGGCGCAGCCGCGTCACTCGAAGCGATCGCGCGCTTCAGCTCTGCTCACGCTTTGCCCATGGTCGAGATGAAGGATCTCATCGCGTATACACAACTACACGGCAGGGTCGTTGAGCCGCTTGTCAGCGTTGATTTGCCAACCCCCGCGATCAGGTTTCTTGCGACGGCGTACATTGCAGAGGGTGATGATGCCAATCACCTCGCGTTGGTGAACGGTGAGCTCGATACAGGCATTGTGGGGGTTCACATTCATGTTAGGTGTCCGGGGGACATCTTTCACTCGCACACGTGCAATTGCCGTCTGGAGCTTGAGGCAGCACTCGAAGAGATCGCAAGACGGGGCCGCGGGGTGGTCGTCTACCTCTCCAGTGAGGGAGGTGAGCTCGACCTCAGGTCCGATCATGGATTGCCGGTGGACGGCTCCTGCGACGGCCTTGCGGCAGCGATACTCTCAAATTTGGGGGTGAACTCGATCGAACTGTTCAATAAAGACGAGCGCCTACGCGCGAGGCTTGCGGATTACGGCCTGTCGGTCGCGCCCACGTGACTGTGACTGCTACGCCGGTTGCGCAGCCTCGATTTTCGACGAGGATGGTGTATAGCTCAGGCGATAATGTCAATTATCAAAAAGCTATACGAGAAGGACACGAGCCGGTGAGTCCGGCTCCTATAATCGGCGCTAACGAGTCGGAGGTGGGTAGTGGCTTCAATTGGACCGGTCGCGCGGACAGAGTCGCCGCGGCCGACGCGGGCTCGGCTTGCGAAGCTGTGGCTCTGTGTCCTTGATGTCATGGAGGAGTCTGGCCGGAACGACTGGTGGGGCATGGGATATGCCCATGACGAGGTGACGCCTAACGAATTCGCCGTAAGAGCACGGCACGGGCGACGTATCCCGCGGACGTTTCGCAGAAGTCACGATTCGTCCCCGGCCCCACGGCCGCTCCGTCGCCGACATTAGCTGGGCATGTCTCCATTGTGATGTTGACGGCTGTCGACGAGAGCGCTGGCAAATCGCGGTGACGTTGGCGTAGTTTGGAGCGTGCGCCCGATTGTTCGTGGCTAGTTGGGGGGTCGTCTTAGCTTAGTCGATGGACGATCGTCGGCAAGTGAGACTCCTATGCGTAGGTGACGCCTCCGTCGGCGACAAGCGTCTGCCCGGTCAGCCAATCGGAGTCGGGGCCCACCAGAAACATGACCGGGCCGACGATGTCTTGTGCGGTGCCGACGCGCCGCAGCGCGGTTTCACGCACTACCGCCTTGAGGTTTTCCTCGGTGATGCTCTCTCGCGGGACTTCAGTCACGGTTGCGCCAGGTGCCATGGCATTGACGCGGATACCATCTGGGCCGAGCTCGCTGGCGAGCGCACGGGTGAGCCCCACAACCCCCCCCCTTGCTGGAGACGTAGTGCGGATAACCGGGGCGACCCAGCCAGAACGCGCTCGACGACAGATTGACGATCTTGCCGTAGCCGGCGCGCCTCATTCCGGGGACGACCGCCCGGCAGCACAGGAACGTGCCCCGCAGGTTGACGCCGAGGACAGCGTCCCACTGGGTGACGGGAATCTCGGTCAGTGGGGTCGGTGCCAGGGTGGCGAACATCGCCGCGCTGTTGATGAGTACCGCAGCGTCGCCGCGCCATGACTGGACGCCCAGAAGCATCGAGGTTACGGCTTCCTCGTCGGAAATGTCAGCGACGAACGCTCGGGCACGCTCGGTGCCGATCTCTTGGGCGACTGATTCTGCGATTGCTTCGTCGAGATCGACGATTGCCACGTCCGCCCCGCGTGCCGCGAGCTCCAGCGAGAACGCTCGGCCCAGCCCCCGTCCCGCACCGGTGACGATTGCGAGACGTCCATATAATTCAGCGCTCACGATTAATCCGCCGGCCGGTACTCACGATAGTGACCGCCAACGTTGCCAGCGGCGGGCCATGAGGGCCTCGAACTCCACCCGCTGTGGATCCCTTACTAGGCTTGGCATTCCAGCAACTTTATCGGTTCAATTCCGCCGCGACCGCCGTCCACCAGGAACTTCGGCCCATCTGCAGTACGGTCCATAACTTCGAGACGCGGGTCGGCCCGTGGCACACCACGACGTAACACCCGCGCGTGCGGGAAGACGTGCCGCGGCCGCTGCTGCCGGGTGGCGGGCGAGCGGAGCGACAGCTACACGCTTGAGTCTCAGACGCGGATGAGGGTCTTACAACTTCCACGTCGGGGTGCTCTTGTAGCGCGATGGACTCCGCCGCGCCCGCCATAGAAGACATGACGAGCTCGTCGCCCGACACGGGCGTGTTGTCAGCTGCGGTGTAGGCGAGGCGAGCAGGGGTCGTTGAGGCGAGCAGGCGCTCCGCGACGGGTCGGTCGAGGAGTGCGAGACCACCTTTGGGCAGTGCCATCCGGTCCCTTTCATCGTCCGTTGCCGGATGCGCACCACAATCAGGTGTCCGCTTCAGGGCGACTGGGTGTCGCCGTGCGTGGAACCGGCGACTGAGTGCAGTCGAGGCGGGCCGTGGCTGTCATATCCCCGCCGACGTGTGCGCGGAGCGCGGCCGGCATCCTGCGCCTCCCGGCCTGCTGCATGACGCCGTGGCATTGACCGGGGAGTTCTCCCGGGTCAATCGTCCGTTAGGGAGTATTGATCATGTTGTTGATCACCGGATGCGGCCTCGGCATGACCTGGAGCCCGCTAGGCATCAGGCGCGTGCCGAGCACAACGGTCGTCGCCGGCCCGCTGATCCCCGCCTGAGCAAGGACACCATCATGCAACTTGGGATTCGCTCAGCGACATCCAGGCCGGCCACGCCGCCGAACGCGTGGCAGACGCGATCCGCTACGCGCGGCTCCCTGATCGCCTTGGGCTCGACGTGTTCGCGCTCGGCGAGCACCACGCCCCCGAGTTAGCGGTCCCCTCGCCAGCGGTCGTGCTCGCCGCGGTCGCGGCACGAACCCAGCACATCCGGCTCACCAGCGGGGTCACGGTCCTGCCCGTCCTCGATCCGGCTCGGGTCTATGAGGACCTCGCCCAGGTAACCCGCCCCCCACCACTGACCGGCGAGTCGTCGACGCTCTGCGCGAGTATCACCGCAAACACGGCCGCTCGCGAACCATGACCAGTTGGAAGGCAGTGGGTGGGTTGCCGGCGGCGGACACGATCATCCGCCACTGCGGTTCATGGCGAGCCGCGATCGAGCTTGCCGAGCTACCCGTGCCCCAGCGGGCGCCGCGCGGCCCCAACGACGATGGAGTGATCGCTGCTCTGCGCGAGTACCGCGACGAGTTAGAAGTCGCCCCCACGATGGCCGCATGGCGCAAGCAGCATCGCCAGCCGGGCGTCAAACTCATACGCAACCGTTTCGGCACGTGGGAGCAAGCGCTCGCCCGGGCGGGCATTTCGCAGTGACGCCCGCGCAACGGCCATGGTGATCGGTGTCATCCCATGTTCTCGGTATCGCGTGGCGCGCCGAGCTTTTGCCCAAGCCGTTTTTGGAGCATGCCATGTAACAGGTGTCGGGGCAGCAGCGCTGCGGTGAGAGCGGCGGGCGACAGTAAGGCGTCGAACTGTTCAGCAGTCCAGGTTGTGCTGCGGGCGGCGAGCACGACTTCGGTGAGGATCTGCTCACACCATTCGGTGACCTGCGCGTCAATCACCCCCCGTGCACCCGGCACCGTGCGGTAACGATCGCGCCAGTAAGTCTTCATGTCGGTGATGGCCCGGAAATCGGCGTTGATCGTCAGCTCATGGCGGGCGGGGTGATACCGAGCCGCCTGGTCCTCGAGGTCACCGACGGCGCGGGTGCCGTCGCGTCGTGAGATCCACGCGACGTGCGGTAGATCAACGCTGCCCGGCGACGGGGCGACCACGTCGTCATCGTCGAGTTGGGCGTCGGCTGCCGTGACGGGGTCTGGGCTGGAGGTCGGGTCGCTGACGGTGGTTGGCGGCGGCGTAGCGCCGGGGTGGGTGTCGATGTCGCGAGGGGCCCGGTAGCGGCTGAGGCAGTACAGGCCCAGGAGCGGGGTGACGCGCCCGCGGATCGCGTCTTGGCGAGGGACGCCGTCGGCGACCGCGGCGTGCTCCTGGAGTCGCAGGATCTCTGCAGGCATGGCTTCAGCGAACTGCTCACCCCACCGCGCCCACGGCAAGGGTTGGTTGTCGATCAGCAGCAGGGTGCGGGCGATGTTGGCCTCCAGGCGCCCGGGCGGCACGGTCGGCTGCAGGTAGATGACGACGCGCTCATATCCGAAGCGGATCCCGAAATCCTGCAGCCGGTTGTACCCGCCACGTGTCTGGGGCAGCAACTCGTACAGCTCGTCGCCGTATAGGGCACCGGCATGGCCGGTGGAGACCCACGCCGCCGCCTCGCGCCGGCGGCCGCGGTGATCTTCGTCGAGCACCCACCAGTGTACGGTCGCATCAGACAGCTCGAGCGTCCCGCTGGCTTGCGCGCGCTGCTCCAGATGCCAACACTGGCCGTGGATGCGCTGCAACGGCGCCGGTTCGTCCCAGCGCCCGTCGCCGGGCTC
>Ga0302325_10024536_pt1 | contig 12538 bp, 13 predicted proteins | sample Palsa_T0_2_FD_201948 | JGI IMG/M metagenome (GOLD analysis project Ga0302325, IMG submission 201948) | Peat permafrost microbial communities from Stordalen Mire near Abisko, Sweden - Palsa_T0_2 | ecosystem: Environmental > Terrestrial > Soil > Palsa > Peat permafrost | place: Sweden: Abisko...
CTAGCAGGGAAAATAAGACGACACCATATAGCGCCCCAACGGCCTGTACACATGCAATGACTAAATGCAATGGACAATCGGCCGAGTAAATCAACCCCTATCTCTCTCATTATCCAGGTTCGTAAGGCAGACAAGCTGCAAGGTGCATGGCCAAAACATCTCCTCATGGATTTTTCGCTCGTCAAAAGGATAATCGATCCAGTCTCAAAACAGTTCTAGCGTGGAGAACAAACGGGGCCAACTCGGAGTGAAGACCGCTTGGGGTCTTCAAATCCTGGTATGAGTGCAATCTCGCGACTCAAATAGTCTTACAAAGACTTTGAAATGCCCATCTAAATAATGGTCTGTTTCCATGACTGGGCACGTTCCCGGGGCAAATGATCCAGATATCGCGGTACTCCTCGGACAGAACAAAGTAAAGAAAAACGCCAAAACAATGCCAGGTCGCTGTATGAATCCTGAAAATGGGTATGGCCATGACAAATCCTAACGGAAAATCCTTAACGGCGTCGTCCGTGGGCATGACGATCACGCTCGCGGTCTCTGTCCCTTTCACGCCCGGACCCGGAATTGGTAGTGGCAGTGGCAACTGCAGGTACAGATGCAGATGCAGCGGTTACTGGAATCTGACTGTAGGCAGAGCTGTCTTGGTATACTCGTTCACCATATGGATCCTGGGTGTCGTAGGCGCCTGCAGGAGGAACCGCTGGATTGTTAGAAAATTTTCATATGGAAAAAAGAAACCTAGTAGATGGCTGGTGATTGTACGCACCACGATTGCTGTAGTAAGGATCTTGAGATTGGGAATACGGAGCTGATGAGACTGCAGGTTGTTGATAAGAAGAGTACATCGTCCGGCTATCTTGCTGTTGGGGATAGGTAGAGCTGGAAGGAGCATACTGAACGCTACCCCTCGAGATTGAGGACTGAGTGGTAACGGGTACCCTGGCACCGGAACTTCTAGGGTCAACACCGGAACTTCTTGGGTCAATGCCAAAATTTGCTCCGGCATAGTAATTGCTACTGTCCTGTACGGCATATCCTTGGGATTGTTGGTATGCTGAAGGCGGCTGGGCATAGCTGCTCTGCTGTGGGTAGCCACCTTGGGCACTATCATATACCTGTTCTGTGGGTGTGGAAGATGGTTGCTGGTATCCTAACGTTGCTGGCTGTGCAGTTTCGGAGGTGGGTCCATAGTACTGCCGGGACTGATGTGTTGTGGAAGCACGATACTCCACTATAGGTGTGTTAGACTTTCCAACAATACCGTCCGAATCTCGAAAAGAGATACCATTAGAGGGCTGCCCTCTTGATTGCGTCGCTCGACGCTCGGCCTCCCATCTTTCAGAGTCTGCTTTCAGATCTGCAATCATAGCCTGCCACAGTTTTAGTGAGAGTCTTGCAAGAGGGTTGATGAAGGTGCTCTATTACGGTCGTTAGGTTTCGGTAGGCTGTGATGAAAAAGCCCTGTTGGACCTGTCGAGTCTGCGGGTTCTGTGGCAGGTCAGCGAGGCTCTCATGACGATGTTGTCTCGGTCCTGCGATGACCAACCTCATACTGGCCAGGTCGTACGAGAGCATCGTTCCCAAGGTAACGGCAGATGTCTGCCGTGATAACCTCTCTGTCGATGCCATCCTTGGGAACAAAGTACTCATTCGTACGAGCCTGGGCTGCTTGTTGAGCACGCCTGTCGCGATCCTCGCGATCTCTCACTCTATCTCTTGTAGTCATGATGATAAAAGCCGGTGAAAATTGTTTGGAAGATGAAAGAAAGGAAGTCCGGGAACTGAAGATTGGGATGCAGGTCACGCACACCACGGGCGGCAGCCTAGGAGACGGAGACGAGGGGAACGGGGTGGTAGCACAAGATCGGGGGAGAAAGGGTGGGAAGAGAAAGCCTGGAAGAGATTCCAACGTGGTAACCGGTGCGGCGGGGGGAGCCTCGAGAAGAAATAGTCCCAGAGGCGCTGGCAAGCCTGTCCAATTATCCGGCACCGGTGAGTCCAAAGGGCGATGCACGACTGACGGAAGAGCTGAGAGGTTGGTGGTGGGTTGGCTGCGGTCTGCTCTGAGCTGGCCTTCTTGAGGATGCAGGTGTGCGTTAGAAGAGGAGGAGGGGAGAAGCGACGAGTGGCCGACGAAAATGGCACTGCAAACAAGTCCGCGGCCTGCTGTAGGCGCTTCTGCTTTGGCGCTAGTCTCGCGCTGCTCTAGAGATCACGGGGTGGCGCTTGCAAGCACTGCGGCACGCTGCTTTAAAGTGATCTGAGCTCTCGCCTCCCGCTGTGCTGCGTAGCCTGCGTTGCGTTGGTCGGGACAGCAGGCGGGCAGGTCTTGGGAGATCCAACGCAGTGGATGTGGTTATGAGGAGGCTTGAAATGCGAACAGCACCTTAGCACTGGATTATGGATGCTTCAGGTCGAGAATTTTTCAATAAATCTTCTGCAGCCGTCCGGGCAGTTGTTGCGTATTTAAAGGACGGTGCACAGGGAGGAATGGGGAGGCCTGAAAATTGGAGCTCGTCTCCCAACGTCAACTTGTCTGCTCATCAATATCAGGAACCTGCAGTGCTGTGGGTCCTACTGCAAGGCCAAGCAATCCGTCCGAGAACGTTTGGGGGCTCCAGACCGCCACTGTGGCCATATCATAAACATCTTTTGTCACTGGTAGGATGGGAGGGCTTGTGATGCGAGGGGCAACCCCGAGTACGGCTGGGAATGGTAGTCGGCAGGGTTACAGTCTTCTCGAACTTTGCTTCATTCTGAGGCTTATTCGTTCCCTTTACTGAAATCTATCTAAGCTCTGTCTTGAATTAAAATCCCAATCTTTAAAGCTTCCTCGCCTCCAAACCTGCCCACAAAGCAGCCAGCGAAAATTGGGGAGGGTGGCGTGGCCAGGGTTGGGCATCATCAGGCTGAGATGCATTTGCATGGAGACCCAACGCACATCCATGGTCCTTGATTCGCTGAACGACTGGATGACCGGATAAGGCAGTTTTTTGTGTCCACTACCACGATGCCAGCAGTTCGGTGCGGCTGCGAAACGTCGCTTGACTTTCGCAACCTGGTTTTGTCTTCTGCGTAATGGCGTTCTTGTTGAGAATTTCCATTCCTATGATTGTTCGAGAATTCGTGAATAGCTTCCACTGGGTGGTCAGTAAAGGCAGCTGAGGCTGAACACCAATAGACTGCTGCCTGGCCGACCAGTGAAGATCGTGATTGTCATACATTTCACCGGTGATCATGTTGCAAATCCCTCGAGCAACCCTGCCGGTCGAACCTTAAGAGGAATTATTGGGCGAAAAACTTGACGATTCGCATTAGGATTTTCATTTAATGCAGCGTCCATCAACATTTAAGATCCTCTCGAGAGAGTTCAATGTATGCAGAACTTGAAAACGAGTACCAACGAATCAACCATGCAGCTTTACAATGTAGGGATCCATGACTGCAGCTGCAGCTTCGCTTTCTCCTGAGTCGGACGCCGAATCGACTGCACTTCCGCATCGTCCTCAGAACACATGCCTTCCATCAGCCAGTACGGAACGTATCATCCAGCCTTCCTCGAATAAAACAAGATTCAATAAGGTTACTGGCGCTCAGAAGCCAGCAGGGTTGCTGACTTTTGACAAGTCTCTGCAATTTCTCTTAGTTGACGATCCGGGTCGGTCCCGCGAGGTGGAACCAAAATCGGCTTCAAGAACTTGTGGCAGTCTGCGATAGGGGAATCTCACCCAGGTCTTCTTCGACTTTTCGTGAATGGCGTCGTATCATCCGAAGGCTAACTTTTTCTGGCCCTTCTCTGGCCTGTCTCTTGCAGCCTTCTTCTTGTTCGTGTTGGTACCAGCCTTCTTGTTGGTCTTCGAGGTAGTGGCTTGGGAATGGTGAGAACGCTGTCCGTTTTCTTCATCTTGGAGATCTTTCGCAAAATGCCAATCCTGATGACTTTCAACATTGGCGGATTCTATGGCCTGATTGCAACGGCTGCATATATAATCAGTAATTTGGTGTTGATGAAGGGCCGAGGGACCTGTTGAGACCGTGTTCTCTTGTTGGACCTTGGTTGTTTCGTAACCAGAAGGCGAGGCCGCCATTTTAAATTCGTCTGCCTCTGCATTGCCTCCTTCAACCGATGGAGAAATGCCGGGTAAGTCATGAGCGCCAAACTCATCGTCATGCTCCTCCGTGCTGTCCGTTTTGGTGAAGAATTTCTGAATGCCACTCGTTGCTTCGAGACGGCGCCGTTTCTCTGGTCTCTCCTGACCACTCTCAGTCCTGCTCGACTCTCGTGCATTTGAACTCAATGCTTTGGCCTCGTCACCCTTGATGAGGAAGGCCCCGATACCCATATTTCCCTGGACACCATCCTCGAAACCACCCACGCTAAGACTGATGTTTGAGCAAGGCCACACTCTTCCTTCCAGTATGATCTGGCCCAGAAGAGTTTTGGCCAGCTCAAATAGAGCAGCTTCATCTATTTTTTTCCCTTGAGAAATGGGAGCCTGACGGGATTTCGTTGCTTGACCATGACGATAGTGTAGGTTGATAGTCTTTGGTCTTCTCTTGTTCTCCAGCACACCCTCCTCAACCAATCGGGAGTAGATGTCAGCTGAGAAAATACGGAGCCATCGATGGGCTTGCTCGGGTGTGTTGATGCTTGGACGGAAACTCTTTGCGGAAAGCATCGACTTAATTTGAGTTCGAGAATTTACCTCGCTAGAGTCATTGCCCCGGATGATTTGGTACACCCACGTGCTAGTATCATCTCCTAGTTTCTGTTTCAGCTGTTCCATAGGAACTGGCAATAGATCCTTGACCGTATCTGTGTTGAATGCTGAAGTGATCTGATCTCCAAGCTTGCCTCCTAGACCTCGAATTTTGGTAAACTTGAAGTCCGACATGAACATTTGAATGGCCCTGTTTCGAATGACCGTTTGTTGATTTGGCTTCTTGTGTGCCGAGCCTAACTTTGCCAACATCTTGTTCTGTGCTATTCCTCCAGAACAGGTATATTTTAGCTTGTCTCTAACCGCTTTTCGAACATCCCGAACAATTTCAGAGCCAATCAAAATGGCTACATCGTCCCAGTCAGGATCATCTTCTTCGGTCTCATCGATATCTAGATCGACCAGAGCGTCTGCCTGCCAGTCCAATGCTGTTGTTGGAGGGAGCGGTAAACATTCGGTGGGATCATCGTAGGGTGCCGGGCCACTCAGTTCTGGGTAACGTTCCAGCAGTATTGAGTGAACTTGGGCTGAGAGATCCATGAAGACCTCGTCGATGCTAGCCTTTTCCACTTTCTGCATATCTGCGGGCAGAGTCTCCTTTATACACGAGAGAATTCGGCGAGACTCCAAGCGGTATGGGTCAAGGCTGACTTTGTGTGTAGCAATGTTCTTGGCAGCATCGTCATGGTATGCCCACTTCTCGTCGCCCTCCTTCCATGTTGCAACATGTTGCATGATTAAATTTGGGCAGAGCTTCTTTGCTTCAGTAATATTAACGTGCCGAGTAAGGCCAAATTTGCGAGAAGGGTAGTTTATGGCTATAAGCCCTTGCCTGAGCTCCTTAGCTATTGCTACCAAACAGAGAAGAGAGGCCGTACCATTGCTGAACTGCCAATGGTTGATCTTCTGGCAGATTGAGTCGTACTTGCTCGCATTGTGCATAGAAGGCATCAAGATCAACGTGTGCAATAACACGCAGCGGGCAGTTGGTAGAGGACTGAGCGAGGTTCGTCAGATTTTTGTACGTGAATTTCGATTTTCTTCGAAAAGCACCACCGCCAGCAGACATTGGGGAGGAAGGTTGGAAGGGCTGTGAGGAGGACATGGCTTCTTGCGGGAGGTCCAGAGGTACCCGTTGCTTTATATTTCCTGTTCGTTATTCTGCGGTGTGATCGTGGGAGTGTTATTGGGTTGCGTTGGCTTCCCCATCGAGGTTGACGATATCGATTAAGGCTATCTTCGAAATTGAAGCCAGAGATCTATAGGTGAATCGCAACCAGCGTAAAAAACCCCCATATCGGCCGTAATAAGTATTTCACATAACTATTTGGATGTCTGCGATTGGGAGTCCATGTTCTGGCTCGCCATCAAATGTTTGGGTTTTCTTGTCTTTTTGGTTGCTGGGAAGACGCGACATGATTCGCGTCGAGACAAGCTCCTCGGCAAGCGCTGGAGGCAAGGCTCACGGTTCCCCCTCAGAGTATTGATGTCATATGCAAAGTAAAAGCCTCGGGGGAAAACCCACCGCCAGTTATCAATTAACTGTTCAATCAATATCATTCTTATTTGATTGTACATTATATCATGCAATATAGCCTCTAATTTGATTCTGAGCTATAGAAATTGGAAACTACTGTCATGTCTTTTTTGTCATCCTTCCGGCATCCAGCTTTCCTCACAACTCTCTTTGGGATTGCAGGAAGTACCTACCTTCTGCGATCCCATATGATTGAGCTATCTGAAGACCATGAGGCACGAATGGTATGTCGCATTTCATCACTGCAATCAATCAGTCATATGATCATCATTTGTGATGGGATGTCGAAAGCAGCTTTTCCTGCAAGCACGGGAGGCGGGGCTGCAATCCGGACGGCTGCAGGTGATACACGCAGATGCGGCAAGCTTCAGAGCAGATGATTGGTGTTGCTCCATGAACCGTTGATTGATCGTTTTAGTGGCTTTCCTCGAGTGGGGGAGTTGTCTCTCTGTTGCTATGTGCTTCATTACTCGCTGAAACATTCTGATGTTGATGATAGGATGAACTGGAGGGCACACTCAGAGGTCACATTGGTCTCATAGAAGAAGCGCTCGATCGGCTGGAGGGCACGGCAACCGAAGCTGATCGAGGGAAGAAGATGTATGGATTTCTTCAAGATTATATATCACAGATACTCTTTGCTGATTATCTGCAGGAACGAATACTATGGGAGAAGACAAAGGGATGAGAAGGAGAATAGTTAGAACGAAGAAAATCCCGCATAAACCCCCCACCGCAATACTGTATGATAGGTGCAGATTCCCAGTGATATTGGAGCCGCCGGCCGGAAGAGGGGGCCCGCGATGCAAGTCATCACTTCGGGTAACCTGGGTGGCTGGATTTTGCTGAATTCGTACCCACCGTCCGTATTTGAGCCGCTTAATGAGACAATTGCGGTGAATGATAAGCAGCTTGATCCGTAATGCCCGAGGCGTGATCCCCATATTTGATCCGTTTCCCACTTGCTCGTGCTAATGAACCCACACGAGATACTGTATAAACGAAAGCGTTGGCAGTTGCCATAGCCCCAACTTGGGCGCTCGAACGAACAATCCTGTCTACCAATTGCGACGCAGATCAATCCACCCCGCAGACATTGCCTCTTGAAGCTCCTCAAGTAGGAGTTGCGAAGCTTCTTCGACAGAGCGACCATGAGGGTTCTCTAGGGCCAATGGCCCAAGGCAGGAGAGAAGCAGATGTGTGATTTGAAGGAAGATGTGACAACGCCGAAGGGAGTCGTTGCTCCATTACTGCTCAGTATACGCTAAGAGCAAATTAGATACAGCATGACCCGGGAGTTGGCCAAGCTAGAGAAGGGCGTGGACCGGAGGCTTATAAGCTTCAAGCTGGTAGTGTCCTAGCCCTTCCATACCGTCTGCTCCACGATGTAGTATCATCGCCTGACTTCGATGGGTTGCAAGAAGCTAAATCTCGTGGCAGGGGATTGGGTAAATAACGAAACTCGGGTTCATGTACCCAACGAGGCTGCACCAGACATTAACCAAAATGACCGCTTATGTCAAGCTCGGTCTGCTCATGACGATGACGCTATTTGCGGCTCAAGTCGAGTTCTTGAAATCAAGGTTATCCCCCACGAAGACGAGCATGCCGGCGGTTACCGAAGTGGTGGCAGGTCACTTGATCACTCCCGGAATCGGCACGCCCTGAATTAGAACAACGACTCCCGAGACCCATTCTAAGTCGAACAAAGTGTTCCTTTTTCCAGCAACCAGTTCGGTGGTTGCAGATAGCGTCCCAACAAAAGTATATCGGACGTATGATGTACTTTTGCTGAGCCGAGCCGACCCCCTGAATGGCAGCCTCGCCACCAGAAAGTACTACGAAAGTACAAATTGTCGCCCAGCTTGATCCTACTTCTTGAGACGGAGTCATATAGCGGGTGGCAGTGCTGTCTTCCTAGGTACACGTGCTGTGTGCGACGTGAGGTCATTCTATCAGTACAAACGAGCTTCTTCCCCTTGGGAAGGCGCAAGGTCCCTGAAGCTATCAGATTGCCTCACGATCTCTAGAAATGGTGGTTCGCCTCGAACTCTAGAGCGAGCTCGCTGGCATTGCCCGAAAGTCCCATCTTGGACGAATGGCAAGTACACAACGTAAGTACGTGACCAGAAGTACAAGACCAAGTACACGACTAAGTCATGCGCCGCAACACTGATCCATAAGAAGCTCACGATGTTTTAGACGGGGCGCGGGGACGTGCAACGCGATTGCCCTCCTCAGATAGCACCCAACTTCTAGTAAGCATCTTTCTGGCAAGGACACTTCGGCTCCACCGTGGGAGCAAGTCAAAGAGCTCGTACCCACGGGGCAGCGAAGCATAATGCTTCTTCCTCTCCCGCCCTAACCACATTCTGCCAGACTTCTTGGCTTCTGATAACGAGGAGGATAAGATGGAGCGTCTGCGGCTATGCTCCAGGGCCCTCAGAAATACACTCCTCTCCGAGAGGACGACTTGTCCTCGACCGACTAACACCCAGTCCACTCTACTGCTATGACCATCCATTGATTGGCAAGATGTAGAGTACTCTTGAGGGCGCACTGCCCGCGTGAGATATGGTTGCAACGCAAAGACAGAGCAATGCTCACGCCTTGAGAGGGCGAGCAGACTGTGGTCAAGCATCGTCGCTTTCAACTTCTGGGGAGTATATGAAGCCGGCAAGTCTCTGAAGAGAACTTCATCAGACTATAGGCCGGACCAACAGCACCGCCAACAACAAGTCTCTCCGTCGTTGTTCGCCTTTGCACGTCCACCTACCTCTTCGAGCTTGTCATCTTCGTTCCACACTTCAGTAGTCCCTTATTTGCAGCGAGTCCTCTCCCAAAGGAACCACTACCAGAAAAAGAAGTACGTGGAACTCTTCCCTCCTTTCGCTGGATGTGAGCTAATGGTCTTATAGTCTCGCAATGGCACGAACTTTCAGCCGTACACCACCTACAGCTGAATGGTGGAAATGTTGTCGCGATCAGCGCGAAGTCAACCCTGCGGTATGGGGTACCACTTGCCCTGACTGTAGACATGAGAAGTGCAGTGACTGTACCGACATATCTGCTTCAGCAAGACAGCGAAGTTCCGGTCGACGAGTTCGCTGCGAGAATACACAACACGCACAACATGCGGGAAATCCGACCAACCACTCCCGAGTCAATAAGAGGGGATGGTGGATATGTTGCCAGGATTGGCGGGAGGTTAATCCCACCGTATGGGGAGACAACTGCCCTGACTGTAGTCATCCAAAGTGCATGTACTGCACAACATTGTGATGAGTATGATGCACCAGGGCATCATTGGCTCCGTTGACAAGCCCTCAAACGTCTTCATAGCAGCCACCATTGAGGGACTTCGAGCAAGGATAGGGCCCGTTCGTTGACAGGTTGTCTTTGGTGGCCGTTGATGTTGGTTTGATTGCTTATTGGTTCCTCTTCTTGTTTGTTTTATTTGCAAATTCACGGCCTTTTTTCCGTTCGTGGTGGGGTTGGTTTGTTGGTTCCAGTCTTGGTGGAGGATTACTGCCTATTTCTTTTTCCATCGTTTTTGTAGGATTTATTTCTATCTCCGCACACGATGCCCGTTTTCTTTGCTCGAGTGTTTGCGGTTATCCTAGTACCCTTGGCCCATATCCTTCCCTTCATGTTCATTTCCTTATTCTCGCTCAATTGCTTGCGTCTTTCCTTAAGTGATTGAGTCTATTGGTTTGGATGACGTTGGAGGCAGTGGTCGGGTTTAGATCGTTCGTTATCGATTAAATTTTCAATATTATGATGTCGTTTCCTAAATTTCACAGACTGATCCATTGCTCTAAACATTCTGATATTGGACATGATACGACACTTCGTGATCATAGTTGAATTCCGGCCAGGTAGATGAGATAGGCTTAAACGTTGGTGTTCCGCGACTCGTGACCCTGCATCCAGCCTCCTTTATGTCAATGTTCTGTGGCTCATGCGGGTCGATAGCTCTCTCGAAGTCGCCGGCCTTGATGAGCTTCTTCCTAGATGCCCATGTCCGCGGCGTCTAGGCCACATGCGAATTAGCAAAAGCTTGATTGAAAGATTGACGGGAAGAATTTGAAATACTTCCCAAGACAGATGATCATAGCGCAGGACTCCCAGGGAAAGGCCTTGCTTCCTGAACTCGTACCATTTACACCGCCTCTTGGCAGCCCAGCGATCCGCGATTGTACCTAACCTCATTGCTATCCTGAAGCACTTCCTTGATATTCATGATAAAATGTGGCATGAAACGCAGATATTGCGCCATTCACGTCGCGAACTCGTCTGGACGCTCCACAGGATAGGATCAATGAAGGAACTCTGCGCATATCGAAATATCGTTCTCTATGCACCAGATGGTAAGAAACTCAACGGCATATGCCTTGGGACCTGGCGGAGTAGGTATGATATCGAGTGAGGTTTCAGGCTCATGTTGAGCTTCATAGATGTTTCGGTCGAGTGTTGCTTTCGTCTAATGATGATGTTGTCTAGGTAGGTGGAAGGCTACCTAGGCCTCCTTCATGTTCTTTGAAGTTGCTCATTGATGGGGATGTGGAAGTCTCATCTGCGCGGTTCACTAAGTGCTCTTTCACTCCCTTAGTGTCGGGCTGCTTTTCGTCCATACTTACTTGGTGCTCGAAGACCAGCATGTGGACGTTGTTTGTGGTGGTTGGAATCGGTCTTCGCCTCGGAAAGTCGAACCGAAAGACCGTCACGTGTAAAGGGGTAAGTAAATTTACCTACGGTAGGCACATTTAGGCATTGGTTCTTATACAGTATCCGACGTCCACTACTTTACTAGTCGAATACTGAAGAATGGGACTGGGAAAATCTTGCAGAGAAGGTTCTTAGGAAACCGACTCAGTAAGTGGGGCAGCTTGTTCAGACGAGTCGACCGAGGATCTGCTTGAAGACAACCAAACAATCTGATGCTTGGGGAACCCATGCAGCAAATGGAATGAAGAATATGGTGGCCGTCTGACCATGGGCTGAGTCCCTAGACCCTTGCATCATCTTACAAGGCTGGCTGAGGTGTGATGGCTATTGATGGGATCCGGTCGTTTGACAAGATGTATTTTGGCTTTGTATTCTCTACAGTATTAATCTCTCCAGCACAAGTCGTTCAGGCTACCAGCAGCCATCCACCGATCTATGAATCCCATATTATTATATGCCTCTCGCCCCCGTAGTCAGCAGCCTCTAGCTTGCAAATTCATCATGATCTGACATTAGAGTAGCTCTCAACAGGTGCGTACATGACTTGTCGCCGGCTATCCAAACTCCAAGTAGGACAATCTTACTCGAATGTTTCGGATACAAACCCCGCAACTCGGACAGTGGTGTTCAAGGTTGTCTGTGAGCTCGTCAATAAAGGCGTGCCTGTCATGCTGGTCGAGAGGACGTCGAGGAGTCATGGAAATCCTGCAACGGAATCGAAGGATTTGGTTGAGTTGCAACGGCATTCGAGTCACTAGTCTTTACGTCTAGATCGGGAGCATCTTCACTTTTCATACTTCGCCGAGTTCGCTTTCTCCTCCGGCGATGGGATGTGCCTGGTTCTCGAGGTGGTGTAAAACCAACAGACGATTTTAAGAGTTCAACTGCAGGACCGAGCGCAAATTGGCTCTCACCATCTTCATGGTTACAACAGGGACTTCTTTGTAAAGGAAGGAACCAATCCAGCAAATTCGATCCCATGACAGTCTTGAAATTCAGAATTCTACTTCCGAGATCCCAAGGGTTTTCACCTGTCTGCAACATCTGCAGTATGGCAAATGTTCGTGTAGCTTGGCAATCTCTTTCAGATAGTCGTTCTCCTGCAGTAGTGTTTTGTCGATCTCCTGTGCGCACTGTGGGATCTGCTGGGCGGGGCACCTCTTGCATTGACACCCCATTTTCCAGTGCCATACGGGATGATTCGTCTGGGAACTCTTGCATGGGATCGATTGCAGCGGGCATCTCATTTGCCTTTAAGGAACCTCGATTTGAAAGGCCACCCTCTGGTGTTTGCGTTGGTGCTGCTGAACTGTTGCCAATATCTTCTGAGGTTGGCAACAGAGGGTTTGCAATCGGTTCTGATAGGCGTGCGTGTGAAAAGATCTTTGTTCTTGGCATATCTGCTGGCTGGTAGTAATCCGAGCTTGGAGGCATTCCCGCATCAAGTGGATACGTTATTTCTTTGTAATATTGTGGAACAGCTGCATCACTTTCCACCATTTCAATTCTAAGAGGTTTCAAAACAGCCAAAATGTGAACAGCGTAT
>Ga0302325_10024537_pt1 | contig 12537 bp, 12 predicted proteins | sample Palsa_T0_2_FD_201948 | JGI IMG/M metagenome (GOLD analysis project Ga0302325, IMG submission 201948) | Peat permafrost microbial communities from Stordalen Mire near Abisko, Sweden - Palsa_T0_2 | ecosystem: Environmental > Terrestrial > Soil > Palsa > Peat permafrost | place: Sweden: Abisko...
GGGGTCCGTGAGCGGACCGATGGCGTCCAGGAACTCAGCTACAGAGCTGGGCCAGCCATGCGTGAGGACGATCGGAAAGGGCCGGGGGCCGTGGCCACGCACATGATAGAAGTGAATATCGAAGTCCTCGACACGCGCTTGAAACTGCGGGAACGCATTCAGCGCAGCTTCAGACTGACGCCAATCGAAGTGCGTGGTCCAGTAGTCGGCGAGTTCACGCATGTAATTCCAGTCAACGCCATACTGCCAGGGTGAACCGTCTATGCGGTCCGGCCATTGCGCCAGACGGACGCGGGTCAGGATGCGGTCGATCGCTTCCTGGGGGACAGCGATTTGGAATGCGCGGGCCGGAGAATTTGATGGGGTCGCCATACGAAACGAGAAACCGATGGGAAACCAGAATGATACCGTCTAAAATAGGTGATGTGGTGACCACTTACCGGGAGATCCCGCCGAGCGGGCGATTACGGCGGTATGTGGAATGCTACTGGTCGCAGGACCAGCAGGGGCCGGGCGATTATGTTGTGCTGCCCGACGGCTGCGTCGATCTCTTGTTTTCGCGCGGCGACGCGGGAGCGGGCCATTTAGCCACCGTCGGATTGATGACGACGCCGCTAAGAGTGGAAGGAGCGCCAGTCCGGTTGTACTTCGGAGTCCGGTTTCGGCCCGGCATGGCTTCGGCGTTCTTTCCGGGCGCCCAGTTACTTACCGATCAAACACGTCCGCTTGACGATCTAGCAGGCAACGCGGGAAGGCGCATGTTCGAGCGCCTGGCGGAGTCGGACAGCTTAGAAGAAATGGGCGGGCTCATGGACCAGTTGTTGAGGCCGCTAGATCCTCCGGACCTAGGGGCACGGGTGTTATGGCAACTTGAGTCGGCAGAGCTTTCGTTGGATCAAGTGATTCTGCACAGCGGGCTCAGCGTGAGGCATTTTCGGAGGCTTTGCCTGGAACGAGCGGGCGTTTCACCGAAGCATTTGAGCCGGATTCTGCGATTTCGCAAGGCGGTAGGGAGGATAACGGCGGTGAAAGGTTTGGCTCAACCCAGCTGGGCCGATTTCGCGGTGGCCTGCGGTTATTACGACCAAGCGCACTTCATTCGGGAATTTCGGCAGTTCGCCGGCTGCACTCCTGGCCGTTTTCTACAATCCCGGAAGAGCGATCTCGAATAAGATCGAAACACGATGAGTCAAAACAAACCCGAAAATCAAATCGATTACATTGAGCTTCCGGCCACCGATATCGCCGGGACGAAACAGTTTTACAGCTCCGCGTTCGGCTGGAAGTTCGAGGACTATGGGCCGAACTACACCAGCTTTCAAGATGGCCGTCTGGCTGGCGGGTTCTGGACCGAGATTCCGGCGCCGGCGCATGGGCTGCTACTGGTGATTTACGCGAGCGATCTGGGGGCGGTGCAAGCCAAGATCAAAGCGGCCGGAGGGAAAATCGTCAAAGATACGTTCTCGTTTCCGGGTGGTTATCGGTTTCATTTTGCCGATCCGAACGGGAACGAGCTGGCGGTTTGGTCGGAGAATGGGTAGGGTTCAATCGTGACAAGTCCAACCGGTCTTGACGGCCGGAGGCTGCAGCAGGGTCTGCATCACGACGCAATATTGCTCCGTTTTCTCGCGCAAACTGGCTAGCTGTTCCGGTGTTGCCACAGGCGCGGCAATATCGAAATTAAGGCGAATACTTTCGAAGCCCACCGGCGCGTCCTTGGATATGCCGAGGGTTCCCCGGAGGTCCAAGTCGCCTTCCACGGTCACCTCAATGTGCTCGGTTGGCACGCCCATAGCGGCAGACACCATCTGGCAGGTGATTTGCGCGCAAGCCGCCAGCGCTCCCAGCAACAAGTCGCCCGAACAGGCGCCGGTACCTCCGCCACCGACGCCCTGATGGGCTTCGGCTTGGTAAATGGCGCGTCCGATATCGACCGAACATGCTATCGGAGCATCGGTCTGGGCACCTTTCGCCCGGATAGTGATGCGCGAGGCATTTGGGTCGCTGCGGTAATGTTCTTTCAACGGTTTCTGAAGCGATCGGAGATCCATGGCAACCTCATTCCTCTGTTCTGGGACATGCTAGCATCAACAAAGAGCTCATGCCCAAGTACGTCATCGAACGTGAAGTTCCCGGAGTGGGAAATTTATCCGACGCCGAACTGCGGGAAGTCTCCCTAAAGTCGATCGGCGTATTGAAGGGAATGGGTCCCCAGGTCTGCTGGTTGCATAGTTACGTGACGGGCGACAAGCTGTATTGCGTCTATCTTGCCCCGGATGAAGAAGCCATTCACGAACATGCCCGGCGCGTTGGCATTCCTTCCAATCGCGTCTCCGCCGTGCGGCGGCTTATCGATCCGTTGAACGTGGAATAGAGACCGGAGATGCCACCTCGGGCATCAGCACATCTTCAATAGCTTTCTCTACCGGCATAGTCCAACCTTCCAACCAAGCCAGGGAACTTGCTTCATTGCTTAATGCGATTCGCGCAGGGTTCAGAATAGCTTCGAGCTTGGCCTGTTCGGCGGGCGTGAGGCCAGCGCCTATATTTTGCCGCAGTGCAGCCGCGGTACCCGCCAACCGCAGCGAACGCTCCGCTTCAAGTTCAACCGCGGCTAAGTGAGCAAAGCACTCCAGCAAACGCGCAATTCCTCGTTTATGCCGCAACTCTTGAAATGTCTTGAGGCTTTCCCGATACAGAGAGTGGGCAGTAAGCAAATTGCGCTGCTCCATCGCCAGGTTTCCCAAGTCGTTTAAAGTAGCGGCAACGCCCCAGCGGTCGCCAAGTTCCCAAAATATTGCCAGGCCCTGTTCGTACAGGCTCTGCGCGGCTGCGGAGTCACCCTGAACCCCCGCGACATCGCCCTGCGAGTTCAATGACCAGGCGATGCCGGTTCGATCTCCCATTTCAAGAAAAATGGAGAGGCACTCCGTATGAAGGGAGCGCGCCCGAGCAAAATCGCCCTGCATTTTGACAACATTCGCCAGGTTACTGAGAGAGCGGGCAACCTGCTTTTGATCGTCCAGTTCCCGCCAGCGTTCCAGGCCTTCTTCAAATAAAGACAGCGCGAGAGCGACATCTCCTCGGTTTCGGGCATTGACAGCTAGCGCGTTTAAGGAAACGGCCACGCCCCGCTTGTCGCCCAACTGACGGGCCATGTCCAGAGCAGCGCTGAAGAGCGGCTCGGCCGCGGCATAGTCGGCCTGCTCGCTAGCGAGAACGCCTGCGGAAAAAAGCGCACGCTCGCGCGCTTTCGTGGCCGGTCCCGGTAGTTTCAGCAGCTTGCCGAGACTGTCCCGGCCTTCCGTGATAAACTCGCGCGTCTCCCAAAATCGAAAGAGCGCGGCGCCGAGACGCAGGCCCCACTCCGCATCGCCCGTTTCTGTCAGCCATTCAAGAGCGGCACGGAAATTATCGTGTTCTAAGGCGAAGCGCTCCAGCCATTCCGCCTCCTGCGGACTATTTTGCTCGGCAGCTTCTTCTTCGGCCAGCACCAGGCAATAGGCGGCATGGGCCCGCTTGGCCGCAGCCTCTTCACCGCTGGCGTGGAGTTTTTCCAACGCGTACTCGCGAATGGTTTCCAGCATCACAAAGCGCGATTCAGTAGCTTTCTCCGCTTGCTGCAGCAGGCTGCGATCTACCATGGACGCCATGCCGTCGAGCAGATCCAAATCCAGATCGCCTTTGGTGTCGCAGACTGCTTCCGCGCCTTCCAGATTGCATCCGCCCACGAACACCGCCAATCTACGAAACAGCTTCTGTTCGGCCGGGCTCAACAGATCGTAGCTCCAATCCATGGTCCCGCGCAGGGTCTGCTGGCGCTGCGGCAGATCCCGCGCGCCGCCCGTCAATAATTGCAAGCGGCTGGCCAGGCGCGTCCGCATCGAAGACGGCGAAAGGACTTTGATCCGAGCGGCTGCCAGCTCGATCGCCAGCGGCAGACCATCCAAGCGAGCGCAAATTTCGGCAATAGCCTGGGCATTCTCACGGTTCAGCTCAAAATCCGGTTTGGCTGCTACCGCGCGTTGTACGAATAGCGCGACCGCCGGATATTTCGCCAGGGCCTCCAATGGCTGCAAGGACCGCGCATCCGGCAGCGCCAGCGGCGGAGCCGGAAACTCCTGTTCCCCGTACACATGCAATGCCGAGCGACTGGTTACCAGGATTTTAAGCTTGGGAGCCATGGCCAGGAGCTCGGCCACGAAAGGCGCGGCCTCAATCAGATGCTCGAAGTTATCCAACAGAATCAGCGTGGGCGCGCGCGACGAATCCTGCAAATTCTGCCTGAGTATTTCAGGTGGCGTCTGACCACCGACCTCCCGGATCCCCAACGTCTGAACCAACAGCGAGGCGATCAACGCCGCATCCTTTACCGCGGAAAGCGGGACAAAATAAGTGCCACCTGGAAAGCGATCCAGAAGACCGTTCACCACCTCCACCACGAGACGCGTTTTGCCGATCCCGCCTGGACCCGTGACCGTGACCAGCCGCACGTCCGGGCGCAACAGGAGTTCTTCGACGGCGCCTACTTCCTTTTCGCGTCCCACGAACCGCGTACGCTGCACCGGAATATTGGTAGGGCGGCTCTCCAGCTTCTGGATCGGCATCTCCGAGAGGCGGTCCCGTATGGCCGCCAGTTCGCGCGCTAGATCGCGGGTGGAGGCGTAGCGCTTATCGGGCTCCTTAGCCAGACAGCGCTCAATAGCCCAACACAACGGAGCCGGGGCGTCGGGCTTTTGCAATCCGATGGGCTCGGCTTGTTCCTGCAGGATGGCCACGATTGTTCCGGCTGCGGTGCTCCTTGAGAAGGGACGCTTCCCGGTCAACATTTCGTAAAGCACCAAGCCGAACGAGAACTGATCGGAACGAAAATCGGACTCGCCGCTGCTGGCCTGCTCCGGAGACATATATTGCAGCGTTCCAAGAATCTGGCCGGGACGCGTGCGCCACTCCGATATCTCGCGAGTCTCCGCGAGGTCCCCAGGAGCCGAGAGCTTGGCTAAACCAAAGTCGAGAATTTTCACAAATCCATCGGTTGAGACCATCAGGTTACCGGGTTTCAAATCCCGATGCGCGATGCCGGCTTCATGCGCCTTGGCCAATCCTTCGGCGACCTGGGCCGCTATTTCCAAGGCTTTTCCTATGGGCATAGCGCCAACGGCAAGCAGCTGGCCCAGGGTTTGCCCCTCAATTAGCTCCATTGCAATATAACGAGTGGAACCGGCCTGTCCGAGCTCGTAAATAGTAACGATATTGGGGTGGTTGAGCGCGGAAGCCAGGCGCGCCTCCCGCTCGAAGCGGTGCAACCGCTCAGTGTCGGCGGAAAATGTTGTGGGCAGAATCTTGATCGCAACGCTGCGTTCCAGCCGCGTGTCGAGAGCGCGATATACCTCGCCCATACCGCCGGCGCCAAGCTGAGCGATGATCTCGTAGGACCCCAGTTTGAACCCCGGAGCCAGGGGTCCGCTCCGGTCGTCCGCCAAGGCACGGGCGGCCACTTCTATCGCTGGGTTTTCAAGGAAACTCCCGGCCTGCTGCTGGGACACCAGCAGGGAGCGCACTTCGCGCTCGAGCGGCTCATCGCCGGCCGACGCATTCCTCAGAAACGCATCGCGTTCGTGGGGCGGACGCTCCAGCACGGCTTGAAGCAGGCTATCGACTAGTTTCCATCGATCGGAATTCATCGCCCGTCCCGCCGGCCAACTCGCGATAGAGCCAGGCTTTGGCGGTGCTCCAATCGCGCATTACGGTGACCGCCGACACTTTGAGCACTTCCGCTGTTTCTTCCACGCTAAGCCCGCCAAAGAAGCGCATTTCAACCACCTGGACTTTTCGCGGATCCAATTGCTCCAGCGCATCCATGGCATCATCGAGCGCTACCAGGTCGGTGGTTCTTCCGCGCCCCATCGCTTCCGCCTCGGCCAGTGAGACTTGCAGGAACCCCACCCCGCGTTTCAGATTATGCCGGCGGGCATGCTCCACCAGGATGCGGCGCATCAACTGGGCCGAAACGGCGAAGAAATGGGCGCGGTTTTGCCACTGCATGCGTTTATAATCTACCAGCCGCAGATAAGCCTCATTTACCAAAGCGGTGGTCTGCAGGCTATGACCGGGACGCTCTCGCTGCATGTAGCGGCGCGCCAGGCGATAAAGCTCGTCATAAACAATGGGCGTCAGCCGTTCGAGCGCGTTGTGGTCCCCGCCACTCCAGGCATGGAGCAGCTGGCTTACCTCGCCGGCCGCCGGTTCGGCAGATTGCGCCTCCTTCTCCATCGTTTATGAATTATAACCTGCGCCACGGTTCGCATCGCATTATTTTCCAGCCATGATAGTTTCGGGGAATGTTCTACGCCTTCCTAGGTGGAGGGACATTATGAAACACAAGAATTTAGGACGGGCGCTGATCGCCGCGGTAGTGATATCGGCCGGCAGCGCGGCTTATGGACAAACGGATGGAACGGCAGCGAAGATTCCTTTCGCCTTCCGAGCGGCTGGATCGGATCTACCGTCGGGCCAGTATTGGGTAGGCCCACAATCGACAGACCCGCAGAGTATACAGCTGAAGAACATGGACACTGGGAAGACTATATTTATCCATGCCAAAGCCCCAACGACCGAGTCCAAGAACCCGCGGCCGCGCCTGATTTTCCGCTGCGGAGGAGAAGAAGGCTGTGCGTTGGCGACCATGTGGTCGGGAACCGGATCGGGTCTGGAGTTTGCAACCCCGAAGCTGACGGCGAATCAAAGGGAACGACGCGAGACTATTTATCTTGACCGTTTCAAGGACAAGTAAGGTTCTGGCAGGTCAGACTGCCGTGGTTTCGGCCACGCGCGAGGCATAGCGGCGATCAACATAGTTGTTGAGGATCTCGATGAACTCGGCAACGATACGGTCGCCGCGCAGCGTGCAGGAGAGCTTGCCATCGACGTAAACCGGGGCGACGGGCTCTTCGAACGTGCCGGGCAGCGAGATGCCGATGTGTGAATGCTTGGATTCGCCGGGCCCGTTGACGACGCAGCCCATAACCGCAACCTTCATCTCTTCGACGCCGGCGTAGCGTTCCTTCCAGTTGGGCATTTGGTCGCGCAGGTAGTTCTGGATCTGGTCGGCCATGTCCTGGAAGAATGTGCTGGTGGTCCGCCCACAGCCGGGGCAGGCCGTGACTTGCGGAGTGAAGTGGCGCAACCCGAGGACCTGCAAAATCTGTTGTGAGACGATGACTTCGTCGGTGCGGTCGCCATTAGGGAGCGGGGTGAGCGAGGCGCGGATGGTGTCGCCGATGCCCTCCTGCAGGAGCACCGAAAGCGCCGCGGTGGTTGCGACGATGCCCTTCGATCCGAGGCCCGCTTCCGTTAGCCCCAAATGCAGCGCATAATCGCATTGCGCCGCGAGCTTGCGGTACACCATGATGAGATCCTGGACGCCCGAGACCTTGGCGCTGAGGATAATTTTGTCGCGGCCGAGTCCGTAGCTTTCGGCGGCCTGCGCGGCCAGAAGACCGCTGGCGACGATGGCGTTCATGGTCACTTCCATCGCATCGAGAGGCTCGGGAAGGCGCGAATTGTCGTCCATCATGCGCGTGAGCAGCGCCCCGTCAAGCGAACCCCAATTGACGCCGATGCGCACCGGACGATCGTACGCGATCGCGACTTCGATCATGGTGCGGAAGTTGTCGTCGTGCTTCTTGCCGATATTGACGTTGCCGGGATTGATGCGGTATTTGGCGAGGGCGCGCGCGCAATCGGGATACTTCTTGAGGAGAATGTGACCGTTGTAATGGAAGTCGCCGATGATGGGGACGCGAACACCGAATTTGTCGAGCGTGTCAACGATTTTGGGGACGGCTTGGGCAGCGGCTTCGGTGTTGACGGTGACGCGGACGAGCTCGGAGCCGGCTTGGGCGAGCGCCATGATTTGATTGGCGGTCGAGGCGGTGTCGGCGGTGTCGGTATTGGTCATGGATTGGACCACGATGGGGTAGTCGCCACCCACCCAAACATCGCCGATTTTGACAGGCACAGAAGTGCGCCGGGGAAGTGCAGCCATTGGGCCTCCGTTGAAATTACATTGTAGCGAAGTGGCCACGGATAAACACGGATAAACGCGGATGGGTGTTTACTCTAGTTGCTTTGCAATTTCTCTAAGGCACAAAATTGTGCCTTTCAGAATAGCTGCAATGAGAGTATGCCGCCGTTGGCCGCACCTTGTTGCGGAGCCAGGTTACACTGATGGACACGCCCATGAGCAGTGAGCGGATGCAATCCGCGATCAAGGAACTTCAGGACACCCATGATCGTAATGGCTCATATCGGGAAGATTCAGTCGGACCATATCGGCGAACTCGTCGACTTTCGGATTGAGTCGGAAAAATTTCGCCTCCGCACCGAGCAGAACTTGGCGGAAATCACCGACAAGTTCAACGGCTTGATCGGCTACATTGCGGGCCACAAGCCGCAGGATCCGAAAGCATAACTGCACGTGTGCGCCACGCTAGAATTACCAACATATGCGGATTTGGATGGTGGCTGGATTTGCGGCGCTGCTCGCGGTAGCTTTCGTGGCCACACGCGGGGATGCGCAGCCCAACACGGTAAAACAAATAGCCCCCGGCGTTTGGTTTCGCGAAGGCGACCTTGTTAATCAGGATCACTGCAACAACGTCATCATCGAAATGAAGGACTACCTGATTGTCGTTGATGCCAATTTCCCGAGCGGGGCGCGGCTGGCGATGGAGGATGCGAAGAAGCTCTCGCCCAAGCCGGTGAAGTTCGTTTTCGATACCCATCACCACGGCGATCATACCTATGGCAACGCGGTATGGACCGGGGCGGGCGCGACCACGATCGCTTTTCAAGGCGTGGCCGAAGAGATGCGGCGCTACGAGCCGGCGCGCTGGCAGGCAGCCATGAAAGAACGCAAGGACGTGGCGGAACTGCATCGCGATACCGCGGAACCGCCCCAACAGACCTTCAAAGAAAGTCCGCACGTGATCACGGACGGAACGCGGCGCGTGGAGTTCTACTATTTCGGATGGGCGCATACCCGCGGCGACGGACTGGTTTATTTGCCGAAAGAGCGCGTGCTGTGCTCGGGCGATGCGGCGGTGAATGGTCCGTACAATTTCACCGGCGATGGGAACATCGGCAACTGGCCTAAGGTGCTGGATTCGGCTTTGAAGCTGAAGGTGGATCACGTACTTCCGGGCCATGGCGGCGCGGGCGGCAAAGAGATCCTCACCGGCCAGAGGGCTTTCATGATCGAACTGCGTAAAGCCGTGCAGGCCGAGATTGCGCGCGGCAAGAAACTGGACGATCTGGTGAAGACCGCGGACGGTAAAAAGATCTCCACCATTCACTTACCGGCTACGGTTCAGACTTGGGTCAGCGCCGAATCCTTACCCGATCAGGTGAAGGACGCGTATAACGAAGTCACAACCGGAAAGGCGGCTGGCGACTTGCCACATTAGGCACTTCGGGGAAACACGCTGGATTGGCCTTCTGTTTCGGTGTAGGCTTGAACCGTATGGCCGCTCTTTCCGAAGCCCCAGTGGCACGCGTGGTGGAACTGCGCCATCTGCGGGGCGGCGATCTCGATATGCTGCTGGAGGAAGAGACGCAAGTTTGGCGCGATACGCTGGACTGGGATTTTAGCGGCTCGGCGGGATTGGTGCGGCGCTTCCTTGAGATGCAGGCGCTGAACGGATATGCGCTGCTAATCAATGGCTACCCGGCGGGCTATTGCTATTACGTAGCCGAAGAGCGCAAAGGGTTGATCGGCGACCTCTACGTGATGAAAGACTACCTGAGCGTCGAGAACGAAGAGCGCCTGCTCAGCACCGTGGTGGACGGGCTGATGAAAATGCAGTACATCCGGCGCATCGAATCGCAACTGATGATGCTGCGCACCGGCGCGGCGATGGATTTGCCGCAGCGGCGATTTTTGCACGGCCACGCGCGCAACTTTATGGAGATTGACTGCGACGCGGTGCAGCGGTTGCGCGAAGGGCGTCCCAGGCAAGCGGTATTGTTCGATAGCTGGTCAGAACGCAAGCAAGACGAGGCGGCGACACTGATCGCCACCGCATACCGGGGGCACGTGGATAGCGAGATCAACGACCAGTACCGGTCGCCCGCCGGGGCGCGGCGGTTCCTGATGAACATCGTTCAGTTTCCAGGATGCGGAGCTTTTTTTCAGCCGGCTTCGTATGTGGCCGTGGATCCGGGTACGGGACGGCTGAGCGGGATATGCCTGGCAAGTTTGGTGCATGCCGACGTAGGTCACGTGACGCAGGTATGCGTCTCCGGGACGGCTCGCGGGACGGGTGTGGGGTACGAGCTGATCCGGCGGTCGCTTGAATCGCTGGCGCGGCACGGCTGCCGGAAAGTAACGTTGACGGTTACCGCCGCGAATACCGAGGCAATTGCGTTATACGAGCGAATGGGCTTCCGCAAGACGAGAAATTTCTCGGCTTACGTCTGGGACGGATTTTGAGCCGGACGCCGGCGCAGGCTGCCTGAACGCTATCGATGGCAGCGGCGCTTCGCGCGCCAGGTAGTTACGCCGGTGACGCCGTAGTTCCAGACCGAACTGATCGCCGTCCAGCCAAACCCGACAAAAACCAGGGGAGTCCGTGCCGCAGCAAGTCTCCCGAGACGCTCAGGTTAATGGCCGATCCGACGGCACAAGCAGCATAGAAGGTAAGCAGAGCGGTCAGCAGCCGGCCCGAAAGTACGCAATATCGTAGCCGTGCGCGGCGACCGGTTACCACCTGCTTTGAAGAAGGGCGCCTGAGCCTTCGCCCGAGGGGTGTGTAGCCGCCGCCCGTTTCGGTCGATTAGGGGGCGTCTAGCTTATGTCCCCGGTCCTGCTCGATGAAACGGCGGCGCGACAACCTCGTTCGGTCTCCGAAACCGTCTACCGTCGCACTCTGATGGTGTGTTCGGTGATCGCCGGAGTGGGGCTGCTGTGCCACCTGGTCTTGATGCTTTGGGCGCGGAACGAGTTCACGCAGCCGGAATCGGTTGTGGCGGCGCAATCGATGATGCTGGCGCGGGACGGAACGCTCTATTACGATCTGAAGCATTTCCCCTACACCGTGTGCGCCTACATGCCGCTCTTTTATTTGTTCGAAGCCGCGCTCATCAAGCTGGGACTCGGCGCCTTCATGGCAGGCAGGATTCTCAGCTTTGGGGCCCTGCTGGGAACCTTCGCGCTAGGCTGGCGTCTCGCGATGCTCTATACGGGCAATAGGTACTGCGCTTGGACGGCGACTGTGCTCTGCGCATCCACTTCAATTCTGATTTCCTGGGGCACGGTGGCGCAGGTGGACAGTGTGGCTCTCTTCTTCTCGGTGGCGGCCTTCTACTGCTATTCCCTATACGCCATTCGCGGCGAGCATGCGCTCATTCTGGCCGGAGCATTCGTCATCGCCGCAGTGTTCACCAAGCAGACGTTTCTGGCCTGCCCGGCCGCCATTTCTTTAGCGCTGTTCCTCGATCGGCCGAAGGTTGGCCTCAAATTCGCGGCCGGAGTGGGTGGGCTGATATTGCTTGCGGTTATCGCAATCAACCTGGCAATGAACGGGCGTTTCCTAACTAACACGATCTTTGCGAATTTGAATCCATTTGCCGCTGAGAAATTCGGCCAACACATCCATTACATTCTGATCGCCGCCGGCCAGTTGATCATCATCGTCATGCTGGGTGCGCGAGCTGCCTGGAGGGGACCTGGAAGAGCGCTGCTGATTTACCTTGGGTTTACGACAGCCATGCTCGCGGCAACGGCGGGGAAAGTTGGGTCGGACGCGAATTACCAGATGGAGCCCACTTTCGTGCTGATTCTTTGCGCTTGTATCGCGCTGGAGGCCCTGGATTTCTTCGGGCTGTTGTTCCGGGGCAGCAAAACCTGGATACCGCTGCTGCAATTGTTGCTGGCTATCCACCTGGTGCTGAATTTCCGGATCACCGCTTCATTTCTGCCAGAGCGTTTCGCCAAAGAGCAAATGTTTCGCGCGCAAATAGCGGCGCTACGGCCATATTTTGCTGGAGACGGCCGCGTGCTGTCGTCGGAATTAAACGCGCTGGTGCAGCTGCGCGGGCGAATCGAAGTAGAGCCGCTGATCTATAGGCTTCTCGTTCGCGCCGGACGTATCGATCCCGAGCCATTGCGCCACGAGATTGCACAGCAAGCCTTTTCGGTGATTGTTCTCTTCCAGGACCTGAGCAAACCGACCGAGATGGATCTTGAGATGCCCAATCTGCCGGAGAGTCAGATGAACGAAATTCGAAAGCAATACCGGTTCGTGAAGCACATTCCGGGTCCTTATTTAGGCGGGGTCTACGTATATGAACCGGCTGGAAAGAACGCTCAAGGTTCGCATGGCTAAAACACAAGTGACGGCGGGGAGCTTGCCCTATCACGAGGTCCGCTTCACCTACGATTCGCGGCGGGCGGTGGTATGGAAGGCAATCGCGAGCTATCTCCAGCGCTGGGTGACGGCCGATGAGGAGCTGCTGGATTTGGGCGCAGGGTACGGC
>Ga0302325_10024540_pt1 | contig 12537 bp, 11 predicted proteins | sample Palsa_T0_2_FD_201948 | JGI IMG/M metagenome (GOLD analysis project Ga0302325, IMG submission 201948) | Peat permafrost microbial communities from Stordalen Mire near Abisko, Sweden - Palsa_T0_2 | ecosystem: Environmental > Terrestrial > Soil > Palsa > Peat permafrost | place: Sweden: Abisko...
CTCTGTTCCGCGGGCTTGGCGAGCACGCTGTTGCCGGCGGCCAGCGCCGCCGCGACCTGGCCGGTGAAGATCGCCAGTGGGAAATTCCAGGGACTGATGCAGGCCACGACGCCGAGCGGCAAGTGGGAAGCGTGATCGAACTGCGCCCGGATCTGGGCCGAGTAATAGCGCAGGAAATCCACGGCTTCCCTGACCTCGCCGATCGCGTTGGCGAGCGTCTTGCCGGCCTCGCGCACCGCCAGCGCCACGAGCGCCGGCAGCTGTTGCTCGTAGAGCTCGGCGGCCCGCTCGAGTATCTGCGCGCGCTCATCGATTTCGGTCTCGGCCCAGCCGCGTGCGCCCGCGACGGCCGCGCCGATGGCCGCATCGACCACGCCGTCCGCGGCGTCGAGCACGCCACCGACCAGCTCGTTCAGGTCGGCCGGATTGCGGATCTCGCGCCTTGAGTCCACGGTGCGCCGCGGCTGGATGCCGGCGGCGGTAGCGGCCGGCGCGCCGGCTGGTGCGCTGGCTACCAGCGGCTGCACCTCGATGGCCTGCTGGCGGCTCAGATCGATCGCCGCCAGCAGTGCTGCACGCGCCGCCGGGTCGGCCAGATCGACCCCGGCGGAGTTGCGCCGCTCGGGCGCGAACAGATCGCGCGGCAGGGGTATGTGCTGATGCGGCGCACCGGCGTGCCTGGCTGCCTCGTCGGCCGGGTCGGCACACAGGATCTGGATCGGCACGGTGCTCGCCGCGCGCTGCACGAACGAGGCGGCCGCGCCGTTCTCGATCAGTCGCCGCATCAGATAGGCCAGCAGCGTGGCGCGCGTGCCGACCGGCGCATAGATGCGCACCGGCCGCGCGATCCCGGGCGTTGCCAGCAGCTGCCGGTATAGTCCCGCGCCCATGCCATAGAGGCACTGGAACTCATAGTCGCCGGCGCCTGCCGCGGAAGCGATCTCGGTGATGGCCGCGACGGTCTGCGCGTTGTGGGTCGCGAACTGCGGCAATACCAGTTGTTGTCCGGCCAGCAGGCGGCGGGCGCAGGCCAGATAGGCGACGTCGGTATGGGCCTTGCGGGTATAGACCGGATATCCAGCCAGCCCGTCCATCTGGGCTGATTTGATTTCCGCGTCCCAATACGCGCCCTTGACCAGTCGCACCATCAGTCTTGCCCGCCGCCGGCCCGCCAGCGTGAGCAGGTAATCGATCACGGCCGGCGCGCGTTTCTGATAAGCCTGGACCGCGACGCCGAGGCCTGCCCAGTCGGCCAGGCTGCTCGAGGCCATCAGTGCCTCGATCAGATCGAGCGATAGCGCCAGCCGATCGGCTTCTTCCGCATCGATCACCAGCCCGATGTCATGGCGTTGCGCCAATTGCGCGAGCTCGAGCAGGCGCGGCAACAGTTCGCGCATGATGCGACCCTGCTGCGTATAGACGTAGCGCGGATGCAGGGCCGACAGCTTTACCGAAACGCTGCCGCCGGCGATGGGCCCGTGGCCGCGATATGCGGCGCCGACCGCGTGGATGGCGTGCCGGTAGGCCAGAAAATAACGCTGCGCGTCGTGCGCGGTCAGCGCCGCCTCGCCGAGCATGTCGAATGAATAGCGGTAGCCGCGCCGCCGCACGCGCCGCGCGCGCGCCAGCGCGGATTCGATGGTCTCGCCGAAAACGAACTGACCGCTCAATCCGCGGATCGCAAGTTGCATGCCTTTGCGCACCAGCGGCGTGGTCAACGAGCGCCAGCCGGCCGCGCGCGGCCGCGCGCCATCGGCCTGCGGGGCCACAACCCAGGCCGTGGCCAGCCTCAGGGCGCCGGCCAATGCGCCCGCGGCGTGCTGCGCACCCCAGTCGACCCGAGTGAGCCGGTCACCCAGCAACCGATCGGCATTCGCCGCGTCGGGCACACGCAGCAGCGACTCCGCCAGTGACAGCAACGCCAGGCCGGCGGCGCTGTTGAGCGGGAAAGCGCGCGTCAGTGCCTCGACGCCGCGCCGGCTTTCGTGCCGGCGCATGCCCTCGATCAGTGCGTGCGCCACGGCCGCGGTGTGCTGGCGTTGTCCCTCGTCGAGCCGGCCCGCGGTGATCAACGGCGGCAGGCATTCGGTCTCAGCGGCGCGCCACAGGTCGGCGATCGCCTCGCGCGCCGCGCGCCCATCCGCCTGCCCCTCGGCCTGCGCATCGGCCGATGGCATCGGTACTGTGCTGATCACGCCCACATTATCGCCCGCTGCCATCGGCGCCGCTCAAAGCTTGCGGCGGCCGCGGCGCGCCTGCGCGCCGCCCGCCGTCTGCTCGAGTTGCTTTGCCACCGCCTCGAGACGGCGCAGCGTGACTTCCGCGGGCGCGGCGGGCGTGGCGGGCGTGGCGGGCGCGGCGCAGGCCAGACCCCGATAGACCATTTCCGTCATCGCGTCCGCGGCCGTGTCGGGGGAGAAATCGCCTTCGCCACGCAGATAAACCCAGGTGTGGTGCTCGACGCCGCCGTAGATCATGTCGCGCACGATGCGCAGCGGCAGATCGGCGCGGAACTCACCGGCATCGATGGCCTGCTGCAGGATCTCGAGCGTGCGCCGGGTGTATTCACGGGTCAGATCGAACACCGTGGTACGGCGGTACTCGGGCCACGCCCGCAGCTGGTTGAAAATGAGCCGGCACATGCCCGGCTCATTGTGGATCACGGTGAGGTGCCGCCAGATCAGGAATCGCAAGCGCACGCGCGTGCCCTGCAGTCCTTTGAGCTGCTGGTCGTAGTCGGCCAGGATGCGCTCGTACCATTGCTCGACGACGCGGATCAGCAGCTCGCGCTTGCCGGGAAAGTAGCGATAGATCGTGCCTTCCACGACGCCCGCGCGCGCCGCGATCTGCGCTGTCAGCGCCTCGCTGTAGCCCTTCTCGCGGAATACCTGCGCCGCCACCTGCATGATTTCCCGCATGCGCTGCTCGCGCGGTAGCCTCGAATGCCGCCTTTTTTTCATTAATGAGTACTACTCATCACTTTTCCGAAAGCGCCGCTGTGGCGCCAGGCCGCGCCATAGGTCCCACGCAAGGTGTATTTTCCGCCTGTGCTGCGTTGCAGAAGCATGATAAATCGGCGAAACGAGCGCGCGACGATCGCGGCTTGCTATAATAACTGAGTACAGTTCATTAGTCCCCAGGGGTAGCCCGGAGGTCGACTTCCATGCTCGAGAGCGCCGCCGCCATCGATTCCGCAGCTAGATCCGCTACCGCCTTCGATTTGAACCCCGAGCAACTCGAGGTGCTCGACGCGGCCGACCGCTATGCGCGCGAGGAAATGTATCCGCTCGCCAGGCGCATGGATGACGAGGAATGGTGGCCGGCGGAGGCCTTCGCGCGCCTGGGTCAGGAGGGCTATCTCGGCATCACTATCCCTGCGACCTACGGCGGTGCCGGTCTGGACCTGATGAGTACCGGACTGGTCGCCCAGGCCTTTTCACGCTGGAACCACGCCCTGGGCTTGTCCTGGATCGCGCACGACAATCTGTGTTGCAACAACCTCTACCGCCATGGGAACGAGGCGCAACGCCGGCGCTATCTGCCCGGCCTGTGCAGCGGCAAGCTCGTCGGCGCGCTGGCGCTCACCGAGCCCGGCGCCGGCTCCGACGCCCTGGGTTCGATGCGCATGAGCGCGCGGCGCGAGGGCGATCACTACGTGCTCAACGGCACCAAGATCTTCATCACCAACGGCCCGATTGCCGACGTGATGGTGACCTACGCCAAGACCGCGCCGGAACTGGGCACGCATGGCATCTCGGCCTTCATCGTGGAAAAGAACTTTCCGGGTTTCGGCGTGGCGCAGAAGCTCACCAAGATGGGCTTTCGCGGCAGCCAAACCGGTGAGCTGGTGTTCGACAACTGCCGGGTGCCGGTCGAAAACCGGCTCGGCGCCGAAAACGCGGGTCTCGCCGTGGTCATGACCGGATTGGACCTGGAGCGCGCCACGATCGCGCCCATCTGCCTCGGCGTGGCCGAGCGCGCGCTGCAGCTGTCGATCGAGTACGCCAAAACGCGCAAGCAGTTCGGCCGACCGATCGCGGAATTCGAAATGATTCAGGCCAAGATCGCCGACATGTACGTCTGGGTCGAGACCATGCGCTGCTTCATCTACCGCGTGCTCGCGGCCACCGACGGCATCGGGGCCGATCGTGGCGGCCGCGGCGAGATTCACGCGCTCAGTGCCGCCTCAGTCATGTACGCAGCCGAGACCATGGCCAGGGTCGTGGCCGATGCACTGCAGATTCACGGTGGCATCGGCTATATCTGGGAGTCGGAGGTCAACCGCCTGTACCGCGCCATCAAGATGCTCGAGATCGGCGCCGGCACCACCGAAGTGCGCAAGCTGATCATCAGCCGCGAGCTGCTCGGGGCGTCGCCGTCTCAGTGAACCTCAACGCGCGCCGGCAATAACGGGCGCCGGCAGTCACTGGCCCTCAGGGCTGCTCGCAGATTCCTGCCGGTTTCTGCCGTTCGCCTCGCCGCCCTTGCGGCCGGCTGCGCGCGCGCGCTCACGGTCGTGCCAGAAATTGCCGCGGTTGTTCTCTTTGCCCTGGCTGTGGCCGCCTTTGCTCGCGATCCGGCGCTGGGTCTGCTCGTCCATCGCCGCAAAACCGCGCCTGGCGCTCCCGCCGGGCTGCTGTGTGCCGATCCTCGGGCCTGGCCGGTCGCGATCGACGTTTTCCTTGCGGTCGCCTTCCTTACGGTGGTCGGGATGGTTGTCAGACATGTTGATCTCCTCGAGCGTTGCGCATGGCCTGCAGCGCAATAAGAGTGAGCGTCCTGCGGATGGTTCCTCCTGGAGAGAAAATGAACGTGCAATTGCTATGCCACGCTCGCGGTCATTGCAATCAGGCCTGTAGCGGCGCCGCATTGTAATCCGCACACAATAATTGGCGGCACGATGCAGAAATTGCGCTGAAATAATTTCAGGCCGCGCGGCCGGGGAAGCTAGGGCTGGGGAAGGGCCCGCATCTCGTCGGTATCGCCGGTCGCCTCGTACAGCGCCTGCAGAGTCGCGAAGTCGCTGTGCTGCGGCTTGCCGGAGACCATGTGCTCGCGGATGATCTTGAGTTGATAGCGCAGATAGGGCAGCAGCGATTTCACCGACGCGGTCTCGCCGCTGTGTTCCGCCAGCAGCGAGTCGCCATAGGCGCGATAGTATTCGGTGTAGGCGCTCTCGTAGTGCGCCAGTGCCTCGCAGAAGGCGGCATCGCCCAGGACTTCGCTGCAGAGCGAGCCGGCGCACATGTAACTGCCGGCTGAATTCAGAAACGCCAGATGCTCGCGCACCAGGCACTGTGCGTAGTCCTGCGTCCCGAACAGCGAGCGGATGAGCTTGCGGCGTGTCGGACCGGTCACCTGCCGATCGCGCATGTACTCGAACGGCGCCTTGCGATGCAGCGTCAGAAACGTCACCTTTCTGAGCTCCACGACCTTGGCGGCGGTGCGCGACGGTGCCGCCACCGTGTGCATCAAACGGCTGTGACTGTGCTCCCAGCGTCGATGCAGCGGTCGATCCTGAAGCAGCCGCGTGGCGATCTGCGATGTCTGTGGCAGCTCAGACTGCGCTGCGCGGACCAGAAACTGCTCCGAATACTCCATCAGTCGCGCGGTAGTGAAGCCGGCTTCGACCGAATGCCGGGATGCCGTCGCCAGACCGTTGGCCATGAATGCCTTTGCTCCGACTGCGGCCCGCGGGCCGCGATAATCATCGGCCCTCTATATACCACCGAAGCGTTGAAACGCCAATGCAGATTAATGCGTGCTACGTCGCGTTTCTGCGTATCGGCGCATGCAGCACTGCGGCAAAGTCGAACGCGATGCATCAGTCATGCGGAAGCTTCGTGGCACACGGCTTCGATGTTGTGGCCATCGGGATCGAGCACGAATGCGCCGTAGTAGTTGGCGTGATATTCCGGCCGCAGACCCGGTGCGCCATGGTCGCGGCCGCCCGCGGCGAGCGCCGCTCGGTAAAATGTATCGACCTGCGCGCGGCTGGCGACTCGAAAGGCCACGTGGATCGGCGGCACATTGGCGCCGCCACTGCCGATCCAGAAATCCGGCTTCGGCGGCACGCCGAATCCCGCATAGGCGCGCGCGCCGCTCACCTCGGCCGAGACCTCGAGCAGCAGCTCGTAGCCGATCGGCTGCAGCGCCTTGCGATAGAACCCCTTGCTGGCGTCGAGGTCGCTGACGCTCACGCCCATGTGATCGATCATCGCTCCTGCCTCCGCTACAGACGCAATACCCTAAGCGATGCAGCGCGATCGGCGCGAGCGCGCCTCAGGCGGCGACCGGTATCGAACGGCCCAGCAGCTTTTCGATCGCACGCAGACGCTCGCGCTCGTCGCGGCTGACCAGCGAAATCGCCTTGCCGCGCAGGCCGGCACGGCCGGTGCGGCCGATGCGGTGCACGTAATCCTCCGGCACGTGCGGCAACTCGAAATTCACCACGTGCGGCAGTTCGGTGATGTCCAGTCCGCGCGCCGCGATGTCGGTTGCGACCAGGACCTGGATCCGGCCCTGCTTGAAATCATCGAGCGCTCGCGTGCGCGCGCCCTGCGATTTGTTGCCGTGGATCGCGGCGCAGGCCAGGCCGTCGCGCAGCAGGCGCTCGGCCAGGCGGTTGGCGCCGTGCTTGGTGCGGGTGAATACCAGCGTCTGGCGCACGCCGCCGTCGACGATCAGGCGCGTGAGCAGCGGGTGCTTGGCGGCGCTATCGACGTGATAGACGCTGTGATCGACCAGCTCCGGCGGCGCGTTGCGCGGGGAGATGTCGATGATGACCGGGTCGCGCAGCAGCGACTTCGCCAGCGTACGGATCTCTTCGGAAAATGTCGCCGAAAACAGCAGATTCTGCCGCTTCGCCGGCAGCGCGGCGATGATGCGGCGAATAGCACGGATGAAACCCATGTCGAGCATGCGATCGCCTTCGTCGAGCACCAGCATCTCGATTTTCGACAGGTCGATCGCCCTGGACTCCAGGTGATCGAGCAGCCGGCCCGGGGTTGCGATCACCAGATCCACGCCGCCGGCGAGCGCGTCGAGCTGAGGTCTTGCGCTCACGCCGCCATAGATCAAGGCGCCGCGTATCGGCAGGTTGCGCGCCAGTGCGCGGCAGGCGTCGCTGACCTGCGCGGCGAGCTCGCGCGTCGGCACCAGCACCAGCGCCCGTGGGCTGCGCTGACGCACGGGGTTCTGCAGCAGGCGCTCGAGCAGCGGCAGGGCGAACGCGGCGGTCTTGCCGGTGCCGGTCTGCGCCGCGGCCATCAGATCGCGGCCGGCGAGCACCACCGGAATCGCGCGCTCCTGAATTGGGGTCGGCTCGGTATAACCGAGTGCTTCCACCGCCTTTAACAGCGGCGGACTCAATGAAAAATCCTTGAACAAATCGATACTCCGCAACGGCCCCGCTGCATCAAGGCAGCCCATCGGTGTGGCTCGTCTAACATGAATTGGATCGGCCTCGTCTTTCAGACGAGGGCTGCGATGGGCTTGCAGGAGGGGCGATAGGTCCCGGGAGTGGCCGTGATGGCCTTGGAGGGACGCTGAAGAACCTCGGCGCGCGGACCGAACCGCGCATTCGACAAACTCCGGGGGTTAGTCTATCTCATTGCAGCCCAAAGCGCACATTGCGCCGTTCCGGGCCCAGCAGCGAGAGCACCACCAGCAGCGCCGCCACGCTACCAACCACTACGATAAAAGCAAAGGCGAAGTCGGGGTGTTCCACACCGCTGTGATTCTCGGCGATGATCGTCTGCAGCGGCGCGTTGTATGAGGCCAGCAGATTGCCCAGCTGATAGACAAATCCTGGAAAAGTCGCGCGCATGCCTTCCGGCGAGAGCTCATTGAGATGCACCGGCACCACTCCCCAGGCTCCCTGCACCATGAATTGCATCACGAACGCCGCCGTCGCCAGCGCTACCGGAGTGAGTGAATAGGCCCAGAACGGCAGCACCAGCAACGACAGGCCGGCGGCCGTCGCGATCGCCTTGCGCCGACCGATGCGGCTGGACAGCGTACCGAACGCGATGCCGCCGCATATGGCGCCGATGTTGTAGATGATGACGACGATGGATCGCGTGCCGGTGGAAAAGCCGCGCTGCACCTCGAGGAAATGCGGGTACAGATCCTGCGTGCCGTGGCTGAAGAAATTGAAGCACGTCATCAGTGCAATCGCATACAGGGCCAGCAGCCAATGACCCGACAGCGAGCTCCACAGGCTGCGGGTGACCGGTGCGGCGCGGCTCGCCGTCCAGACCGCGGACTCCGGCACCTTGCTGCGGATATACAGGACCAGCAGCGCCGGTGCGACGCCCACGATGAACATCCCGCGCCAGCCGATATGTTCGAACAGCAACCCGAACACGACCGAGGCCAGCAGATAGCCGCAGGGATACCCGGCCTGCAGCATGCCCGATACCATGCCGCGCGATCTGACCGGTATGCTTTCAAACGCCAATGAGGCGCCGACGCCCCATTCGCCGCCCATCGCGATGCCGTAGAGCGCGCGCAGCACCAGGAATACCCGCAGTGACGGCGCGAACGCGGAGGCAAGCTCCATAAGCGAGTACAGCAGCACGCTGGCCATCAGCGCCGGACGGCGCCCGAAGTGATCGGCCAGCCGGCCGAACAGAAATGCCCCCACCGGCCGCATCGCCAATGTCAGGAATATTGCGTAGGTGACGCTCTTGACGTCGGTGCCGAAGTCGCCGGCGATGCGCTTGAGGACGAATACCACCAGGAAAAAGTCGAACGCATCGAGCATCCAGCCCAGAAAGCTCGCGGTCACGATATGGCGCTGCGTCGGGCTCCAGACTTCCTTCGATTCCATGCCGCCTCCCCCCGTCGCTGCGGTCGAACACAGCGCCCCGTGCTTCGAGTCGCGCACGCGCCACGCGGCGCGAGCGACCCCCCACCGCGGCCGGTACAATGCCGGCCACGCCTTTCGTCCTTTGCCCCCTCATTATTGGTGCATCCGTGCTGCTTCGTCTAGATAAGGTTTCACTCGCCTACGGCTCGCGGCCGCTGCTCGATCAGGTGTCGCTGCAACTGGATGAGGGCGAGCGCGTCGGCCTGGTCGGACGCAATGGCGAGGGCAAGTCCTCGCTGCTGCGGCTGGTGCGCCACGAGGCCGAGCCGGATGCCGGCAGCCTTTGGATCAGGCCCGGCGCCCGCGTAGCCCACCTGGCGCAGGACATCGCCCTGCTCACCGGCGAGACCGTCGCCCAGATCGTGACCGGCGGACTGCCACGGCAGGGCCAGGCGCTGGCCGAGTACCAGACGCTGGCCGCGCAGGGCCTGCACACGCCGGCGCAGCGCCGGCGGCTCGATGAGCTGCATCACGAGCTGGATGCCGGCGACGGCTGGCAGCTCGAGCGCCGGGTCGAGAGCGTCTCCTCGCGCCTGCAACTGGACTCGTGCGCCCGGTTCGATGAACTCTCGGGCGGCTGGCGGCGACGGGCGCTGCTGGCCCGGGCCCTGGTGTCGGAGCCGGACATCCTGCTGCTCGACGAGCCGACCAATCATCTTGATATCGAGGCGATCGAATGGCTGGAGCAATTTCTGCTCGAGTTTGCGGGCGCGCTGCTGTTCGTGAGCCATGACCGCGCGTTTATAAACCGGCTTGCCACCCGCATTGTCGAACTCGATCGCGGCACCCTGACCTCCACCGCTGGCAACTATGATGACTACGCGCGCATCAAGGCGCAGCAGCTCGCGGCCGAGGCGCAGCAGCAGGCGCTGTTCGACAAGAAACTCGCGCAGGAGGAGGCCTGGATCCGCAAGGGCGTGGAGGCGCGGCGCACCCGCAACGAAGGCCGGGTACGCGCCCTGTACCAGCTGCGCGCGCAGCGCCGCGCACGGCGTGAGCGCACCGGCAGCATCGAGCTCGAGCAGCACAGCGCGACCGAATCCGGCGCCGTGGTATTCGAGGCCGAGCACCTCGGCATCGAGTTCGGCGGCCGCGCGGTCATTCGCGACTTCTCCGGGCGCATCATGCGCGGCGATCGCATCGGGCTGGTCGGCCCCAACGGCATCGGCAAGAGCACGCTGATCAAGGCGCTGCTGGGCGAAATCCCGGTGCAGCACGGCCGGGTCCACAGCGGCAGCCGACTCGAGGTCGCCTACTACGACCAGGAACGCGCGCAACTCAATCTCGATGAATCGGTGATGCAGAACATAAGCGGCCGCAACGACCAGGTGATCGTCAATGGCAGCAGCCGGCATGTCTCGGGCTATCTGCAGGACTTCCTGTTCCGCCCCGAGCAGCTGCATACCCCGGCACGGGCGCTGTCGGGCGGCGAACGCAACCGGCTGCTGCTGGCACGACTGTTCGCGCAACCGGCCAACGTGCTGGTGATGGACGAGCCGACCAACGATCTGGATATTGATACGCTGGAACTGGTGGAAGAGTACGTGGCCGAATTCCCGGGCACATTATTGTTAGTGAGCCACGATCGCACGTTCCTCGACCACGTGGTGACCAGCCTGCTGGTGTTCGAAGGTGCCGGCGTCGTGCGCGAATTCGTCGGCGGCTACAACGACTGGGTCCGCTACCGGCGGCAGCGCGATGCGAGCGCCCCGGGCGGTGCCCACAACGCGCCAGCGCCGGGCGCGATCGATCGGGCTACGGACATAACGCCAAGGGCGCGCAAGCTCTCTTATAAGGATCAGCGTGAACTGACCGCGCTGCCGGAGCGCCTGCAGAACCTGGAGGCGGAAAAGGGCCGCATAGAATCCGAGCTCGCCGATGCGGCGCTCTATCGTGGAAGCCAGGAAGCGCTGCACGAGCGGCTGCAGCGGCTCGCGGCAATCAGCGCGGAGCTGGAGGGCGGCTATGCGCGCTGGAGCGAGCTTGAGAGCCAGGCGGCGAGGACTTAGCGCGCCCACAAAGCCGAACGTCGGGGGTCCGGATATGGTAAAGTGGCACCTGATTTCCCGATGCAGCAGGCCGCGCTGCGGCCCCCCAACCGCGACCCACGAGCGCTCGGGAGCACCTTAGTACGACGGCCGGAGACGAGCTTGGCCAAGCCGAATTATCGCCACCAAAAGAAACAAAAGGAACTGGCGCGCAAAACGCGTCACGCCGAAAAGCTCAAGCGACGCCTGGAGCGTGATGATGTGGCCGCGCCCAATGGCGCGGACCTGCAGACCACCGCGCCCGACGGTTCGGCGAGCGAGTCCAAGCCATGAAAATTGCCGCACGCAAGAATTCCTCACTCGACGAGCAGCGACGCTATCGCCGGCAATACGATCGCGACCGTTCGCCGGCGCTGCGCAGCGCCTTTCCGCAGCTGCTGCAATTGAACATCGAGTTGTCGTTCGGCGATCGGACCGGAGCGGCCCCCAAGGAAGTCGTTCCGTCCTCGCAATCCCACGCCTTTTATCCGCCGGCACAGGCGTTCTTTCGGTTCCGCTGTCCATGTGCCGACTGCGATGGAGAATTTGATTTGAGTACCAACGTCGCACAGCTCGCCGCCACTACCGGGCGCGGCAGCAGATCAGTCAGTGCCAAGGTGCATTGCGCCGGCACCCGCGCGCGCGATCGCGCCACCGGCACGGGTTGCCCGATCGAGCTCAACTATCGCATCGTCGCGCTGGGCACACCATGAACTCATGGCGTACTGCACTGCCCCTGGCCGGCGAACCGACCGCGGATTTTCGTGAGCGCCTGGTGAGGCAGCAGGCCGAAGCCGCCGAGCGGCGCCAGCAGGCGCTGACCGAGCAGGCCTCACCGCTCAACTCCGCGCAGGCACGCATCAACATTTGGGAGCAGCTGCACGCGATCGAGCTGCCGCGCGACGCGGCGCATCGTCTGGTGGCGCTGATCGCCGCCAATACGGGTCTGAGCATCGCGCAGGTTCGCGCGGAACAGCAACGACGGGCCGCTCCTCGCCCGGCGGCGACCGCCACCCCGACTGACACGCCGGAAGTCCCCGCTACTTAAGAGCCGGGCGGTCGTGCGCGCAGCTGCAGGCAGCTCGCTTCTTCGAACGGCTGCATGAACAGCACATCGCCCGCGGTGGCCCTGAGCACATTGGCGGCGACGCTGCGGGACGCATCGGACGGCGCGCCGTGCCGCGGCTTGCCCATCACCACGAGATCATAATCGCGCTGCGCCACCCAACGCGGCAGCACCTCGCTGGGCTCGCCGGGCAGCTGCCGAAACCGCTGCGCATCCCCCCCGTATGCTCGCGCCACGAAGTCCTCCCGCGCCGCCGCTTGCCGGCCTGCTTCGAATTCGGACTGGCGGGCTGGATGGGCAAATAAAGTCTCCAGCTCCGCCGCGCAGCCGCGGCTCAGGGTCCCGGCCAGCGCCATGATTGCCGAGCACAGCGCGCTGCCCTGTCGATCCAGCAGGTCGACCACGGCGACAAAGCGCGGCACCGGGTGCCAGGGCCGGCCGCGCGTGAGCAGCAGCGGCGCCGTACAACTGGCGACGAGGGGCCAGTCGATACAGTCGCGGTCGTCGCGGCCAGCCGGGGTCGCCTGCCCGGCCTTGACCACCAGATCGACGCGGCTGCGCCGCAGCTTGTC
>Ga0302325_10024541_pt1 | contig 12537 bp, 12 predicted proteins | sample Palsa_T0_2_FD_201948 | JGI IMG/M metagenome (GOLD analysis project Ga0302325, IMG submission 201948) | Peat permafrost microbial communities from Stordalen Mire near Abisko, Sweden - Palsa_T0_2 | ecosystem: Environmental > Terrestrial > Soil > Palsa > Peat permafrost | place: Sweden: Abisko...
CACCCGATAAACCTAGGAGGCGCTTCGCTCAGGATGACGGTTTTGCGGGAGTTTTGACGAAAAACATCAGGTTAACGCTTATGGGACTATCGTCCTGGGCTAAGGTCAGCCGTCCTTACGGGACTAAGTTTTGGAAATGGCGTTCTCACACACGTTCTGAAGCCCAATTCTTCCCTTTACCGTGTTCGGCGTAGTTGGCAATCGTTAGCGTCCTCCGGTATACAGCTACTGGGGGATGTCATGTCGAAATTGCAATATCAATCGGGGTTCGGCAACGAGTTTGCGACCGAAGCGGTTGCAGGGGCTTTGCCCAAGGGCCAAAACGCACCCCAAAAGTCTACCCTCGGACTCTATACCGAGCAGTTCAGCGGGACCCCTTTTACTGCTCCGCGGGCCACGAACCGGCGTTCCTGGCTCTACCGCATCCGCCCCTCGGTGACCCACAGGCCGTTTGTAGAATTGCCTGACAACAGGATGCGCAGCGCACCCTTCGACGAGGTTTCTGCAACTCCCAACCAGCTGCGGTGGGATCCATTGCCCATCCCCTCCGCGCCGTGCGACTTCCTCGATGGGATTGTTACCATGGCCGGCAACGGCAGCCCGGCGGTGCAGACCGGGTGTGCGGTGCACATCTATGCTGCGAACCAAAGCATGTATGGCCGTTTTTTTTCCAACGCCGATGGGGAGATGCTGATCCTGCCCCAGTTGGGGAGGCTGCGCTTCTTCACCGAGCTGGGCATTCTGGAGGTGGCGCCGGGTGAGCTCTGCGTTATTCCCCGCGGCCTCAAGATGCGGGTGGAGCTACTTGACGATTCGGCTCGTGGGTATATCTGCGAGAACTACAGCCTTTCCTTCCGCTTGCCTGACCTGGGTCCGATCGGGGCCAACGGGCTGGCAAATCCACGCGATTTTCTTTATCCCGTGGCGGCGTTTGAGGACGTGGATGACAAGTTTCAGACCTTGTGCAAGTTCCAGGGTAAGTTGTGGTCGGCGGGCATCGATCACTCGCCGCTCGATGTGGTCGGATGGCATGGCAACTACGCGCCTTACAAGTACGACATGGCGAATTTTAACTGCATCAACAGTGTCAGCTTCGACCATCCGGATCCGTCGATCTATACCGTGCTCACCGCCCCCACGGCAGTGCCGGGTACAGCCAATGTGGACTTCGGCATCTTTCCCCCACGTTGGATGGTGGCGGAGCATACGTTTCGTCCTCCCTGGTTTCACCGCAATGCAATGAACGAGTTCATGGGCCTGATCTTCGGCCAGTACGACGCCAAGGCAGAGGGGTTCGTTCCCGGTTCCGCCAGCCTGCACAGCTGTATGCAGGCACACGGGCCGGATGCGGAGACCTTCGAGCGTGCAGTGAGCGCCGAGCTCAAGCCTCATTATCTTGGCGGTACCCTGGCCTTCATGTTTGAGACTCAGCTGGTGCTCCATCCCACACGCTTTGCCCTGGAGACGGATTGCCTGCAGCGCGATTACTTTCAGGTATGGCAGGCGCTGAAGAAACACTTCACGGGAAAGCCGATTCAGTAAATGTAACCATGAATGCTACGCATGATCCTCAGCGGCAAAGCTGGGTTCTTTCCGCCAACCGCCCCGGCGACGCATTCCCGATCCAGAACCTGCCTTTTGGCGTTTTTGCGGGGGCTTCGGGGCCCAGGATTGGGATTGCCATTGGCGACCAGGTTCTGGATCTTCGCGGCTGCTCGGGACTGTTGGGGCCGCTGCCGGCGGGCACGGTTGAGGCCTGCGCCGCTACCACGCTCAATGCGCTGATGGCGGTCGACCCGGCGTGCTGGTCGGCTCTGCGCGCGCGGCTGAGTGATCTGCTCCGAAGCGATCATCCGCGGGCTGCCGACCATCAACGGGCGCTGGGGCCACATTTGATGGCGATGGCAGACGTGAGGATGCTGAAGCCGGCGGTCATCGGCGACTATACCGACTTCTATGCCTCGATTGATCACGCGAGGAATGTGGGCAGGTTGTTTCGTCCGGATCATCCTCTTCTGCCTAACTACAAGTACGTGCCCATCGGATACCACGGCCGGGCATCGTCGATCGTCCTCAGCGGGTCGACAGTGAGGCGGCCGAAAGGGCAGATTGTCCCCGCCCCGGGGGCGGCGCCCCGGTTCGCGCCTACTCAGGCGCTTGATTATGAGATTGAGGTTGGTTTTTTTGTTGGGGCCGGCAATCGCTTGGGTGAAAGGATCGATATCGAGGACGCTGCCTCTCATTTGTTTGGCGTGTGTCTGCTGAATGATTGGACGGCACGTGACATTCAGGCTTGGGAGTACCAGCCATTGGGGCCGTTCCTGGCCAAAAGCTTTGCTACCTGTATCTCGCCGTGGATCGTTACCATGGAGGCGCTCGCCCCGTTCCGCACGGCTGCGTATGCACGACCCGCGGAGGACCCGGCGCCGCTCGCGTACCTTGCGTCGGAAAAGGACATGCGGGAAGGGGGGATCGATTTGAGCGTTGAGGTTTACTTGCGGTCGGCGCGGATGGATGAGGCGGTTCGGGTTAGCCGCAGTAATTTGCGGAATCTCTATTGGACTCCGGCGCAGTTGCTCACCCACCATGCGAGTAATGGTTGCAATCTTCAGGCAGGTGATCTGCTGGGTAGTGGTACGGTTTCCGGGCCTGAGGAGGAATCTCTTGGATGTTTGCTGGAGCTTACTCGCAATGGGCGTGGACCTATTTCGCTGGTTGCGGATGAGCGGCGTGGGTTTCTTGAGGATGGCGATGAGGTTGTGTTTCGCGGGCATTGCCAGCGGGATGGGTTTGTGGGGATTGGGTTGGGGGAGTGTCGCGGTACGGTTGTTGGTGAGTGATCTGTGGTCAGGGAAGAGTTTGGTGTGCGCCTGCCAGTAGAGGTTCGAAATGGGGTTGTTGGCCGCGTAGCAGGGTCTCGATCATTTCGTGGATGCGGATTTCGTCGTACGGCCTCGCCACATCCTGTTCTGTTTGCTGGCCAGGAAAGTGGATCATCAGGACTGGACGTGGATCGAAACGACCGTGGCTTGCGGCCTCGTCCTGCTTCGTCCATACCGGAGTGGAGCGCCACATGGGGACTCGCCAGGAGTGGTCAGAACAGACTATTACAGTTGCTTTTGCGGCCATTGCGGTTCCAGCCAGAGTCTTCAGCAATTCTCCCAGCGACTTTTCGGCAAGCGCCAGGTTATCGATGTAGTCGCCGGGGGGATGAGGCTGCGGCAAATGAATGAAAACAAATTTGATACTCTGGTCGCGAATCAACGCCTCGGCCTGGGGCATGATCGCGGCATGATCCTGCATATGCCGTTGCTGGGCGAAGCCTGGCTCGTGATTCCAATTTCGCCCTAACTCCACCAACGGGGCCATTGCATTTTGCCAGACAGAATGATCCGGCAGGGCTCCGTCGGATTGGCCATCGCCCATGCGCCAGAAACAATAGTTGAGCGTTCCCGCGAGAATGCGGCAGTAGGGGTTGTACCAACCCACCACACCCGTGGTCCAGCCGAGCCGCTGGGCGTCGGAGAAAAGCGTGGCGTGGGCATCGAAGGCTTGCCAGCGCCGGCTGCCGGCCAGTTTGACCTGAGGTTCTCCATCCAGAGTGCTGCGGATGTTGGCGACCGGTTTGCCGAGGAAAAATGAAGGGATCACGCGATCGGTGTAATACCCAGCGGGCTTGAGGTCACTGAACACCACGCTCTCGCTCCTGAACTGGTCAAAGGCAGGCAGGGCGAGCCCGGGAAATCGATGATCGAAGGTCTGATCATAAGAGAGCTCGTCGAAGAGCAGCCACACGATCCGGCCACCCTCGGCCCCGGGAACTCTTCGATCGGAGACCAGCGCCGGATGCGTCACCGGGACCGGTGCGTCGACCCGCTGCGCCCGCAGCCCCTGGTAGAAAAGCTCCGGGATCATCCAGACCATGCTGCAACCGGCGAGCACAATGAGTGCGCTAAATACGTGCACAGCGCGACGATAGTCAAGCGGCCGCAGCCAGCGGAGAACCAGCGCCGCCAGCAGAATCACGATGAATACGTTGTCCGGGGCGAGGTAAGGAATGGGAGCACGCCGGATGGCTCCCAGGGCAGTCACCGAGGCCGAGGCAAGCTCGGCGGCCACGAAAGCCCACAGCGCAGTGCGCAGGCCTGTCTCTTTTTTTTCCAGATAACGGAAGAGGAGCGCAGCGAGCAGAGTGACGACTCCGAGGTCAAGCAGGACACCCCAAATCACGCTGTGCATGGGCAGGAAGCTGTGATAAATCACTGGATGGTAGCTGGACAAATGTGGCCAGACCCGAAGGATCAAGACCGTGATGGCTGCTCCAAAGCCCTGTACGAAGGTCTTGAGATTCATCTCTTCTCGAACAAAAAGAGCACTCGGCCGTTGCTCAATTCTTCGCGCGTCAAGATATTGAAATGGTGGGTGAAGTGCTCGACAAACAAATCTTCGTCCAGATGCGCATAGAGTTCGTCTCGCCCACGGCAAAGATCGATGTAGCGCACGTCTGTCTTCGGAACCCATTCCACGATGCTCCAGCGACGGGTGAGCGATGCCAGCAGCGCGGCCACATCGGCCATGGGAATCTGATCGGCGAGCAGCAGATGATGGAGAATTCCCAGCATCATGACGCAATCGAAACGCTGGTGCGCGCGCTCCAGCAAATTGAGAGACTCGGTATTGCACCAACCGACCGCGGGAGTGGGCCGGGCGACATCAGCGATCAGGGGAAGAATGGGCAGGCCCCCGTCCCGGGCCTCTCTCCAGTTGCGATCTGAGGAAGCAACATCGGTGTCCCAGGCAACTACGCGAGCGCCTGCGCCGGCTGCAATGCGCGAGTACTGGCCGGTGTTGGCGCCGATGTCGAGCACCGATTCGGGGCGCAGCCATTGCAGAGCGCGGTCTACGAATTCCTGCTTGCTCCGCCTTTCCTCTTCGCTGTAATGATCGGCAGCGGCGTGGTATTCGCTCCAGCGCGAATCGCGTCGCTTTGGCTCCAGCGCGCGCAGGGCTTTTCCGAAGCTTCTGAGGTTTCGCTGCAAAACCGCAGCCGCGATTTCCGGCTCCTGCTGCAGTCTGGACGGTGCTCCCGTGCCACGCTTGCGGGTCTCAAACAGGAAAGGAAGGGTAATGAGCGAACGAAGGGGAGCACTCCATCGTTCGACACCGGAAAGATAGGGGTAGAGATCTACGGGCTCATAGCCATCGCGGCGATGGAGTGTGGCCGCTAACGGCCAACCGAGGTATTTGTAGGCCGCCAAAGGCAAGAGAAAGGTGCGCGCAAATTGGCCGTACGCAAGCCATAACGGGCTGCGCGGATCTCGCCGCTCGATAGATAGCAGATCGACAAAAACCGGGCGCGAGCCCTCGAAGAGGATGTTTAACGGAGTCGCATCTTTGAGGATCCAGCCCTCACGGAGCAACTGGCCGCATAGTTCGAGCGTCAGCTCTCCCGCCGCCACCCATTGCGATGGAGTCCATTCCCAGGGGTAGGAAGGGAAAAAGACGCGCGGATGCTGGAGCAGCAGAGGCTGATCCTCTTCCGCAGACAGGACTTCGGTCGCGACCAGGTGGCCCTCATCGGTCCAACGGCGGGCCAGATCAGACTGCAGGAAGCGCAGAGCCTCTGCCGCGTAGCGAGGGTGAACGGTGCGCAACACATCTTCGCCATGAATGCGCAACGAGCCGGCAGGATCGCGAAACGTCGCGATGTGCTGCGACGTGCCCTGGCTCATGGCTGGTTCTCTACAACCTCTGTCTGCGCAGGGCCAGGCGATTTGCGGAGCGAGTAAAGGAGGCGCCTGACGCGATGGCGCAAATAGTACATCGCGCCAGCGAACATGGAACCTGCAACCTGAAGAAAAACAAAACCAGAACCCGGATCGACGTAGGCGTGGGCCGGACGCTCAAATGCAACCATGAGCGCAGCAATTTGCAAAACAGTAAGCAGCAAAAGCCCTGAACGAAGTACACGGGGGGAGTGATACAGTCTGTTCACGAAGCTCCTCGAAGCGCGAATGTACCTATCCTTTGTAACGTTGGACCATAGACAAAAGTTGCGGTGCCCTTAACTTTTTTGTCACCGTCCGTTCATAATCGCATAGACGTAAGAATTGGTTCCGGGATTACGCCGTTTTCGTGAAATAGGTCGATGCTTCCTTCCGGCTGTCACCAATTGGTCCAGATTATCGACGCGGCGCTGGCCGACACTGCCCGCCGCAGCGGGAAATGGCTGGTGTGCAAGCCAGCGTGTACCCAGTGCTGTGTGGGGGTCTTCGCCATCCATCAGCTCGATGCGGCCCGGCTCCAGGAGGGACTGCGGGAGCTGACTGCCACAGATCCCGAACGAGCCCGTTCTGTTCGCGAGCGCGCGCGGAAATCGGTGGAGCGCCTGGCAGAGGATTTCCCCGGTGACCCTGCGACCGGATTATTGGACCCCTCGGAAGAGGCCGATGCGCGTTTCGAGGACTTTGCCAATGATGAGCCCTGTGCCGCACTGGACCCTCGCACCGGCCTTTGTGACCTGTATCTATCCCGCCCCATGACTTGCCGCGTCTTTGGCCCCCCGGTGCGCTCGGAGCAGGGGCTGGGCGTCTGCGAGCTTTGCTATCACGGCGCCACCGAGGAGCAGATTGCCGCGTGCGAAATGCCCGTCGACCCCGAGGGGCTGGAAGCGCAGCTGTTGGAGGAGTTTGAGCAATCGTCCGGCAGGCATGGCCGAACCCTGGTTGCATTCGCGCTGGACGCCCCTTAACTGGGTACAATCAACAGAGACTTCCGCAGGAACGTAAATTCATGGCTAGCAATTCAATTACCACTTTGAGTACCGCTGTCGGCAATGCTGCTGAACACGCCGGCTTAACCGTTCTCTCCTCTGAAGAAGAGGTTGATTTCAACGGGCGCCCTACCGCCACCTTCCGTATCGGTCTTTCCAAGGATGCTCCCGCCGAGCGAACGCTGCGCTTGGAATTGAGCGAAGACCTCGACTTCCATCGCCCCGAGCTCTTGCCGGAGATGACGGCCCACTTGCGCGATGCGGCCAAACGCTTGCGCAATCCGCGGCCGGACGCCTACGTGACGATGGCCGGCATGCCGATCACGTTTGCCGACTTTCGTTGGCCTTTCCATCGCTCTGTTTCTGGCGCGGATACTTACATTGTTCACGGCGTGGTGTACGTGGCTGACGGCACCGATTCCCTGCTGCACGCGAAGGTGTCCGCCAGCATGACCGTGACCTTTGCCGAGATTGTGCCTGCTCCCGAGCAACCCTACGCGGAAACCTTTATCTACAGTGCGATTCGCAAGACCCTGGACCAGGGTCAATTGGAACTGTTGAAGAGCGGCAACCGCCAGCCGGTGCCGGTGACAACGCGCTATTACAGCCGCTGGCAAAAAAAGTTCTTCTTCACCGATACCGATGACGAAAGCCGGCAGCAGTTTTTGCTGGCCAAGGCTTTCTGGCTCTCGGGGGTGTTGGGCAAGTCGCAGCCGGTCTGGATTGCTGACCCGCGAGATGCGCAATATCTGAACACCACTCCCGAGGAGTTGGTGCGTGCGGCATCAGTGCTCGCCGCCGCCGGGCTGGTGACCCGGACCGAGGACGACTCGGAGTTCGCGGCCGCTACGCCGGCGCTGCTTGCCCGCGAGGCCGAGTTCCGCGAACGCCTGCAGCAGGCTTTCGCCCTGACTAAGCCGACTTTCAACGAGGAAATGCGCCACGGGCACACGAATATGTAGGTGTTTGTAACTCTCCAGCCGGGCGTGCGTCTCATGCGCACGGGGAGACTCATGGACAGTCGAAGAATGGTGACGGTCGTCATCCTGGCGCTGATGACCACCAGCGCGTTGGCGCAAAAGGCGGTGCTGGTGGAGCTATTCACTTCAGAAGGATGCTCGAGTTGCCCGCCTGCAGATGCTTTGCTGAGGCAGGTAAATGGAACCCAGACCAGCGGGGGGCAATTGGTCGTGGGCATCAGCGAGCATGTGACCTACTGGAACTCGCTGGGGTGGTCTGATCCTTTCTCGTCGCCGGTGTATACGGAACGGCAGAATGCTTACAGCGAACGATTCCACCTGGAGGGCGTGTATACACCGCAGATGGTGATCAATGGCGCGGAGCAGATTGTGGGCAGCGACAGTGCCGCGTTGCTGCGCGCGGTCGATAAAGAAGACGCAGAGAGTCCACGAATGTCTCTGCGCATTGTGTCGTTGAGCGTCGCAGGTGGCCACTTGACGGTGAATCTTTCCACCAGCGGTGACCTGCCGGTTCACGGAGCTGATCTCATCGCGGTGCTCGCGGACGACTCTGACCGGTCGAGCGTGCTGCACGGGGAGAACTCTGGCCGCACGCTGGCGCACGTTGCGGTGGCCCGGTCCATCACCCGGGTAGCCAAGGTGCAGGCAGCCGGCGAGCTGACAGTGCAGATCCCGATTCCCGCTGCGATGCAGACGACGCAGGGCCATCACCTTATCCTGTTCGCGCAAACACCCGGGAACGGACGGGTGTTGGGCACGGACACCAAGCCGCTTTAGAGAACGATCGCATGGCTACCGAATTACGGGATGAACCGCGCATGATCGCTTCGATCCTTGCCGGCGATACGCAGCTGTTCCACGAATTGATTCGGCCCTATGAGCGCAGAGTCTATGCGATGGCACTGTCGTTTTTGCACAGTGAGGCAGATGCCGAGGATGCGGCCCAGGAGGCGTTCCTCAAGGCCTTCCGCAACCTGGCCAGCTTTCGCGGAGAGGCTAAATTTGGGACTTGGCTGGTCAGCATCACATTGAACGAGGCACGGAGCCGGATCCGCCGCCGGGATGCGATCAAGATGGAGTCGCTGGACGAGCCCGAGGGACAAACTTCGCCGGCTTTGTTGCGGGACTGGAAGGAGATACCGTCGGAGGCCTTGGAGCGGAAAGAAGTACGGTCTTTGTTGCATCAGGCGATCACTGCTCTGCCGGCAATCTATCGCGATGTGTTTCAGTTGCGGGATATTGAGCAGTTGAGTGTCAACGAGGCTGCGGAGGCGCTGGGCATCACTACCTCTTCAGTGAAAGTGCGACTGCACCGGGCTCGTATGATGTTGCAGAAGAATCTGGCGCCACAGTTGAAGGAGTTGGCTCCCAAACGGAGGTGGTGGGCGTGGTCATAGAGTGCAAACATGTTTGGGCGCACATCTCCGGGTATCTGGATCAGACGCTTCCCCCGGAAGTGCTGGAACAGGTGCAGAAGCATTTGGAGCATTGCGAGATTTGCTCGGCGATTTTGGATTCGACACGGAATATTTTGATTCTGACTGCGGATGAGCGGGTGTTTGAATTGCCGCTTGGGTTTAGTGAGCGGTTGCATGCTCGGTTGGAGGAGGAGATACGGGGGTTGGAACCTGATGGGGGCTGAGGTTTGCGTGAGATGAATTGCTGCAATAGGTACGCTGTCCCTCCATCTCCCCCTCCATCTCTCGAGTTTTCGGACGAATTCGGAGAGTAGTAACTGACGAATAGGCGGTGATTGGCCCGGAACGGGCTGGGCGCACGTCGATTCGCACTGAACGACCATCGCAAACGTCAGGGATGTTCGAACGTGAACTTGGCATCAATGCCCGACCACCACTCTGATGCGAGCAGGTAGCGGAGTGCGTCATGGGACGCGCCGATCGGGCGATTGTGCGTTTACGCGCGCGCGAGAGATTTCAGTAAAACGATGGCCTTCAGGCGGATCCTTCAGGCGGATTTGTCGTAAGATCAAGGACGCGCCAAAACGACCTTGGTTCTTAGGTGGAGCAAAACATGGAAGTCAAAGGTGCAGCCCTTTTGTACACATTGGCTGGCCTGATGGTCACGTTCGCGGGGTTCTCGGCGCTCTTGTTCGTCCTCCGACAGGCCGCTGGAGCGAGGTTGTCACTGCTTGACAGATACATTGCCAAAACGGTCATGACGTACATTTTCGTATTGGCGGCGGCAGCGCTGCTGCCGGCGCTATTTGCGCTCTACAATATTCAGGAAAAGTGGATTTGGCGAGGCTCTGGTGTGCTTTTCGCGCTACCGATGCTGTCTCTTCAGGTCACCTATCCGCACCGACGCCGCAAGGTGGTCGGCACAGGACCGCCACCCGCAATATTCGCGGTCTTCGTTGTGTTGGGTTCCGCTGTGACATTGGCGATGCTTGGCTACGTTTTAGTAGGCCTCCAATACAGCGCCGCAGCCTACATCACGGCGTTGACGATCGACTTCTTTACCGTCGTTTTCGGCTTCGTGACCGCGCTCGATATCATTATGCAACAGCCAATCGAAGTGTCGGAGCGGCCCGATCTAATTGAGGATCAAGCGGATGAGGGGCTATCGTGAATTACGAGCGTGCAGGCGCAGTCCCAACCGGAAGTCTATAGACATTCGCGCCGTGTTGGGCGCACGCGCTGCGCACGTTTCACCAAGCTCTGCAGACGGGACTCCAGGCATTGCTCGAGACTGTTTCCGGGGACCTATTCCGCATCTTCCAGCTTGCTTTCTTCTGGTGCATCGGTCGGACTCGCAAACTCAATGCGATAGCCATCAGGGTCAGTAAGTGGCACAACCCACAAACCGTTCCCGACAGAGGGGCGGTTCCGCGTCTGAACACCCCGCGATTTGAATTCGCGATAAAGAGAGAGTGCGTCTTCGCACATGAAGCTTATCGAAGCGCCTGTTCCAAGCGGTTCCTTCGGCCGACCTTGCGGCATGAACTCTTGAAGCATGATCGCGGCCTCGCCAAGTTCAAGCCAGCACCAGCGAATCTTGCCGTCAGCCGGATATTCTTCATCTCGATCAGGAATCCACTGGCGCTTGACTGCGAATCCGAGCCCATCAACATAGAACCGCAGAGAAGACTCCATGTTAGATACACCGAAAAACGGGACCGCCTGTTTAACATTCGCGTTTGTGGTGGTTTCAGTGGTCACGATTATCTCTTTTGCCTAGCTCCCGCAATTATCGCGCGCAATCTTTATAGAGGCCTTGAAGCGTGGGTAAGTCCTTAGAAGTAGGTTAGTGTCCGCGAGTACCGTTGATCCACTTGGACATCGCCAACGCTTGGCACGAAAGCGAAGGAACAGGTCATTCAATGCGCAAGGCCCGTGCGGGATCGATGGAGGCTGCACGCCGTGCTGGAATGATGCCTGCAATGGCAGCCGTAAGCACCAGCACTCCAATGGCGATAGCCATGACGGAGGCATTCACGCTGGTGATCTCATAAAGCTGTGACTTGACGTAGCGCACGCAGAAGATAGCCACCGGGATGCCAATAGCGAGTCCGGCAACGGCTTGCATGACGGCGCCACGTATGACCGTTCCAACCACGCGGCTCCGCGCCGCTCCCAGCGCCATGCGAATCCCGATCTCCGGCGTGCGGCGAACGACGGTGTAAGCAGTAACACCGTAGAGGCCGATGGCGGCGAGCAGCAAGGCAAGTAGACCGAAGAGCGAAGTGAGGCGCGCGATGAGGCGCTCCTCGGTGAAGCGGTCGTCAATCTGCTGCTGGAAGGTCTGGAACTTCACGATAGTGAGGTTAGGATTGATGCTGGCCAGTGTGTCTTCGACGATCTTTTCAAACCCGGCGATGGGATGGGCAGTCTGGACGACCAGTGCGCCGGCGTACATGGATTGGTCTTTGTCGAGCGGGTCGTTGGGGTCGTTCGCCATGCCGGCGCGCTGGGTGAGCGGCAGAAAGTACATGGCGTGGTTCTTCCAGTAGACGCTGGTGTAGGTGGTGTCTTCCACCACACCGACGATCTCATGCGCTCCATCCTTGCCGGCCTGGCCGGGGCCGGAATGACCAAAGCTATGGCCAATGGGGTTGCGCTTGCCGAAGAACTGCTTGACGAACTCTTGATTGACGACGGCGACGGGCGGCGCATTCAACGTGTCCTGCGAGGTGAAGCCGCGGCCCGCGACGACATGGGTGCCGACGGAGTCGAAGTACTCCGAGGTGCCTTTCACCCAGGATGCGGCTTTGTTGAGGTCAGGATCGGCATGGACCTTTACGCCAGAACCCCAATTGTTCGCCTCCATAGGGGTGTAGGTGGAGAGGCCGACTTTGAGAACGCCGGGAAGGTCGTGGAAGCGATCGACGATGACCCGGTAAAGAGGTTCGACTTCTGTGTTCCTGTAGCCGGCCGCCTGCGGGTTGATGTGGGCGATGTACCGGTTCCTCGCATCCAGTTTCATGTCTACGTTCTCTGCCTTGTTGAGGCTCTGCGCAAAGAGGCCCGCGGCGACGAGCAGCACGAGGGAGAGCGCGGCCTGGAGGACAACGAGTGCGCGCTGCAGCAAGGAGGCGCCCTGCGCGGTTGTACGCGCATTGGAGCGTAGAGCTTCAGAGGGCTGCGTGCGTGCGGCCATCAGCGCCGGCGCAAGGCCAAAGAGGATGCCGGTGACGAGCGAAAGCGCAAAGGCAAATCCGATGATCAGCGGCGAAGGCGAAGTACTGACCGGCATGTTGTGCTGATCAGGAAAGGCGAGCGCCAGCAGCGCGTGCGCCCCGAGATAGGAGACGGCGAGACCGAGCAG
>Ga0302325_10024542_pt1 | contig 12537 bp, 9 predicted proteins | sample Palsa_T0_2_FD_201948 | JGI IMG/M metagenome (GOLD analysis project Ga0302325, IMG submission 201948) | Peat permafrost microbial communities from Stordalen Mire near Abisko, Sweden - Palsa_T0_2 | ecosystem: Environmental > Terrestrial > Soil > Palsa > Peat permafrost | place: Sweden: Abisko...
GCGGGCTTCGCGATGGCTTTGGGATGCTGAAGGGCCTTCGGCTTTGGCTGTGGCTCAGCCGCCGCGCGGGACGCGCTGACGGTCGCAGCATGCGCGCCAGCCGCGGCGACTGCCTGGGTGACGATCTGGCCGGCTTCCTCGGGATGCTTCAGGACACCCGCCAGCAGAACGTCGCCGAGCCTCATGTCCGATAGTGCGGAGATCTCGGATCCAACTTCACCGTCGATATTCGAGGGCTGTGACGTCGGGTCGGCGTCAGCCTTACCCACCGCCTTGGCTCGGATTTTGGGCGCACCTTTGCTGCGATCGAGGAACCAATAGGTGAGCAGTTTGATGCGGTCGTTCACCAGGAACCAGGCGAGGGCGTAACCCCACACGAAGAGCGCCCAACCCCAGCCAAGCGGGGTCATGAAGAGGCCGTAGACGGCGATCAACGTCGCCACCGTCTGGGTGCCAAGCACGGCCATCCACAAGATTCTCGAGGGGAGTATCGACCAGAACGGACCGCGAGTGCGTGTGAGGAAGATCGTCAGGTGCCCGGCGACGGACAGCTTGAGGTACATCAGCGTCTGGATGTGCGCCCGGTCGAGGTGAAAGATTCGCTCGCCGAGGTAGAACAGCCCAAACGCCGCTATGACACCAAAGATCCCCAACACGGTGGAGATGCCCAATACAACGCGCATGTTCCACGCCTCGGGCTGGTTTCTGTAGCGGACGTTGTCGTACGCTATCGAGAGAATCGCCCCGTCGTTGAGCAAGGCGAGCATCACGATCATGACCGCCGTCACCGGATAGAAATTGAAGATCAGGATCGCCAGCGTCATGAACAGCAGCACGCGCAGCGTCTCCGCGATGCGGTACATCGCGTAGCTGTTCATCCGCTGGAAGATCTTCCGGCTCTCCTTGATCGCGTCGATGATCACCGACAGGCCAGGAGTGAGCAGGACGATGGAGGCCGCCGCCCGCGCAGCGTCGGTGGCCCCCGAGACGGCGATGCCGCAGTCGGCCTTTTTTAGCGCGGGGGCGTCGTTCACCCCGTCGCCGGTCATGCCGACGATGTGGCCGTGCTGCTGCAGCACATCGATGATGCGAAACTTGTGCTCGGGGAACACCTGGGCGAAGCCGTCCGCCGTCTCTATCGACGCGGCCTGCGCCGGCGTCTCCTTCTGCTTGCCGTCGCCAAGCGTGCTGGCGTCGAGAATCCCCTGACCCATTCCAAGCTTCTTGGCGGTCTCCTTGGCGATGGCCAAGGCATCGCCCGTCACCATCTTGACCTTCACGCCCATGGCGACCGCGGTGGCGATGGTCGCCTTGGCGTCGTCGCGGGGCGGATCGAACAGAGGCAGCACGCCCTGCAGCCGCCACTTTCCGTCCGCGCTCGCACGCGCCACGCCCAGGGACCTGAAGCCGCGCGCCGCGAACTCATTGACGGCCTTCTCGACGGCGGCCCTCGCCTTGCCGGCCGTATGCGCCAGCGCCAGGATCACCTGAGGCGCGCCCTTGGTCACTTTGAACGTCTTGCCGTCCTTCCCCTTGACCGTGGCCTCGGTGCGCTTGTGCACCGGGTCGAACGGCAGGAAGTGGACGACGTCGTAAGACTTCAGGGCCTGCGCGCCTTTGAGTCCAGCAAGGACAGCCAGGTCGATCGTATCGTTGTCGTCCGCGCGCGAAGCCAACGCGGCGTCGAGGATCACCTCGCCCGCCGTGACGTCACTGACGCAGAACGGATCGCCCAGCGTCAGCTTGTTCTGGGTCAGGGTTCCGGTCTTGTCCGCGCAGAGCACATCCACGCCCGCCAGCTCCTCGATGGCCACCAGCCGGCTGACAATGGCCTGTTTCTTGGCGAGCAGACGCGCCCCAACCGCCATGGTGACGGACAACACCGTTGGCATGGCGACCGGGATCGCCGCCACCGTTAGGACGAGGGCGAACTGCAGCGTGGTGAGGATTGGATCGCCGCGATAGATCGAGACGCCGATGATCACCGCCACCAGAGCGCCCGCCAGGAGGATCAGGTAGTTGCCGATCTTCAGCACGGCGCGCTGGAAGTGGCTGACATTGTGGGCGCCCTGCACCAGCTCGGCCGTCTTGCCGAAATAGGTGTCGGCGCCGGTGGCGTAGACCAGGGCGCCGATCTCGCCGCGGCGAACGATCGAGCCGGAAAAGACCGCCTCGCCTGGCTTGCGCGTGGCGGGCAGCGATTCTCCGGTCAGGGCAGACTCGTCCACCTCGAGCGGGTCGCCCGTGAGCAACCGGGCGTCGGCCGGCACGATGTCGCCAAGGCGCAATCGAATAACGTCGCCAGGCGCCAACTCCCGCGCCGGGGGCGTCACCCATTTGCCGTCGCGCTTGACCCGGGCCTTGGTCGCCAGCTTGGCCTTGAGCGCCGCGATCGCGTTGCCGGCCTGCCGCTCCTCCCAGAATCCGACCACACCGTTGGCGACGAGCAGCAGGAGGATGATGAAGAAGTCCGCCCAGTGCTGGACCACGCCGGAGAGAACGACCGCAGCCTCGATCATCCACGGGATGGGCCCCCAGAAATAGGACAGGAACTTGAGGAGGGGGTTAGTCTTCTTCTCCTCGATTTCGTTGGGCCCGTAATGGGCCAGCCGCTTCTCCGCCTCGGCCTGGGTAAGGCCCTCAGGCGATGACCCCAGTCGCTTCTCCACCTCGGCGAGGGGCAGCGACTTCAGGTCGTCCTTCGCTGCGGATTTCGGTTCGGACTTGGCGCCGGGCGGGGGTGCGCTGGTATTCATCGGGCCGTCTTTCTGAAATATAGGCGCCGGTTCCCATACGAGCGTCTCTGGCTGTCGGCGTCTTGCCGCTAGCGTGAGCCGCGGACGGACCTTTCCGCGACTTCAGCGGCGGGCGCCCGTCGCTGGGATTGGTCCTGACGCCGGACCGGATAGGCCAGCGCGTGGCGCTAGATTTCCGATCAGCACGTTCGCGGCCATCCATGCCAGGAAGACCAGACACATGATCCGGATCAACCTCAGCTTTGGAACACTTGCGGCGCCAGGCGCTGGCCCGTGGGATGCGGCGATCATGGTCGGCGAGGTGGGCAGAAGCGCGACCAGGCGAGCCGCGATGGTCGCGCGATCGGACTGCGCAGGCGGGCCCTTGACGACGCCAGCCAGCAATGAAGACAGCCGCCGCGCCGCGCCATCCGCTGGCATTCGCGCCAGTTCGGCGGCCTCCGTCCAGGGATCAAGGTCCAACCGCGCCAACGCCGAAAGCACGCTGAGCGGCATTTCATCGCCGTCTTCGCAAACGGTGGCGAAGAGAAAGTCGTTGAACTTGGCGCTCAGGTTGGAAGTCGAAGCCATCGTGGTCTCGTCAACTGCGGGCTTGGTCGGCGCGCCGACCAAGCCCTGATCGGAAGGATGCCTAAGAGGCCAGCGGAACGGCTTCGGTCGCCGCCGGCCGGCTTGCGCCGTTCGCCCGCGGCGACTTGGCGGCGTTGTCGAGGAGCTCGAGGAACGGCTTCATGATGTCGATCGGCATCGGGAAGACGATGGTGGAGTTCTGTTCCGCGCCGATTTCCGTAAGGGTCTGCAGGTAGCGCAGCTGCATCGCGGCCGGGATCGACGCGAGGATCTTGGCCGCGTCGACCAGCGTCTGCGAGGCCTGGAACTCCGCCTGCGCGTGGATGATCTTGGCCCTGCGGTCGCGCTCGGCCTCGGCCTGCTTGGCGATGGCGCGGACCATGTTGTCGGTCAGCTCGACGGTCCTGATCTCGACGTTGCTGACCTTGATGCCCCAGGTCTCGGTCTGGGTGTCGAGGATGGCTTGGACGTCGGCGCTGAGCTTCTTGCGCTCCGACAGCATCTCGTCCAGTTCATGCTGGCCCAGCACCGCGCGCAAAGTGGTCTGCGCCAGCATGTTGGTGGCGGGCAGATAGTCCTGGACCCGAATGACCGCCCGTTCCGGATCAGCTACGTTGAAATAGAGCACCGCGTCGACCTTCATCGAGACGTTGTCGCGCGAGATCACATCCTGGGTCGGGATCTCGACCACCTGGATGCGCAAATCCACGCGAACCATTTCCTGGATGAACGGGATCAGCAGCACGAGGCCTGGCCCCTTCACTGCCTGGAACTTGCCCAGCGTGAACACGACAGCCCGCTCATACTGACGGAGTATTTTAACTGCGGAGAACAGGCAAATCAGAACGACAACAACTACAAGCGGCAGTACATAAGTAATCAGGGCGGGCATAGATCGTGTCCTGCGATCTCGTGTCCTGCGCCAGAAGTTATTCAGCCGGGCCGAAAGTTCCGAGTGGATTTGACCGTACATGGGCGCGGTTGGCGGACGCGAGTAGCGATAGATTCGCGCTACGACGATTTCATCGCGGGCACGCGAACGACGCAGTCACGGAAGGTTCGGGAACGACCTGTGGGCGCTGCTTCGCACGCCGCGGCTGTAGAGTCTCAGGGACCCAATGATCGGGTTGAGGTTTGGTTCCACTGCGTCGGCGTCTCGCCCCAAACGCCGCGCGGCGGCGTGGTTCGCGCCTGGGGCCCCTACCTAGCAGAAGGAACACCCGCCCGATGTGCGAGTTTAGCTAACGCGTCGGGCGCGGCCGAACCGTGCTCGCGCCGACGCGGCCACTAATCTCTGTAGAAGCTTTCGATGGAAGCTCTACTTGAGGGCGTTATGCGCGCGCGCCGTGGACGCCGCCGCCACAGCTGGTATTTTCCAGCGCCTCGAAAATTCCAGCGGAGACCACAGCTGCGCCATCGACTCCGAAGACTACCCCATGACCGTCCACTTCGCGGACCTCGATGATAAGGTGGTGGCCGTCTGGGTCCGTTCGCATGATCGTTCGGCTTGGTCCCATAACCTTGTCCGCGCACTCAAGAGTCAGTCGGCTCGCGGCGACGTCATTAGCGCTCACTTGCCTCCCGCTGCCGAGCGCGACGTTTCGATAACCTAGCAGCTCAAGATGGGGCGTCGGATGCGGAGCCGTGAGAGCCAGCACATCGACGACCGCGCCGCCCAGGCCGTCGAGCCGCTGCTGTTCAGGTCCCTTGTTGAGGGACCGCGATGCGGGCGCGAAGCCAAGGTCGGCATAGAACGTCAAGCTCGCGTTGGTGTCCCGCACCGTAATGGCGGAATGATCGATGCCAAGGAAAGGTCCCTGCGCGGCGCCGGCCGGCCAATGGGATGGATTTGCGCGGTTCGGGAACTGGAGGAGTTCAAGCGGGTGGCCATCGGGATCGCGAAACTTGAAGGCGATCACGCCCCCCGATGTTTGGGGCAGCTGCTGCGGCCCACCGTTCGAGATGGGCGTCCATCCCTTGATTGCGGAGAGCCTGACGTAGGCCTCCGGCATACTATCGACCACGATAGCGAAGTGCTGGAAGATCGGATCATTCGACGTAGACTCCGGCGGATAGGGCATGCCAGCCTCGTCGAACGCCAGAAGCTCGATGATTTCGTCGCCAAGCATCAGCACGGTGCTGTCAGCACCGCCCTTTACTCCCATCAGAGTTTCAAACGCCGAGCCGGACCGCCTTTGCTGATTGAGGACGCGGCACCCGAAGGCCTGCCTATAGAAGTCGGCGAGGCGGGCGGGATCCCGGGTGGTCACGCCAAATCGCGTTAGCCGCGAGACCTTGATCGGAGGATCGGCGGTCGGATCATCGAAGTCCATTGTGCGGTTATTCAAACACCCAGGGCGACAGCCCGCTGCCTTCATCGTATTGCACGAGCATCAAGACAGCCGGCGCATCGCCCACCGTGCCGGACCGATGACCTCGGCGCCCCTCGACTTCACGGCAGTTCTGGTCGCCGCCAAAGGAGAGTTCGCCAGGCCCGAACTCCGCCCGCACGCCATCCATGGATTCGACGAACCACCGACCGGACATGGGCATGATCCATTGCGGCTTGGGGTTTTCGTGCCAGTCGCCGATCCAACCGACGGGGAGCACCGTGATCATGACGTTCATCACCTCCCGCGTGGCGTGGCCCTGCCATTGGGGCTGAGCCGGCCCGCCGATGGACTTCAGCTCGAACGCCCTCATCAGGCGGGTTTCCTGATGGCTGACGCCATCGCTGTCGGCCCACAGACGCCAGTAGGGGATCGCCGGCTTCTGGTCGGTCATGGCGCAACGCTCGGCGAACTGGCTGCATAGGGTCGCGACGAGGCGAGCGGGGCGGCGAGGAAGCGCTGCACGCCCGAGGCGTCTGTCCCGAATGTCAGCAAGAGAAACCCGCCCGCGAGGCTAAGGTTCTTCAAGAAGTCCCAGAACATGTCACGGCCATTGCTTGGACCCTTCAGCCGAAAGTCGGGCGCCCTCCAGAATTGCTTCCACAGCGCCGCGGTGACCACGCAGTAACCTGAGAGCACCAGGGCGGCGAGCCGGTCCGCAACCCCCGAGAGCACCGCGAGTGACATGAAGACCTCGACGCCCAGACCGCCGAGCGTCAGCAGGCTCGCGATCCCGCGCACCGGAACCGCACGGGCGGCCTGGTCGACTGCGGAATTAAAGTTCAGGACCTTGTCGAGCGCGCTGAACGGCAGGAATAGGCCGACCAGAAGTAGCCTGATTAGTAACGCGACGAGCAGGCTCACTCGCTTCTCTCCCCACGAACACCTCTCGCAGAACGCGCTCAATGCGTTGGCGTTGCCGTGCGGCCCTTCCGATGGAGCTTTGCGGGACGCAGCGCGTTTGAGGAACGCAACGTGCACCCGCGGATCGCCTGCCGGCCGTCCAAGCGGTTGAACGCTCGTTCGGCCGACCGGTCGGTGACTTTCCATTTATTGGCCACATGCATGACCACCACCACGGCTCCCGGTTCAGGCGCCCCAGACCTCGTCCCTCGGCGCCTCCTCGAAGGCCAAAAGGCGCTCGTCACGGGCGCCAACTCCGGTATCGGGCAAGCCGTAGCGATAGCGCTGGGGCAGGCCGGCGCCGACGTCGCGGTCAACTATGTCGCGGGCGACGAGGCCGCCAACGCGGTGGTCGCCCGGATTAAGGCGTTCGGCGCCAACGCCGTCGCGCTGAAGGCCGACGTTTCGTCGGAAGCGCAGGTCGAGGCGATGTTCAAGCAGGCCATTGGCCGGTTCGGGACGATCGACATTCTCGTCGCCAACGCGGGTCTCCAGCGGGACGCAGCTATCCAGTCCATGACCTTGGCTGACTGGAACACGGTGATCGGGGTCAACCTGACGGGTCAATTTCTATGCGCTCGCGAAGCCATCCGCGAATTCCTGCGCCGCGGTGTCGTGCCGTCAGTATCGGCCGCAGCCGGTAAGATCATCTGCATGAGTTCGGTCCACCAGCAGATTCCGTGGGCCGGACACGCCAACTACGCCACGTCCAAAGGCGGCATCCGTATGCTGATGGAGAGCCTGGCTCAGGAGGTCGCCCCTCGCCGAATACGAGTGAATGGGATCGCGCCGGGGGCCGTTCGCACCCCGATCAACACCGCTGCGTGGAACACGCCAGAGGCGTATGCGAGCTTGATGACGCTCGTGCCTTACGGTCGGATCGGCGAGCCGGAAGACATCGCCCGCGCCGCCGTCTGGCTGGCCTCGGACCAGTCTGACTATGTGGTCGGCACGACCTTGTTCGTCGACGGCGGCATGACGCTCTATCCGGGCTTTGCGACGGGCGGCTGAGCGGTGGAGCACTTCGACCTCATCGTCATTGGCAGCGGTCCCGGCGGCGCTTCCCTCGCCCACAGACTGGCGCCCACCGGCAAGAAGATCCTGATGCTCGAACGCGGTGGATATTTGCCCAGATCTCGCGCCAACTGGGATGCGCAGACGGTGTTCGTCGACGCCGCCTACCAGGCGCCGGAGACTTGGCATGGCCGCGACGGGAGCGAGTTCCATCCCGGCTTGCACTACTATGTCGGCGGAAACTCCAAGGTCTACGGAGCGGCTCTGCTGCGAATGCGCGAGCGGGATTTCGGAGAGATCGTCCATAAGGACGGCTTATCTCCGGCGTGGCCGCTGCCGTACGAGGCGTTCGAGCCTTATTATGCCGAGGCCGAGCGGCTGTTCCACGTTCACGGGCAGCGTGGCGAGGATCCGAACGAGCCTGCGTCGAGCGGGCCGTTCCCCTACCCCGCCGTCTCCCATGAACCCAAGATCCAGGCGCTCAGCGACACCCTGACCAAGCGGGGTTTGCATCCCTTTCACTTGCCGCTGGGCATTTTGCTCGACGAGCAGGGTGGTCGACCGACACCGACCAGCATCTGCATTCGCTGCGACGCCTTCGATGGCTTTCCCTGTCTGCTGAACGGCAAGGCTGACGCGCAGGTGATGTGCGTGGATCCGACGCTGAAAGCTTTCGCGAACTTCACGCTGCTGACCGACGCCTATGCCTCGACCCTTGAAACGGATGCTTCAGGCTGCTCCGTCTCGGCGGTCAACGTCACCCGTGCGGGTCAGGCGGAGCGCTACACGGCCGATATCGTCGTGGTGGCCTGTGGCGCCCTGTCCTCGGCGCTGCTGCTGCTGCGGTCAGCCAACGACAAACATCCGCGCGGCCTGTGCAACGGCTCCGATCAGCTGGGTCGTAACTACATGCGGCACAACCAGTCGGTTCTGATGGCGCTGATGAAGGAGCCAAACGAGACGGTGTTTCAGAAGACGCTCGCCATCAGCGACTACTACTTTGGCGCTGATGACTGGGACTATCCGCTCGGTCTGATTCAAATGTGCGCTGCCTCCCACGGCTCACAGATTCGGGGGGAAGCCTTGCCGAGCTGGTTGGAATGGGCGCCGAAGATGCCGTTCGAGGAGATGGCGCGGCACTCGATCGACTTCTGGCTGTCAAGCGAAGACCTTCCACGCCCCGAAAACCGCATATTCTACGAGGACGGACGGGTCATTCTCGACGTCACCGAAGGGAATATGGAGGCACATCGTCGCCTCAAGAGGAAATTGGAAGAGATCCTGAGCGCAGCAGGCGCCTATCCCTTCTTGCTCGACCGAAGTCTTTACCTCGGCAAGGACATCCCGGTGGGCGGGACTGCGCATCAGGCCGGCACGGCGCGCTTCGGCGCCGATCCCGCCACGTCGGTGCTCGACGCAGATTGCAGAGCGCACGAGGTACAAAACCTCTACGTCGCCGACGGCAGCTTCTTTCCGTCGATCGGCGCGGTGAATCCGACACTGACCATCATCGCCAACGCCTTGCGCGTCGCCGACAAGATCAAGGACCGGTTCGCCGCTTCGGCGCCTGCAGGCGCCCTGGCCTGAGGGCCCCTAGCCCCGACCGGTGAGGGTCCGAGACCAGTCCCGCATGGAGCGAAGAGCGACCCGATCCTTCGGACCTCTTGTTACCTCGAAACTCGTCTTTTCACCGCTGCGAAGGAACTGGATGTCGAAAGCCGTCGATCCGAGCCGCAAGTCGCGCACGGTCAGATCAGGCATCCATGCCGGCAGATGGGGATCGACGTAGAGCATCTTGTTGGGGCCGTCGGGCTGAAACCCAAGCATCGCCTGCAGCAGCGCGAAAATCGACCCAGCGGCCCACCCTTGCGGCACGTTGGCGCCGAGATACTGGACCGGGAAGCTCGAGGCGTCTCGCTGCGTGCCGGCGTATAGTTCCGGCAGCTGATCCATCGCAAAATAGCCGACCGCTCGCGTGATCGCCTCCGCGACCGCGCAGGTCTCCTCGTGCAAGCCATACCGCTTCAGTCCCTGTGCGATGAAGCCATTGTCGTGCGGCCAGACTGCGCCGGTCTGGTAATTGTAGGGGTTGTAACTCGTGTGGTCGGCCGAGAGGGTGCGGATGCCCCAGCCACTCCACATGTCCGGCTTTTTCAATCGCTCGGCCACGCGGCTTGCCCGGTCGTGCGGCACGATTCCCGACCACAGACATTGGCCGGGGTTGGACGCTACCGACCAGACCGGCTTTTTGTCGCCGTCCAGGGCGTAGGCGTAATAGCCTTCGGTTTCGTTCCAAAAGGTGGAGTTGAACCTGTCAAATAGTGACGCTGCCTTGTCGCGAAGCGCCTTGGCGCGATCAGGTCGATCAAGTGCGTCATAGACCTGCGCCATGCGGACCCAGGCGTCGTAGACATACCCCTGTAGTTCACAGAGAGCTTTCGGGCCCTTCACCAGCGAGCCGTCGAGGTTCATCACCGCATCGCCGGAATCCTTCCAGCCCTGGTTCTCATAGCCGACCGGCGAGCGGGTCTCGTATTCCTGGAAACCGTCGCCGTCCCGGTCCCCGTATGTGTCGACCCACTGGAGGCACCGCTCGGCGGTGTCCAGGTGCTCGTCGAGTAAGTCGTGGTCGCCGGTCGACATCCATGCCGAATGTAACGTGATCAGATAAAGAGGCGTGGCGTCCGCGGTGCCGTAATAGGGCGTATGCGGAATAAGCTTGAAGTGAGCCAGTTCGCCACGGCGCAGCTCGTGGTGGATCTTGCCAGGTTCGGCGTCCCGATAGTCGTCGCGCTCGGTCGCCTGCCATTGGGCGAGAACCTTCAGCGCGCCGAGAGCGAACTCGGGGTGCACGATGGTGTTCTGCAGGGAGATGACCAGACTGTCACGGCCGAACAGCGCCACGAACCAAGGCAGACCAGCGGCCGGAACGAACTGGATGTGGTCCGTGCCCTCGAGCGGTAGTCGCAGGGCGGACATGTCATCGACCGCCTGAGAATATGCGGTCGCAAAAGTGCTGTTGCTGGTTTCTACCTTCAGGACCTCGTCCTTCCAGCGCCTAGCGTCGCGCATCGAGGCCGGTCCAAGGGGATCGGTAATGCGTTCATCCGGCGCGTCGGTCCAGGTCCCGCCATCTGCAAAATCGTAGAGCAGGCTGGCGCGCCACGCCGCGCCGGACTCGAGTTCGACGTTGAAGCTCAGTCGACCGTTGGCGTAGGTCATCAACGAGCCAGCGTCGCTGGCCCGAACTCGGATTGCCCGGGAGAAATCCTTGTTCGTGTAGGTGGTCGTTAGCGTCTGGGCCCTGCTAGACCAGGTGACGGCGATGTCGCCGCGGCGAATGACCGACTTGCTCTTGACCTCGAAAAGGTCGGCGAAGTCGCTGCGGATGGCGAGCTCCAGGTTAAAGCACACCGCATCCGATGCGTGATTGGTGATCTCCACGTCCTCGTGCATCCCGCCGTCGATGCGCCGTCCGAAAGCCAGCCCCAAGGTGTTCTCGGCGATCAAGCCGCCCGCCGTAGGAATCGCAGAATTGGTGCAGAAAACGCGGGCGGAATTGCCGGTGAGGCCGCCCCCGTTTAGCAGCTTCCAGGGAACGCCGTCCGCAAACAGCGCCCAGACGCAAATCAATCGAGTGTCGAGAAAGAACAGCCCATTCTGTGAGAGGTCAGGTATCTGGCCGTCAGGGTCGCTGACCATGACCGTGTAGCCCTGGTGGACCGCGAGTTGCGGTGGACCGACTTTGATTTCGAGGGTCAAGGAATAGCCTTCGGGCTGGGTTGAGCCGCGTACGGCGGCTAGCTAGTGGCCGCGCCAAGAGAACCCCAGCCTTCGAGGGTCTCGTCCAAGCGTCACAGTGCCGACGATGACACCAACGGTCACGGCCGAATGACCCCTGTCACGTTTCGTGGAACGCTGCCGGACCGAGTCTGTTCCCCCGGCTATGACGTCCGCTATTGGTGGAACCGGTTCGGCCCGATGTTCGCTGCGGAGATCCGCAAGAAGCGGGTCGATTACATGCGTGTTCACCTCAGGCGGCAGCCGAGGCGACAGGCGTTGACGCCGCTTGGGCCGCCAAAGCGCCCTCGATGGCGACAATCAGGCGAGCGGCCTGAACTGGTTTGGCTACAACATCATCGATCCCCGCCCTGCGATACGCTTGCACCTGGTGCGCCATGACGTTTGCGGTGACGGCGACGATCGGCGTGCGGGTCCGCCCCGATGCGGCCTCCTCGCTGCGGATGGCTCCCGAGGCGGTGACGCCGTCCATAACCGGCGTCTGCACGTCCATCAGGATCACGTCCCAGTCGGCGCCGCGCCAAGCGGTCAAAGCCTGCGCCCCATCACCGACGATCATGGTTCGATACCCACCTGTTGGAGCAAGGTTTTGAGCGCCAACTGATTGACCGGATGGTCCTCGGCTACGAGGACTCTCAGAGGCGGCTGTTCCGCGCGACCTTCCTCGCGAGCGGCGTTGGGCGCAATGTCGCCGACAGTCGTGGTGTTCTCGGTCGGTGCTTTCGGCGCCGAGGCCTGAGCGAGGGCCGGCCAAGGCGTTGCCGCAACGATCGGCAAGCCAAGAGCGAACCACCGCGCGTCATGCGACAGCCATGCAGCCGTCGGCCGCCGCTCCTCGGCGTCAATCGGCTTGAGCGTTCTCCTCGCGGACTCCGCGACCGAAGCGGCGGGCTTGGCTTGGCCGCAATGTTTCATGGATATTTCGCTCGCCGGGTGAGCAGCGAGAAGTGTAACGGCGACGTTACCCAGGAGATGAGCAGCATAATCGAGTGTACAGGCGGGGCGCGATCTCCGAAAGACCGGCGGCGCTCGGTCGCATCGGGCGATTCTTCTCTCGATTCGCTCTAAGAGTGGCGTCTCGTTCAACCTCGCCTTGCTCGGCG
>Ga0302325_10024543_pt1 | contig 12537 bp, 10 predicted proteins | sample Palsa_T0_2_FD_201948 | JGI IMG/M metagenome (GOLD analysis project Ga0302325, IMG submission 201948) | Peat permafrost microbial communities from Stordalen Mire near Abisko, Sweden - Palsa_T0_2 | ecosystem: Environmental > Terrestrial > Soil > Palsa > Peat permafrost | place: Sweden: Abisko...
CGAAAGCATAGCCACCATTCTGCTCCTCTTCCTGGTGGGTTATATCGTCGGACCTACCGTGGCCTTCGACTACTTTTTGTCGCATCGCCAGGATTATGCCGCTGCGCCGCACCATACCTTCAAGTTTTTCCTTTCCATTGCTTCCGCCTTACACTTTGTTGCCTACGTGCCGGCGCCCCCCGAATCCTTTGTCTTTGTTCCCTTTCCCACCAACGTGTTCACTGTCTACCGCTACTACGTTGCGGATTTCGGCCTCTACGGAGCGCTGCTCGCAATCACCCTGATCGGCTTATTTCAGACGCTCTTGTACCGTAAGGCCCGCACCGGCAGCGAACTGGGGATATACTTCTTCGCCATCACTCTTTTTGCGGTCTTCATGTCGATCTTCAGCGATGAGTATGCGGCTTTTGGCGCCTACATCGATTCTTTGTCTTTTGCCGCAATTTACATCGTTTTGCGCTCGATCCCGATGCGTGTTCTTCCCAGGTTGGAGTCCGGCTACGGCGTAAATTAAGATTGAAATGGCTGGAGGCTATGGAATGCAGCGCTTTGTGAAGACATTTGTGGTGCCTCTCCTGGGAGGAAAGAGATGGCGTTCGGTATGCGAGATTGGCGCCTCCCTGGGAGAAGGTACCGGCATGCTGGCGTCGGTCCCCCAGGTTAGAGTTACCGTTATTGATCCCTGTCTCGACTGCGATCTGGGGAAAAAATTTGCAGGGAACGCGCTCGTCTCAGTGAAAAAGGCGACCAGCCTTGAGATTCTGCCCAAACTGGACGGGGCCTTCGATTGCATTTTGATCGACGGTGATCACAACTGGTACACCGTCTATCAGGAACTCAAGACCATATCCGGCCGGCAGCTTTTGCGGCCGGGTGGCATCGTTTTTTTCCATGACGTCGATTGGCCCTGGGGCCGCCGCGACATGTACTATCAACCGGAAATCATACCGCCGGAATATGTCCACGACTGGAAGCTGCAGGGCATCGCTCGGGGAAAGAGCGAGGTGTCGGAGGAGATCCCAACCCTCGCGTATCTCAAGAAAGCTTCTCATGAAGGCGGGGAGCGCAACGGTGTGCTCACAGCCATCGAAGATTTTCTAAAGGAACATAGAGGTCAATACCGCTTTTTTCGTGTGCGTGCAGGGGTTGGATTGGGAGTTATGCAATACCGCGGTGGATTCCGGGATCGTCTCACTTTTCTGTTTCTCGAATTGAAAGGTGTCGCCTGCAACCTGGCCATTTGGATAAGGCAATTGATCAAGCCGCTTCCGTCAGGCTTATTGGGAGAGGATTTCCCCTCGGCGAGAACGCCTTAAACCGCGGGGGGACCCTCTTTTGCTCTCCACCTCCAAACACCGCAATCTTGCCACCTTGTTGTTCGTGTCATTCTTCAGCTTGTTCGCCCATTCGCAGACCGTGGCGGGTGGCGCTATGCCGGCCGCCAGCGTCAAGGCAAGCGACTATGGCGTCCAGTGCAATGGAACCAACGACGACACGACCGCGATCCAGACCGCGGTGAACGCGGCCACGATCGTGGCCGGAGGTGTAGAAAGTAACCCTCCTTACCCCAGGTCTGGCGGAACCGTCGAGTTGCCCCAGGGCAAATGCGTTATTCACCGCCCCATCATTCTGTCGAACTATGGCTCCATCCAAGGATCGGCCAACGGCACGTGGCTGGTAGCTTCCGAGCCCTGGACGGCGACTCCCATCGACAATGCGATGGTAGAAATCCGGCAAAGCTGGGATAAGTCGCTCTACCACGGCCAAATGACTTCCTCCATCAATCGATTCGTGAGGAACCTCAACTTTATCTACGCCGGCCGCGCTCACTCCATTACCGCCATCAAGGTTTTCAATCAGACAGGCACGACCAGCTCCATGCCGTATCCAGCCCAGAATACGGATCCGCAGCAGTATCAGATTCCAGGTGTCATCATCGAGGGAGTTGCCATTTATTCGATGGATACCGCCATTGACTTGGAAGACTGCGGCGAGTGCGTCATCCAAAACGTCCAGGTCTTCTACGTCAAGAATGGTCTTATGGACGGGGCCAATAATTACAGCCTGGTGGTGGATAACAGCGCGATTCAATCCGGTAGTAATTCGTACACTTCGACCCCCGCCCATACCAACGGGATCTTCGCCGCCTCTCAAGCGCGATGGGCATGCGCCGGCGGGACGGGTCCAGCATGTACGGCCACGCGGACCTTGATCGCGTCCCCCCAAAGTCTGACCATCTCGAACACGACCGTGGAAGCTTTCGATGTAGACGCCAACATCGGTAACGCGATTGGGCTCGAGCTGAACAACTCGAATTTCGATATGGGGGCGTACACTTCAAGAGTTCCGAATCCAACGATATTGCTCGGCGAAATCAACTGGACGATTATCAGCCACTGTTTCATCGCCAGCAGCCGCACAGATTCAAACGTGGTAGAGCTGAGGGCCGCCAGCCACGATCCTTCCGACGCAAGAAATTTAGACGGTACGTGGATTGTCGATAGCTGGATCCAGTCCTACACCGCAGCGCATGCGGCAGGGATTCGCTTTGATCCGGGCAGTCACGCCCGCCGCAACGTTTATGTCGAACGGGTGCAGTTTTCCCACCTTGTTTCCGGCGTATCCGTCCTCAGCCCGCTTACCTACTCCGTCTTGCGCGACAACTACGGCTTCGACCTAAGCGGCCAGTTGCTGTACTTTGAGGCGGCAGGAGCGGGAAGTTTCCAAAGCACGCTGGTCGAAGGCAATACGACCGCAGACTCGATCAACGTGGTCAAGGTGAATGCGGGAACCGGACTGGTGTTCGGCTACAATCAGTCGCCATCTCAATTCCTGGGAACGCAAGTCGTACAAGCCCCCGGCTGTTCCTTCCCCGCCGGAGCCATCGGCAACCATTGCTCAGCGACCATCACGTTTTCCTCGGCGGGCGGTTTTCCCATGACCTCCAGTTCCTACAAGCCTATCTGCACCATTCAGGGCACGGCTGTCGACGGGAACGTTGTTCTGGGCGCGGTAACCACCCTGACGCCAACGTCGCTCACCATCACAGAGATCGCGCTATCCCCAGCGACGACGGGTGGGGGAACGATCAACTGCAGCCTGACCCAGGACAAATGAAGATAAAAATGGGCCTGCAGCGTCCGCGGGACAACTACCGTTCTCGCAAAAGTCCCAAACCGGCCGGGTGGCCCATTCAAGCCCGGTTTTGGCTTGAGTGGGCTACAACTGCTTCCGCAGCCTCGCGGGGCGTCCGATCCAGAAGTGCATCAGCGGCCCCAACCCGATAGCATGTACAGGGGGCACGCACAAGGATTGATGCGGATCTTTTACGATCACCAGGTCTTCTCGTTACAGGACGCTGGTGGCGTCTCCCGTTACCTTTACGAATTGATCCGGAACTTGCGGGCTTCCCGCGACATTGAGATCGAACTGCTGATGGGGCTGAACGCCTCTGTAATGCCTTTTCCTGAGCTGCAAAATACCAAGATAAAAGTCTTTAGTTGGAAAGCGGGTTTCGGCCCGGGCTATCCCCGCTACGCCCTCAACGAACTAGCCTCCTCCGTGATCGCCCAAGTCCGGGGAAAGTTCGACATCTACCATTCCATGCTCTATCGGGCCCTTCCCTTTGTACGTCGCGGGCAGCTCGTCGTCACTCATCATGACTGCATCCACGAACGGTTCCCGCAGTTCTTTCACAATGCATCGTTCATCGTGCAAAGAAAACGCAAATTGTTCGCCCAAGCCGATGCCATCATCTGCGTCTCCGAATCCAGCCGGCGCGATCTGCTGTCGTTCTACGACATAAAAGAAGAGAAGACGCATGTGGTCCATCACGGCTTCTCTCCGCTCCCGGCTGAGCTGCCTGGAGACCCATCGCTGGAGCCGGCAAACGGAGTGGTCAGCCTTCCCTACCTGCTTTATGTCGGGTCGAGGGCCGGCTATAAGAGTTTTCCCCTCTTGCTCCAGGCCTTCGCCCGCAGCGGCTTGGCCGGGGATTACCGCTTGCTGGTCGTCGGCGGGGGAGCATTTTCAGCAGAGGAACAGGCAAGCATTACCTCCCTCGGCCTTTCCTCATTCGTCAACCTGATTCCCAAGGCCGGCGAATCCACGCTGGCGCGTGCCTACCGTGGAGCTGCCCTATTCGTCTATCCCAGCCTGTATGAAGGTTTCGGCTTCCCGCCCTTGGAGGCAATGAGCATGGACTGCCCGGTCCTGGTGTATCGCACCTCCTCCTTGCCCGAGGTCTGCGCAAACGCGGCCTTTTACTTCGACACCCCAGACGCGGAGGAACTCGCCCGCGCCCTGGTAACGACCCTGGACGATAAGCCAGGCCTGGCGGAAAAGCGACAATTGGGCTTGCAGCGGGTCAAACTATATGACTGGAGCCGAACCGCACGCAGCACGCTTGACATCTACCACGCCCTACTGAACAGCTAAACCACCGTTCAGTTAATCTTCTAACTGACCGCATACTTGCGGTCTATTGATAGCAAACAGGTTAAGATCAAAGGATGCGCCAAAAGGTCTTGATTACGGGCGGCCTCGGGTTCATCGGTCTGGCGCTCGCGCGGACGCTGGTCCACCGCGGCATGACCGTGCGCCTGCTGGACAATCTGAGCCCGCAGATTCATGGTGTGCTTACCCAGCCGGAGTTGGGTTCGCTGGTCGAAGTCCACCAGGTAGAGGTAATGCGCGGCGACGTCTGCGAACGTCGCGATTGGGTGGCTGCCCTACGCGATGTCACTTCCATCGTCCATCTGGCGGCGGAGACCGGAACCGGCCAGTCCATGTACAGGATCGGCGATTACACCAACACCAATGTTCTGGGCACGGCTTTGATGCTTGATGTCTTGGCCAACGACCACCATGCCGTCGCAAAAGTATTGCTTGCCTCCTCCCGGTCGGTCTACGGCGAAGGCGCCTATCACTGCCCGGTGTGCGGCTTGGTCTTTCCCCCAATGCGCAGTCCGGGCAGCCTGAGTGTGGGCCAGTGGGAACCCCATTGCCCCACCTGTATCGGCTCCATTTCTCCCGTTGCCACCCATGAGAGCGCGAAGACCAGCCCCGCCTCGGTCTATGCCGCCACCAAACTCGCCCAGGAGGACCTGGTCCGGGTCGCGGCCGGTGCGCTGGGCATCCCCTTCCTGATCTTCCGTTTCCAGAACGTCTACGGCGAGGGCCAGTCTCTCAACAACCCCTACACCGGCATATTGTCGATCTTCTCCAACCGCATTCAGCAGGGCAAAGCGGTCGTTCTGTTCGAGGACGGCAAGGAAACCCGCGATTTCGTGCACGTTTCCGATGCCGTTGAAGCGATGGCTCTCGGCCTCTTGTCGGACGGCGGGGACGGCCTGACCATGAATGTTGGATCCGGGGCGCAGGTGAGCGTGGAGACGATCGCCCGGAGCCTGCAGCGCTATTTCCGCGACACGAGCGCTCCGTTGGTGTCGGGTCAGTACCGTCTGGGCGATATTCGGCATAATTTCGCGGATATTTCACTGATCGGCCGAGCCCTGGGTTTCTCCCCCAAGCTACCCCTCGAAGAGGGTATCCCACGTTTCGTCCGCTGGGTAAAAACCCAACCCATCGCCGAAAATGGCGCGGAAGATGGTCTGGATCGGGCGAACCGCGAACTGATCGAACGCGGTCTGATGAAGGCCTAAACCGTCCAGAATGAGTGGGTACCCCCAATCTTATTGATTCTTTCGCATCGCCTGGCCGGCTGGCCGGCGATCTCCCCAGCATAGGCCATGGCTCACGGTATATTCTGTCCCCAGACTCCAGGAACCTCGAATTGTGCATCAGAAATGAGAAGGATGTGACCCTTCCGGGGATCATTCGGCCACAAGGCTAAGGTTTTCCAGGAGATCGCGATGGGCGATAATGTTCAGGTGGGCCCAAGTGCAGTTTCTGGTTCGCCGTCAAATCACAGTGCCTGAGGTTTAGAGAAAGCTGAATGAATCTCTTGCTCGACCTGACCATCATCATTCCCAACTACAACACCAGGGCATTGTTGCAGCAGTGCTTAACATCGATTTATCAGTGCACCCGTGGCGTCTCGTTTGAGGTCATCTGTATTGATGACGGTTCGTCGGATGGCAGCCCGGAAATGGTCGAGTCGGCCTTTCCCGAAGTCATCCTGGTGCGCAATAAAGTCCCCCTGCTCTATTCCAGGAACAACAACTTGGGCATGAAGATGTCGCGCGCTCGTTATGCGTGCTTGTTGAATAGCGACACCCGGTTGCTGGGGAACGTGTTCGGCGTTCTGGTCCGGTTTATGGATGCTCATCCCGAGGCCGCGGCATGCGGTCCAAGGCTGCTCAACCCGGATGGCACCACCCAGTCGTGCGTCCGCAGCTTTGCCGGCTTGGGAACCATGATTCTGCAGGGTCTCAACTGGCATAAGCTGTTTCCCAACGGTCAGGTTTCGCGGGCATACTACGCCTGCGCGTTCGACTATTCGCGGGAGCGGCAGGTGGAAAGCCTGGGGACAACGGCCTACGTGCTTCGCCGGGAGACCTGGGAAAAATACGGCATGCTCGACGAGCGGTTGCCGCACTTCCAGGTCGATTTGGCCTACAACCTGATGTTGAAACGAAACGGCTGCAAGATCTATTACACTCCCAAAGCGGAAGTGATTCACTACGGCAGCCAAAGCATCAACCAGATGCCCCGGAAGAAGATCATCGAGCAGCATCGGGCCATGGTCGTTTTCAATGAGCACTACGACTATTTCGGAAAGAACCGGCTGCTCAAACTCGCTGTGCGGGCGGCCGTCGCCTGCCGCTGCCTTTTAAAAATCGCAGAATTCTATTTAAGTAACGATAAGCGTGTCATCAAGGGACCGGGCGCGCCGCGGTTGAATGTGATCGATCGTACCGTGATGCAGCAGGAGGATGTCCGTACCGGTGCCGACTAGGCCCTCTCAGGTGAAAACCAGGTAAATAGTCACCCTCTGTAAGCATTTGAGAGCGATTCCCCGTCCATTTTAGAACTAAGAATCTTGACGGTCATCTATCACGACTTACCGCAGGAGCGTAAATACTGTTATTTTGGTTAAGAGGCTGAATCGTAAAAAGTTCCGCCCGGCGCAACATCCTTTTTGAGCAGGGGTTCATCCGTGTACGTAGCGCGTTTGGGTCTTCGTTTTCAGCGGTGACTGAACGCAGTAATTCTGTACTTGGCTAAGGTATTCGCCACCTCGGCCGATTCGAGTGTGTAGAACAGGAATGCAGCAGGCCGAGAGGCGTCGGTTTAGTAGTAAAACTTGATCGACAAGACCCTGAACGAGAATTCCGTACTAGCTCCAAAATTTTAGGACAGGTCTTCAAAAACGCATGGAATCCAGCTTTGCTCCCCCGAGGCCCAGTGCGGCCCTGCTTTGGAACGATGTCGTTTCCGAGGCCAGCACTTCTTCGACGGCGCTAACTCCCTTTTGTGCCATCCCGCAGGATCCAACAGCCTACTATGCGGAACCGAGCCCGTGGAGCGTATCGGCCCTTAAGCGCTGCATCGACGTCTTCTTTGCCGCGCTGGCGCTTCTACTCTTCTGGCCTTTGCTGGTGCTGGCGGCCGTCCTGGTCCGCTACGAATCTCCAGGTCCGGTCATCTTCCGCCAGAAGCGTGTCGGCCGTAATGGGGTTCTCTTCACCGTGTTGAAGTTTCGCACCATGGCGCTCGACGCCCAGGAAGATGGGCCTAGCCTGACCAAGCGGGGAGATCCGCGGGTAACCCGCTTCGGTGGGTTCCTGCGCAAGTACAAGCTGGATGAGCTGCCGCAACTGGTGAATGTGCTGCGTGGCGACATGAGCCTGATTGGTCCACGGCCCAAGCTGCCTCATCTCGAAGTCATGCATATGCCCTTCCGCCCGGGTCTTACCGGCGCCGCAACCCTAGCCTTCCGCTGTGAAGAAGAGATGCTGCAGGACATTCCCGACGACGAACTCGAGGCGTACTATTGCCGCACCATCAAGCCATTGAAAGCAAAAATCGATTGGGATTACATGGGTGAGGCTACCCTGGCAAGTGATTTCTCTCTGCTCTACGAAACGGTCTTCTGCTGTGTCTCCAGTCGAGCCAATTCCTGGGCAGTCGATTTTACCAAGTCTGCTTAGCGTATGAGTGTTTCTGAACAGGATGTCGAGCGCGTCGCGGAACTTGCGAATCTCGAGTTAACCAGCGCCGAGAAGTCCCGCATGCTGCGCGACTTGAATTCCATGCTCGACTACTTTGCTGAACTCAACGAGCTGGACACATCCGCAGTTCGGCCCATGACGCAGGCCGCCACAGGGCAGTTAACTGAGGCCGATTCGCGTCCCGACGAACTCGTACCATCCCTGAGCCGGAAGCAGGTTCTTGCTTGTGCGCCTGATACCGACGGCACCTTCTTCAAGGTGCCCAAGGTCATTGAGCGCTAGCCTTCTTCACCAGATCCATACTCCATCCTTGTGGGGGAATGGGCACGATTACGTGCTCCCCGGGCTTCGCATCGCGCACGCGCCGCACCGAAGCCGCAAAGTTGTCGTCAGCAAACTTTCCATACCGCCAGTCGCTGGCCACGCCGATCAACATAGCGAAACATAAGCCCGTCCCAGCCACCTTAGCCACCCGATCTCTTGCATACAGTGCGCACCAGACGGCGCTCCACAAGAAAACCAGCATAGGGAACAACCAGTATCTGGAGGCCACTTCGATGACCAGCAGATCCCAGAGCGGCTTGGTTCCGGGAATCAACGGGCTGCGCAGCGAAGCAGCCAGCAGGACGGTGCAGTACAAGACCAAAAGCTTCCACTCCAGGTTGGCGAAGCGTAGCCGGTAGAAAATGATGCTCAGACCCACCAGGGCAGCGGCCACAATCGCGATCATAGGCGCCTTGGTCGAGAACGCATGGCTGCCGAAGAGGGCGCCGGCAACGATATTCCCGCCCACGATGCGCACCAAAGCCCCAACACTGGGCCCCAGCGGATTGTGCGTGCGGTGGACGCTATGCAGCAGCACCACAATCTGAGTGACCGCCCCAACACTCAGCAGGCAGAAAATGACCAGGCTCCAGGGCCGGCGGCGCAGCCACCAGAACAGAAGCACGAGTGGGGCCAGAGCGATGCCGAATGGTCCGCAGAAGCCGGCCAGCAAAAAAAGCGAGCCATCGCACAGCCGGCCGCGCCAGCTCAGCGGGCTGGCGGCAAAGGCCAGCAAGACTTCAGCCAGAGCCAGGTGCCACTGGCTGTTGGTGAGCACAACGTGAATTTCCCTGGAGTTCGGGATCGCCACATAGACCGCGGCAAATAAAAGCCGCAAGGGCAGCGGACCCCAATCGCGGCTTCGGGGCGAAAGCAGGATAGTCACCGGCAACGCCTGAATGCACATGCCGAGGAAAACCATGACAAACGGCGCCCATTGCAGAGGGACTAGCAATGCTAGCCCGGTCCCGAGACGCTGCAGGGTGTTCAGGTAACCGCCATCCGGCAGCGTAAGCGAGTGCAGCCAACCGTCGTTATAGGCTTGGGCAAACCAAAACGTTCCGTCTTCTGCGTAGAACTGCGCATGAGTCAGGCGGCTGGGGCAGCGGTTGAACACCGCGATCATGACCAGGCAGAAGACCAGAATCTGCCCGCCGGCGTTCAATCCGTCGCGACTGGCAAGTGCCTGTCGCCAGCTCTGTTTCAGACCGATCGCCTCCTGTTGCGAGCTCAAGCAAAACTATAATGGAAATATGAATTGGAAGCAGACCTGTATCTCCGAGGTTCGAGCAGCAGTGAAGAATGGAAAGCCGACCGCTACCCAGTTAGCGGGGCTTTGTTTTGAGGAGATTGAGGCGCAAAATCCGGCCATCAATGCTTACCTGACGCTAAGCCGTGATCGCGCCATGCAGGCCGCCGCTGCCGTGGATCAAATGACCACCCAGGGTAATCCGCTTCCTCCGCTGGCTGGTGTCCCCGTTGCCGTCAAGGACGTGTTGGTCATGAAGGGCTCTCCGGCCACGGCCGGCTCCCGGATTCTCGAAGGCTATCGTCCTCCTTACGACGCGACGGTGGTCACGCGCCTGGAAGCTGCAGGTGCGGTCCTGGTAGGCAAGCTGAATTGCGATGAGTTTGCCATGGGATCGTCGAACGAGAACTCCGGTTACGGCCCGGTGCACAACCCGGTGGCGCTTGATCGCGTGCCAGGCGGCTCGAGCGGAGGATCGGCGGCGGCGGTTGCCTCGGGCATGGCCGTTGCCGCTCTGGGCACTGATACCGGCGGATCCATTCGCCAGCCGGCATCTTTTTGTGGCGTGGTGGGTGTGCTTCCGACCTACGGACGCGTATCGCGTTATGGCCTGATCGCCTTTGCCTCATCTCTGGATCGCGTAGGCCCGTTGACCCGCACCGTGCGCGACGCCGCCATCATGTTGGGCGTCATTGCGGGTCATGACCCGATGGACGCCACCTCCGCAACCGTGCCCGTACCTGACTACGTTGCGGCGTTGGAGCAGCCGGTGCGGGGTTTACGCGTGGGCGTTCCAGCGGAATATTTTGCCGAGGGTCTCGATCCTGAGGTGCGTGCCGCCGTGGAGTCTGCGATCGAAGCACTGCGCCAGGCAGGATGCTCTATTCATGCTGTATCGCTGCCCCATACCCGGTATGCCATCCCCACCTATTACCTGGTGGCGACGGCGGAGGCGAGTGCCAACCTGGCCAGGTTTGACGGGGTGCGTTATGGCCTGCGCGCCAAGAATGCGAATACGCTCACAGCGATGTACCGCTGTTCGCGTGACTTGGGCTTTGGAGCTGAAGTGAAGCGGCGCATCCTGCTCGGCACCTACGCTCTGAGCGCGGGCTATTACGACGCCTATTACAAGAAGGCGCAGCAGGTGCGTACGCTGCTCACTCGCGACTTTCTCGCCGCTTTTGAGCAGGTCGATGTGCTGGTAACGCCGACGGCGCCAACCCCGGCATTCAAGCTGGGTGAGAAAACCGACGATCCGCTCTCCATGTACCTGGCCGACATCTACACCGTGACGGCCAGTCTAGCTGGTATTTGCGGAATATCTGTGCCCTGCGGCAAATCGTCTCAGGGACTGCCCATCGGAGCCCAGATTCTGGGCAAGCACTTTGACGAGGCGACGGTGCTGCGCGCCGCCCTCGCGATCGAGCAATTTCATTGCGCAGGCAGCGAGTAAACGTGCTTCTGGATGGCGTTGGTCAAGGCGCTTTGTTCATACGCTTTTTCTTCGGGAAAACCTTGCAATAAATTTGGATCGATCATGGGCGAGTTGGCTTGAGGGTCGGCGCGATAAAGCGCGATGCCCGTGAGGACCATGCGTCGCCGCGCGCCCAGCTTCGTGTAGGCGTGTATTTGCGCCAAAAGACAAATACCTAGAGAGAAAATAGTTGCGGTTACATAAAATCCGCGCCGGGCGGGCAGATACTGCGCCAAAAACGAATAGCAGAAGATCAGCAACAAAAGAGAGTAGACGCTGTAGCGCGACACTACCCATACCCCCGTCGCTCCGCGCACTGATGAGACCATGAGCCCTGTAGCCAGGACCCACACGGTGAAAAAAAACCCAACCGGATTGGTGCGATCGAAGCGCGAGCGCACCGCAAGCCCAAAGATGGCCAATGCTGCGACGCCCAACAGGGCAGCCGGCCAACGGTACGGAACCGCACCCGCTCCGAAGAAGGAAAGGAAGAAGATCGGCCTGGTGATGTACAAGGTCTTATGCGACGCGCGAACCAACGGCGTGTAATGGTAGAGGTAAGCGGCGAGCGGTCCAACGAAGCTGGCGCACCAGAGCAATGACTTGGCATAGGCCCGGCGAGGCAGCAGGATTAAGAGCCCCACGGGTCCCAGCAAAAAACCGTTCGGCGAAGTACACGCCGCCACTGCAGCCACCATGCATGCGAGCACGAAACGGGCGTTGCTCATGGGAAACAAGAGATAAATGGCTAGCAGGCTGAAGAAAATCACGGGAACATTTTGCAAATCCGCCGTCGACCAATTGAGAGTCTCCCAATAGGTGAGCGAGAAGAAGAGCAGGCTGATGGGGAGGAACGCCAGCAAACGCTGATTCAGGTCCGCGTCTTGGTCCCGGTATGTTCGCCACAGAAGATAACCAATCGGCAGCAGGAAAAGATCGCCCAAACCGGTGAGGAGTGCGAAGTTGATGTGATGGGTGAGTTCCATCTCGGAGGCAACAATGAAATGTTCGAAGATGATCTTGTACTCGATGGTCTGTGTGGTCGCGATGTCCACCAGCTTGCTTCCCACGCTGGGCAATTGATCGTAGTCCGCCGCGAACGCGAGAATTACGGCGTAGTCATCCTGGTAGGGAACAATGAGTGCCTGCCGGTAAAGAATTCCAAAAGCAAAAATGGCCGGAAGCAAGACGGCAAAAAGCAATAACCAGGTAGTTCCCGGCCGAACCCCACCGCCAGGGCCGGAGTTCTGAGACGTCATGGCGTGATTATAACCAGCGCATGAACAGGAATGAGGGCAGTTGTACCCCACTCAAGCCAAAACCGGGCTTGAATGGGCCACCCTTCTTCCGTCACT
>Ga0302325_10024547_pt1 | contig 12536 bp, 9 predicted proteins | sample Palsa_T0_2_FD_201948 | JGI IMG/M metagenome (GOLD analysis project Ga0302325, IMG submission 201948) | Peat permafrost microbial communities from Stordalen Mire near Abisko, Sweden - Palsa_T0_2 | ecosystem: Environmental > Terrestrial > Soil > Palsa > Peat permafrost | place: Sweden: Abisko...
CGACTGAGGGAGTCCAGATCCGCCATAAAAACATTATGGTCCGATTCTGTTTTGGAAGTCCACAGCTTTTAAATCCGGTTGCAGGATTCCATGGCCGACTCCCGCTAATCAATTACTGCGCTCCTTCTCTTGAGAATAGACTGTTACTACCAGCGCCAGTGCCAGGTAATCCCAGAATGGCGCAGCCCCAGCCCGCCCAGTCGTGCGCCCGCCAGTCACCAATCGACATCCCCCCGCATCCCCCTGAAAACAAAGCAAACTGCCCCCGAGATCCCCGCCTCCGCGCATCCGCCCATGCTACTCTCACGTCGGAATGGAACACACTACAGATTCAACTCCCCTCACCACCGTCCAGCAGTGCGTCGTCAACGCCCTGGCCGCCGGCTCTACCCTGACCGACGCCGCCGAAGCCTACGGCGTCCATCGCGTCACCGTCTACCGCTGGATAAAGACCTGCAAGCCCTTCTCCGCCGCCCTCCGCCGCGCCCGCGCCGAATTCGTGCTCGCCACCCGCGACAAGCTCTACCATCTGAGCAACCGTGCCCTGGATACCCTCCTCGCCGTCCTCGACAATCCCAAATCGTCGCCCGCCGTCCAACTGCGTACCGCCATGTTCATTTTGCAACGCCCCCAACTGCCCAAGACCGGCTGGTCCATGCCGGAACCCGCCCCAGATCCCGACGGCGAAAAGCTCCTCAACTCCGCCATCATCGAACAGGACTACGCCAACCTCCCCGGCCTCTGTGGCATCGAAAGGGACGACGAAAGCGACGATCCCGCCCAACCGCCTCCGGAAACTCCCCCAGAAACGAAAGTCCCCGCCGAATCAGACACTTCCGAAGCCGTGCCGGCCCCGAAATCGCCAGTCCCGCCCGCCGCCGATGTAACCCCCTGCAACCAGATGCAACACGATTCTGAAAATCGCGATGACGTTGCATCCGCCGCCCTTCCGCGTGACGATGCCAGATCCCGCCACGATCTCCGCAAATATCTTGAGGTTATGGACTCGATTAAATCATTCGAACAAACACTCTTCCCGAAAATCGAAAACGAAGATTCCCCTACCGACGCAGAAGTAAATGAAGAAGAAATCCTGGTGTAGGCTCTATTTCCCCGTGCCCCAAGACGGATCGCCGTGTCGCCGCGTCGCCCCCTCGTAACAAGATTGGCAGCCCTCCAAGCGTTCTCATCGCATTTGGTGGCCCGGAGGGCCATGAGGACAGGATGGCATCCTGCGGCCGATTGTTAATCGGCCCAGGCTGTAGTTACTTATCCGGCAGCGCGGCCACGCCCGGTAATTCTATCCCAGCCAGAAACTCGAGCGATGCGCCCCCGCCAGTAGAGACGTGCGAGATCTGGTCGGCCACTCCCGCGGACTTGATGGCCTTTTCCGAATCGCCGCCACCCACCACCGACGTGGCGCCGGAGACCGCCACGGCCTTCGCTAGCGCGACAGTGCCCCGGTTGAACGGCTTCTTCTCGAACACACCCATGGGGCCATTCCAGATGATTGTCTTGGCCGTACGAATCGCCTGCGAGTAACGATCGATGGTCAAGGGTCCGATGTCCACACCAATCATGCCGTCCGGAATGGTGTCGACCACCTGGCTCTCGGCGTCTTCCTTGATCTCGGACACCACCACGTGATCCCCCGGCAGCACCAGCTTGTCTTTCAGCTCCAGTATCAGCTTGCGCGCGAGATCCAGCTTGTCGTCTTCCACCAGCGACTTACCCACCGGCTGGCCTTGCGACTTCATAAACGTATACGCCATGGCGCCGCCGATCAACAGCTTGTCCACCACTTTGCCCAGATTCGCGATCGCTTCGATCTTGTCGGAAACCTTGGCGCCGCCCAGAATCGCCACACACGGCCGCGCCGGATTTCTGGTCGCCATGGTGAGGTACTTCAGCTCCTGCTCCATGAGCAGCCCGGCGGCTGCCTGCGGCACATATGCGATCATGCCCACGGTGGAGGCGTGCGCGCGATGCGCCGAGCCGAACGCGTCGTTGACGTAGACGTCGCACAGCCCCGCCAGCTTTTTCGAAAACTCCGGGTCGTTCTTTTCCTCTTCCGGGTGGAAGCGCAGATTCTCCAGCAGCAGGATTTCGCCCGGCGCAGGACGCATGGCTTCGACTTCCGGACCGACACAATCGGGCGCCATCTTGACCGGACGACCTAGCAATTCTTCCAGACGCTTGGCCACTGGCTGCAGGCTCATTTCCGGATTGGGCTTGCCTTTCGGACGGCCCAGATGCGAGGCCAGAATGACGCCGGCGCCTTGTTCCAAGGCGTAGCGGATGGTTGGCAGCGATGCTTTGATGCGCTTGTCGCTGGTGATCTCCCGGCCGCCGGGAGCTAGAGGAACGTTGAAATCCACACGGATGAAGACGCGCTTATTCTTGAGATCGAGATCGCGAACGGATAGTTTAGGCATAAGAAGCTCTCAAAAGGGTTTAACACCTGAGGTTAGCAGGAAACGACGACGTGGCGAACACGCACGCTTGCGTGCCGTCGGCACTCTCCAGGAACCTTGACGCAAGTCGTGGATACGACGTGGCGCAGGCACTCGTGCCTGCCGCGACCGCACTTCTGCGGTCGCCTGGCGCTGGTTTCTGGCGCCAGAGAGGTTCCCGAAGGGACCGCCGGTACTCGTGCCGACACCCGGTCCCAGGTGCCGAGACGAGTCTCGACACGGCACGCACGAGCGCGCGCGCCACATTAGAATCGTCTTGTGGCGCGTAAAGTATCGTCTCTCGAAGAGCAACTCGACCGCTTGGCGGAACTGCGCGGCCAACCGCCCTCGCCGGAGGGGCGCGCCGAAGCGGCCAAGTATCTCACCGGCAAAATGAACCTGGTGGCGGCCAAAGCCGCGCGCATGGCCGGCGAGTGGCTGGCAGCGGAATTGACGCCGCAACTGATAGAAGCGTTCGACCGATTCATGCTGAAGCCGGAGACCACCGACAGACGCTGCGCGGCCAAGATTGAAATCCTCAAGGCCCTCTGCAAACTGGATTATCCTTCTCCTTCCGTTTTTCGTCGCGGCCTGCGGCATATCCAAATGGAACCCACCTGGGGCGGCTCGGTGGACACTGCCGCCGAAGTGCGGGCGCTGAGCGCGATGGGACTGGCGCAGACGGACTACCCGGATGCGCTGGAGGAGATTCTGCCGCTGCTGCTCGACCCCCAACGAGATGCGCGCATCGGGGCCTTGCGGGCCATCGCGGCCTCGGGACTGCCTGGCAGCACGCTGCTGCTGCGCCTGAAAGCGCTGAGCGGCGACGAGCCGGAGATTCTCGGGGAATGCTTCGCAGGCCTGTTGCGCGCGGCGCCTTCGCAAGCGCTGGAATTCGTGGCGAAGTTCCTCGAACATCGCGAAGACGCCGTCGCGGAAGCCGCCGCGTTAGCTCTGGGCGACTCGCGGCTGGAGAGCGCGTTTGGGGTCCTGCGCGAAGCGTTGGATCGCACGCGCGTGCAATCGGTCCGCCGCACCTTGTTGCTCGCCATCGCCCTGCTGCGCCGGGAGAACGCCATCGACTATCTGTTGGACTTGGTGCAGAATGGCGAGGGCCTGACCTCGACCGATGCGGTAGCCGCACTCGCTATGTACGAAAAGGATCCGAACCTGCAGGAACGCCTCGAGCTGGCGCGCCGAAGTCGTACTTCCTGATCTCAGGCCCCCTTCAAGTAAGCGAATCGGGCAATAAACAGCAGCGTCAGCACGTACACCAGCCAGTTCACTTCGCGAAACTTGCCGCACGCGACCTTCAGCACCGTGTAAGCGATGAACCCGAATGCCAGACCGTTGGCGATACTGAAAGTCAGTGGGATGGCCAGCATCGTCAGGAAGCCCGGAATCGAAACCTCCGGGTCTTTCCAATCTATTTCGCCGATCGCCGTCATCATCAGGCTGCCCACCACGATCAGGGCCGGCGCCGTGGCGGCCGCCGGAATCGCGCCCACCACCGGCGCGACGAACAGGGCCACGATAAACATCGCGCCGGTCACTACGGCCGTTACGCCGCTGCGGCCTCCCGCCGCCACCCCCGCCGCGCTCTCGATATAGCTCACCACCGTGGAAGTGCCGGTGAGCGAGCCGACGATGGTAGCCGAAGCGTCCGCATACAGGATGCGATCGATCCGCGGAATCGTGTGCGCGCGGTCGAACAGACCCGCGCGCGTGCCCACCGCCACCAGCGTTCCGATATTGTCGAACATATCGATGAACAGGAATACGAAAACGATTTCGAAGAAGCCCAGCCGCAGCGTCGCTCCCACGTCCAGCTTCAGCGCGGTCGCCGAAAGGTCATGGAAGCTGTAGCGTTGCGGATTCCACACCACCAGACCGGCGGCGATTCCCACGCCGGTAGTGAGCAGTATCCCGATCGGCATGGCTGCGGGAACGCGCCGCGCCAGCAGGGCGGAGGTCGCCAGCAAACCAAACACGGCCAGCAGCGTGTGCGGATCGCGCAGGTTGCCCAGAGTCACCAACGTGGCGGGATGCGGCACAATCAAGCCCGCGTTGCGGAATCCGATGAAGGCGGTGAACAGGCCCACTCCCGCCGCCACCGCCGCATACAGCTCGAATGGAATCGCCGCTAATATCAACTGCCGGATACCTACTGCGGTCAGGATCAGGAAAGCCACGCCGGAGACAAACACCGCGCCCAGGGCCGCCTGCCAGGGAATCCCCATGCCCTTGACGACGGTGTAAGTGAAATAAGCGTTCAGCCCCATGCCGGGCGCAAGTGCAATCGGATAGCGCGCCAGGATGCCCATCATGAAGCTGCCAAACGCCGCCGAGATGCAGGTGGCCGCCGTCACCGCCGCCAGAGGCATGCCGGCTTCGTGCAGGATCTGCGGATTCACAAAGACGATGTATGCCATGGTGATGAAGGTCGTGATGCCCGCCAGGATTTCCGTCTTCCAATTCGTGCCGAGGCGCTGAAATTCGAAGTAGGCTTCGAGGTGGGCGAGGATGGGCATCTCGGGAATATAGCATGCCGGGGGGGCGCTGGATCGGATAAGGGTTCGGATGCCGCTCCTCGCATCGGGACGTGGACTTGTTAGGCGAACGTCCAAAATTGCCGGCGCTCCGCTCGAACTAAGATGACCCTTGGATCAGGATTCCATTACGTCGTCACGGTAGAGGAGAGCTTTGTAAGTGGCGTGAGTGGACTTCGACGGCAAAGCCTCTTCTGGGCTTCGTTTTTCGGCGCCGTATTGGTAGCACTGGTATCCTTGGGCGCACTCCTAACGGGTTTTGAAAGGGCTGCGGGACGATAGGTCGACCGAAATCTGGCTGGGATGAATTAATGGACTTCAGGTTGGCACCAAAGTCTTGACCAAAGAAACCCACCCGTATCGCGTCTCTGTCTGGCTAGCCGGCCGCACCTTGAAAGACGGAACGGAGGGCTTCAAAGTCAAGCCTACAAATGCTGTCCAACTCAACGAAAACCAAGTCCGTCGGCGTCAGTAGATCCAGCAGGCTACGCGGATGGCATGACGGCGTTGCCGATCGATGCCGAAAGATTGGTCCCCGCAAGTGGGCCTGGCGACGGTAATGAACGCTTCATCCGTAACGCGGTAGCATGGACGTAGAGGGATCGAATGTTCACATGGATCTGTCCGACGTGCGGGCGCGAGGTGCCCCCAGCCTACGACGCATGCCCGGACTGCGCGGCCAGGGAGAAAGCCGCCGGGCAACCCGCGGCAACGGCGGCTCAACCTCCACCGCCAAGCCCACAGGGCGCACCTGCCGCAGCCCCCGCTCCGCCCGCTTACGCGCCGCCAGCCGTGGCGCCGCTTCCACCCGCGCAGTATGCCGCTCCTCCGCCGCACGCCGGCCTGCCCACTTGGCTGCTGGCCATCCTGTTTGCGTTTGCCTTTGTGGGCGTGGGCGCTGGAGTGTACTTCGCGGTGCAATATTTCCGCGGCGGGACTCAGGCGGCCTCCACGCCAGTTGAGACTGTCCCGGCGAAGAATCAGTTAAAGCAGAATCCCCTGCAAAAGTATGTCGAGGTGTCCGGCATACGCTTCGCGGAGACGCCGAAGCACGAGACCGAAGCCCGCTTCGTGGTGGTCAACCATTCCGGTGCGGACATAACGGACCTCGCCGGCACGGTGAACATCTGGGGCCGCACCGCCAAATCCGAAGAGGAAGCCGCCGGCAATTTCAGCTTTAAGATGCCGTCGCTGAAGCCTTACGAGTCCAAAGAAGCGGTGGCGCCGCTCTCGACCAAGCTCAAAGTCTACGAACTGCCCGACTGGCAGAACCTCTCCGCCGAAGTCCAGATCACGTCGCCATAGGCGCCGTTCAGGATCCCGGAGAATGCGTTTTGCCGGTGGTCGAAGATCGCTTCGTAATCTTTTTCGAAATCGACACGCGTGCCACTTTTATCCGAGCTTGTCCAATACAACTTTAAAGAGCCTGTCGCAATTTGGGGCCGCCTTCCGCACCAAGGCCGGTTCGATCGACTCTAGAAGAGCCGGCGCGTGCTTGGTCTTGTGATACTTGCCCTTCGTGGTGTCTTTGGTGGCGGCTTTCAGGCCATCGATCAGATCCTGCTTGGGGATTTCCTCGACCTTCGGATTGGCGCTCAACGCTTCCTTGCGGAATCCGCTCTCGTAATACTGCGCAAGGGCGTCTTTGTCGGCGTGGAACCAGGATTCCATCATCTCCACCATCCAGAAGACTAAATCTGCTTGTGCCCGCGGCCGGTCTTGGCTCAAGGGGCCTTCGCTGTCACGGAGCAAGATGTTCCAGGCCGCCGAATGTTTTCTCATCGCGATGGCGAAGTCCCGTTCCGGTGCCCCACCAGTGGCGATGACCGAAACCGGCCATTGGGCCGCTCTCGCTTGTTTCTTGATCTCCCTAAAGAACGCATCAAATCCAGCCTTGAGGCTCTTGTCGCCCTCGAAATAGATGCGAATCTCGCTGGGCATCTACCAGCGGCCTCCGCCGATTTCTCCCTTCCGCCAAAGCTCGCCTAGGGTGTAATGCTCCAGCCACTCGTCCAGCTTGCCCGCCGCGAGCCGCTTGAACTGAGTGCCGTTGTCGAAGTCGCGCTCGCAGACCAACACAGACTCGGGACGGTCTGAAAGCGCGTCGACTAAAGCCTCGGAATGGGTGGTGATAATCAGTTGGGTGCGCTCCGACGCTTCGACGAGCACCTCGGCCACAAGCCGGAGCGCATCCGGGTGCAGTCCCAACTCCGGCTCTTCAATGCACACCAACGGCGCGGGCTTTGGATGAAACAGCACCGCCAGGAGGCAAAGAAACTTCAGCGTTCCGTCGGACATGCGTACTCCGGACAGCATGTCCGATAGCCCGGTCTCTTTCAGGAAGGTCCGCGCCAGCCCCTCGCCCACTCTTACTTTCACATCCTCGAACCGCTCGCAAAATCTCTGCAGATACTCCCTTATGCGATCATGTGCGCCCAAGAAATCCATCTCGTGCAGCACCAGCGCCAGATTGTCGGCGCCCTCCCACAGGAAATCCTTCGGGACGGAAGTCGATATTCCGGACCTGGCTAGCGAAGCGGGACCAGTTCTGAATTCCCGAAAGATCTTGATCTGCTCGAAATAGACGCCGACCTCTGTGATGGGAGTCTCATCGATGGGACTCTTGAATCGAGCGAGCACGGATTCTCTAGGAGACACTGCCATGGCTGCCGCGTGGGACCTCGCTAATTTCGGCGCCTGAGGGCTGAACCGCACTCCTTCGCTGGAGCGCATCAAATAGCCTCGCGCATTCGGATCCGCACCGTCCATGAGACGTTCGTGCAGAATTCCAAACCCTTCCGGCCCTCCCCAGAAATCCAGCCGATAAAATAACTGCGGCCAGCGAGGCAGCGACAGCTCGCATTCGATGGACGCGACCGACTCTCCCTCGCCGAGCCAACTCCACTGCCGGACCCCTCCACCCCGCAGAATCTGACCCTCGATCCCCGTTGGCGCCGCCTGAAGCAGGCTGATGGCCTCGATCAGGTTGCTTTTCCCAACGGCATTCGGTCCAATCAAAACGTTCAGTGGTCCCAGTTCGACGGTTGTGTCGTTGAACGACAGGATCTTCTTCAGCGTCAGGCGATTGATCGGCATTCGTCTCGCTCTATATCTTACGCCAGTCGAGCGCCATCCTGCTAAAATCACCCAGCATGACCGTCGCCATCGTCCACGCCTTCGTAAACGCCATCAACCACCAGAGCCCCGACGAGATCGCCAGCCTCATGACCGAAGATCATGTCTTTATCGACTCACTGGGAGCGCGAGTCACAGGCCGCGAACAAATGAAGAAAGGATGGCAAGGCTATTTCGCCATAATCCCGGATTACACGATCACGGTCGACGAAACCTTTGCCGACGGATCGGTGGTGGTAATGCTCGGCGCCGCGCAAGGCACCTACTCGTCCGGCGGCCCGCTGAAGCCGCAGAACCGATGGCAGACGCCCGCGGCCTGGCGCGCCGTGGTGCGCGGGCCTTTGATCGCCGAATGGCGCGTCTACGCCGACAACGAACCCATCCGCCAGATCATGGTCCGGAATCGCCAGTAGGACGTCCCCGCAAGCCGGGAACCCAAAGTGGCCCCCAGGCGTCCTTTTTGTTAGGCTGCTTATCTGTGCTTCTGTGTCCATCTGTGGTTCCAACTCGTTCCACGGTAGAATAGTAACCGTGCCGCGTTTCGCTGTCCCGGCGATGTTCGCGCTGACCGCCGTCCTGCATGCCCAAACTGCGTTCTTCCCCCTGAAGGACGTCAAGCCCGGTCTGCACGGCATCGGCAAGACCGTCTTTTCCGGCAACCGCATCGACGAGTTTCAGGTCGAGATTCTGGGCGTGCTGGAGAACATCGGCCCCAAGCAGAACCTGATCCTGGCGCGCCTCTCCGGCGGTCCGCTGGCCGAGACTGGCGTGCTCCAAGGTATGAGCGGCAGCCCAGTCTATATCGATGGCAAACTGGCCGGCGCCGTGGCCCTGGCCTTCCCATTCGCCAAGGAAGCCATCACCGGCATCCGTCCCATTGAGGAGATGGTGCGGGTCACCAAGGCCGGCCGCACTCCGCCGCAGACGCAGGTGGCCCGCAATGAAGTTTCACTGGCGTCTCTATTCGGCGCCAAGGACCTTACGCGCCTTCTTCCCAGCCGGGCGGAGCCCGCCATTCGCGATACCAAACTACTGGACATCTCGACGCCCGTCTCTTTCGCCGGATTCACGCGCGCCACCCTGGATGCCTTCGCGCCCCAACTTCGCGCCTTGGGTCTGGAACCCACCCAGGGCGTATCCTCGGGAGGCCCTTCCAGCCCGCATATGGGCGACCCCTCCACGCTCAAGCCCGGCTCCATGATCAGCGTGCAGCTTATGACCGGTGACCTCAGCATCGGCGCAGACGGCACCGTCACCTACATCGACGGCAATCGCATCTACGCTTTCGGACATCGCTTTCTGGCGGTCGGCTCCACGGCCCTCCCCTTCACCCGATCCGAGGTTCTGGCGCTGCTGCCGGTGCTGTCGGCGTCCTTCAAAATCTCCGCGCCGAAAGAAACCATGGGCGCAATCCTGCAAGACCGCAACACCGCCATAGCCGGCGAGCTTGGCCGCGCCGCCGCCATGGCGCCCGTTTCCATATCGGTATCGCGCGGCGGCAAGCGCCTGGACAATTACCAAATGGAAATGGTCAACGACCGCTTCCTGTCGCCCCTGCTGGTGCAGATGGCCGTCTACTCCACCATCGACGCCACCGAGCGCACTGTGGGCGCATCCAGCTTCCGCGTCACAGGCGAAATCGAGTTCCAAGGCTCCGCCGCGCCGCTCAAGGTGAATAACATGTACGCCGCCGACACCGGCTCCGCCATGATCGCGTCGCTTTCCACCGCCATACCGCTGGCCTATGTGCTGCAGAGCGGATTCGACGCGCTGGAAGTTAAGAAGGTGGCGCTCGATATTGAATCCTTCGATGCCAAGAAGCAGTTCGAAATCGATAGCGTTTCCCTGAGCCGGCGCGAAGTGCGGCCTGGCGAAAAAGTCGAGTTGACCACCATGCTGGTGGGCGAGAATGGCGCAGAATTGGTGCGCAAGATCGAATATCGGGTCCCCCAGGGCATCACTCCCGGGCCGCTGTACTTCACAGTGGCCGACGGCATGACTACCAACCTGACAGAGTTTCGCCAGATCGTCGGGATGCAGCCAAAATCCATCTCGCAACTGATCTCGATTGTCAATAACCTGCGCGCCAACACTAAGGCCTACGTGCGGGTGTGGCGTGCGGAGCCTGCCTTTCAGTTGGAAGGGGCCGACTTTCCGGATCCGCCGCCTTCCGTGGCCATGATCCTGGCCGGCTCGCAAGGCGCCCTCGGCGGCATCGGCCAGACGCGCAATTCCAAGGTGGCGGAACTGGAAATCGGAGCCGGCGACAACGTCATCAATGGATCGAAAACGATTCAAGTAGAGGTGAAGGAATGAAACCCGTGGCGCAAGCACTCCTGCGTGCCGTGTCGGCACTCGTGCCGACACCTCTCCGCGTAGCCGTGTCGTTCCTTCTATTCACCTCCACCGCCTTCCCCTCCGCCACCACCGCTTGGGAAATGACCAGCTATCAGGATTTCATTCGTGGCCAGTTTCAAGGTGTCTCCCTCAGCCGCGACGGCCGCCTGACTCTGGCGCCCAAGGTCGATACGCTATTTTCCTCCGGCCAGGCGGTCGTCTGGAGCGTGGCCGAAGGCGCTAACGGCGTCCTCTACGTGGCCACCGGCCACCGCGGCCGAGTCTATCAGGTGGATCCCTCGGGATCGAGTTCGCTGGTCTGGACCGCCGAACAACCCGAAATTTTCGCCATCGCCACTGACAAAAACGGCGTCCTATACGCCGGCACTTCCCCGGATGGCAAGGTTTATCGCATCGAAAAAGGAAAAGCCACCGAGTACTTCACACCCAAGACCCGCTACATCTGGTCCCTGGCCACCGGCCCCGACGGCGCGCTATATGTAGGCACCGGCGACCAAGGCAAAATCTACCGTGTCACATCCGTGGGCGCGGGCGAGCTGTATTACGATACGGGCCAATCCCACGTCACCGGCTTGGCCGTGGATGCGCAAGGCCGCCTGCTCGCCGGCACCGAACCGAATGGCATTCTCTATCGTGTCTCGGCCAAGGACAAAGCCTTCGTGCTTTACGATGCCAGCCTCCCCGAGATCCGCTCCATCATTCCCCGGCCCGATGGAACAGTGTACGTGGCCGCGCTGGGCGGTTCGCTTGCCAAGCGCGCGCAGGCCGCCACGCAGGCCGCTCAGTCCGCTATAGGGACCGCGGTCACCGTGCAAGGCGCGCCTCAATCGGTCACCGTCGAAGCTCAGAACACCCAGCCGGGAGCCGAAATCAAAGCCCAGGCCGACCCAACCAAACCGACGCAGCCCGCCGCTACCCCGCAAGTGACCACCCAGTTCACGCCCGCACCGGACCTCAACGGCGTGGAGCGCTCGGCCATTTACCGGATCAATCCGGATAATACCGTCGAGACCTTGTGGAGTTCTAAGGAAGAGAACGCCTACGACCTCCTGGCGCTCCCCAACCAGCTTCTGTTTTCGACAGACACCAACGGGCGCATCTATGGCCTCTCGCATGACCGCAAGATCACGCTGGTGTTACAGACCAACGAAGGCGAGGCGACGCGGCTGCTGCCCTCGGCCGGCTCCGTGCTGGTGGCCACCGGCGATATGGGCCGCATCTACCGCTTGGGCGAAGTTCCCGGCGCTGCCGGCTACTACGAATCGCCCGTGCATGACGCCGGCACGGCCGCGCGTTGGGGCAGCTTGAGCTGGCGCGCCGAGACGGCGCCCTCCACCGCGCTCGCTTTCCGCACGCGCTCGGGTAACTCCGCCAAACCCGACAAAACTTGGAGTGACTGGTCCGACCCGTTGCATGATTCCGCTGCCTCCGGCATCGCCAGCCCCAATGCCCGCTACATTCAATGGAAAGCTGAATTTTCCGGCGCCGGCGGCGTGACGCCCATCCTGGACAATGTGACTCTGGCCTACCTGCCGCAAAACTCACCGCCCATCGTGCGGAGTATCAATGTGACATTGCAGATGGCGTCCGCCTCGGCCGCCAGGGGCAACCAACAACAACCCATTTCGCCTTACACCGTGACGGTGACCGATTCGGGCGACGCCAGTGCCTCCGCCCCCGCCGGCACGCCCACTCAGACGCTCTCGCGCGCCGCCGCGCAACAGATCGTCATAAGCTGGCAGGCCGAAGATCCCGACGGCGACCGCCTGGTCTACAACCTCTATTTCCGCGCCGACGACGAGCGCCGCTGGATGCTGCTGAAGGGCGACTTACACGACAACGCCTTCACCTTCGACAGCGACGTGCTGGCCGACGGCAAATACTACTTCCGCGTACTCGCCTCGGACCGCGAAGTGAATCCGCCCGCCACCGCACGCGATGCGGACCTGACCAGCGCCCCGATGATGATCGATAACACGCCGCCCGTGGTAACTGTCGGCCCAGTGCGCCGCAATGGTACAACCGCCGAAGTTGAATTTGA
>Ga0302325_10024548_pt1 | contig 12535 bp, 16 predicted proteins | sample Palsa_T0_2_FD_201948 | JGI IMG/M metagenome (GOLD analysis project Ga0302325, IMG submission 201948) | Peat permafrost microbial communities from Stordalen Mire near Abisko, Sweden - Palsa_T0_2 | ecosystem: Environmental > Terrestrial > Soil > Palsa > Peat permafrost | place: Sweden: Abisko...
GATTCGAGCACCTGGCGGACTTTGGCGGGGATGAGTACGGCGCCAAGGTGGAACGCGGAGAGATGACCGGGCTCGAAGCGATGCTGGCGCTCAACGAGCGGATTGTGGCCGATCCGCATGCGTTTCTGGATTACAAGACGCCGACGGACTTTCGGATTGAGCAGAGGTTTCCGGAGCTGTATCCGACGAATGTAAGGCCGGAGACGCTGGAGCAGGAACGCGAATGGAAGCGGATGGCCGAGGTTGGTGAGCTGCGCAAGGTGCCATACCTGAGATTTACTTCGGCGGTGCGGACGCCATATCCGGAGAATGATGCGGTGAATGCACGGTGGTACGAGGAGAAGCAGACAATAGATAGTGGGGAAAAACGAAAGCCGAAGCAGGCGATGATTGTGATGCCGCAATGGAATGCGGATGCGTTCAGCCATAACGTGCTGTGCGAGATGTTCAACAAGTTTGGGATTGCGGCGCTGAGGCTATCGAAGCCGTACCACGATGTGCGGAGGCCGGCGGAGCTGGAGCGCAGCGATTATGCAGTGAGCGCGAACGTGGGGCGAACGATTGCGGCTACACGTCAAGCGGTGGCAGATATTCGGAGCTGTGTGGACTGGCTGGAAGCGCAGGGATACGAGCAGATTGGGGTTCTGGGGACGAGCCTGGGCAGCGCGTATGCGTTTATCGCGGCGGCGATGGATCCGCGGATACGGGTGTGCGTGTTCAACCATGGGAGTACGCAGTTTGGGGATGTGGTGTGGACGGGGCAGAGCACGCGGCATGTGAAGGCGGCGTTTGAACACGCGGGGTTAACGCAGGATGAGGTGCGCGCAATGTTCGCGGGAGTGAGCCCGATGACGTATATGGAGGATTTTGCGGAGACGGGCGAGGCGAGCCCGGACTATGAGTTGAAGCGGCGCGTGCTGTTGGTACACGCGACGTATGACCTGACGTTTATTAGGAAGTATTCGCTGCAGGTTTTGGAGAATTTTCGGGTGCGCGGTGTGGACTTTGTGTCGAAGGTGCTGCCCTGCGGGCATTACACGACCGGGGAATGGCCCTATAAGTATTTGGATGGGTGGTTTTTGGGGTGGTTCGTGTGGAGCTCGTTCAAGCGGCTGCGTGAGGCGGTTGCAGCAAAGAGTTAGAAGAGGCTAAGCGGTCAGGGCGATCGGCGCGAAGAGGCAAGCTTCACGGAAGGCCGAGGGCCGACTTAGCACTCTTCGGGCTCTTCAGAGCGGAACAGGGTAACGCAGGGAGCGAGAACCATTGAAACGAAGGTGGCTGCGAGCATGAGATCGTGCATTGTGTTTCTCCTTATGCCAGGTGAGGGCTGATGCCCTTGCCTGATGTATGAAGATTCGCAGGGCTGGATGGGGTTTTGAATTCCACTTTGGGCCGTGTGACTGAGCCGGGAGGGGTAAGCGGGTGACCTGATGGTGTGAGAGGGCGAAGTAACCAGGGGCCAGGGGTTATGGGTCGGGGGCTAGAAAGTCGGGCCTAAGCGCTGAAAGTAAACGGGTTAATGCTGTGGAGGATGCGGCGCAGGACGGCGAGAGGGGTGTCGCGGCGTGACTCAAAGAAGCTTTCAGGGAGATAGCTGACGTGGGCGCGATTGGGGTTGGCACGAACAAGATCGCGCTCGAGGCGGGCGATGACGTCATTGGCGAGGGTTTCGGGGTCCAGAACAGGAAGACTGGATCCGGTGACGAGGAAGAGGCCGCGATGATTTTCCGGAAAAGGTGTTGCGGCTGCGGCGCTGGAGTTGGAGATCACGGTTAAGGCCTCTCAAGATAAACCGTGCATCGGCGAATGACGCCGAGAACGTTAGGGTCGCTTCGAATTTTTATCCGCCAGAGAGCGGTGGGCGCGAAAGAGCTCGCAGAATGAGAATGGCGCCGGTGGAAGGATTTAGAAATCCCACGGACGCACCGAGGGGTGTTACCGATTGGGTGGGGTGGTGGCTCGATTGGGGGAGGGGGTGGAAAAAGTGCGGCGTAAAATTGAGGGATGCCGATTGACTTGAATGCTTCGCTGGTTGAATCCGATCCATTGATTGCAAAAGAGATTGAAAACGAAGTGCTGCGCCAGCACGAGGGGCTGGAAATGATTGCCAGCGAGAACTTTGTTTCGCGTGCGGTGCTGGAGGCCGCGGGGACGGTCTTCACCAACAAGTACGCGGAGGGGTATCCGGGGAAGCGTTATTACGGCGGATGCGAGTATGCGGACGTGGTGGAGAACCTGGCGCGCGACCGGGCGAAGGAATTGTTCGGTGCGGAACACGCGAATGTGCAGCCGCATTCGGGCTCGCAGGCCAATGCGGCGGCGTATATGACGTTGCTGACGCCGGGAGACACGATCCTGGGTCTCGACCTGGCGCATGGCGGCCATTTGACGCATGGACACAAGCTGAATTTTTCCGGAAAGCTCTACAAGGTTGTCGGCTATCAAGTCCGCAAAGATACGGAGACGATCGATTACGACGAGCTGGAAGCGAAGGCGATCGCGGAGAAGCCGAAGATGATCATCGGCGGAGGGTCGGCGTATCCGCGGACGTTTGATTTTGCGCGGATGCGGGCGATCGCGGACAAGGTAGGCGCGTACTTTGTGGTCGACATGGCGCACTTTGCGGGGCTGGTGGCGGGTGGAGTGCATCCTTCGCCGATACCGCATGCGCACATCGTGATGACGACGACACATAAGACATTGCGCGGGCCGCGGGCAGGGATGATTTTGTGCGAACAGCAATTCGCAGCGGGTGTAGACCGCAGCGTGTTTCCGGGACAGCAGGGCGGACCACTGATGCACATTATCGCGGCGAAGGCCGTGGCATTTGGCGAGGCTCTGCAGCCGGAGTTCAAGGAATATGCGCGACAGACGGTGGCGAATGCGAAGGCGCTGGCGGAGGGGATGCAGGCGGCGGGGTTCCGCGTGATTTCGGGTGGAACGGATACGCATGTGCTGCTGGTGGATGTTTTTGCGAAGGGGATTTTGGGCTCGGAGGCGGAAGCGGCGCTGGGCGCGGCAGGGATTACGGTGAACAAGAATGCGATTCCGTTCGATGTGAATCCTCCACTGAAGCCGAGTGGGATCCGGATTGGGTCTCCAGCGCTGACGACGCGCGGGATGAAAGAAGCGGAGATGCGAACGATTGCGGCGTGGATTGCCGAGGCGCTGGAGCATCGAGGGGATGAGGCGCGGCTGAAGAAGATTCGCGGGCAGGTGGGCGAGCTGGCGGACAAGTTTCCTCTGTATGAGTGGCTGAGGGCTTAGAGAAGGTGCAACATACGAGCGGGACTCGCGTAGGATTGTCGGGATTCGCATGAACCTGGTTTTTCGATGTATGTTTCGCTGGCTTGTCGGTTTGCTGTTGGGCTTAGCGCCCGCGCTGATCTATTACCTGTACGCTCAGTATGAACAGGTGTTTCATGATGATGTGTACTTCTCGAGGCTGACGCTGGCGATTGAGGTTGGGTGCGTCGTGGGGGCGATTGGCGGAACAATCTGGGCATCACGTCTGGTGATTGCGGCATATAACGAATCCGGCGCGCGACGAAGGATGGGTGGGCCTTAAGAACAGTGATTAGTGCCTAGTGATTACTGGTGGTGGACTTGCGTGCGGTGTGGGTTGAGCGAGTAAAGTATTCGCTATGACTTTCAATCGATTTGCCCCAGCGCTCTGCGCAGCCGCCCTCGTTGTGTTCAGCCTTCCCTCTATTGCCCAGCGTGGAGGACCGCCGGCTGCTGCGGCTGCTGCTGCTGCTGCTGCTGCACCGGGTGCCGCGAGACCAGCGGCCGAAACGCTGAAGAACCCGCTTCCCGCGGACAAGAGCGTGGAACAGACCATCACCGTGGGCGGCAAGACGCTGCACTACACGGCGACGGTGGGAACGATTGAGATTAAGGACAAGGAAGAGAAGCCGGCAGGCGAGGTGGAATACATCTCGTACGTGCTGGACAAACCGGCGGGGACGCCGGACCGGCCGGTGACATTTGCCTTCAACGGCGGGCCGGGCGCGAGCAGCGTGTATTTGAACCTGGGAGCGATTGGGCCGAAGCGGGTGAACTTTGGCAATGCGGGCGATTCGCCTTCGGACCCGGCGACGCTGGTGGACAACCAGGGGACGTGGCTGGATTTTTCGGACCTGGTGTTTATCGATCCGATCGGCACGGGATATTCGCGGTCGCTGGTGGATGACGATACGACGCGGAAGATGTTCTATTCGCCGACGCCGGACATTGAGTACCTCTCGATGGTGGTGTGGAAGTGGCTGGTGAAGAATGACCGGCTGCTGGACAAGAAATATCTGATTGGCGAGAGCTATGGCGGATATCGCGGGCCACGCATTGTGCATTACCTGCAGTCGACGCTGGGCGTGGCGATGAACGGCATGGTGCTGGTGAGCCCGTACCTGAACCCGGAGTTTGGGGATGGAAACCTGTCGCCGGTGCCGTGGATGACGACGCTGCCTTCGATCACCGCGGCGCATCTGGAGTCGCAGGGCAAACTGAGTGATGCCGAGATGAAGAAGGTGATTGGGTACACCGAGGGCGATTATGCATCGGCGCTGATTAAGGGCAACAGCGATACGGCAACGCGCGACGCGATGATTGCGCACGTGACGGAGATGACCGGGCTGGACCCGACGTTCGTGAAATTTTCCGGCGGACGGCTGGAGACAGGAGCGTACCTGCGCGAGGTGCATCGCACGCAGGGGCTAATCGGCAGCGTGTATGACTCGAACGTGACGGGCTTCGATCCGTTCCCGTATGCGATGAACTCGCGGACAAACGATCCGCTGCTGGAATCGATCATTGCGCCGACATCGACGGCGGCGGCGGACTTTATTACGCATACGGTGGGATGGAAGACAGATGCGCGGTATGAGGCACTGTCGAACACGGTGGGTCGCATGTGGGACCGCGGAAGCGACGATTTGCGGCGCGGCTCAGTGGCTGACCTGCGCGAAGCAGTTGCGGCCGATCCGAAGCTACGAGTACTGATTGTGCATGGATGGAACGATCTCTCGTGCCCGTTCATGGGATCGGTGCTGACAGTGCAGCAGATGCCGGTGATGGGCGACGCGAACCGCGTGCAGGTGCATGAGTTCCCGGGCGGACACATGTTCTATACGCGGCCGGTGAACCAGAGCGGGCTGCATAAGCTGGCGGAGACGATGGTGGCGACACACTAGTGATTAGTGGTTAGCGGTTGGTGATTAGGAGGAGCGGGTCGGGGCAGAGCTCTGGCCCGCTTGCTTTAGAGGAGAAGCGCTGATGTTGTGGATGGTGCTGATGGGCGTGGCGACAGGGATGCGATCCATGACGGCGCTGGCGGTGGTGTGCTGGTTTGCTTGGCTGGGGCTGCTGCCGGAGACGGGGTGGGCGGCTTGGTCAGCGACGCTGGTTGCGGCAATCGTGTTTGGACTGTGCGCGGCGGGCGAATATGCCGGCGACCTTTCGCCCAAGGCTCCGAGCCGGACGACGCTGTTTCCGCTGACAGTGCGGCTGGTGGTTGGAGCGATTGTGGGACTGCTGAGTGCGCATGCGCAGAACGAGCCAATTGCAGGTGGAGTGGTCTTTGGCGTGAGTGGAGTGCTGGTGGGCGCGTACGGAGGTGTGTGGCTGCGAGTATGGCTGGCGAAGAAGCTGGGACGCGATTGGCCGGTGGGGGTTGCGGAATCCGCGCTGGCGCTGGGGCTGGCAGTGCTGGCAGCGATGATGCTTCACCACGATGTGGCGAAGGACGCGGTGCAGACGCGGATGTTCCAGTAGAGGTGGTGGATCAGCGGCGTTCGGCAAAGACGATGCGGGGAATTCCTGCGTAGTCATCGAGGATGCGGATGTTGTGCCAGAGGTTTTCAGGCAAGAGAGCGCGGACGGACGCGCTCTGGCCGAAGCCGAGTTCGAGTGCGAGAAGGCCGCCAGGTACGAGCGCGGCGTGGGCCTGGGGGATGAGAAGACGGTAGATGGCCAGTCCGTCGGGGCCGGCGAAGAGCGCGAGGTGGGGTTCGTGGTCGCGGACTTCGGGGGCGAGAGTGGGTGCGTCGGCGAGTGAGACGTAGGGTGGGTTAGAGATGATGATGTCGAAAGATTCTTCGGGGAGTGCGGCGAGAAGATCGGATTCGACGAAGCGTATTCGCCCAGAGACTCGATGGCGCGCGGCGTTTTCGCGGGCGATGGCGAGGGCGGCGGGCGAGAGGTCGATGGCTGTGAGTTTGGCGGTGGGGAGATGCGTGGCCAGAGCGATGGGGATGGCTCCAGTGCCGGTGCCGACGTCGAGAAGGCGTAGAGGATGAGAGAGTGTGGGTTTTTCTGCGATGGAGTTAAGAACAGCCTCAACGAGGAGCTCGGTTTCGGGGCGGGGGATGAGAGTGTCAGGGGTGACGCGGAAGGTGAGCCCGTAGAACTCCTGCTCGCCGGTGAGATGCTGGAGCGGCGTGTGCGCGGCGCGGCGGGAGGTGAGTGCGCGGAGCTGGGTGAGGCGTTCGGCGGAGAGCGGGTCGTTGATGTGGGCGAGGATGAAGGCGCGGTCGCGGCCGAGGATGTGCGCGAGGAGAACTTCGGCGTCGCGAAGGGCGATGAGCTTGGAGGATTCGGCGATGGCAGAGCGGAGAGACATAGGAGCAGACAGTAAACAGTAGACATTAGACAGTAAGAGGCGTGGGATAATCAGCGGCAGAGAAAAGCGCGCGTAGATGTTGGGTCCGAGGCGCGAGAACGATTTGGAAGAGGGTTCGATGGACGTACATCCACCACAAGGCGGGATACACACGTGGAGAGATTTCTGGATCCATCTGGGCACGATCACGATAGGACTGCTGATTGCGATTGGTCTGGAGCAAAGCGTGGAGTGGATGCACCGTGTCAACGAAATGCATGCGCTGCAACACGAACTGCATGACGAGGGCGAAGAGAACAAGAGGGGGGTACAGGTGGATATCGAGCGGCTGCGGTTCTGGCGCAGCGGCATGGTGGCGCGGCGCAAAGATGTACAGCAGATGATCGCCAGTGGGGGCAAGCTGAAGCTGCCTTTTCGGGTGATTCCACTGCGGGGAGCGATTGCGCTGCCGTCGGAGTCGACATGGGACAGTGCGAAGGCGAGTGGGAAGGTGGCGTTGCTTCAGGACTGGCAGTCGGATGTGTATACGTTTCTTTATCTGGAAAACGAGTTGCTGAAGACGCAACTGGAGTCGATCTTCAGGTTCTCGTCTGAGAAGCTGGTGTTTGAGCGTGGGTTCGATGCGAAGTTCGCGGATGCAGGAGTGGACGGAATTCCGGACCTGGCGAGCATGAGTCCGGAGCAGCTCAAGGAGTATTCCGACATTCTGGACAAGAATATTACGCAGGTGGACAACATGATTGAGTTCCTGCAGTTTTACGATGCCGTAAACCGGGCGGTGCTGGGTGGCGCGCAGTCTCAGGAAGAAGTGATTCAGCGAGTGGATGAAGAGGAAAGTATGATGCAGGGCCGCAGCAATTTCTGACGGTCAGGGTTTGGTGAAGAGCAGCAGGTAGTCGTTCTGGTCGGCTTTGGTGAAGTCGAACTGCTTGACGAAGTGGAAGCCGGAGCGCTGGACTTCGGCGATGACGACGTCGGGGTTGATACCGTGGTCGTCGCCGTGGCCGGGGTGGTCGATGACGGCGAGGCGGGCGCCGGATTTCATGGAGACAAGAAGCGATGCGAGCAGCAGCGGCGGGTGGGCGACTTCATGGTAGACGCGGAGCATGAGCGCGGCGTCGAGTGAGTTGGGTGGGAGCCTGGGGTCGTCAGGCGTGCCGAGATAAGGCTCGATGTTGAGGAGATTTTCCTTGATAGCGCGAGCGCGGATGGCATCAACAGCGGCAGGGTTAATGTCTTCAGCGAATACATGACCTGTTGCACCGACGCGCTTAGCAGCGCGGACACTGAACCAGCCGCCGCCGGCGCCGATGTCGGCAACGGAGCTGCCGGCGTGGAGGTCGAGGGTGTCCATAACACGGTTGACTTGGAGTTTTTGATCGCGGGCGGGGTCTTCAAAGACGTTGAGGTCGCCGATGTAAGGCGTGCTGGTAGGGTGGGTGGGCGGCGCGGCTTGCTGGGGGAAGATGAGAGCGGCGGCGAGGATTGCGAGAAGAAGGCGCATGGCGGGTGAACTCCAGATTACAGGCATTTTAGGAACCTCGATTGAGGAGGTTCCTAACGGGTTTCTAATGGATTCTTTGCAACTTCTTTATGCACTAAGGACTGTAATTAAGGATGCGGCTTTGCGTCTGGTCCGGTTCAATCCCTTCCACGCGTGAGGCTTGCGGGAAGAGAGAACTGAGATGAGATTTACATGGAAGGCCATGTGGCTGCACTTTAGCGCCGCGATTTTTATTGGAACGATGTTAATGGCAGGGCCGAAGGCAGCACAGGCCCAAACCGCAGACACAATCACGGCACAACTGGAAAACCAGAAGACGCACGAAGAGCTGCAGCGGCAGATCCAGCAGCTTCAATTGCAACTGGACGTGCTGCAGAAGCAGCTCGACGCGATCAAGCAGGCGAACGCGCCGACGTTTTCAACGCAGCGAAATACGCTAATACCGTCGGCTACGATTGCGCCGGCAGTTGCGGCAGGGGTTTCATCATCAGCGGCAGTGTCTGCTGCGCAGCCAGTGGCGAATGCAAGTGTGATTCCTGCAACACAGCCTTCTATGAATAGTGGGCCTGCGGCGCCGTTTTCGGATGCTGACTGGACGTGGCTGAATGGAAATCCGCGCACCAAAGATACGCCGATGGCGACGAAGTATTTTGTGCCGGAGATCCGTGCGGACGTGAATTACAACCTGGATTTCAATCATCCGGCAGATGACACGATCGGCGGATCGAGTGAGATCTTTCGCGCGCAGGAGGTGCAGATTGAGCAACTCGGCGTGGGCGGGGATTTCCTGCTCGACAACGTACATGCGCGGTTCATGACGCAGTTCGGGATGTATTCGGTGGCGACGCCGCGCAACGATGGCAGCCCGGCGCGCGGACAGTGGAACCTGGACGATGCCTACCGGTATGTTTCCGAGGCGTACGGCGGATACCACTGGAACAAGATGCACGGCATCAACGTGGACGCTGGAATTTTCATGTCCTATATCGGGTTGTTCAGCTACTACAACTTCGATAACTGGGCGTACCAGCCTTCGTTTGTGTCGTCGAACACACCGTGGTTCTTCAACGGCGTGCGCGGCCAGTTCTTTGTGACGGAGCACCTGAAGATTGAACCGTGGTTCATCAACGGATGGCAATCGTATGGGCGCTTCAACAGCAAGCCGGGATTGGGTGGACAGATTAAGTGGACGCCGACGAAGTACATCAACGTGATCTCGAATAATTATGGATATGGTGAAGATTCACTTGGAAACCCGAACCGGTCTAGGCTGCATACAGACAACAGCATCGAGGTGAAGTACTACGACAATCCGACAAAGACGCTGGACAAGATGGCGTTCTCACTTACGGGCGATGCGGGCTGCGAGACGGGCGATGGAGTTTCATGCCATGGCAACAGCCTGAACAGCAATGGGACAGTGAACCAGAAGCAAAGCTTCCTGGGATGGATGCTGTACAACCGCTGGTGGTTCGATAAGGACCGCTATGCGGTGACTGTTGGCGGCGGACAGATTAACAATCCGGGCCGCTACCTGGTGCTGTTGCCGCCGATCAATGGAGCGACCGCAATCACCGGGACGCCGTATTTCACGGAGAATCCGGGCGACCAGTTCCATGCGACAGATGGCACCGTGACGTATGACTACATGCCGAGCCAGTACATCACGTTCCGCACGGAGTATGGCTATCGCCATGCGAAGGAGCCGTACTGGACGGGCCGCGGAGGCATTACGCCTCCGGGAGGAACGACCAGCACAGCGGTTGGGAATCCGGCGGACTATCTGTGCCTGAATAATGGCGTGGCTACGGATTCCGGGCTGAGCTATGGAACTCCCCTGACCGGGCCGGGATCGGTGGCCGCAACTTGCGGCGGCGGAACGGCAACAGGAGTGGCAGCATTGAGCCATATCTGGTTTCCGGACTTGAGGAGGGATGAGTCGAAGATCACCTTTGCCATCATGGTGAAGTTCTAAAGGTTGATTGAGAGAGGAAACGGACTTGAGTCCTCTGATCGCCGTTTGACGCCGGGTACACAGGCGTCAAGCGGCGATACTCTTTTTATGAACATGCGAGCGATGAAGAAGTGGGTGAAGTCTGTGCTGTGGGCATTGACCGGCATGATGGGGATGGTGGGAACGGTCTATTTACAAGCGCAGGGGACGGTCGGGCCAACGGCCAAGGATGTTGTTGCGCAGATGCTGGCGAATGAGAAGGAGGCGATCACGCGCCGGGGGATGTATGAGTACGTGTCGCTGGAGCGGTCAGAGCGCACGGGTGGGCACCTGTGGACGGAGCACGTAGTGGAGACGCCGGAGGGACGGATTCGCTACCTGATGCAGGAGGATGGGAAGCTGCTGCCGCCGGAGCGTGAGGCGCAGGAGCGAGGCAGGCTGGCGGACATCCTGGCGCACCAAGCTGAGTTTGAAGCGAAAGAACACGCGCAGAAGGATGATGAAGAGAAGGCGCGGCAGATGATGTCGATTCTGCAGAAGGCGTTTTTGATGGAGAACATGCGGGCAGAGGGTCCGGACTGGCGGATCGACCTGCGGCCGGATCCGGCGTACTCGCCGGAGGGCATGCAGGAGAAGGTGATGCACGCGATGAGTGGGTACATTCTGATCAACCAGAAGGAACTGCGCATCCACCGGTTGGAGGGGAAGCTACCGCAGGATGTGAGCATCGGATTTGGGATTTTGGCGACGGTGCATGCGGGGACGCACTTTTTGACTGAGCGGAGCGAGGTGGGGGAAGAGTGGCGGACGACGCACGTGGTGAGCGTGTTGAACGGAAGAATTATTTTCTTCAAGACGCTATCCAAAAATCAGGACATGGTGCGGCAGCAGTTTCATAAGCTGGACAAGCCGCTAACGCTGAAAGAAGCGGTGGCGCTGGCGGAGACGACGCCGAGATAAGGCTAGTGGTTAGTGATTGGTGGTTAGTGAGATGCGTCGTAGCAGTGGGACTATTCCTTGTAGCTAATCCAGGGGATCGCAGCGAGGGCGAGTGGGGCGATGATCAGGAAGGTGGGGTTGTGAAAGAGCGGGTCGAAGACACCGCCGCGGTACTTCGGGTGAGGAATAGCGAAGACGACGAAGGCAATCATCCAGATACGAGCCATGCGGCGGAGGAGCGCCATTCTGAGAAGGTGCTTTTCGTGAGTCAAGGGGTCTGTCCCATCGTCGTCAATGATGCATGGAGCCGGCCATGTGGCGAACAGCCATACTCCCGCCAATAGCAAAGGTCCAAAGATCAGAATGATGGGCTGGGTCACCATGTGAACCCAGGGGTCGTTTGGTTCAGTAATGCGGAATGCCACGAGGCACATCATCAACATGGCCCAAATGGCAAATGTGTTCTGAACCAGGTTGGACTTGAGCCATTTCATGACCTTGAGGGTATACCTGCACCTGAAAAGTGCAAGATTTTGCATCCTAGTGCGTCTCTCCGGGCGTATAGGTAGGTGAGCGCGCAGATGGCATTGGAATCCGGGGAGTTTCGCAGGCTGATCGAGGTCCATCAGCGCATGGTGTTCTCGCTGGCGCTGCGCGTCACCGGAGAGCATGGCGCGGCGGAGGAGGTAGCGCAGGACGTGTTCCTGGAGCTGCATCGCGGCGGAGAAAAGCTTGAGAGCGAGGACCACATCCGCTTCTGGCTGCGGAGAGTGACGGTACACCGGGCTACAGATGCGCTGAGGAAGAAGTCGCGGCAGCCGGAGGCAACGGCCGAAGAGTGGATGGACGAGCAGTACGTCCAGGACAACACCGAGGGATTGAATGCAGCGGTTGTAGTTCTCCTGGAAGAGTTGCTGAGAACGCTGCCGGAGCAGATGCGTGTGGTGATTGTGCTGCGCTACCAGGAAGATATGCTGCCGGACGAGATTGCGAAGCTGCTGGGACAGCCGGTGGCGACGGTAAAAAGCAACTTGCAACGCGGGTTGAAGTTATTGCGGCGAAAAGCCGACGTGACAATGAAGGAGTATGTGCGTGAACAGTGATGACGAGATGAAGCAGCACGAGGAAGTCGAGCAATTGGATCCGCTGGAGGCGAAATTGCGTAAAGCACTGGAGCGCGTGGATGCTCCGCCGACTCTGCGGCAGTTTCTGGAGACGGCGATCGAGGCGCAGGAGCACCAGAAGCGGACCGGCAAGCTGTGGTTCCGGCCGAAGCGCGGTGGGTTGGTGATGGTGATGCCGAAGCCGTGGCGCTGGATGATGAGCCCATGGGCGGGCGGAGCAGTAGCGGCGCTGCTGGTGGCGGGCGTTTTCGCGACCGGCGAGCACGTGCATCGCGTGCACGAGAGACAGGCGCAGGCGACGCAACAGTTTGAGCAGGCAACGCAGATTACCGACCGCACCCTGGAGCGAGCGCGCGAAAAGCTGCGCAAGGCCGGTGTGAATCTGGATCAGTAAGGGA
>Ga0302325_10024551_pt1 | contig 12534 bp, 9 predicted proteins | sample Palsa_T0_2_FD_201948 | JGI IMG/M metagenome (GOLD analysis project Ga0302325, IMG submission 201948) | Peat permafrost microbial communities from Stordalen Mire near Abisko, Sweden - Palsa_T0_2 | ecosystem: Environmental > Terrestrial > Soil > Palsa > Peat permafrost | place: Sweden: Abisko...
TGCCGGGACTCTTGCCGTCGGGCGTGCCTTCCTCGTAATAAGCGGGCGCGGCGTCCTTTTCGAGGAAAGCGGGGACGGCTTCAACGGTGAGGCCGGCTTTAGGGAGCACGCCGAAGAGTTGCGGCAGTTTCGGCTTCATGCCGTCGATGTAGCCGCGATAGGCGTTGAGCAGCTGGTCGACCGACGTGGGATGCAGTTTTGGATCGGTGACAATCGAGGCACGCAGCGAGGCAATGTCTTTGAAGCCGAGCTTCTGCGCGATGGCGAGCATTTCGGTTTCGTCGCGTTTGACTTCGTCGAGACCGATCTGATGGATCTGGTCGGCGCTGAGGTTGGTCGTGGTGCTCTGGCGAATGCGAAAGGTGTAGAAGGCGTCGCCGTCGGGGAGTGCCCAAACGCCGAGCCCGGTTCTCCCGTGGGGAATGTACGTGGTCGTGAGATATTTTGAGAACCGGGTGTAGGCGGGGAGCACCTGCTGCGAGATCGCATTGAGCACGTCGGCGCGAATGCGCTGCTGGTCTTCGGTCGAAAGGCTGGCGGGGAATTTCTTGAGCGGCGCGGCAAAGGGAGTGTCTTCCGGCTTTTTGCCGGCGATGGTATTGAGCTGGACGACGACCTTTTCCATTAAATACGCGGGCATGGTACGGTTGTCGCCGATGCCGGCGTTCATGTTCTCGGTGATTTGCTGGAATGCGAGCGGGACTTTGTTGAGCCGGGAGACGTAGTGGTCGTAGTCTTCGGACTTGTCAAAACTGAGTTGGCGCACCAACTGAGGGAGTCTGGACTGGAGGCCGCTCTGCTGGTTGACGGGCAGCTCCCAGGTCTTGAAGCGGGCCTGCTCCTGGTCTTCGATGAGCTGGCGCAGCAACAGGTCTCGGCTGAGTTGCACCTGATCGGGCAGGCCGGTTGGATCGATCAGGGCCAGCTTCTCGATGGAGGCGCGTCCGCGTGCCAATTCGGCATCGTAAGCGGAGACCGAGTAGTCGGTCAACTGGTCGTCATAGCGTTTATCGCCGAGGCTGGAGGCGAACTCCGGGGAATGTTTCAAACGGTCTTGCCATACTTCGTCGAAGATGGCGTTGAGCGCCTTTTCACGATCGGTCGCGGAGGTGGGCGCAGGGGATGCCGTTAACTGGGCTTTTGCGACTCCCTGAGCGAGGGTCAGCGCCAGCGCTGCCAGCACAAATAATTGAGTGAAGGACTTCTTCATGGTTGCAACGAGTGTATAGCGTTTGTCGCAGAAGTACAGTTGGCGTCATGTGATGCAGATTGGCCATGTAGGCTTTTTCTTGAGAAAAAAGCCTGCCGGGCGAACGCGCTTCGCGTTACTGTGACTGTGCTTCTGCTTTGACGATTTTCGCGTCGGCTAGGATGAAGAGGAGCCGAACGAATTCTAAGGAGCGGGATGAAGATCGGGATCAAGGGAATTTTGTTCGATATGGATGGGGTGCTGGTCAGCTCAATCGGTTCCGTGGAACGTTCGTGGACGAAGTGGGCATTGGAGGTGGGCCTAGACCCGGTCGAGGCGATCGAGAATGCCCATGGGCGGCGGAGCATCGACTCCGTGCGGGCGATGCGGCCCGACCTCGACGCCGAGGCGGAGAACCAGAAGATTGAGGATTGGGAAACGGAAGATCGCGAGGGAGTCGAGCAGCTTGCCGGCGTGGGTGCGTTGATTGCTCAGCTTCCGCCGAGTGCGTGGACTATTGTGACCTCGGCAACGAAGCGGCTGGCGACAGCGAGGTTGGAAGCGGCAGGGATTACGCCGCCGGCGAGGTTCATTACCGCCGATGTAGTAGCCAAGGGCAAACCCGATCCGGAGCCATATAGGAAAGGCGCTGAGTTGCTGGGCTTCGATGCCGGAGATTGCCTGGTGATCGAAGACGCGGTTTCGGGTGCGACTGCCGGCCGCGCGGCTGGGTGCAAGGTGCTCGCGACTACCCTGTCCCATTCGATCGAAAGTCTGGACGCGGCCGACTGGGTCGTCGAGACCCTGGAAGGAATTCGGGTGACGGTGCTGGAGGGCAACCAGGGGCTTGAACTCGAATTCCAGCCCCTGCTGCGACCATAAATTCTCGGCGGACGGTCTTACACCAGCGCCAAAACCTGTTCGGCGCCGGTTTTTGCTCCGGTTTCGGCTGCTTCAGGACCGCGGCTCTGATTGCTCGCGTAGGCAAAGTGGACGTTGGTCAGCCCGATGAAGCCGAGAATCAGCTTCAGGTATGGCGTTTGTTGGTCGAGGAAGGCGAGGTCGCCGGTGTATTCGCCGCCACGGGCGGAGGCGACGACTACCTTCTTGGCCGAGTCCAGCAGGCCTTTGTAGCCGTCAGGTCCAACCGAGAAGGTACGGCCTGCGCGGACGATTTGGTCGATCCAGGCCTTCAGCGGCGCGGAAATACTGAAGTTGTGCATTGGCGCGCCAATCACAATGGTGTCGGCGTCGATCAACTCCTGAATGTATTGATCTGAAGTCGCAAGGGCATTCTTCTGCTCCTCGGTGCGTTGGTCGCGAGGAGTGTAGGCCGCGTAAATCCAGGCCTCGCTCACGAGCGGGGGAAATTGGGTGAAGACATTGCGGGTGATGACCTTGCCGCCAGGGTTTTTCTGCTGCCATTCGGCGGCGAACTTCTGGGTGAGCGACGTGGAGACGGAGGCGGAACGGGGGCTGGATTCGATGACGAGTAGCGTGGGCATGGGTGCTCCTTAAGGCGTTGATCGGGAAATTTGGCGCGGACGCCGAGATATTCGTTATAACGAGTAGATGAAGCGGAAACGGCCGGGATTCATCTCTTCGCGGAAAGCTGGATCAATTTCCCCAGAAAGACTGGCTCTGGCGGAGAATCGCCGCGACGGCGTGAAGGTCTTCTTCGGTGTCGACGCCGATGGTGTCGTAATCCGTTGTCTCGACGTAGATATCGATGCCGTTTTCGAGGAAGCGGAGCTGTTCGAGACGTTCGGTGGCTTCGAGGGCGCTGGCGGGCAGGGTGGGGAAGCGGTCGAGCGCGGCTTTGCGGTAGGCGTAGAGACCGAGGTGTTTGCGGTAAATCGGCAGTCCAATTTGGTCGCGATCGTAAGGGATCGTTGCGCGGGAGAAGTACAGCGCGCGGCCATTGGCGGCGGTGACAACTTTGACGGCGTTGGGGTTGCCGATCTGGTCGGGAGCGCAGGGAGTGGCGAGCGTCGAGACCAGCGTTTCTGGGTTCGCCATGGGCTTTAGTAGCGCGTCGATGTGTTCGGGACGCAGCATTGGTTCGTCGCCCTGGATGTTGACGTAAATGTCGGCGGCAACGGCTTGGGCTACGAAGTGAATGCGGTCGGTGCCGCTGGCGCAGTCGGCAGGAGTGAGCATGGCGTCGAAGCCGGCGGAGTTGGCGAAGGCCATCACTTCGTCGGAATCGGTCGCGATCAGGACTTGGCTGAGTTGCGTACAAGCGCGAGCAGCTTGGTAGACCCAGGCGAGCATGGGCTGTCCGGCGATTTCACGTAGGACTTTGCGGGAAAGCCGCGTCGATGCCAGGCGGGCGGGAATGACGGCGACGATTCGGGGACTTGAGGGCAGCGTCAGCTCCTATGCCGGATAATTCGTCAGTGTAACGCGTCCCCGCAGTGTTGCCTATTCGACGCTACCGGTTCTTATTCCATGCGCAGAGCCGTAATCGGGTCAAGGCGTGAGGCGCGCCATGCGGGAATCGCGCACGCGACCGTTGCCACTACCAAGAGCGTGACGCTGACGACGAGAAACACCAGCGGATCGGTGGGCGGCGTTCCGTAGAGCAGTGACTGGATGAGACGGCCCACACCGGCGCTGGCAACAAGGCCGAGCACGAGTCCGAAGATTGCCGGGCGAAGGCCATCGCGAAGCATCAGACGCATGACCTGCTCGCGCTGAGCACCCAGGGCAATGCGGATGCCGATTTCGGTAGTGCGCTGGGCGACCACATAGGAGAGGACCCCGAAGAGTCCGACGGCGGCCAGTAACAACGACAGTACCGCGAAGGCGAGGAGGAGAGTAGCGTCGAAGCTGGCGTCGATGGTGGTGGTGCCGAGAAACTGGTCCATGGTCAGGACATGCGTGACCGGCAGATCGGGGTCAATGCTAGCCAGTTGGTGCTGTATGGGTAGCGCGAGTTGCAAGGGGTCGTGGCCGCTCGAAGTGCGGACGACGAGCGACGCGTCACGTTCCAGGCCGATCGCCAGTGCGTAGAAGATCGCAGGATAAGGTTTGCCTGAGACCTCGTCGAGGGTATCGCCAACGACACCGACAATTTCGAAAGTTTTAGTACTGTCTCCCGGGCCGCCCACAATGTGCTTGCCGAGCGGTTCTTCGTTGGGGAAGACTTCGGCAACGAATTCGCGATTGACGATTATGGACTGGGCCTGATCGAGGCGCTCGTTCGGCTGGAAGAAGCGGCCTTGCAGCAGCGGAATTCGCATGGCGCTGAAATAGCCCGGGTCGACAAAGCGAGTCGTCGCGTCGAGATTCTCTCCCTTGGGTAATGGAGGATGTTCGCGGATGTCGAAGGTATCATCGCGGCCGCGGCCTTCGCCGGGGAGGACACTGATGAGACCGGCAGCCTGAACGCCAGGGACGGAGCGGGCACGTTCGAGGAACTGCTCGTAGAAGGCGGCAATCTGGTCGGGCTTTCTGTATTTGCCCTTGGGCAGGTCGAGGCGCATGGTGAGGATGTCGTGGGTTGCGCAGCCTATATCGACGGAGCGCAGATGGCGGTAGCTGGCGATGAGCAGGCCAGCGCCGATGAGCAGGACGACGGTGAGTCCGACCTGAAGCGCGAGGAGGATGCGGCGGAGGCGGATTCCGGCACGACCGCCACTGTGGGAGCGTGAGGATTCGTGCAGAGTGCTCAGGATTTGCCGATCGTTGGTGGAGAGAGCCGGGACGAGCCCGGCAAGCAGCCCACAAAAGAGCATGACACCGGTGGCGAAGAGGATGACGATGGCGTCGATGTGGATCGATTCGACCCGGGGAATGTCCTGGCGGGAGTGAATCAGCCACTGCAGGATTTCCGAAGCGAATAGAAAGCCGAGCGCTCCGCCGGCGATGGAGAGGATAAGACTTTCAATGACCTGTTCGCGGATCAGGCGGGCGCGGCTGCCGCCGAGCGCCGTGCGGATGGCGGTTTCTCTGCGGCGGGTTGCGGCGCGGGCAACGAGCAGGTTGGCGACGTTGAGGCAGGCGATCAGCAGCAGGCATCCGGTCGCGGCGAGCAAGGTATAAAGGCCCGCCTTAAGATCGTAGACTTCGGCATCGAGGATGGGCCGGATATTGGCAGCGTCGTTGATCGGGCCGGTCGGGTGCTGCAGGCGGATGGCAGCCTGGATGGTGTTCAGTTCAGCGTTGGCTTGCTGGATCGTCACTCCGGGCTTCAGTTTGGCGATCACATCGAAGTTGTGAGCTTCGTGCATCTGCATCACTTGGGCAGATTTCTCGTGGTAGAGCGGGGTCCAAAGCTGGATCTTCGCATCCGGGTAGGTGAACCATGCCGGAAGCACGCCGATGACGGTGAAGGGGCGGGCGTCGAGCAGGATCGTCTTGCCGAGGATGCCGGGATCGGCGCCATAGCGGCGCTTCCATAATCCCCAGGAGAGGATGACGGTTGCATTCGCTTCGGGGCGATCGTCGCCGGCGGTGAAGGAACGCCCGAGAGCGGGCTGAACGCCGAGCATGGAGAAAAAATTCCATGAGACCGTGTGGGCCGGGGCGGCCTCGGGCAACTGGCCGTTTGCGCCTGCGAGGTCGTAATGCATCCACTGCTTGATGGCCATCTGCTCAAAGCTGTGGGCCTGCGACTGCCAGGCGGCGAAGGTGCCACCGGCGACGATGTTGTCCTGGAAGCGGCCTTTGGCGTCGGCCTCGTAGATGCGGACGAGGCGGTCCTGATCCTTGAACGGAAGCGGCTTGAGCAGCACCGAATGCACGACGGTGAACAGGGCAACGTTGGCGCCGATGCCCAGGGCCATCACGAGAATGGCGAGAACAGAAAATCCAGGCGTGCGGGCGAGAGTGCGGACGCCGTAGCGCAGGTCGTGCAACACGGATTCCAGCCATTGCCAACTCCAGGTCGCGCGGGCTTGGTCGCGGAGCGCGGTGGGATTGCCGAAGAGGCGAAGGGCAGCGCGGCGGGCTTCTTCGGCGCTCATGCCGGCGGCAATATTTTCGGCGATCTGCTGGTCGAGGTGGAATTGTAGTTCGGCCTGCAGCTGATCTCCGGCACGATTGCGGAGGAAGAGCATCCTGGTCCGCATAAGGAGCTTGTGGGGTGAGCGCATGGGGCTATTCATGAGTTAGGCCTCCTGCATGATGAGGTTGATGGCTTCGGAGAGGCGGGCCCAGTTGGCGTATTCGGACTCAAGCTGCTTGCGGCCGGCGGCGGTGAGCGAATAGAACTTGGCCTGGCGTCCGGTCTCGCTTTCGGCCCATTTGGCTTTGATCCAGCCCTGCTGTTCGAGGCGATGGAGCGCTGGATAGAGCGAGCCTTGCTGGACCTGGAGGACTTCGCCGGAAATCTGCTGAATGCGCTTGGCGATGGCCCAGCCGTGGCGGGCTTCGATCGACAGGGTCTTGAGGATGAGGAGATCGAGAGTTCCCTGGACGAGATCGCTTGGTTTTCCCATACTATGATTATCTACACTAGCAGATTGTAGATCGTCAAGGTGTCGTCATTTTGGAATCGCTTCTCCGGTGCAGCGGTAGATGGAAAGACGTCGGCGCAATTTCTGTCTTGTCCTGGGCCCCATCAGCTAAGATCGGCGCATGAAACTCCATCCAGCTTTGCTTGTTACTTGTGCGGCTATCACACTTTCCTGTATGGGTCTGCACAGTCAGACGACATCGCCGGCGGTTCCGGCTAAGTGGGCGATTGCCGTTCATGGCGGAGCGGGCGAGAGCGAATGGGAGCATATGGATACGGCCACCGCGGCGGCCTACCATGCTTCGCTCAACCGGGCGCTGCGGGCCGGAGTCGCGGTGCTGGGCCATGGCGGACGCTCGCTGGACGCTGTTGAAGCCGCGATCAAGGTGCTTGAGGATGATCCGCTGTTCAACGCCGGGCGGGGTTCCGCTTTCAACGACCAGGGAAAAAACGAAATGGACGCCTCGATCATGGATGGCGCGACGTTGGAGGCGGGTTCGGTGGCTGGTGTCCAGTTCACGAAGAACCCGATCTCGCTGGCGCGGGCGGTGATGGAAAAGACTCCGTACGTCATGATGGCGGGACCGGGTGCTGACGCGTTTGCGGTGAGGATTCATTTATCGCAGATGCCGGCTTCCTACTTCTTCACGGAAATGCGGTGGCAGGAGTTACTGGGCGTACTGAAGGCGCAAGGTAAGCCGATACCTTCGCGGCCGGAAGGCGCTCCGCCCGCTCCGGATACGAAGAGTCTATTGGGGCCTGCTCCTTTCGCTCACAAATTCGGCACCGTCGGCGTGGTGGCTCGGGATATCCATGGCGATTTGAGCGCGGGAACTTCGACTGGCGGCATGCAGGGGAAAATGCCAGGGCGGGTGGGTGATTCGCCGGTGATTGGCGCCGGAACTTATGCGGCAAACCAGTCCTGTGCGGTTTCGTCGACAGGGGTGGGGGAATATTTCATTCGCCTGTCTGTGGCTAAGGAAATTTGCGCGCTGGTGCAATATCGTGGGTTGTCGATCCAACAGGCGGCGGATTATGTGATCACTAAAGAGGTCGCGGCGCTGAAGGGTGGCGAGGGGGGCGTGATCGTTCTGGATAGGAAGTCGGAGCCGGTTTGGAGCTTCAATACTTTGGGGATGTTTCGAGCGCGGCAGGTGGAGGGTGGGGCGGCGGTGATTGAGGTGGGAAAGTAGTTCGTTAAGGGATACCTTTACGGCCCGCCCTGAAATTCACGGGGACGAATTTCCCTGCCGCGGGCTATAGTGGTGTTTGGCGATTCTCACGACCTTGCTCGGGCGTGGGTAAATCTGACTCACAAACTGTGCGTACCCCCACCCGCTTCCCGCAAACCGTGAGCGCACGGCGTTCTATGCTTACGGACGAGGACGATCTGGAAGCTACGGGAGGTCCTTTCTATCGTCCGGCTGGAAAGAAAGCGGACAGACCGCTGCCGGGCGATTTTCCCTTTCGCGAAAAGAGATTCGGCGCTGAAAACGATGAAGACGACGAACCGTTTCTACGTTCCCAACGGCGCGTGGCGGTTCGGCGCGGTCTGTTGCCTCGTGGCCGATGGGGGCGGATCGCTTTTGCCACCGTCGTCCTGGCAACGATCGCATTGCTGGCCGGAACCGCGGTCGCTGTCCATAGCTTTGCTGCCCATGATCCCCGATTTCGCATCGATTCCTCCGACAACATCCAGATCCTCGGCAACTCGGAAGTGACACAGTCCGAGTTGCTTAGCGTTTTCGGAGGAGACATGGGACGTAACGTCTTCTTCGTTCCGCTCAAAGAGCGCCGCGCCGAGTTGGAACGGCTGCCGTGGGTGGAAACTGCGACCGTAATGCGGCTCTTGCCCGATCAGCTTCGGGTGGCGGTGGTCGAGCGGACCCCGGTTGCCTTCGTGATGAGCGGTGGTCAGGTGGGATTGGTGGATCGCGAAGGCGTTCTGCTCCCCATCAATTCGAAGACGCTGGCGTCGAAGCATTATTCGTTCCCAGTCGTAACCGGAATTGAGGCCGCCGATCCGCAATCGACGCGGGAGGCGCGGATGAAGGTCTTTGAGCGTTTCATCGCCGATCTCGATTCGGGCGGCGAAAAGCTTTCCGCGCAACTGAGCGAAGTCGATCTTTCCGATCCGGAAGATGTAAGAGCCACCGTGCCGTCGAGCGGCAGTGACCTGCTGTTGCACTTTGGCGATGAGGATTTTCTGAACCGTTGGCGAATCTATCAGAGCCACCTTGCCGAATGGAAGCAGCAGTATCCCAAGCTGGCTTCGGTCGATTTGCGCTACGAGCGTCAGGTGGTGCTGGGAATGGAAAAGGGCGCGCCAATCGCTCCGGCGCAGGCCGCCTCGGCGGAGACGGTGGACGCCGAGAAGGCGGAAGTCAGCGCGTTGTCGCCTACCGCACAAAGGCAGATGGCTGCGGCGAGCCGGAAGCTCGCTGTCAGGAAACCTGCGCGGACGGCGCACATTCCACGGAGCGGGAACTAGAGCCATGGTGCAACGAGCCGACGAGCTGATCACGGTGATCGACGTGGGGAGCGCGAAGACCCGTGTATTGGTGGCCGAGCTGCATGAGGGCGCGCTACGCTATCGCGGTCATGCGATTGTCGATTCGAAAGGCATGCGCAAGGGGCTGATCGCCGAACTTGGACCAGCCACGGAATGCATCAATAAGGCCGCGACCATTGCCGAGAAGCTTTCTGGCGGAGTCATCGAGCATTGCGTCGTCGGTGTCGGCGGCCAGCATGTTCGTGGAGTCAACAGCCGCGGCGGCATCAGCCTCGGAACGCGGCTTCGCGAGATTACACGCGAGGATGTCCGCGCCGCCGTCGATCGAGCGCGTTCCGTATCGCTGCCTGCGGACCGCGAAGTGATTCATTTGTTGCCGCAGCAATTTCTTCTGGATGAGCAGCCGGGGATTCATGATCCCGTCGGCATGGTTGGCACCAGGCTCGAGGTGAACCTGCATTTGGCGACCTGCGCCGGTGGCGTCTTGCAGAGCATTGTCACATGCGCCAATAAAGCTGGCCTCGAAGTGACTGAGACGATTTTCGAGGCGATCGCTGCCGCTGAAGCCATTGTTTCTGCTGACGAGCGTGAACTGGGGGCGTGTCTCATCGATATCGGCGCAGGATCCACGGAGCTGGTGGTCTTCTTTGAAGGATCGGTCGCGCATACAGCTGTCGTTCCCATTGGTGGCGACCATTTCACCAATGACCTGGCGCTCGGACTGCATATCTCCGTACCGGAGGCCGAATGGCTGAAGTGCGAGTTTGGGCACTCCGTGGTGACTTCGGTGCCGAATGCCAGCGAATTGACATTGCGCGATGGACGGATCATCCGCCAGCGGCTGATCGCCGAAATGCTCGAGCCGCGGGCGAGGGAACTCTTCCACATGCTGCGCGATAACCTGCGACAGGGCGGAGTACTCGAGGCGCTAGGCGCGGGATGCATCCTGACCGGCGGGGGGGCGAGGATGGCAGGCTTGCTCGAAGTGGCTGAGAGCCTGCTGCGCGTCCCGGCAAGGATCGGCACGCCCGTGAAGGTTTCGAGGATGCCGGAAGAGCTGGCGGCACCGGAGTGCGCGGCGCTGGTGGGGATGTTGCTGTATTCGCACCGGACGGGAGTATTGCGGGCGGCCGAGGACGGCGGGTTGCGAGCGAAGTTGCGGGCGATGTTCGCTGGAAGCGTTTAGGGCAGCGGCTAGGGCACAGGGCTTAGGGCGGGAATCACAGTCGAAGAAACGAAGGGGGACGCTATGAGTTATCCGGAAGGAATTCGCATTCAGTACCAGGAAGAGATGCCGCGCGGCGCGAAGATCAAGGTGATCGGCGTGGGCGGCGGGGGTGGCAACGCAGTCAACCGGATGATCCAGGCGCGGGTCGAAGGCGTGGAGTTCATTGCGGCCAATACCGATGTGCAGGCGTTGCAGGCCTGCCAGGCTCCGGTGAAGCTGCAACTGGGCGTGAAGCTGACCAGCGGACTGGGAGCGGGGGCGAACCCCGATGTCGGCCGGCGCGCTGCTCTGGAGGACTCCGACAAAATCATCGAAGCTCTGGAAGGCGCGGACATGGTGTTCGTGACTGCCGGCCTGGGCGGAGGTACCGGCACCGGAGCGGCGCCGGTGATTGCTTCGCTGGCCAGCGAGATGGGCGCACTTACGGTTGCGGTGGTGACTCGTCCGTTTGGTTTTGAAGGTAAGCGGCGAATGAAGCAGGCAGAGCGCGGGATGCAGGAGCTGCTCGAAAGCGTCGACACCATGATCGTCATTCCCAACGAGAAGCTGCTGGCGGTTGCGAAAGACGCTGGCTTCTTCGAGTCGTTCCGTATCGCCGACGATGTGCTGCGGCAAGGCGTTCAGGGGATTTCCGACATTATCACTATTCCGGGGATCATCAACCGCGACTTTGCCGACGTCAAGACGACGATGGCGGGCATGGGCTATGCGGTGATGGGGACGGCATTGCGCGGCGGCTCGAACCGGGCGGTTGAAGCGGCGATGGCGGCGATGGCTTCGCCGCTTCTCGAAGATGGAGCCATCGATGGCGCGCGCGGCATCCTAATCAATATCAGCGGTTCGAGCAACCTGAAGCTGAGCGAGGTCAATGAGGCTTCCAGCCTGATTCAGAACGCGGCGCATGAAGACGCCAATATCATCTTCGGCGCGGTGCTCGATGAGAGTATGGGCGACGACGTGAAGATTACTGTGATTGCCACCGGCTTCCGCCAGGAGCATCAGCAGATGCCGGAGCGGCGGGAACGCATGCTGAACTCGGTGCTCAATGTGCATGTGCCGCCGGTCACCTTTGCCCGCGCGGAATCAGAGGGTGGCGTACCTCGTTTTGCGAGCGAACTGCGCGATCAGGCCGGACCGAGCTCGTTCGCTAAGGTGCAAGAGCCACCGGTGGTGGTGTATGCGAAAAGTCAGGTGAAACAGGAGGAAAAGGTCCCTGCCGCAGCGGCCGCGGAGGTTGTATTCGGCCCGGAAATCGACGAGATCGATCCACGCGAGAAAGCGAGGGTCCACGATTTTGGCCGCATCGCCGTCTCGGAGGATGAGACGGCGATGGCTATGCATCCCGGCACTTTCCCCCAAGCGATGGCGGTCGAAGACCCGGAGCGGGAAGGGGAAGACCTGGATGTGCCCGCGTTTTTGCGTCGCGGAGGTTTGTAAAACTGTCGCCGCTCGGTATAGTCGAAGTAGTGTCCAGCGTGAATGCCATGTTGCAGAATGGTTACCGAGTAGAGACGACAGCACAACTGCGAAGCCCGCGCCGGGTTTGATCAATGGTGTGGACCGATTCGGTACCGTCCGAAATGGCAAGTACGCTTTTTCCGAAAATGGCTCGCAATTTCCAGAATTTGTCGATAGATTTAGGCAAGTCCCGCCGATACTGTTAGCACTAGCAAGTTACGCTGGCGGTGGCCGTATCGATTTTGAAGAGACTTAAATTATGAAATCAAACCTTTTATCTCTTGTGCGCTTGGTTGTTCCTTCGGGTATCGCGGCGCTGGCGATGTCCACCGTGGGCCTCGCGACCACGACCACAACCCACCATGTGCATTCCGTGGCGCAACCCCATGCGGCGCATTTGTACGCACATTCCGCCCATTCTGCCAGTGCCGCGCATACAAGGCGTCATGGCGCAAGCTTGCACACGGCCAGCCTTACTTACCGCAGACGCCATTCCTATGAGCGGTTTACGGGCGAATCCTTCGCTTACAGTGACTTGACCCTGGGCGATCTGACGACGGGTGAAGACCCGATCGTGCGCTCCGCCGCGGTGGCGGCACTGGGCAATATGAACGGAACGGTGGTGGCCATCGATCCCAACAATGGCCGCATCCTGGCGATGGTCAATCAGAAACTGGCGCTCAGCG
>Ga0302325_10024552_pt1 | contig 12534 bp, 9 predicted proteins | sample Palsa_T0_2_FD_201948 | JGI IMG/M metagenome (GOLD analysis project Ga0302325, IMG submission 201948) | Peat permafrost microbial communities from Stordalen Mire near Abisko, Sweden - Palsa_T0_2 | ecosystem: Environmental > Terrestrial > Soil > Palsa > Peat permafrost | place: Sweden: Abisko...
GCCACCGAGCCAAACTAAATAAGGTAGTATTTCTTCGAATCTGATTGGATGATTGGTTGATTATCCCTGCTAGCGTAGAAGTTGCTAGAACCAAATTAACCTTTGTTTCCCCGAGTACCATAGTATTAACGATACAGGCCACGAGGCGCGTCCACGCAACCGGTAGAAGCTCTACGGTAGGGTAAGAGCAGCAATAACATGTCTCATATGGACGGAAAAATTATAAGCCCAAATTCTTGAGTTTCTTCCAAGGTGGAGGCGGAGAGATGCACTCACTCTTTCGAGGATCCAGGCGTGATTTGGTTGCTGGCTTGTGTTCTGGAGACGAGATGACTGATAGGAAGAAATGGTGTTGGTTCGTGTATGTATGCATGCAGTCATCCAGCCCTCCTCGACTTCTTGCATCGGCCCTTTGCCTCGCTGCACTCACCTCGAACTGGAGCTCGTCTTCTTACTAGTTGCTACCGACAGCTCAACGGGCACGCAACTGCTTCAGCCTCTTTTGCCCTCCCAGTTGGAGAAGTTGCACGGAGTTAAGCATGACGGAGGGTCACGTCGTCTGATATCGGAACCCTGAGGCAGACTCTTACCCCTAAGCCGGGCCAAGACCTCCGTTTGAACTACCAGATGCGGCATAACGTGCGATCGTGTGGTCCCAGCGGGCTGATGACGCCGTTCCACGAATCACGGCATATCCGACCCCTCACTCGGTAGTGTTCTGCAATTTCGAAACTAGCCTGAGCTTTGTAGCTGCCGTAGCTCAGCAGCAAGCTCCGCTTAAAGGCTTGGATCAACCATGCTCCTTCTTATTGCGGGCAAATTAGGCGAGACCCTCGCGCTTCGCAGACTTCGAAACTTCTTCTCTGTGCCGCAGATATTCAAGAATCTAGTGAGTGCTCCGTGAGTGGGCCTCAAAGAGGAGCGTTTGGAGTAGTACTTAGAAGTAGCACCTAGAGAAGCACCTTAGTGGCGCCTTTTCACGTCTGTAAAACAGGACAACGATTGTGGACTCTGTTCTCGACCGAAGACAAGACACAGCGAACGATGCGAAAAAGCTCCTGTCGGGGGTCTGCTTTAACGGCCAATTTCGTAATAGCGGACGTGTTATTGCCGGTATTGCTCTCCTCCACGTTCGGAACACGGATAATGCACTGATCCCTCCTCTTCATCTAATTTACCCGGTTTCCGGGTAGTAATTAATCTGGTGTACAACGTGGCATTCTATTCTTAGCCTTTCCTGCAGCTGGAGGATGATGCTGGGCAGAAAGTGAGCTGCTGGGTTGGTATCGTAAGATATCCAATCACGACGCTCCCAGCAGATATGTTAGTCCTTCTGCGGCCGGCCTCTTTAACCTTAGTCTGAGCTTTCGTTCGGTAGCCGTAATGCCAGTCACTGGTAAGAAAAATGGTCCCCAACCCCAAGGAGTGGCAGCGGCTGGTGACGCTGGGGCTGCAGCATCAGGGGTGTGAACTTTGATTTTTGAAGGGGTTGCACCCAAGGCCCGTCGCAGGATGCGAATGCTGGTCCATGCACTCTATGGGCATGTTGCAATGGTGCAATTTTTCCTGGCGGTCTGCTTGCAATTGCCCGATTTGCTGTTTAAACTTCTCCGAACTGTTGAACAGTTTTGAAGAGGCGCCGAAAGAGCTTGGATCACCGAAGTCCCAGAAGCCTAGAAGAGATGAGGGGAAACAGGCCACAGAGCAGCTTGGCGAGCATTTGAGAAGGATGGTCAAGCCTGGGCTCTGTGCAAGACTTGGGGGGAAAGCCGGTACATCCACGAACAGAGACTTCTGTTGCAAACTTAGCTGCTTCGTTGTTGAGGTGACCTAGGACTCGAACGGTTGAGTCCGCCGGTCTAACTCCGGCCATGCACGCTCGCGGTTGTGTGAGGTGCGAGCAAACTTTGTTTTCTGGCGAGACGGTACTTCAACTCCTCACGGGCTTTTCGGCACAATGCTCCGACGGCAGCTTACTGTATCTAACGAGTTCGTGGCACCTTTGGCGACCTGGGCACCTGGGCTGGGCTGGGCCAGGGCTCCCTCGCTCCCTCTTTCCTCCAGAAATTAAAGTGAAGGGCCTGTCCATGCGGGTTGCCATGCCTGGCGCTTGTTCCTGCAGCGGTGTGGCACAATCGGGAGCCCCAGAAGAATCGGGACTCAGGAGCATCCTTGTTCGGTATATTTTAATCGTGTGAGCGGCACATGGGTATTAACTCGCAGTGGCCTGCGGATTTGGGAGGTGAGACCTGTGTATCGATTGCCGTGACTGTTGAACGTCTCCGTTTTTCTGGTCCGCGATCGAGTCTGTTTCACGGTTTCACGGGTTGCAATTCATGTTCGCCCAGTCCCGGATTCGGTGCGACTTGCGAGAAATACTGCCGTATGCCACGGCCCGTCCGCGGCATTGTTTGGAGATATGCAAGCCAGTCCAGATTTGGGCAGTCGCTGGTTCTGGGGTTGAAGCTTGGGGAGCTTCTCCAGTCCGCGGGCCCAGGATGAATGCTTCCATAGGCGAAGTAGTGCCGAGAGTCAGGCTACAACTGAGCACGAGTGACTCGGGGTGACCAAGTGAGGAGTAACAGTAGTAAATACACTTCCTTTAGTCGATTAGTGAACAGAGTTTGGAACGTCCTGCATGCCATATCCAGTGCATCTTAGCGTATCATCTGATGTTCGCCAATCTGGTTGTGGTGAGACCAGGAGGCCGGGCGTGTGGGATCGCTGAAACCTGTCCCTTGTAAAAAACGCCCTTTCCGCCACGTAAATATCCCAAGCCCCCGTCTTATCGATGCCGTTTGACACATTGATATGCCGTCCTCACCCCGCGACCGAGATTGGGAAAGCAGAACTTGACTGTAGGGCCCGACAATGAACTGATGGCGAATCCCCCATCCCGTCTTGTAGAGATCTTGCATTTGGCGAACCGTCCTCTATTCAGTGCCTCCACCCTTTGCACGCTTCCGTTTCCGAGGCTGTGGTTCGTGACAGGTGATGGACTCGAAGATCCCCTCGTTGTGCGCTGATCCTCCGGGAGCTAAATTGCATAAATCTGGCTGGAGGCTTGGCACGCTTTGTTCACGATCTTCAAGGCGGGAAGGAAACTGTGGAGCGCCCATGTGTAACTGCGTCGGGACAGGTGCCGAATCCAGCTTGGTGGGATTCCCATCACTTGCATGGCTCCAAGCCCGGGAATGCACCAGCGAAACGTTACCACGGGATGTATGGTTCGAGCGGCAGGCCGTCAAGACTCGAGAATCGAGAATACTGAAGAAAATGGTGCTGTACTGCATGCCGAGGTCGTGACCAGTCAGATCTATTGTATAGTGTTCAAGTTGAGGTTGCTGTATGGTGGATGTCGAGACTCGGTACTGTATGGATGTCGATAATCCTTAGTGATCGCCAGACCGATGCCCAAAAAGGTTCTCGCTACCGCGGCTAATGAAGATACGCAATACGCAACACAACCACCCAGCCCAACTCGAGCGATGATGCCAGGCGCCCGAGGCCGACAGATCATATGTGACAGAATTTAGTCCTGTAGTGGTTCGCTGTACCTCGTACAACGTCCATCTGCACAGCACGCGCCCGCGCCGTAAGGTATGGGGCTGCTTATGCTGTGGTCGGATGTGGGAGGTGGAAGGCGGAAGGTGGAAGGTGGAAGGTGGAAGGTGGAAAGAGAGGGTTTCGAAACTTCACTCGCTCTCTGATCGCCGGCACAATGTTCACCCGCAATGGGAGGACAACGACAACCTTTCCAGGCAATCCACCGTCCACGCGAGAGGCGACAGGCGACCGGATATGTGGTATCAAACTAGCTGCTGCTGACGACCAGCCCTGCGGCACCGTAAGAGGTCAAGAAGAGCCATTATCCCGAGACGCAAAACCTACGATCGTAGACCGTTTCAATGGGCGGCTGAGAGCGTTCTTGATAATGCAAACATCTGCCAGTGCCCAGTGACCCCTATAGGGAACGTCTGCTCTTCCTCCTAGTCTTCTCTGAGGTTGGATTTACCAAGTCCGGGGACATATATGACCGGGTTGTGTAGTATTGCGCTGCTCGAACGAGGAGCTCCATGTCAAATGTTAATTGCACACTCGAGCGGCCGCAGATGCCTGCCTCCTCGAGTCCCCCACCAAGTCCACTTGCAAGCCACGGAGCTGTGTTGAGACAAGCGTTGCCGAGCAAAAGAGCCTGCCTGCCCCTGGCAATACCTTCTCAGAGACCCTAAGCCATACCGAGGCATAAAAAATACGCACCACGCCTGGCGCTCCGGCCGTTGCCCCAAGCAGTTAGGAGCTCGGGGCGTGATATGGCACCGAAGGAAGTCAGGGTGTCAGGGTGTGGCTCCTGATGTACAGATGCTGGCCATTGACGGCGCCTCGAGCGCATGGCAGCATGGCTTCGATCACCGCAAGCGCCACCACCCTTACCCCACAAGTTCAACTGTGCCGTTAGCCATGGGCTATGGACCACGGGCCAGGGCAGTGACAAGCAGGATCATCTACGTCCGTAATCCTACTGGTACTGTACCATTCCAGCTGAGCACTACCCCCTTCCTGTTGCAGAACCGTCGTTTACCAAGTACAATATTACGGGTGTGTGTGAGACGGCTCATTGACGGACAGTGAGTACAGTAAGTGGGCGGCTGTACTGTGTCGAAAGCGCGCCCCATGGCCGTCCCTCGCCCCAGTCGTGCTCTACGAGGAGATTATTTCTCTATTAGGAATAGAGCTTCTCCCGAGAGATATTCAGCTAAGGCTCAACTAGTCCAACTAGCCAGATAAGGCTGTGTTCCGCCACCATGGGTCGAGCTTGGTGTTGACCTTCGAGCAGAGTCGGCAGTTGTCATCTTGCCCCTATGCGCCTCAATCTCATATCAGTTAATGTAGCGAAGCACGGTTGGCCTCATCTCTCGCCAGGCTTGAAGGCGTCCTTTCATGCTTTTTTTCTTTCCCGCCAAACAAGAGCTCCTCCTCCCAGAGGCCCAATACTACCCCGTCCCAAACAACCCCCTGCTACATATCCCGCACGTTGCATCAAACTACTTCTGCACGAGCCAGGTATCTCATCCTTGGATCTATCCGTTAGTGACGCCTACACTATCCTCAAGCGTGTGCAAAATCGGACTTGCACGAGCTGCCATTTCCAGAAGAATGGGTTTGGCCAATCTTGGTCACCGCATGGGCCACAGGTCTGATATCTTCCAGTACCGACAAACTTCTTCCTCCTGCAGATACAGAAGGAGTTGGACACCTCGCAGTTGTAATTGTAACCTCTCGACTCGACACCCACTTGACCTTCCTCATTAACAGGGAGGCGTACGAGGCGTGGCCTCTCAGAAGCCATATCGGCTACCCCCACCAGCACTACCGCGCGAATCGGGACAGACGGCACTTCGTTGCGACTGCCGCCTGAGCAACGAGTCGTCTGCCTTCTTCTGGTAGGAAGTGCGTTGATTTCAGCCGGCCGTCAAAGGAGATTCATCCTTCCTGAAATAGTCGGCTCGTAATAAAGACGAGCCGTGCCACAGGAACACCCATCCGAAAAGAGATTCCATTTCATGTGCAGGACGGCCAGGCGACCTTAATAGACCAACAAAACGCAGGTTATGACCCAGATATACTCTAGGACGTTCATCTCTCCGTTGCATGAACGGTCCTCCTCTTACGACAAAAGTCGGGACCATTACACTTCAAGGGAGTCCCGGCTCCCCGATACTCATCCAGAGAAGAAGTACGAAGGGAATGGTTGGACAATAACGCAGCCTTGTGCCCCAATGTCGGACACCACACGAGCACTTTATGAATTTTCGGTACCTAAAGCTGGAGATATGTATCAGACACGACCAGAACTAAGTCACAAACCAGCTCGTGAACAATTACCTCCGTTGAGCAGCTTGTTTGGTTCAGCACCATCTCAAACTCGACCGGCTCAATCACCATATTCCGATGGCCACAGCCCCTCTTTCCCAGCGGTGTCTCCTCAGGACAGTCGACAGCCAGCAACACCGGTGTACCCCGACCGACCTTTTGAGAGTTCTTACTTTCAACGGCAGCCATTATCTCGCCATTCGTTTGGTTCGTCAAGACCTGAGCAGGCTGAGAGACTTGGTATTCCACCACCTCCCCGGCCCACACAGACAGGACCTTGGCCCGAATCACCTCGATACGAGTCTCGGTATGGCGTCGATGCTGCGAGAACTCCTGATTCTGCCCCTGTAAACGGATGGTCACATCATTCGCAACCACAACCAAGCAGGCCCGAGTTCTTATCGCGAGATACATCCTCCTCCTTTAGAGCTCATCCAGATCTTCGTCATCCACCTCCACCTCCTTCCCACAGACTCGAGTCAGACCCAAGAGCAGCGTACCGTGAAGCACCCCACACCGCGCCAGTGACCCCAAGCTATCCACCGACACCTGCCAGTACCGTTGTTGGCGATGCGAACTCCACCAAGGATGGTCTTGGACCAAAGATTTGGACTGGCACGCAATTCTTGCCGCGATTTGTTCGACAAGCTGAGGTACCTGGAGAAGGCATGTGTTATTTCTATGATGACGGAACCCACTGCAAGACTGTGATTGATGGCGAGATCGTCAATGCCCACTGGGGCGTGACAAAAGCCGGGAAACCAAGAAAGCGACTTGCTATTGCTTGCATTACTTGCCGAGAAAAGAAGATCAAGTGCGACCCAGACTATCCACGTTGCGTGCAATGCGAGAAGTTTGGGAGAATTTGCAAGTTTAAGAACGCGTACGTGCCGTCCATACTTCTTCGCTCACTTCGTTTGCCAGAAGGATTGCGATAGAATCCTTGTCTCAAAGATGATCATACTGACTATGATATCCAGTCCGCGAGGTGGCCAAGGATCGCCCGATACGCCCCCAGCCGACCCCGAAGACAGCGTTTCCCGCCCAGTTTCGTCACGAGCTGATGGTGAGTCGTTCAAAGACGTGAAACGCGAGAGCAGCCATTCTGTTTCTCCTCGGCAGCCGCTCCGTCAGGTAACTCCAGAATCAGAAAGCCATCATGCGAAGCGTCAAAGAAATGGTTACAATGACTTCACACCTGTCGCTTCAGAAGCTTCTCCCCGACCGTCAATTCAAGAGATTCGCTCCCCACGAACTCCTTGGACGGAATCTCTGGGCACTGGCCTGATCGACTCAAACAGTTTACTCCGTGAATGGCACACGAACCCGTATAACACGCATCCTGTACTCGTCACCGATCTCATCGCTGTATTCTTCAAAAACGTCCCGGAGACTGCTTATTCCATGTTTCCTCCGCAGCCCTTTAAAGCGTGGGTATTGTCAACTAGCGAGAAGTCTCCTGATGACTTGATGTTGATTTATACTATCCTTGCGCTCGGAACTGTCTTCTCTCTCAAGTCAGAGCACCGACCACTCGGTGCTCAATACGCTGCCATCTCCCGATACGCATGCGATAATCGCGACCTCAGCATTCAGCTCGTTCAGTCTCGACACCTTCTGTCTCTCTACTACTTCGCGACGAATAATGCGAACGATGCCTGGGACTTCTGCGGAGGAGCACTAAGAACGGCGAATGGTCTGAAGATGAATTTAGAGATTGAGAAGAGCGACGATCATTTCTTGAAAACTTATCCATATGGGCTTAATCGCGCTGGATACGCCGAATGCAGAAGGAGGACTTTCTGGAGTTGTTACCTGCTAGACCGATTCAACGGCTTCTGTTCCGGGCATCTCAGCGTTGTTAACCCCGAAGACGTTTTCCTGCGACTTCCTTGCGACCTCAAGAGCTTTGAATCGCAAATCGAGGTCCAGAACCCTTACTTCGACATTACCAACCCAATGATTCACAATCCGAACTGGACGATCGGTTCCACGGCATATCTCATCAATATTTCCTCTATTTGGGGCGATGTCATGGCACAAATCTATCGCTCTTCACAACGACCAATACCAGCGACTTCTAATTCTGCATTCGCTACTTTCTATGAGAGCATCAACCAGCGATTACGAGCCTGGAATGACTCCTTGCCGAGTTATTATACCTTTTCAGCAGAGAATCTGCTCAGAGCTGCGCGCTCTGGGAAGCTTGGAACCTTCATGACGATGCACGCAGTGTACCACACAACAGCCATGAAGCTCAACCGCTACATTCAGCATTCCGTTCTCTCTCGACCTCAGCTCCAACACCACATCTCTGTAGCAAAACACCACGCCGAATCTCTCCTAGTCATCATGGATACCCTCGCATCCCGCCGCAGTCCCGTCCCCTCCAGCCCAACCAGTCCCATTGACCTCCCCGCCAAATTCTCCTCCCCTTTCATCGGCTACTCCATTGTCTCCGCAATCGACATCCTCACTTCCAAGGTCCCCATCTCATCCATTTCCAATCGTCTTGCTTCTTTCAGTAGCGCGCAGACCATCCTCGGCGAAATCGCGCTCTTCTGGCAAAGCGCCAAGAACCAACAAGCGCAAGTCATTCAACGCATCAGAGACTTAGCCGAGCTCGCTGCAAGAGATGAAGCGGGTGGAGCAGGAGCTATTGGATTCAAGTCCGGTGTTATGGGAGCTACGGCTCGTGATGAAGGGATATTCGATATGCGGGAGCCGATCGAGAAGACGTTTGCGAAGGATCACGATTGCATTTATCTATGATTACCACGACCTACGCTCATTGGAATTTCTGGATATAGACATTGCGAGCATGATTGAGGGATGGAATTTACGATTCAATGAAGGAAATTAAAAAGGGATTCGGGATTGATGATACCTAGGCGTTCAATGCATATCATGTCTTGCATGGAGGACAGCGATCGGTTTTCACCTCCACGTTGTACGATATCTTGTAGCAAAACCACACAGCTGGCTTGCACATTTGCACATAGCACCCAAAAAACCAAGATCATAATGTTTTTATCACGTGTACCTCTATCGAAAGTATTGTGATGATCCATCAAGTAATGAATTTCAGGAAGTATCCTTCCCTATGCACCAGCCTACCGACTTCCGGTTCCACTCTGTTCCACCAAGCACAAAATAATAGTAGAGCTCTGACATCGGCTTCCGAGACTGAAAATCAACTAGTTTCATTCTTTCATTCGACACTGGCAGCGCCAATCATACAATATTCCGAACTCCACCAAAGGAAAGATACACCCGTAGTTCCATACCAAAAAAAAAAGCAAATGATTTAAGCAACTTTCATGAACGCCTATCGAATAGAGTATGCAATGCGAACCCCACTGTCCAGTCCCACTGGACTAACGATCCCAAGCCCCTATTCACCCCACTGTTCTCCCACCACGTGACTATCCCGCTCCTATTCGTTGCATGAACGAGCACTCAGACACTTAACCAATCCATCCTCCGCTAAATGTACCATGTACAAACGGAGCTCGCGCCTCTCTTTCCCTAGCTCAAGCCACACTTCCTCCTCCGCTGACAATTACTTTCGCGATTACTGGGCGGGTCTCTCTCGCCACAACTTTAATGTACATTGTACACTAGTGTACCTAACTCTTCCTTGGGAGAACCTTACAGCTGAGACATACAGTACCAGGTACAACCCATGTCCCCATTTCTCTCCCGGTTTCAAGGCGGTACAGTGTAAGCGAGGTAAGCCCGCTAGCGCGTGGCCGGGAAGTTACGTCGGTAGGTAAAGTAGGCTCGGTACTAGATAGCCTCCGAAGCTCCTGCAAAGCCCGCGTCGAGCTGCAAGTCCAGTATCCGTAACTACGGAGTCCGCGACCGGAATTATGGCGCGTTTTTCCCGGGAAATGGAACGGCAGTCGGGGGGACCAGAAGGCGAGGGAGGTTCTAGATGCCTCCTGTATTTTGACCAAGATGGTTAGGAAGAAAGGGGACTTTCTTTAGCGATGTTTGTTTTTCGTCGGCAAACGGCACTTGGTTTGGAGTGAAGATAGGAGAGACGAGCTTAGCCGAATCGAGGTGGTTTTAAGGTCAAGGGCGCTAGGACGAAGTAGGCGGATTCTGCCACCGCCTCGACGACTTCACTGAATTTCGACGTCGAAATTGAGATTCATAATTCTTGATTCTGGGGCCTAGACAGCGAGGTCACGACACAACCACAATGATGATAAAAAGATGAAGGATCTCCAACAAACATGGCATTTCCTTCAAAGCCATTGACCCAACTCCTGGGCTCAAACGGTACTTACCGCTTCTCACTCATCTCCCCCTCCCCTCAATTCACCCCACTAACAAACACCACGCAGGCCCCGTCCACGCCCTCACCTACTCCTCCTCCCCGTCAACCTACATCCTAACCGGGTCCTCCGACCGCTCAATCCGGCTCTACAATCCCTCACGCTCCCCAGCAGCCCCACCATCCAGCTCAACCTCTCCCCTCGCTCCTCCAAAACCCACGCAGCTAATCCAGACCTACTCCGCACACGGCTACGAAATCCTCGACATCGCCGTCTCCACCGACAACGCCTCATTCGCGTCCGTGGGCGGCGACCGCTCCGTCTTCCTCTGGGACGTGGCCACCGCGCAGACCACGCGGCGCTTCGGAAGCAATCATGGAGGACACACGGCACGGATTAACTGCGTGAGTTTTTCGGGCACCGGGGATGGGGTGTTGGTGAGTGGGAGTTTTGATGCGAGTGTGAGGATCTGGGATGTGAGGAGTCAGAACTCGAAGCCGATTATGGTGTTGGAGGAGGCGAGGGATAGTGTTTCTTGTGTGTTGGCCGGGGAGGGGTATGAGATTTTGAGTGGGAGTGTGGATGGGAGGGTTAGGTGTTATGATTTGAGGGCTGGGAGGTTGGAGACGGATGTTATCGGTGCGGCTGTCACTAGTTTGAGGAGGACGAGGGATGGGAAGGGGGTTCTGGTTGGTAGTTTGGATAGTTGTGTTAGGTTGATGGATAGAGATGGTGGGGGGTTGTTGAGGAGTTATAAAGGGGAGGGGTGGAGGAATGAGGAGTTTCGGCTTAGGAGTGCTTTTGGGGGCAACGAGAGGTGGGTGCTTTGTGGGAATGAGGAAGTGAAGGGGACGGATGGTGAGGTGGTAGTTTGGGATACCTTGAGTGGGAAGATTGTGGAGAAGATTAGAGTTAAGGGGAAAGAAGGGGATGGGAAGAAACGAATCGGGAGGGATGGAAAGGAGAAGGAGGGGCAGAACGTGATTAGCTGTGTAGCCTGGAAAGAGAATGGGAAGGGGGATCAGTGGTGCTGTGCGGGAACGGATGGCATTGTCACCGTATTCGGCCCTCCTTGATTTCGCCATATCGATCAAAGTCGAATCCCAAACATCCCCTACAGTTCAGCCTTTTATGAGTCAGGAGGCTGACCGAGGAGTTACCAGAAGCAGAGAATGTTAAAGTAACACCTTGGATAGTTCCTCACTGCCAATCTCAAAGGTGCCAGATGGCCGCTCAGGCGTCATCCACTCAACTACAATTTAAGTTGCTGATGCAGATGTGTGCATCATACCTTCGAGCTCACCGGCAGCACAATCTAAGCGATACACTCGAGAAACACAGGACTCAATCACGGGCTCAACCGTGGGGGGTTTGTTGCATATCGCAATTCAAGGTGCTTGGTTTTGACGCACATCGCAGTTAGGAATAGGGAAGTTTGTTGCATGTCACAGTCCAGGATGCCAGACTTTGACGCACATCGCAGTCAGAAACAATAAGTGCGTTGCGTGTTGCGATGTGCATCAAATCGAGCGTTCTATAAGATGCGACGAGTACAATTTTTCCTTCCTTTTGACATCAGCTTTTGTCCTGCCTCTCACGTTTGCTTAATGCTTCCTGTTGCATATCGCAGTGTAGGGTGCTTGATTTTGACGCACGTCGCAGTTAAGATGATGGAGAGTCTGTTGCAAATCGCAGTTCAGGTTGCCAGGTTTTGACGCACATCGCAATTAGAAACAGAAAGTGCATTGCATGTGGCAGCTATTGCGATGTGCATCAAAACTAGGATACTATAAGATGCGACGAGTAATTAACATTTTTTCCTTGCGGGCTTGGCTTTTGTCCTGTCTCTTATGTTTTGCTCTCTTTGATGCTTCCTGTTGCACGTTGTCGTGTGAGCTTAGATTACCCATCGCTAGGATTTCGTTGCACATCTGCGATTAAAGAATGGATGTATTAGCGCCATAGACACAGACTTGATGAATGAAAACAATCTGTTTGATCAAGAGTAGAGACGCTTTGAACCGCTTACTGAATCCCAAGTTGGGAACACCTAAGCAACAGGACCCTTTGTTCTGAAGCAAGAAACCCCCACATTCTCAGTTGATCTAGATTTCAGAAGTCTGGAAGAAATGATAGACTGTACAACACATTGTTGTTATTCCTACTCGAAAGTCCGTAAAGTTGCATTTCTAGTACCTGAGAGGCGTTCACTGTGTACGGATACTCAGAAAAATGACTTGTACCATCCAACCCCGTCAGTCACAAGCTTCCTGCAGAAAGTCACATGGTTTTGTGTGACTAACTCAGGTAAATCAAGTAGCGGGGGTCGCTTTCATCTTCCTGGTGTTTTTGAAATGCTGCTCCTAGCTTCAAGAAA
>Ga0302325_10024553_pt1 | contig 12534 bp, 3 predicted proteins | sample Palsa_T0_2_FD_201948 | JGI IMG/M metagenome (GOLD analysis project Ga0302325, IMG submission 201948) | Peat permafrost microbial communities from Stordalen Mire near Abisko, Sweden - Palsa_T0_2 | ecosystem: Environmental > Terrestrial > Soil > Palsa > Peat permafrost | place: Sweden: Abisko...
CAAGATTTCCACGTTCATAAAGCCACTTATCCATGCGCTTTGAACCCAGGAGTTGAAAACCCTGTAACGAGTATCGTCAAAGGAATGTCTTTTATCCTCGTCAAACTCAACACCTTGGAGGATTTGGCTCGGGCGGGAGAAGTCCAGAACCTAAACGTGAATGGGGATGCGTATAATCCTAGCTCACTAGATGAAGACTGGAAAGTCGGAATCGTAGGGACGATGTATTTCGTGGAACAGGGGGTCGATGAGGATGAGCGGAAGAAGTATAGGACGCGGATGTTTGGAGGTAGAGAGGATCCGGGGACAGGGAGCGCGAGTTCAGCGTTAGGGTGTTATTTAGCTGAGAAGGGGGGTGGAAAGGAGGTTAAGTTTGTGTTTGAGCAGGGGGTGGAGATGGGGAGGAGGAATAAGATTTATGTTGAAGTGGAAAGGGAGGATGGGGGAGGTGTGGAGAGGGTGGTGTTGAGTGGGAAGGCGGTGACAGTCATGGAGGGCAGCTTGCAGGTCTAATTGGGAATGAGGAGAAACAGACATAGTTCTCAATGTTTGGCTCATCGAGACTGCAAAAGTTTTGAACCCCCCAAAATCTGACCATGCGAAACACAAACTTTACTGGTATTGATTAGGTTTGAAAGGTCCGCAGCTTTTTGAAGGCTGACTGTCGACCGGTGTTGCGCTGCTCAGGGAGTAATGCTTCTACTCAATGGCCCTTTAGTACGATTTCTTGATCTCGCACGGAAGTCAACTTAACTAATACAGGGGACTTATCCATTCATCGTTCTGCTAATTTGCATAGCTTTATACTTCTCCACAAATTGACATTGAATCTTCGCACGAAAGCACTCACAGCGCACAAGAGCCCGCACTTACAACACACGCTTGCGCTTAGTAACTTACTGCACTCACTGCCTTAACGTGGTGCGGGGTAAGCTATACACTTCACCGCCTTGAGCTTATCGCTAGAGAAAAGGGGTGCCGGTAGAGTGTGTGAGTCTGTGAGAATAGGCTCGGCTACAATCCAATAGGGCTCGATCCAGGATCGATCCTGGATCGGATTACTAAGGATTGCACAGATTAAGCAAGATCGAGCCAGGATCGAGCCGGATCGAGCCTTAGTTAGCTAAATCCTTGCCCATATACGAGGATCTACTCTTTCCCTTAGATAATTAAAGGTTATATAAAGATAACGCATATATAAAAGTCTCTTTTAGGATATCTCTTTAAATTAGAGGAAAGTATCTAGAATCCTACTCTTCTTCTAATGCTTTAAGCACTCCTGCTACTTTATAGTCTTTAGCACTATTTGCCCCTTATCCTAGCTTACCGTACGACGACCTTTAGAGAAGACCCTCTCTAGCTTATCGCTTATTGCTAAAATCGAGAGTATATTAATAGCTATAAGTAAGAGCTTAAGTTAACGTTGCCTTTGCGTGTCTTAGTACTACTACGCAAGAGCCCCCTTTGTGCTAGGATTATACGACTTTACTATATTATAATCCTCATACTTGTCTTAACTAGCTAGCTTAGCTTATATATCGAGAGTTAAGGCAATGCGACTAAAAGAATCAAGTTCTTTAAGCTCCCCTTAATTGTGCTTGTTGTACGAGAAGGGAGTAGTAATAAGTATAAGGATCTTGACTTCTTTATACGTCTCTTATAGCTTTTAGATACTTTTTAAGGCAAGCTCTCTCTACTCTCTCTTCTAGTTGGCTTAAATATACCTCGTATAACGCTTAGGATTTAAGATTAAAGCTATAGCGTAAATTGGAGATATATTAGTTGTTTAATAGTACTTATTAAGGACCTCGTGTGCTTTATTAAGCTAAGCTAAGAAGTCCTTGCTCTCTTTGTCTCTCTTTCCCTTATAATTATCCTAGTATAAGAGTTAGCTAAGTAAAAGGAGGGAAGGTAAGGGACTTACAATTGAGATTTAAAGGTGCTTAATTAAAATATCTATTATAAAGAGCGTATAATTAATAGAGACCTCGTCTCCTTTAATAAAAAGAGTAGCTCTTAAGAAGGGCTAAAGGAAGTTATTAATTATACGAAGCTTCTTCTAGTTAGCAAAGTCTAGCAAATCCTTTTAAAGCTTATGCTCAAAGACCTTATAATACTTATTTATATAAGCCTTTTGCTCAAGTAAAACCTAGAGCATATTATGCTAGCTATTTTACCTTATACAATTGTCTATTAGGATTATCCTTCTTGCTAGCTTCCTAAAATAGTCCGTATAACCACCTAAACTTTATATATAAACCACGATATTATATGCTTTGCTAAGGGGTCTTAAGAGCTTAAACTTTGCCTTCTTTACCTCCTTATTTATAAGCTCCTTATTTGTGTTTGCCTCGTCACACGACTTTAGCTTATTTATATTTATTAGATTTGTAAACAAGAAGGCTTATATAATAAGGTTAATAATATAGCTAATGCAACAAATATGCTAGTTATTTGCTAACTACTCCCTCTTATATATATCTTATATACGCTTCTCGATTGTATAGCAAAGGACGTTGTTTAAGGGGGCGTTATTAGCTATAATAGCTTTAAGCTTTAGCTTAATAGCGTAATCTTAAAGGACAAGGAGAAGGATCGAGAACTAGTCGTCTCTACTATGGCCAAGCACCTTCTTTAAAGCAAGAAGGGCCTTCTCTTTCTTCTAGTTGTACGAGGTAAAGTGTGCGCAGATTGCGAGGATAAGCTATCGATTTGGTGAGGTTTAGATGTTAAGAGAGATGTAGATGTGAGAAAGCGCGCCTTAAAGTGCCTTTTATATAATATCCTTATGCTTTTAGAAAGATTCCTTAACCCTAGTTTATACGACTAAGTAAGACGTTGTAATCTTGCCTTTATATTCTAAATTAAGAACCTAGCAAAAGGTGTAAAACGCTAGCTATTTGACTACGCAAAACGAGAGGTTATATATGACAATAAAAGAGACTAAAGCTTTAGTAAGGGCGTCTTAATTAATAGACTTCTCTAGGATCTTTGTATCTAACTTCTTAGTATCCCTAGTCGCTATAGCCTAGTAATAAATCGATTTAAGCTGCTGTCGTATAACCTTTTGCTTTTAAGTTAAAACCTTTTTAAGTTAAACTATTTTATGCTTGCTACAAATGTGCTTAGTTATAAAAGAAGTAGACTTGGTACTATGCAGTTAATTGTCAAGTTTACAATAAGAACAATAAAGGAGCTCTTAATCTTCGTATTTTAAGGGTTCGCGAGCGTAATTCCAAATAGCGGAGGTTTTCTTGCCCTTATTGTGCGCACTTGTACGAGAAGCTACTATTGATTTTGCTGCTACTAAAGGGGCGCGAGAGGAATCTGCGTCTTGAAGGAAAGAAGACATTTTAATGAAGTTTTAGTTAAAAAAAACTATTATACGAGGAAGGTAGATGGGAGAGTAAAGCGTAGGGAAGGGAGAAGCGGTGAAAAGGGGTAAATGCTAATTAAGGATCGAGCCAAGGATCGAGCCAGGATCGAGCTAGGATCGATCCTAGGTGATCTAGGCACCGATCCTAGATCGATCCTAGATTAGTGGATTTTAGCCGAGCCTAAGAGCCGGCATCAAATGTCAACAGCAAAAAGAGGCCATGAAGGGTGGCCCTCGGCCATGGATGCTTTACTTGTGCCGACAAAAGATATAAAAGTTGGAAGAGGGTTCGCGCTAGCGGCTGTTGTGATTTTAAATATAGCTTAAGGTAAGAATAGCGGGATATCGATCAACTTCAGACAGTTGACACTTCAAGCAATTCAGCGTAAGATGCAAATTGTACATTGAAGTCAGGAACCGAATTAGATCAGGGTGTGATATACAAGGATGCTGGTTTCCAGCCATCATGTAATTCCTTCCGTGCGCCGTTGAATGTCCCATGAATTGATTACACTCTAGCCTGAAGGCTCTCTCCCTTCAGGGATCATTCCGCCACCGTCAATAAAATGTACCCCATCTTGATCATTCTTCATACCGCAGCATATCCGCCCCGTGTGCTAGGCCCTTGTAACGTATTCAGTGCTCTTCGCATCCAATCCTTAAATAAGTATGGAACATCTCGGATCGTGTCTCCGTGGGGAAGAAGGTCCCATCCGCGCGCTCCGTATCGGTTGTAGTTGAGCCAGGAGCCAAAAATGAGGTAGGCTGCAGTTGATAAGAACGCGCTATTCAGAAGTTAGTATAGACTTCCCTCCAGAGGGCGCGATGTTCCCTCTAAGACATTAGAAACATACATGAGGATGAACCAAGTAAAAAAACCCCAATGTTCCCTCCTCTCTGCATCTTGCTCCCCCTTCGTATTTTCGCAAGCATATGTGGTCCGCCATAACAGCGTCAAGACATCCTCGTCTTTTCCGGTGGTGTCATAGGAAACGAATTGTAAACTCGGTGTCTTTGAGCTGTCCTCCTTCTCCTCACGCTTGGAGCTTCCATCCGCGTATTTGTCCTCGGGGTTCCAAAGGTTCTCGTCCCCTTCCCGTGTTTGATCGCATATGAACTCTACAAACGCTTTCTGATATCGCGTTTTGCCCTCTGTCTTTTTGAAGCCACCTTTTATCTCCAGCCGTACGCCCTCCTTTCCAGCATCTTCATCCAGCTTCGATGTCTTTAGTCGTGTCCATTTGGGGTTCAGGTATTTGCCTCCTTTATCGTTTAGTTCTCCAGCAATAGGAAACGCATTAGAAGGGATATCGGTGTCGTCTTCTTTACTAATCACGCGCTCGATGCTGCATACTGGTTCTGGTTAGCAGAGCGGAGGAAACGCTAGAGGCCGAGGGCAGCGTGATCAGGGAGCTTACATCGAGTACCACCAGGACACTTCTGGTCATCTGGGACGTCATTTTTCCGCTTCAGAGCAGTGCAGAGGTCGATTGTGTATGTCGTGTTCGTCCAACTCGCTGAGTTCTCGACACTGTGGAGCACTGATCTGGGACCTCCCAGCGGCTTGAACGTGAAGCCGGCACCATCTGCCTGAACATGATCACATCGTAGAGGAACATTCGCCGAAGCAAGGAATGGAAAGAGTATCGTGGACAGGATCGCGGCTTGGGCCGGACTTCGAGGTAACCGCATGATCAACAGCTGAACAAGAGCACCGGAACAAAGCTGCTGGTGGAGTGCAGCAGCACAATACGTGAGGATACAAATGAAGAAGTGCGAGAAAGAATGAAGGAAAGGGGAGTTTTCGTGGTCGAAGATGACAGTGGTCGACGGTGTTGTGAGCTGTAGTTTGATTGTCCTGCTTCTCGGGACGTGGATGACGACGAACTGAATGATCAGGCAGCAGCTGAGGCATCCACGCCACGTTAAAGCTTACCGGCGAAAAAACACCTCGCTTATTTTTAGCCTCGGAAGGAGTGATTCAACACGTGATCATGGCCTCCTACCTATCCTGGGACCCATTTTTAGTTCTACTACTAGATATTTGATATTTCACACAATCGATTTCTCAGAATTAGTATGGTATCTTTCTTTATCCAGAAGTAATGTCGCAAGCTTCCGATCCAAACACTCATTCGTCACTGCGGTCTACAGTAGCTCTACTTCGACTCAGCCATCTATTTCCCTCTCCTAGTCCGAGAACGAGAGAATGGAGAGGCAATATAAGACAATATCACTTGATTCGGAGGGCATAGGTTAGTTTGGGCCGTTTATGAGGCTCCCTTCGCGACCTTCATCTCCAAATCTGGAAATATACCCTGGCGCTATGGTGAAAAACACATATATATGTACAAACTCAATTTTTGGAAACCACACATTGGACACATTAAAATAGGCCTAGAATAGACCATCTAAACCTTCAGATGGCCTCTATACACTCGAGTAGCTCCTCGTATAAAGTAATAGTCGACTATAATATAATTGTAGCTATTTTAAGCCATGTTATAATATTATTATAACGCGCAAAGGACACACAAATACAATATTACCAGCTAAGGGCCTCCTCTCTTATTATTACTAGCAAATATTAACTATATATTTGAGAATAGTATCTATTCTTATAACAAGGAGCTTATTGCTGCCTTATCTCGATATATATACACGTTTGTATAACTCTTATATTAGGCTCCTTTGCAAGACTCTCTTGTAACATACTATATAACCCCTTACAATTATACCTAGGCTCTCTTTAAGAGTAGAACAAAGTTATAAATCGATTAGTATAAGGCGTAAAAGCTAGGCTAAAGGGGATATATAGGCATATTAAGAGGACTTTAGATATTATACTAAAGACACGGACCATCCTTAAAAGAGGGAGGGCCTTAATAGGTAAAGATAAAGTAAGGAGATATAAAAACAATATAATAGAATATCTTAGATATAAAAATAGTTACTTGAAGGGCTAGGGCTAAGAGAGCAGGAGAGCTATATACTTTTTCCCGATATATGAGGCTTTTATAAGTGCAGGGGATTATATAATTAGGCCTTTGAGTATAGATATGCCACATGCGCCTTTGGCCCCACATCGGTCTATGAATCAAACAAACAAACAAACTGGAGCTACGGTATATTCGAGTCGGATTCGACTCGCCGTTTCGCATACTTTTAAAGCCACGAAAGATGAATGGGAGAATATGGATCAACAACGCTTTTAGCAAAGCCAAGATCTGTGGTAGTATATCACATGTCTCCTTCTACTCACTGGTTCCGCCTGCTAGCTTGCTTCCTGCTGCACTCCTAGTCCATCGCGAATCGCGAGATTGTACCCCTCTACCCTTCTATGTTTCAGGGAGACTTCAATAGGCGAACGGCGAACTCGAACTCGAATGCAGAGATTAACTCGCCGTGTTGCACCCAAAATGTCATTTTGAAACCAACATGATTAGGTTCAAGAATCGGTGAGGCGAGTCAGGAGTCAGAAAGATGCCTCTTCGGCGCAGACCAGGAGCAAGAGTCAATGCCCAGTTTGACACAGTAGTTCTTGCCGATCAGAATTGCCCAAGTTATCATCCACTCACTGTTTTGCGTGCATTTACCACCGTGGAATAAAATGCTGTAATCTGACATCTAAGCTCTCCACTTCCTTTTTTGGATGGCCCTGGAACGGATAAGTCGAATCTACTGGAAGATTGTCTTTGAGAATACAAAGATATACGGAATTTTTTATTTTCGGCCTTTATATTGGCGCTTGGCACTATAGGAATAAAAAAAGATAGCTAGAAGACATGATTCGAAAGAGGTTTTTGAAAAGCAGTCCGGAAGGCAAACTTCCAAACATAGAAATTTCGGAAAAGTTATAGTTTTTGTCACACGACGCACGTCGAATTAGATCACCCAAAAAAAATTCTCGTTGCAGCAAAGAAAACTCTAGGAAGCACACATCCTAGAAATAGTTATAATATACAAGTAGAGGATTTCCCAAATTAAAAGATAGTTGAAAGGAATATCCCTCTCTCGGTTATCTTCCCCCTTAGATCCCGAAAAACGTCCAAGAAATTCTATGTTCATCACTTTGACATATTCTCCGCGAATGCTGGAGACATCGTATCAACATATGGAAAAAAGTTTCGAATTGCCTCTAGGTATCTTGCACCGTCGACAAAGTTATCAATACCTAGCATCCCCCGTCTGTTTAAAGTGTACAGTCCTATCTCCAAGCGCCTTCGACTTCACAACAAGTCCTAGAATAATGAAATGGATGTTCCTTATTTTGGAATAATTATCTAACTATCTACTGACCGGATAATAAATTGAGCTGTCGGGTATCAATTTTTAGGTTTGCCCCTAAATGCGCCTGCATCTTTCCTTCCTTTCCTAACTCCAACGCTAATAGAACATTCATATGCTTGACACATATACGCGTCTCTATCTTCGAACCGAACTCTTATTTTGTTTCGTCCGCACTTCTAAATAATGACCTACAACACTCTTGACCTGCTCCTCTAACCCCATGTGTTGAAATCCAAATATCTCCTCCGTCAAACCCGAATCGATGAACATTAGATGCGTTAACGCTGAGCCTGAGTTGGGCAGCATTCCCTTCTTGATTGTATCGGGGAAATTCCTGCTAACGATCTCTGTCACTTCATCCCATTCTGTGTTCTGGCTGAGAATATAGCTGGAATTGCCTGGAACAGCCTCATCGAGCGCCTGCACATGCACTCTCGCCACATCCTCAAGATGAACCGTAGCGCCCATTGTCGAGTAGTCGAACTGCTTCCCAAGCGCGATGCTGAGTACAATTGTATTGGTGCCTTTCAGAACCTCGCGTGTGTGCAGGGCAAGGTCGTTGCGCCCCGCGACAAAGGATGGGTGTAGATGGACGACATCAAAGTCGGGATTGTGTGTCGCGATCCATGCCTCTGCTTCATATAGCGCTGCTACTTTTGAAGCAGCGTATGCCTCGAATTCATTTGCGTAGGGTCCGGAGACGAAAGGTGTGCGATCCGTAGGCGAGATCCATGACAAGCAGCGTTGGGACCCATTCACTTCTGAAAATGGGATGAGTGCTGTTATCGAGCTTGTTATCACTACCCTCCTTACGGTCCTACTCTTATTCGCAGCCTCGAGAATGTTCAGTGTCCCGCGGACAGCAGGTTTGATGAAGAAGGCATCTTGGTCATCAGGAGGTGGTATTCGATTGCTCATCAGGGGCGAAGCGATGTGGATCACATAGCCGACACCATGAACTGCTTCGTCGTATGCATTTGGTTCGCATAGGTCGGGGACAATGATGAATGTCAATCGCGAGCCTGGGTTGAGACCTTTGATTAAAGGATGAGACCGGATTGTTTTGGCTTTTTCTGAAGAACGTACGGCGGCGCGGACGGAATAGCCCACACTGAGAGCGTGGACCAGGACTCGGAAGCCAACATGCCCTGTGGCGCCTGTGATGAGGACAAGACTCGAAGCGGTAGGGCAGGTCATTGTGTTGTAAGCAATACCGGTATTGTTGTTAAAATTATTCAACGTGGTGGAATAGGAAACAGTATGGGTCGCTTACCAAGAGATCTTGATTCAAGAAGAGCATGACTTTCCGGGGTTTGTGTGTCAGTATATATGCGGCTGTCACTTACTCTCCCTGCGTTCCGCCATTCAATGGATAGAAGGGCGTTGGTCTGGAGCATTTAAGTTTTCAGCTGGGCTTACTCACGAAGCGGCATTGATGTGCGCCACCAAGTGTCTGTGGCTGAATCATTCCTCTTTGCTGGTGCCCGTGCTGGGTCCAGCCTCCCGGCGACACCGTGCACCACCAGCCTTATTGGCTCTAGGAAAGCGAAAATGCTGCATGACCCCAGTCTTGCAAGCGAGCTACTGTAGCTTTTCCAACAATCAGTGAGCGCTTGGTGTGTTTTAGATAAGTGATTATGTCAGATTGGGCTCACGTCACACCGCACCAATCAAGTACCAGGGATAAACATAAACTTACCGGTATTTAACTCCTGACCTTGTTCCACCTCGATGTCTTCTAAATTTGTCCTTTCTACTTTCATTTATCAATCACCCTCAACGATTATGCCAATTGAAGGATAATAACAAGCGTCTGTCATGCAATCTCCGCTACTTCTAAGGCACTCTCGTTTAGAAGTTCCCGAGAGCAGAATATCGGAATTATTCTTGCGTACGCGCAATTTTTCAACCAATGTTTTTCCTTACAATAATAGGGCGCCTTAGAAGTGACGGTGAGGTCGACTCTTGGTTTTCTTTGTTCCCAGATATGAATCTACCTATAAGACAGCCACCAAAATCCCGGGTTTTAATGTAGGCCCCTAATCATATAAACATCAAATTCGACTTCACGTACTTACGACGTGGAAGGACTGCGATATCTTCAGAACTGTAATCAAGTAATACCTACCCGCTGAGGAATTGCTTGTATCTATTTATCCAGCGGGATCTTGCTACGGTAATCTGGCAGAATTTCAAACATATTATCAAATGCATTAGCATCGACGCCTTTATTTGATGTCTTCTACCCTTTCTGTATACGTGCTACAAGCCCGTCGCGGAAGTATTCTTCAAGGTTGTAAAAAGTGTAGAGCGAATAGGTCATGTGATAATCATGTGATGTATCATTCGAATTGAGAAGCTTGAAAGACACTTTAGGAGTGATCTTAGGGCTCTATATATACATAAGGAGTGGCTAATGACTCATAGAGTACTCGTAAGCTCTATAATTATAAGGAACGCTATTTGGAATCAAATATGACTCTTTTGCCACTAGGAGTCATATTTGCCACCTATTAGTAGTTATACTTGCCACTTATTAGAAATCCTTATTATAAATCATATTGGTCATTAGGTTTAAACCCGAATGCCTTACAAATCAACAAAGGTGATTCGGGAGATTCGATATTCTCCATCAACCCTGCTGTCTGGAGGGAAAGCTGCCTAGTCTCCTCACTTGCCTGATCGAAAGTTGATATCTCTCTAAATCTCTTCTTCCAGAACTGCCATCTCGCCAGCGAGAAACCATCTTGCTTCCCACCTGAAATTTGCCACCATTCACATCCAAGCCTCGTTTCTTAGAAATTGAGAAAGATGTTCTTCCCGTAAATCTTGATCCATTGAGCAAGGAGTGGGATTCTGTCATCGAGCAAAGGGCCTTGCTTAGAGTATGCTTTAGATCGAGGATCCGACACATCTTCCAAAGCAATTCCGAGAGAGAGGGTATAGTGCGAAGGTAGAAAAGTCCAATATCAGTGTGTCAAAGAAATAATCAACTTAATTAATTTAATTATAATTTAATTAATTATAATTTGATTTGATTATAAGTATTAAGAAATAAATAATCATGATTAATTTAATCATGATTTAGTTAATTAAGTTAATTAAGAAATATATAAGTTTAGTTAATTTTAGATATATAAGTATTTAATTAAAAGTAATTAAAGAACTAGTTAACCCCTTAATATAAAGTCTTAAAATAAGCTAGTAAATCTAAAAAGCAAACTAAATACTAATTGTCTTCTATAAAAAACTGATTATCCTCCTCGGAAATAGCTATATTATTAAGTCGTAGGCACAAGAGGGTTCTAGAAGTATCATTGGGTGGCGAGGTCGCTTAGCAATCCATTAGCGAGGCCCCTAGGCCTCTGATTAGGTAGTGAGGTGGCGCTAAGCCACAAACCCCCTAGGCGGCCTCCGGCCGTGTTTTTCCGGGTCACGTGATGATTTAATCAATTTAATCATGATTATATTGATTTGATTATAATTAGATTATGAGTATAGGCCTTACTAGTTGATTTGATTATGATTACTACTAGTTAATCAAATCATAATCAAATCATTTGACACACTGTCCATTACAAATATTATATACTGGTACCTATATATCAGAGCTAGAATACTAAAATGAGGAGAATCTGCGCTGGCCTCATCAAGCACTTTAAAAGGATGGCTGAAAACCAGTTGCTAGAAATCAGAGCCCAACATGTGATGGAATGTCACCGATACTGTAAGATCCAGTCAATGCCATCGATATGGCCACGATATGGTCAGCGCATCGCGACCCCGATCCCCATCCCCGTAACTAAAGAGCGTGATATAATAATATCTAGATATCTCTTTAACGGAAATTGGGGTGATCTACAATGGTGTAATTGCGCTATGTGTCCTCAACTCCTCAGAGATTTCCCATTCGAGACAGCAAATGCCTGGCCGAACATTGCCGAGTAGTGGACGCTCACCCTCACCCCACAGAGAAGTAGTCGTACATCTGGAGGTATTTCCTGAATGGTCGAATGAAATATCTTTTTTTTTTTGGTCCCATGTAGGTTCGTAGACGGGAGGCTGCCGTGCTCATGCAGCCGATATCAGATTTGACCATCCCTACAGAATATCTCCGGTCGGCCGCTTCAATTCCAAGTCAATATTCCTCGAAATATAGGAAGAGCCATGGAATCTGATAATAAGGCAAATATCAAGCCTTGATACAAGAAGACTCCATCCTGAAGCATGGCCACGGCTGTGCTTATTGATCAGCGAACTATGAAGCTCACTACTGGAAATTGAAGTGGTCCTTCTCTGCTGTGGTATGATCGGAATTAGGCCCAAGCAACTGTGGCGGGATGTAGGACGACCTTTCAAGCTGCGAGGAAGCGCGGCGGTAGAGAGACGATGCAAGATGCAGTTGCACAGGTATCAAGATCCTCGTCGATACCGAAATTCGTCATGAGATGGAAATTCGGAGCGAAATGCGGTCTCATATGTGACACCGCATATACTGCCGCCGTGCCGTACCCTGACTGATGATTGACGCGGGATTGCATCGTGCAGGACGAAGTATAGCAAAGGCCCGATATGGGGAGGGGAAAGGGAAGGGGGAGAGGGAGAGGGAGAGGGAGAGGGAGAGGGAGAGGGAGAGCAGGGTGGTGAGCAGCCTTCAATTATTATTACTCTGGGCTGGGCCTTCGGGTCTGCTGAAACGGCTTCCAGTGGCCTTCTCGAGCTTCGACCACTCGATCTACAATCAGTGGCCACAAGTCTAAGCGGAACTCGGAAATTCGCGAAAATCACACCAAAACAGGCATTTTCGCCCCTTCTTAAATCAAAGAAATTCAGCGCCCTTTTAAATTAAAATTATAAACCTTTCTATC
>Ga0302325_10024558_pt1 | contig 12532 bp, 12 predicted proteins | sample Palsa_T0_2_FD_201948 | JGI IMG/M metagenome (GOLD analysis project Ga0302325, IMG submission 201948) | Peat permafrost microbial communities from Stordalen Mire near Abisko, Sweden - Palsa_T0_2 | ecosystem: Environmental > Terrestrial > Soil > Palsa > Peat permafrost | place: Sweden: Abisko...
TAAAATAGAAAACGTCAGATCTAATTCGAACATGGCCTTATTTTGTATTAGAATTCGGTTAGGAATGATTTCTGCAAGTCAAAGGATCAAAAATAAGGTAGCCACATCACGCATTTGTTATCGAAACATTAACATTTTTATGGATTGGATTTATTAGCAAAAAATGAATGTAAACACTTGTTTATCAGTTGATTATGCCTGAATGAATTTTTATTTTGCAATTTTGGGCAAAGCCATATGTCTGTCTTATTTCTCCTTGAATAATGAAAATTGAGTTATTTGAAGAAGTTGTGCATTTGCTTCCGCTGAAAGCCATTCTTTTGCCATCTCATAAAGCCCTTCTTATCGCCGACCTTCATTTCGGCAAAATCAATCACTTCAGAAAATCGGGTATCCCGGTTCCGGCGAGAGCCAACAACAAAAACACGGAAACCCTTATCGATTTATTAAACACAATAAAACCAGAGCGGACCATTTTTCTGGGTGACCTGTTTCACAGCCACTACAATGAAGAATGGGACGTCGTCGGTCAGGTGCTGAAGCATTTTTCATTATGCAGGTTTGAACTTGTTCGCGGTAATCATGATATTTTGAGTCAGCGACAATATGAGCGGCATCGCATTACCGTCTATGAAGAGAAACTTGCCTTGGGAAAGTTTGTCCTGACGCATCAACCTCTCGGGAATTCTCCGAATGGGATGTACAACCTGGCAGGTCACCTTCACCCCGGCGTGCAAATGACAGGCAAAGGAAGACAAACAATCAGCTTGCCCTGTTTTTCTTTTGGAAAAAGCCAGGGGATTCTGCCCGCGTTCGGCTCGTTCACGGGCCTCGCCCGCGTGTTGCCCCGTAAAGAAGACCGTATTTTTGTGGTTGCAAATAATAAAGTCAGGCAAGTCAATTGAGAGAGCGGACAAGAACGCAAAAAGTCAGCCTTTCGTGATTACCTTCTTCTTTTTTGTTTTCCTCCTCCGCCCCCGGAGCTGAAGATCAGACCGATGGAGAATTCCGAGCCGGTAAAATCTATTTTGGCATCGCTATAGTTTATCGTTGTTGTTTCAAGAGTTGTTGTGGTGGTTCCGGCGGTTGGAGATTTTGCGCCCGTGTAACTTCCGGTGAGAGGAAGTTTGGATTGGCCGACGAGATAATTCCATTCCAGCGAAACGGCTACCTCCCGGGTTACCTTAACGGTTAGCTCGGCGCCTCCATAATATCCAAAGCCGGGATTATTTTTATATGTAAAATTGGCATTGGCTACAGCGTAGTTTTCCAGGGTACGTATAGACTGGTCTATATTTCCGTAATTGAGGCGTTGCCCCATTCCATAGAAGAAAAAACCTCCTCCTTTAATATCCAATTGGACATTCGACCCTTTGACTGCCTGGATCACCAGCTCGGCGGGTACAAAAAGTGTAAAGTTGGGGCCGACAAAAGGATCCTTGCTGGCAATGGGAAGGTCTTTCATGGCTAGTCCCGCCATCCGGTAGAGAGAAGCGCCGGTTTGGATCGCTAAGAAACGATTGATGTTTACGCCCACTCCCCGGATGGAGAAAGGGCTGACGGGTGTCGAGGCATATCCGTTTTTCGGAATAAAATAAGAAAAGGATAGCCCGAAGTTCTGAGCCGATGCGGCGAAGCCGGCACCCGTCAAGACCAAAAGGATCGTTAGTTTTTTCATAACCACGAAGATACTAGAATCGACGTAGTTAGTGGTGATCATTTCCGGGTATCGGAAATTCAGGAATGAAAATGAGAAATAAAAAAAGCCCCGGATAAATGGGGCTTTGATTTTTCAGAGAGTAATCTTATTTCAAAAACTTATGTGCTCTGTTCATCAGCATTTTGCGATCCGCCGTAATGGTTGGGTCGCTGTAAATGCGGGAAGATAATTCGGCGACCACGCCCTTTTTGTATCCCAATTTGTCCGCAATTTCCTCGCAGAAATGAATTTCACTTTTAAAAACCTGACCATCACTTTTCATGAGTTGTATCATGTGATACAGGTTTTCAAATTTTTGATCCTCGGTCAACATACTTAGGTCTCCGATCGGCTGAGGGTTTTTCATCATTTCCTCCACGGCTTCCTTGGAAATTCCATTGGCTTTGGCAATCATGTGGATGGTTTTAGCCTCTTTCTCAGCTATACTTCGGTCGCTGGCTGCTAAATTTATTAAAACATTGAGCTGTTCTTTGATCATAATGAGATTAATTTGATGCGAAATATAAACATAAGTACATCGAAATTTAGATAAAATACCGGAATTCTAACACCTAATAAAAAAAATCATTTAAAGACAGAATTTTCAAAGCAACCCTCTTGACGGGTCGCTGTCTTTAACTCAAATTTATGAATATGAGAAGTATCACGGGTTTACTATTCCTTTTGATTGGTGTCGTGTCGGTTCGAGCACAGGGAAGTGAAGTAAGGCAAGTTGGTTCTTTTACCGGGGTGGCAGGTTCTGCTGCGGTCGATGTGTACTTGAAGAAGGGAGATAAGGAGTTGGTCAAAGTGGAAGCCACCGGGGTTTCGCTTTCGGATGTCATCACAGAGGTCAGGGGTAGCTATCTTAAGGTTCATATGAGGAGTGGAAATTTTCACGGAAGGAAAACGGTCAAAGTATTTGTCACCTACGTCACCCTGGACAAGATATCGGCCAGTTCCGCTTCCAATATATTTTCGGAAGGTCCGATAAAATCCGACAGGATGGAACTATCCGCGTCCAGCGCAGGCTCCGTAGAAGTTACGTTGGACACAGAGTCCGTTACCGTCGATGCCTCCAGCGCGGGGGACGTTGAACTGGAGGGGAAGACGGCGTCCTTAGAAGTCGAGGCAAGCAGCGCCGGGGACATTGATGCGTACAGACTGGATGCTGAAAATGTTGTGGTGAGTGCGAGCAGTGCAGGCTCGGTAAAAGTGAGTGTTACCAAATCCCTGCAGGTCGACGCAAGTAGCGGGGGCACAGTCCGATATCGTGGCAATCCCACGAAAACAGTCACCAACTCGCACAGCGGAGGTTCGGTGAAAAAATCAAATTAGGAAGTCAAAAACCGAGCTTTCTGTCCCTAAGCACGGCTACATCGAACCGCCCAAAGTAAAATTGGTCCTCTTGCCGGTTTCTCTCCCAGTTAAGCTGCGCAATCGTAAAATTCCTCAGGTAAGTGGCATCGGTTTTATTCTTGCCCCATTGCTGTTTTTTCTGCATCAGATTGACCATAGTGCATTATTTTCGTAAAAAGACGTTAAACCGAGACGTTTAGTTTATACAATCCAGTTGTTTTTTTGTCTAAACATTGAGGTATGCCTTTAATAAGTTTGGGGGAAATAAAAATTCTGACTCTTTTTCTGGTGGTGTTGTTCCGGTATGTATTTCTTGCGTCGGTTGCCTTCTCATTATTTTATGTGGTCCGCAGGGAATCGTGGCGATTTAAAAAAATACAGCAGAAATTTCCGGTCGGAAAAGATTATCGTCGGGAGATTCTTTATTCACTAAGCACCTCGGTTATCTTCACGTTTGTCGGGTGGTTGGTTTTCATGACTCCTGTGAAGGAATATACCCGAGCCTATTTCACTATTCGCCAACATGGAGTCGGTTATTTTGTCTTTAGTATAGTCCTCATTTTGGTTGTTCACGATGCCTATTTTTACTGGACGCATCGGGGGATGCATCACCCTGCTGTTTTCAAATGGTTCCATCGTGTTCACCACTTATCCGTCAACCCATCTCCATGGGCAGCCATGGCATTTCATCCCCTGGAAGCTATTGTAGAGGCGGGGATCATCATCGTGTGGTATTTCTTTTCCCTGTTCATCCGTTGGCCATTGCTGTGTTTTTAGTCATTATGATGACCTACAACGTATATGGGCATTTAGGGTATGAACTGTATCCCCGGGGGTTTGCCATCAGCCGGGTGGGGAAATGGATCAATACGTCAGTTAACCACAACCAGCATCATCACTATAGTAAAGGAAATTATGGTCTTTACTTTTTATGGTGGGACCGGTGGATGGGAACGCTCCGCACCGATTACGGCGCGCGGTTTGAGGAGGTAACGTCAAGAAAGGCACACCCCGAAAGCGTTTCGGAAAAATAGGGGATTTCTCCCGTAAACTATCCGAATGGAACTTTCCGTCTCGTCCTATTTTTTTTCACTTTTGAAATGACACGTTTGAAAAATACCTAGGTGTGATTATAATCCATGCATTTTTTTAAAAATAGAGTATAAATAGACCCCGAGTAATTAAAAAAAATATATTTTTAGGTAAAATTGAGCAAACTACATTACTATGGCACATTTACGATTTGAAGCCCTTAAAACACTTACCAGCAGGCCTAAAATTCACGTTGAGATCACAACGCCACACATATCCGGGATTTTCGGAGAATATGTTTTTGGCATAGAACAAATGCGCAGTACACTGTCCCCGGCTATTTTCAAGAAAGTAAGCAACGCCATTAAGAATCACGAAAAAATTGATGAAACGACTGCCGATGCGGTTGCCTCAGCCGCAAAGTCATGGGCGATCTCGAAAGGAGCTACTCATTTTACCCATTGGTTTCAACCTATGACGGGGGGAACCGCTGAAAAGCACGATTCTTTTTTTGATGCCCTTTCGGGGATAGAAAAATTTAAAGGTAGTGAATTGGTCCAGCAGGAACCGGATGCTTCCTCCTTTCCCAGCGGTGGCATCCGAAGTACGTTTGAGGCTCGTGGGTATACCGCCTGGGATCCGACTTCTCCCATGTTTTTATATGGAAGGACGTTAAGTATTCCGACTATTTTCGTTTCCTATACCGGCGAAACGCTGGACACCAAATCGCCCTTGTTAAAGGCGTTGAAAGCCGTTGATGTGGCGGCCACAAAAGTGTGTCAACTTTTTGATAAAGACATTCACCACGTAACGGCATCCCTAGGTCCCGAACAGGAATATTTTGTGGTGGACAAGGCCCTGTTTGATGCACGACCCGATTTAGTTATGGCTGGCCGTACCGTCTTCGGTCATGCTCCTGCCAGGGGCCAGCAATTGGAAGACCATTATTTTGGATCCATACCTTCCCGTGTCTACGATTTCATGAAAGATTTTGAAATTGAGTCCTGGAAATTGGGTATCCCGGTACGGACCCGTCACAATGAAGTGGCCCCCAGCCAGTTTGAAGTCGCTCCATTGTTCGAAGATGTCAATGTTGCCAATGATCACAATCAGTTGATGATGGATGTCATGGGACGCGTGGGTGAAAAACATAATTTGAAAGTTCTGTTTCATGAAAAGCCGTTTGCCGGGGTTAATGGAAGCGGTAAACACAATAACTGGTCGCTGATTACCGATGGCGGATTGAACTTATTTGCGCCTTCCGGTTCGGCGCGTGACAATCTTCTTTTCCTCACGTTTTTTATTACAACCATCAAAGCCGTACACGAGCATTCGGATCTGCTGAGGGCCAGCATTGCAACGCCGGCCAATGATTTTCGCCTTGGCGCGAACGAAGCTCCCCCGGCTATTATGTCGGTATTCATTGGAGCTCAGATGACTGCGGTGTTGGACGAATTGGAGAAAAAAGGCAATGTGAAAATTGAAAAAGGAGAAAATATGTATATGAAATTGGGAATCGATCAGATACCTGAGATCATTCTCGACGCCACGGATCGCAATCGCACCTCTCCTTTTGCGTTTACGGGCAATAAATTTGAGTTCCGTGCCGTCGGAGGAAGCGATAATTGCGCTACTTCGATGACGGTCCTTAACCTGATCGTGGCCGATCAGTTAGACAAGTTCTCCAGTGCGGTAAGTCTTGAGGTCGAGAAGGGCATTGAAAAACGCCTGGCCATTGTCAATGTGCTTCGAAAATACATTAAGGAATCCAAGCCGATTCGGTTTGAGGGAGACGGCTATTCCGAGGATTGGGTGAAAGAAGCCGCCAAGCGTGGATTAGGCAATATTAAGAATATGCCGCGGGCGGTCAATGCCTATACTTCAAAGAAATCCCTTGAACTTTTTGAGAAGCATTCCATTTTAACACACAAGGAGGTAGAAGCCCGCAATGAAATTCGCCTTGAAAACTACATTAAGAAGGTGCAAATTGAGGCAAGAGTAATCGGAGATCTGGCCATGAACCATATTCTTCCGATTGCTATTGCGTATCAAAATAAGCTGATCACAAACGCCAATGGATTGAAGGGATTGAAAATTAACAATCAAGCTGTTATAAAAACAATTACTGAAATCTCCGTTCATATTGAATTGATCAAAACAGGAGTCCGACAGATGGTCGACGAGCGTAAGAGGATCAATAAAATCAAAGATACCCACAAACGCGCCCTTGCCTATTGTGATGAAATCAAGGAGCAATACTTTGACAAAATCCGTGATTCCGTAGATAAGCTGGAATTGTTGGTGGACAATGAAGATTGGCCTTTGGTGAAATACCGGGAATTGCTCTTTTTAAGATAGTTTCTTTGCCTATCGATTGCGGTCCCAGATTTACCTCCTTTCATGAGTTGATCACAATATTTTGACGAGGTATGGTGTTATTTGAGCCAGTATTCTATAATTTTGTATAGAATATTTACAAGGTGGGGTAAAAAAATACCCTGTTTTGCTCGGAAAACAACCACTTAGCCTGCCCGTATGAAGAAGAATGTGTCCATCATTTTACTTCTGGTTCTGCTGGGCGTCAGCCTCTTCGGCATTTTCATGCCAGGCCCGAAACATATCATTACGGCTGGAATTGATTCTGGAGATGTGGCCTGGATGCTGACTGCTTCCGCACTGGTTTTGCTGATGACACCGGGGTTAGCTTTTTTTTACGGAGGCATGATCGATACAAAGAACATTATCTCGACCATGCTTCAGAGTTTTATTGCGATCGGAGTGATTAGTGTCTTATGGGTGGTCGTTGGTTTTAGCCTTGCATTCGGAGATTCGATCGGCGGATTTATTGGCGATCCAAGAACATTCTTCCTGTTTCAAAATGTGCTGGATGGCAAACCCTGGTCTTTGGCACCGACCATACCCCTCGTCTTGTTTTCATTTTTTCAATTGAAATTTGCCATTATTACGCCAGCGTTGATTACCGGCACTTTCGCCGAGCGCATCAAATTTAAATCATACATACTTTTCCTTGTTCTTTTCTCGCTTTTTATCTATTCTCCATTGGCGCACTGGACCTGGCATCCGGATGGGTTTTTGTACAAGATGGGGGTACTTGATTTTGCCGGCGGAAGCGTGGTGCACATGTCGGCTGGATTTGCAGCGTTGGCGGCATCGATCTATTTAAGGGAAAAGGCAGAAGAAAAGGCAGCCATTGCCCCAGCCAATATTCCTTTTGTGTTGTTGGGAACCGGACTTTTATGGTTCGGTTGGTTTGGATTTAATGCGGGGAGCGCCATGTCCGCCGGGCCTTTGGCCGCTTCAGCATTTGCAACGACGAATACGGCTTCGGCAGCCGCGGGATTGTGTTGGGTATTGTTTGACACAGTACGTGGAAAGAAACCCTCCGCGTTGGGATTTTGCATTGGCGCCGTGGTGGGCCTGGTCGCCATCACGCCTGCCGCGGGATTTGTAAGCGTTCCTTCAAGCATATTTATCGGAACCGTTGCAGCGCTCATCAGTAACCTGGTGGCTCATTGGAGAGCCAACACATCCTTGGAAGATACACTCGATGTTTTTCCATGTCATGGTGTCGGTGGACTAGTGGGTATGGTACTCACGGCTTGTTTGGCGAACACCGCAATCAATGCTGCCAACACCACCGGCAATGGTCTTTTTTTCGGCGACCTTCATCTATTCAAAATACACATGCTTGGATTAGCCATTGTCGTGATTTACATCTTTGTTGGGGCTTTCATTATTTTAAAAATTACCGACCTTATCTCTCCGTTGAGGGTAAGTTCGGAAGAAAAGATCGTCGGCAACGACTTCAGTCAGCATGGGGAAAATCTATACCCTATTGATTACGACAAACTGGTAGCCTTATCCGTCATAGCTTGGCCATTTATTTGCGGGAAGTTACTTTGAGGAGTGTTGCTGGATCATTCTCAAAATTGCGTCGTGAATAAGCTCGGGATTAGACCAGGGAACGAAATGATTCATATCTTCCTTGAAGACGAATTCAACAGATGCTGAATTCACCAGCATTTTCTTAGCGAAGTCCGCATTGGCTGCCGGAACCAGGACGTCTTTTTTCCCCTGAATAACAATAACCGGGACTGTAATCCTGCTCCACAGCGGAAGCATCTCCTGAAGTTCGGGTTTGAGCTTGTAAAGTTCCTCATTCGATGCCCGGAATGCCCCCGGCAGTAGCCACCTTAAAAAAGGCGTAGCCAATGGAGCTCTGAACCAGGTTTCGTGGGGCTCCAGATCGGGATCGATAGATCCCGCTACTAAAATCAGGCCGTCAATTAATTCCGGGTAGTCCATAGCCATTCGAGCAATCACCGGTCCGCCCAACGAATGACCCACCAAAAAGATGGGCCTGTGATTTTTGTTTTCTTCCAGAATAGGCTTTAGACAAGCTGCTTGGTTCTTCAGCGATGGTTCTGCCCATCCGAAGTTGGAGTGTCCAAAGCCCGGCCTGTCTACGCTAATAAGTTGTGCGTGTTGGAGTAAAATAGTATCCGCCATAAAATCAATAAAAGCGCTCAATGACCCGGGTGAACCGTGAACGAAGATCACCAAAGGCAGATGGTCGTCCCCCACTTTCAGATAGTTGATCGTACGGTATGAATTAACCGCGTAGGAATGAAGCGTTCCTTTTTTTTTCGCATGGGTAAAATAACGGTTGACCTCCGACGTCGACATCCGAAATTGCAAGCACGAGTTAACGAACACAATTCCGCCCAGAAAAAGGATAAAACTAAAGATCCACTTTACTGACGTCACCCACCTTGACCTTTTCATTTCTGGTGCTTAGGGAAGGTTGAGGGTCTTCCTGTAAAATGGAAGATTGCTGAGCGTTTCAACCGCCTTGTTTACGGCCTCGTCGTATTTAAAACCGACCTCTACCGCTCCTCGTTCAAAATAGTATCGTGAGGCGATTTCTTTTTCGAGTAGTAATTTAATTTGATCTTTGAAAGCAATCATATCATTTTTCCGGCTGTCGGAGAGGTGGGAACTGATTTGATCGAGTTGGGTTTTTAGGTCCATATAATAACGTTCTTTTTTGGCCACGTCCGTCAGGGCTCCCAATTGTGTCTCCACGGAAGAACGGTATGTATAGGACTTGTCCTTCATCCAATTGACAAATTCAAGATATTCCTGGTCCGTTAGACCGAAGGTTTTTGCCGGGCTAATGGACGGGTGTTCAAAGGCATAACGCGACGCATAATCATAAATATATCCATTGGAATAAACAATCCGGGTGATCATGGAGGCTTCGTCGGAAGGAACCTTTATATCGGGATCGATCCCTCCGATGTCATAAACCAGGCGACCGTGAGTCGTCTTGAATTCTTTTTTCAGAGAATCCGGAACCGTTCCAACCGTACCGTCTTCTCTTCGGTGACTGTAGTCAAGAACCTGGATACAGCGATCGGTTGGCGTATAGTACTTAGCAATGGTGATTTTGACCTGAGAATTATAGGTTAACGGCTTGGACGCTTGTACCAAACCTTTCCCAAAGGATTTCTCGCCGATAATAATACCGCGGTCATAATCCTGAATGGTTCCGGCCACAATTTCCGATGCCGATGCACTTCCCCGGTCAATAAGAACCGCCAGCGGGATCTCGGTATCGACCGGAGGATTCAATGTTTCATTAATATATTTTTCCTGCGTGCGGCCTTTTACGGTCACGACTTTTTTTCCTTTCGCGAGGAAGATGTTACAAACGTTCACCGCCTCATCCAGCAAACCGCCGGGATTGCCGCGTAAATCAAGAATGATACATTTAGCCCCTTGTTCGCGCAAGCTGACGACGCCCTTTTTTACTTCCTTGGCGGCCTCCCGGGTAAATTCCGTGAGCTGAAGATATCCCACGTCTTTCGTCACCATGCCAAAATAAGGAACATTACTTCTTTTGATCGTTTCCCTTTTGAACTCCAAATCAATGAGATGATCGGACCCGAAACGCTTCACGGCTAGTTTTATTAGAGTGCCTTCCTGACCACTCATGAGTTGCTTGATTTCTTCTTCTGAAAGCCTGTAGATTTCCTGTCCGTTCACCTTGACGATCTCATCCCCGATCTTCAATCCATGTTCGAAGGCCGGGTAGCCTTTAAAAATCATCGTCACTACCGTTCTATGGTTGAACTCAGTAGTCATGGCTCCGATACCCCCGTATTCACCGGTATGAAGAGTCTTGTAGTCTTCCACTTCGTCTTCGGAAATGAAATTGGTATACGGATCCAACGAATTTAGCATGGCGTCAATGCCAGTTCTCATGAGCTTGTTGGGGTTTATTTCATCCACGTACAAGTCGTTGACATCCTTAAAAACATCAGCGAAAATTTCTACATTTTTTGCGATTTCAAAGTAACGGTCTGCAGGCGGGGCAAAACCCAGCATCCCAACGACCAACACAACGCACCCCGCGATAACAAGTTTTTTCTTCATCATTCTATTCTCTGACTACAACGATAAACCTGTGGATTATGTTCGTGAATATTCTTACGCAAAAATAGAGTTAAAAGTAGTGAGGCACGCTGGAAAATGATTTTATTGTGCCTGCCTGGACTTTATCGTGTGGATAATATGGACAATTTCCCTGGATTTGTCGGTGATCAATTTATAATTTTTGGTGGCCAGAATTTCCCGGGTGAACAACCGGGATCCCATACCGATGCACGTGACACCCGCTTCAAACCAAGCACGGATGCTTTGCTCTGAACCGTCGACACCGCCCGTCGGCATAACCCTAATCTCAGGACAGGGACCCCGGACGGCCTCAACGAACCCGGATCCTCCCAAGAAATTGGCCGGAAATATTTTCACCAAGTCAGCGCCGAGGTCATGGGCATTAATGATTTCGGTAAGGGTACTTGCGCCGGGACACCAGAAAATATTGTTCTTTTGACAATAATCGGCGACGGCTGGACGCATTACCGGTGAAACAATAAATTGTGCACCTGCGTTGTAAAAAGCATGGGCCGATGCTTCATCCATAATTGTGCCTGCCCCGATCACCAGATCCGGCATGGAATCTGAAATGTAATGGACCAAATCTTCAAAAATAGAAAGCGCATTCGCTGATCGGTTAGTGCATTCAAACAGGCGGACTCCTCCGTCGTAAGCCGCTTTCACCACTCGCTTGCAGACCTCTACATCCTCAGGATTGAACAGCGGAAGAAAGGCATGATGTGCGATGAGCGCGTTAATTTCGTGGCGGGATCGGTGTATCATACCCTTCGAATTTACCGTATTATTCGTCCGTTGGCATTTCCATTCTTCGCAAAATTTTCAATCTCGACTTTGGTGAGCCATGCGAAATCACCAGGGATCGAATGCTTTAGCGTTCCTGCGGCAATCGCAAAATCAATAAGTTGCTGAGGAGGATAGTCACTCATCGCACCATAAATAAGTCCGGCCATAAAAGCATCTCCAGTGCCAATGCGTTCGACTACATTTCCAAATTCATGTACGTCGGATTGGTAGGCTTTGTCATCTTTGAATAATACGCCGGAATACCGCAGGCTTCCGGAGTCTTTCGTTTCCCTGAAACTCATCGCCAACAGGTGCAGGGAAGGCAAATTCTCTTTCAAACGCTGGCTGCATTCGGTAAGAGCGTTTTCTTTAGAAAGCGTCTGGTCGACCTTAATTCCGAAATAGATTTCTGCAGCGTCAAGATCACCCGCCATGAGGTCGCAATACGAAAGTAAGTGAGGCATTACCTCCGCCGGATGTTTTCCGTATTTCCAAAGCGTACTCCGGTAATTCAGATCGGCGGAAATTTTGACGCCAGCTTTTTTGGCGGCGTTCAACCCCTCCAGACACACCGCCGCGGCACCGGGGGAAACGGCAGCGGAAATTCCAGACCAATGAAACCAGCGGGCATGTTCAAAAATTTTTTCCCAATCCAACATCCCGGGTAGGAGTGTCGAAAAGGATGAATCTTTTCGGTCGTAAATCACTCTCGACGGCCGGAGGGTATTGCTGGTCTCGGTGAAATAAAGCCCTAAACGGTCTCCTCCGCGCAGAACAAAAGAGGTATCAACTCCATGTGCCCGGATAGCCTGGACAGCTGACATTCCAAGATCGTTTTCAGGAAGTCGTGTAACGAAAGCAGAGGAGATTCCCAGCCGCGACAGCAGTACACTTACATTGGCTTCGGATCCGCCGTAAAAAACCTCCCATTCAGTGGCTTGTAAAAAACGTTGGTGAAAGGGCGTGTGCAGCCGCATCATCAATTCACCAAAACAAACCACATCGGAACTCATTAAGCGTCTCCCGCCTTAAGGGATGATAAATAAATTAAGGGTCAGTACCCCGATCAACCCTGCCATCGAGATGATCGACTCCATCATCGACCAGGATCGAATCGTATCTTTGATGCTCTTGTTATTTTATTGTTTGAACTACCAAATAACGGAATCGTTGTGG
>Ga0302325_10024561_pt1 | contig 12531 bp, 10 predicted proteins | sample Palsa_T0_2_FD_201948 | JGI IMG/M metagenome (GOLD analysis project Ga0302325, IMG submission 201948) | Peat permafrost microbial communities from Stordalen Mire near Abisko, Sweden - Palsa_T0_2 | ecosystem: Environmental > Terrestrial > Soil > Palsa > Peat permafrost | place: Sweden: Abisko...
CCGCCGTGGTCCGGCGGACCTGGCCATGCCCCGGCGGTCAGCGTCGCCTGGGCGCTGATCCCTTCCAGCGACGCGGGCTGGATCTGCGTGATAGCCGTGCTGGTTTCGAGCGGTCTAGCCGTGCTGGTTTTGACCGACGACGAGAGCTCGAGCGGGCTCGCCCACAGCGCGCTCTCCATCTGGAAACCGACCCCGGGCCAGGCCTTGCGCCAAGCGGCCCGGATCTGCTGCGAGTCGGCGGCGGCCTGGCCGGCGTCGACCTCGCCGCTGAGTCCGATCACCCGGCCCTGCGGGGCGGCGAGGATGCCGCGGGCTCCGAGCGGGATCACCGCGGCGGCGAAGGTCCAGAGCACGGCCGCTAGCCCGGTGGTGAGCAGGACCGTGACCGCGACGCCGCCCAGGAGCAACCACGAGGACCTGGCCCGGCGGGCGAGGAAGGACACCCCCAGCCCACGCACAGATCGCCCTATCTGCCCGAGGTGGTGCTGCTGACGGACCCATCCTCCAGCAAAATGACCTTGTCGCCGAGGTCGATCAGCGCCTCGTCGTGGGTGGCGACTAGGGCGGTGATTCCCTCCGAGCGCACCACGCTCAGCAGCAGCTCCATGATCTGCCGGCCCGTCTCCAGGTCGAGCTGGCTGGTTGGCTCGTCCGCGATCAGCAGGCCCGGCCGGCCGGCCAGGGAGCGGGCGATGGCCACCCGCTGCTGCTGGCCGCCGGAAAGTTCGTCCGGGCGGTGCGCAGCATGGCTGGACAAGCCGGTCAGCGCCAGCATGGCCGCGACCCGGTCCCGGCGCTCGCTGGGCCGCAGGCCCGCGATCCGCAGCGGAATCCCGACGTTCTCGGCTGCGGACAGCATCGGGACGAGCCCGAAGGACTGGAAGACGAAGGCGACCCTTTCCCGCCGCAGCGCCAGCCGCTCCCGCTCCGTCATCCGGCCTACCTCGCGGCCATCCACCCACACCTGGCCCGCCGTCGGGCTGTCCAGGCCGCCGATGATGTTCAGCAGAGTGGTCTTGCCGGAGCCGGATCGCCCGCGCAAGGCAGTGAGCTGACCCCGGCCTACCGTGAACGACACCCCCCGCAGGGCGTGCACGGCCGTATGCCCGCTGCCGAAGGTCCGGGAAACACCATCGACCGCCACCATGACCTGCGCCGGCTGGCCAACGTGACCTCCACCGTGCGCAGAGCCGAACTCGGCGTTGTCTTGGCTCACGCCCGTTAACTTACCTCGGGCCACCAGCGCCCGGTCCCCGTGCGAGCCCGTCGCCTCAAGCGACCCGAGCAAGGGCACCACCAGCCGCGACAGATCCCGCGGCACATCACCGTCCGCCATCACGACCAGCGACCGTAGCCACCCGCGCCCTCATCCGTCCGCTGACCTGCCCGAGCCCTCCCCGTAGTTCGGTTAGCACGGTTGCGCGAGGATGCCCCGTCGTTCACGGCGGGGAGGAATCGCGCTCCCTCCCCCGGCGTGTCGGGACCAGCGTTTACCATCATCGCCTCTATCTTGTAAGAATGCGGACGGCGTACAAGGTGCGGGCATACCCGGACCCGGACCAGGCGGCGGTGCTGGCCCGCACGTTCGGCTGCGTCCGCGTCGTCTGGAACCAGACCCTCGCCGCCCGGCACGCCTGCTACCAGGCCGAGGGCAAGACCTGCTCGGCGTGCGGGCACCTGCTCGCGGAACTGAGCCTCGGGACGCGCCGCTGGACGTGCCCCGGATGCGGCACCCTGCACGACAGGGACCACAACGCCGCGAAGAACGTTCTTGCTGCCGCCGGGCTGGCGGCCGACGCCTGCGGAGCGGGTGTCAGACACGGCAGGGAAACCTCCGTGCAGTCTGCTGTGAAACAGGAACCCCTGGGCGTGAGCCCGGGAATCCCCGTCCTTCAGGGCGGGGAGTAGTCAAAGGTCGGTCTTGCCCTCGCGGGCGGTGCGTCGGCGAGGAGCGCGGCCACGTCTCCGGCTGCGGACGCCCGGGATAGAACGGATCATGAATCCGTCATTGCCTCCAGAATGGACTATGCAAAAGAGTCAAAAAAGCGTATAGTTAAGGGCAAGCTCCGGACCCAGGCAGCGGCACCGCGAAATTAAGCGGCTGCAGCAAAAGGGCCCGGATTTTTTTTTTCTCCCGCACGCGACCGGTGCGGGCACGACACCAAGGCTGAAGGACAGCGGAAACCTGGGAGGCTTTGCCTCCGACCGCGATCTATTCAGCACGACTGACTACCGTTTAACTCGACTAATCACTGGCCTTGGAGTCGGTATGGGCATTATCGCGTGGATCGTTCTCGGTCTGGCCGCAGGCCTGATCGCCAACATGCTGATCCCCGGCAGGAGGCAGCAGGGCCTCATCCTCACCTGCCTGATCGGGATCGTCGGGGCGCTGGCCGGCGGCTGGGCCGCCACCAAGATCTTCCACATCCATTCCCTGCAGGGGTTCTTCAACCTCTCCACCTGGCTCACCGCCATCGCCGGAGCCGCAGTCCTCCTGCTCGTCTACCACCTGTTCACCGGCCGGTCCAGCCGCCGCGGGCTGTTCGCGCACCGCTAAAGAACTGCCCGGGCTGCACCTGCTCACGGCGAGGCCCTGGCGGTCTCGCAGGTCGCCGGCATTTATCTGCAGCCGGCGGATGTCACGTCTTCGCTATCGGTCTACTACTTGAAACCTCGGAGTGCGTCATGATCATAGTCATCGGGCTCGTCATCCTGGTCGCCGCGGTGATCGCCGGCGTGGCCGGCGTTCTTGGCAACGGCGGCAGCGCGCATGCGCTCACCCACCCCTTCGCAGTATTCGGCTACCACGTGACCGGCTCGACCGGCACGCTGTTCCTCTACGGCATCGTCGTCGGAGCAGTGGCGCTGTTCGGGCTGAGCCTGCTGCTGGCCGGCGCGCGGCGCACCTCCCGCCGCGGCCGTCAGGCGCGCCAGGGCCTAAAGCGGTCCCGCCGCGAGACCGCCGCCGTCCGCCAGGACCGCGACGACCTGCTGGACCAGCGCGAGGCCGCCCGCGCCAGCACGACGGGGAACGGCTCGCATGCCGTCGGCGCAGATCCCCGGCCAGACCGCGGCGCGGGCTGGTCCCGGCTGTTCGGCCACCGAACCACCACCCGGCAGCGGGCGGCCAACCTGCCCGCAGAAACGCTCAACGCGCAGCCCGCCGCCGATGTCCCCGCAGGTGCCTCGGCCCCGGCGGATGCGTAAGCCGCACCGCCCGCGCGGAGCGAACTCGCGGGCATCTCCTTCGCCGAGATCACCGGATCACCAGGCGCCGGCCGCCAGCGCGAGCGCGACGTCGCGGGGATGCCGGACGCCGCCGTCGGCCCACACCTGCGCGCCGAGCTACCGTGCCTCGGCGGCGCACCCCAGGACCGCGCTGAACTGCGACCGCCCGACCCCCGTCATCATCCGGGTGATGCACATCGCGCCGGGCCCGACGCCCACCATCGGCGAAGCGACGTCCCACGTTGATTACCTCAGTGGTACATTGACAAGGTGAATGGGACGTACCAGGTTACGATGGGCGACCGGGGGCGGCTGGTCATACCCGCCGAGCTCCGGGCCCAGATTGGGCTCACTGAGGGCACCCCGATAGTGCTCATCGCCACGCCGGGCGGGGTGCTGCTGGTCAGCCGGGAGCAGATGAAGTCACTCGTGCGCGAGGACCTCGCCGGGTTCGACCTCGTCGGCGAGTTGCTTGCCGACCGGCGGCGGCAGGCGGCCGCCGAGGACGCGGCGTGAACGTCTTCGACGCTTCTGCCCTGCTCGCGTTCCTGCAAGGGGAGGACGGCTCCGCGGCCGTCGAGGCCGGCCTGAGCGTCGGCGCTACCTGCGGCACCGCTAACTGGTCCGAGGTCGCCCAGAAGATCCGGGCGCACGGCCGCGACTGGGGATTGGCCCGGGCGCTGCTTGCCAGCTACGACCTCCGCCTCGAGCCCGTCAGCATCGCCGACGCCGAGCAGGCCGCCGTCACCTGGGTGCCCGGAACCGGCCTGTCGCTCGCGGACCGGCTTTGCCTCGCGCTCGGGCACCGCATGGACGCCGTCGTGTGGACAGCCGACACTAGCTGGGGAAGCAACGAGACCATCAGGCAGATCCGCTGAACTGGATTCCCGGCTCGCTATCACGAGCTCGCGGCCGGCTGCCCGCAGCAGCCGCGCAAGGGTCCTGACCGTGGGGCTGGCCACGCCCGTCTCATAGCGCGCCACGGGCAACATCGCGTTCATGGTCCATGCATTCGTGCGCCTGCCGGGGTTCAGGTGCCTATGCGCAAGGGCGCTGCGGTGCCTGGCCCGGTGAAGCCCGGCATAAGCCAGACGAACTTCGCCGGGACGCCTGCGGGAAGACCCGGCGGGAGCTGCAGCCGCATCTGGTAGGTCACGGAGCCGTGGGCGCTGATCTCGTGCACGGTACGGCAGTTGAGGTAGTAGTTCTTGACCACGTGGTTGCCGGCCGCGGCCTCGCCGGGGCGCGTGATCGCGACCACGTACTCCTCGTAAGCGGGGCAGGGCCGCAGCGGGTACGCCGTGGCGGTGGGGTTGGTGAGGGTCACCGCGTAGGTGAGGTCCTCACCGGGGCGGGCGATGGCCGCTGCGGTGATCCGGGCGGTGAGCGGGGATGACCGCGGCCCGGCCGGCTGGTCGGCCGGAACCCCGAACTGGCTGACCGAGACTCCGCAGATCGCGTCGAACGGCGCCGGCGGGGCGTCCGCGCTTCCCCCGCCGGGCAGCCCGATCCGCAGCCGCCGGTAGGACCGGTGCCGGCCCTGCTGGGCGGCCTGGCAGGCGTCTGCGCCGGAGACGTTGACCGCCGCGCTCTGGCCCGGGGCGATGTCCGCCGGCGGACCGGGGTTCCCGAAGTAGCTGCCGTGCGTGGCGTCCAGCGGCGTGGTCGCTCCGCTGGCGGAGATCCCGGCGACCGTGGGATAGCCCAGGAGCACGCACGCGGTGGCCGAGCGGTTGGTGAACCGGATCGTCACGTTCGTGTTGCCGAGTCCGGCGCCGCTGCGGCCGCGGGACGTCCGCAGGTCCGGCGGCCGGCACGGCCGGGCGTCCGTGGCGAGCCTGCGCGGGCCCGGCTCGGCATAGGGGACGGCCGGCCGGTCGGCCCACGGCACGACGCCCCTGGCCGGCACCCCGGCCTGCGGCGCTGGCGCCCCGGCCCGCGGCGCTGGCGATCCGCAGCCGGCCGCCAGCCCGGCCACGGTGAGCACGGCCGCGACGAGCACCCACTTCCTCACCTGACACCTCCGCTACCTGCCTGCAGGCGTTTCTGGTCCTTAAGACGCCGCGCACCGCCGGTGGTTGGCCTAAACGTCCTCGGCATCCTCGCAGCCCGCTACCGTTACTGACCTCATCTCCTTCGCCGAGATCACCGGGTCACCAGCCGGTGGGCAGGGGCATGCCCTCGGCGTAGCCGGCCGCGCCCTGGACTCCGATGACGGCGAGTTCGTGGAGTTCGTCCAGGCTGGTGGCGCCGGTGTAGGCGCAGGCGCTGCGCAGCCCGGCGGTGATCGTATCGACCAGGTCTTCGACGCCGGGGCGCTGCTCGTCGAGGTACATCCGGGAGGCGGAGATGCCTTCCTCGAACAGTTCCTTGCGGGCCCGGTCGAACGGCGAGTCCGCGGCGGTGCGCAGTCGCACCGCCCGCGCTGAGGCCATCCCGAAGCTCTCCTTGTACCGGCGGCCGTCCGCGTCGCGGTACACGTCGCCGGGGGACTCGCAGGTGCCGGCGAACCAGGACCCGATCATCACGTTGGAGGCGCCGGCCGCCAGCGCGAGGGCGACGTCGCGGGGATGCCGGACGCCGCCGTCGGCCCACACGTGCGCGCCGAGCCGCCGTGCCTCGGCGGCGCACTCCAGGACCGCGCTGAACTGCGGCCGCCCGACCCCGGTCATCATCCGGGTGGTGCACATCGCGCCGGGCCCGACGCCCACCTTCACCACGTCGGCGCCGGCCCCGACCAGGTCCGCGACGCCGGCCGCGGTCACCACGTTGCCGGCCGCCAGCGGGACCGGGCCGACGGCGCTGCGCACGGCCCGCAGGGCGTCGAGCATCTTGTCCTGATGGCCGTGCGCGGTGTCGACGACCAGCAGGTCCGCGCCCGCGTCGGCCAGCAGCTTGGCCTTGGCGCCGGCGTCGCCGTTGATGCCCAGCGCGGCGGCCACCCGCAGCCGCCCGCGGCCGTCGGTGGCGGGGGAGTACATGGTGGCGCGCAGCGCCCCGGTGCGGGTCATGATCCCCACGCAGCGCCCGGCTCCGTCGACGACCGGGGCCACCCGGTGCCGTCCGCCGTGCAGCAGGCCGAACGAGCGTTCGGGGTCGGTGCCGGCCGGCAGCGTGAGCAGTTCGGTGGACATGACCTGGCCGAGCTGGGTGAAGCGGTCCACCCCCTGGCAGTCCGCCTCGGTCACCACCCCGACCGGGCGGCCGTCCGCCACCACGACGACGGCCCCGTGCGCTCGCTTGGGCAGCAGGCTCAGCGCGTGCCCGGTGGTCGCGTCCGGGCCGAGCGTCAGCGGCGTGTCGTGCACCAGATCCCGGGCCTTCACCCAGGACACCACGTCGGCGACCACGTCCGCCGGGATGTCCTGCGGCAGCACGGCCAGGCCGCCCCGGCGGGCGAGCGTCTCGGCCATCCGCCGCCCGGAGACCGCCGTCATGTTCGCCGAGATCACCGGGATCGTGGTGCCGCTGCCGTCGCCGGTGCGCAGCGTGACGTCCAGCCGGGAGGCGACCGACGACCGGTTCGGCACCAGGAAGACGTCGCTGTAGGCCAGGTCGTACGGCGGCAGCGGCTCGGTAAGGAATCGCACCCCCCGATTCTCCCCCGAAACCCGCCCGCCCGCGCCCCAGCCCCGGCCGCCCGAGCGCGTGGCTCGCCGGAGCACCCGCGTCATAGGTCGTCGGGACGATCCAGGCGACCGTTGCCCGCAGGGCGGCTGCGGTCTCGCGCCGCCTGTTGCTTTGCTGGCTTGATTTGTGAACCTTGCCAAGTGGCGGACGAAAAATGAATAATCTCCGTAAGCCTGCTCGTGGCTACTGCGTCCTCGGTGGACAGGGCGACCTCGGTGGGCAGGGGCTGCGGAGCTTGGTGGGAGGTGGCTCCCATGGGTCGTCTGCATTACCGTGCGCTGGCTTGGCGTCCCCTGATCGCGGTCTTGGGTGGTCTTTCCCTTGTGTCCCCGGCGCTGGCTGTGTCCCCGGCGCTGGCTGTGTCCCCGGCGCTGGCTGTGTCCCCGGCGCCGGCCGCAAGGGGCGCGGACCAGGCGCTGCTGGCCTCGGCCGCCAAGCTCGGCGCCGGCGCTGACCGGGCAAGCGCGGCTTTTCCCTGGCCGCTCCGGGGCGCGGACAGGTCCCTGGCGGTAAGGTCGCACGGCGGCCCGGCGGCGGCGGCCGGGCTTCCGCCTGCGACGCCAAGTGCCCGGGCGGGATCAGCAATGCCAAGTGCCGGGGCGGGACCGACGATCTCCAGCAATCCCGGGTACGCGGGGTATGAGGTCGATCCGACAGCCGGTTCGCCCGTGGCGGTGAGCTTCGTGGTGCCCACGCTGGCCTGCCCGTCGAACCGTTATTTCGGGACGATCCCGGGTGTCCTCGCGGGGGGCATCGCCTACCTGGGCGCGGGCGTCGCGCTCGAGTGCTACGGCGGCAAGCCTCATTACACCGCGGTGTCCTTTTATAACGGCCCGTTCGACGACCTGGGCCCTGTCGTGCATCCCGGGGACTCCATATCCGTGAGCGTGTCCGATGACAGCTCATCGTCCGAGGCCGACCTCAGCGACGTGACCACTGGTGCCTTCGGGGTGAATACCTACCCGGGATTCTCGATGAGCTACGCGGACGTGGGCGACGACTCCGAATACAACTACTACACGCCGCTCGGCGTGCCGTCGTTCGGCTCGGTCGCGTTCACCGGCGCCACCGTGGGCGGGAAGAAGCTGGGGTCGCTGAGCCCGGCCGGGGAAAGCATGGGGGACGGGACCACGACGCTCGTCCAGACGTCAGCCATCGGCTCGGACAAGACCTCGTTCACGACCAGCTACCAGCGCAGCCTCTTCCCGACGACCGTGCAGGGACGGGTCATCGAGGGCCTGTCCGGTCAGCAGACGCTGGCGGCGACGGTGTGGCCGGTGACCTTCACCAGCACCGCCTCGTCGAGCGCCTCGGCCTTCACCGCGACCATCTACTGGGGGGACGGCAGTTCGAGCACCGGTTCGGTCAGCTCGGTGGCGGCAGCGAACTGCACCTACAGCCCGCTCGCCCCGGTGGGCACATGCTTTGCGGTGACCGGACGGCACACCTATGGCGCCAGCGGCGACTACGTCGTCTACGTCCTGGTCACCGGGCCGGGTGGCGACACCGCTGCGGGCACCGGCATCGCGGAGATCGTCGACTCGCCCGCCAGCGCGCCCGCCACCGACAGCATCGGCGTGCTCACCTGGTCGACGGGGAGCGGCTACGAGGAGTGCACGGCGACCGCGCTGGCAGGCCTGGACGCCGTCCTCACGGCCCAGCACTGCGGCCTCACCGACTCTGACATCGAGTTCGCCCCGCAGCACACCGGTAACTGCGGCTCGGGCAGCAACATCATGTCCATATCCGAGTGCGAGGCACCATCCGGGCCGGGCCACGACCCACTCGGCTACTGGACCGGAACCGGCTTCCTGACGGCCTCCGACTCCGACAGCCACCTCGGAGTCAATGCCGGTGCGGACACCGACCTGGTCCTGCTCAACGACACGAGCAGCACGGGCTACAGCCTCGTCTCGGACGTCGGCGGGCTGCCGATCCACTTCGACCCGCCGCACGGCAAACTCACGTTCAATGCGTACGGGTATCCCGGGCGGGTGGGGAACTGGAGCCTGCAGAAGTGCCTGGGCGCGAAGGACGTATCGGATTCCTCGGATACGGTGATCGGCATCATGCCGTGCGATTTTGGCTATGTGTACCCGAAGAAGGCGGGAGGCGCAAGCGGCGGTCCCTACGTCAGCAGCGACGTCCTGCCGGACGCCATTTCGGCGACGAACATCGGAGTCTGCCCGGCAAACGCGCCGGAAGATTTTTGCGTTTCCTTGAATTGGCCGCACTCGGAAAGCGAGAACACCGCTGTCGGCAACCTCATGAGCAACAACGCGATGCAGGTCTACCTCGTCGCCATACTGGGCATGCCGCAGCCGTGAGCCACGGCCATGGCGATGGGCCAGCCCGCGGAGCGGCCGCCGCAGGGCCCCGTCGGCGGGCCTCGCTCGCGTCCGCAGTGCCCCGTCGGCGGGCCTCGCTCGCGTCCGCAGGGCCCCGTCGGCGGGCCCCGCTCGCCTCGCCGCGGCGGCGGGCCGTTGTGTGCGCCGTCACGGTCCTGGGGCTGACGGCGGCCGTGACGGGGGCCAGCCTTGGCGGGCCGGCCGCCGCAGCCAGCTCCCTGGCCGCGGTGCCGGCGACGACGACGCCGGCGATCAGGCACGCGGCCCGGCTGTCGCTGCTTCCCGCGGACCACCCGCTCAGCCTGGAAGTCGCGCTGGCCCTGAGGAACGCGCAAGCGCTGCAGGCCCGGGTGCAGGGCCTCACCGAGCCCGGATCGCCGTGGTACCGCCAGTTCCTGACGCCGCGGCAGACCACGGCGCTGTACGGGCCGACGAAAGCCCAGCTCGCCACCGTCGAGCGGTTCCTGCGCGCCAGCGGGATCCGGATCGGCTACGTGAGTCCGCAGCGCAACTTCATCGACGCCCGGGCTACGGCGGGCACCGCCGAGCGCGCCTTGGGGGTGCGCATCTGGCAATGGCGCGACCCGGTGACCCGCCAGGTCTTCTACGCCAACGCCAGCGACCCGCTGCTGCCCGCCCCGGTGGCGCGGCTGGTGACCTCGATCACCGGCCTGGACGACTACGCCCAGCCCCCGGTACCGCTGCCGATGCCGGGGCCCGGCCACTCGCGCGCGCATCACGCCGCCCGCCCGGGCGCATCCCCCCTGACGACCACCTGCACCACGTCACCGCCCGGAGGACCGCCGTCCGGCTCGTGCGCCGCGCCCGCCGGGGCAGGCAATCTGGGCTACAGCCCGGCGCAGCTCCAGCAGGCCTACACCGCGACCCAGCTCGCGGGATCGAACCTGTGCGGGCCGCACAAGTGCGACGGCACCTTCCAGGACGTGGGGATCTTCGCCGACGGCTCGACCTGGGGCACCGCGGCCGAGGCCGCGTTTGAGCAGGAGTAGGGCCTGACCAGCCCGGCGACCAAGGCGGTATGCCCGGCCAAGGTAGCCTGCCCGCTGCCGTACGACCCTGCCGGCAGCGGGTCGGAGGCGGACCTGGACGTGGACATGGTCCACGCCATCGCCCCGGGAGCGCAGGTCACCTTCTACGAGGTCCCGATGTCCAAGCCCTACAACTTCGAGGCCGACCTGATGGACGGCCTGTCGCTGGACCTCAACGCGGACCTGGCCCGCGTGACGTCTGTCAGCTACGGCGAGTGCGAGACCGACTACGGCAAGAATGTGATCACCACCACGCTGCACGACGAGTTCGCCATGATGGCCGCCCAGGGGCAGGCCGTCTTCGCCGCGTCGGGAGACCATGGCAGCAGTTGCGTCAGCGTGCAGACGTTCTCCGACGGCTCAACCACCGCTGGCTCGGCGACGTTCACGTCCGCGACCGCGGACTTCACGTCGGCCGACAAGGGCGGTCCGATCACGGAGACGGACAAGAAGGGCGCCGTCCCGGCCGGCACCACGATCAAGGCGGTCGACAGCGCGACCACGGTGACGCTGTCAACGAAGGCGAAGGCGACCGCGAGCAAGATAACGTTCCAGTTGTTCCGCCTCAAGTCAGCCGTTGCCGCCACACCCGCGACGGACCCGCTGGTCACCGCCGTCGGCGGCACGAACCTGTTCCTCAACGACGACAACAGCTACGCGTTCGAATATGCCTGGTCGCAAAGCGGTGGCGGCGAGTCGGCTTATTTCCCCCGCCCTTCCTGGCAGCAGGGCAGCGAGATGCCCAGCACCTCCGCCTACCCCAACCGCCTCGTGCCGGACGTCGCCGCCGAAGCGACCTGCACTGCCCCGAATTGTGACCCGATCCCGGGCGACGACTACGGCACGGGCATTGCGCTTGGCTGCGGCTTCGCCACCACCGTTTCGTCTTCCGTCGTCTTTGCCGACAACGGGGGCACCAGTTGCGCGACCCCGATCTGGGCGGCGACCGCCACCCTGTACAACCAGTACGCGAGCTGGGCGCTGGCCAACCAGCTTGACGCCAACGTCAACCAGCAGCTCTACAACCTTGCCGTCCGGGACCACCCCTACTCGGGTGCGATCACCAACGTGACCTACAACCCCCCCTACACCGGTTTCCTGTTCGACCCCGCGGGAGCGTGTGCCACCGGTCCCTGCTGGAACGGCGCGACCGGGCTGGGCAGCCCCGAGGTCTACCCCATGGTGCGCGACCTGCCCCGGCTCGCCGTCACTCCCGCGGCCGGCCCGCCGGGCACGGCCCTGGCGGTGACCGCCAAGGGCTTCCTGCCAGGTGAGACGGTGACCGCGAAGGACGCCAGCGATGCGAACGCGGTGATCTGCTCTGGCCTCGCAGCCGACAACGGCAATTTCAGCTGCAGCGGCACCGTTCCCGGCACGGCCTCCTACGGGGGGCAGCAGATCGTGGCCACGGGGAAGACGTCGCGGGAGGACGGCCTGGCTCTCTTCGACCTCGTGGCCAATACCGGCACCACGTACGCCGCCGACTACGGCAGCGGCACCGTGACGCCGGTCGACACCGCCACCGGCACGGCCGGCCCCCCGATCACGGTCGGCACCGGGCCGACCGGCGTCGCCGTCACCCCCGACGGGGCCACCGCCTACGTCGCCAACACGAGCAGCGGCACGGTGACGCCGATCGACACCGCCACCGGCACGGCTGGCACCCCGATCACCGTCGGGACCGAGCCCACCGGCATCGCGGTGACGCCCGACGGGGCCACCGTCTACGTCGCGAACTACGGCAGCGGCACGGTGACGCCGATCGACACCGCGACCGGCAAGGCCGGGAAGCCGATCACCGTCGGCACCGGGCCCGTCGGTGTCGCGGTCACGCCGAACGGGGCCACCGTCTACGTCGCCAACAGCGGCAGCGGCACGCTGACGCCGATCGACGCCGCCACCGGCAAGGCCGGGAAGCCGATCACCGTCGGGGCCGGGCCCGTCGGTGTCGCGGTGACGCCGAACGGGGCCACCGTCTACGTCGCCAACAGCGGCAGCGGCACGGTGACGCCGATCAGCACCGCGACCGGCAAGGCCGGGAAGCCGATCACCGTCGGGGCCGAGCCCGTCGGCGTCGCGGTGACGCCGAACGGGGCCACCGTCTACGTCGCCAACAACGGCAGCGGCACGGTGACGCCGGTCAAGACGGCCACGAACACGGCCGGGAAGCCGATCACCGTCGGCACCGGGCCGACCGGCGTCGCGATCACGCCCGACGGGGCCACCGCCTACGTCGCCAACTACGACAGCGGCACGGTCACCCCCATCGCCATCGC
>Ga0302325_10024562_pt1 | contig 12531 bp, 12 predicted proteins | sample Palsa_T0_2_FD_201948 | JGI IMG/M metagenome (GOLD analysis project Ga0302325, IMG submission 201948) | Peat permafrost microbial communities from Stordalen Mire near Abisko, Sweden - Palsa_T0_2 | ecosystem: Environmental > Terrestrial > Soil > Palsa > Peat permafrost | place: Sweden: Abisko...
CCAATCCCTTTCGCCCCACCGGTGAGGATCGCAACGCGGCCGTCGAGACGCGCCATGATCAATGTTTCCCCGTCAGGCGGCGGACATATTTCTCGAAGCCCGCGAGCTGCTGTTTGACGATATCGACGGTCGGCTGATCGTTCAGTTCGAGCGTTTTCTCATCGAATTTCTTCGGCGCGAACGTCACCAGGATTTCCGGCTTGCCGAACAGATGGGCGTCGATCGAGGTCAGGCATTGTCGCAGATGATATTGCATGCGGCTTCCGCCGAGCACGCCGCCGGCGCAGGACTGAAGCGCCACCGGCTTGTCCTTGAACGGGACGTCCTTCATCCGCGACACCCAGTCGATCGCGTTCTTCAAACCGCCGGGAATGCTCCAATTGTATTCCGGTGATACGATAATCACGCCGTCGGCGGCGCGGATTGCCGCGGCCCATGTCTCGGCGTCCACGGGAAAGCCGGTACTGGCCTGAATGTCGTGGTTGTAGATCGGCATCTTGTCCCAACCCGGCGCCGGCTTGATCGACATGCCGGGCGGCGCAAAGCCCGGGAGCTGGCGCGCCAGCGCAGCGTTGTAGGAGCCCTTGCGCAGGCTGCCGCAGATCGTAATGACATTGATTGGTTCGGCCATGGTTTTCCTGTTCGGTGCAATGCAATGAAGTTTAAGAGGCTGGAATTGTGCTCACAAGCATATGCCGGCGGAACGGAGCCGCCGGCATATTATTCCTGGGTCGAATAGAAATTTAATTGTTCAGGATCGGATGGTCCTTCGCCGAACCAGCTCCGGGCAAGGTCTCCACGAACGCGTAGATATCGGCGACGTCCTGATCCGATAGCACGGCAGTGGAAAACGCTGGCATGTCATCGGCCGGATTGCGGATCTGCCCTTTGAAGCCGTCGAACGGCAACATGGTATGGGCAAGAATCGGCGCCGGCCCGTTATAGGCCCCCCCCTGGCCAGACCGGCCGTGACAGGTGAAACAGCCGATCGTGAGGAAAATCTTCTTGCCCTTTGCGGCGTCGCCGGTCGGCGGCGCGTCCTGCGCCTGCGCCACGGCGAACGCGCCCGCACAGAATGCGGCGACGCCGAACACTGCCGCCGCGATACGCTTATTCCTGATCATTGCCCTGCTCCTCAGCGCGGATCGGTAACGACGTCGACCACCGCGGTCTCGCCTGATTTGACGACTTGAACGGCACGCTGCAGCGCTGGCGCCAGGTCTTTCGGATCGGTGATTGGACCCTCGCCGTGCACGCCCATGCCGCGCGCGACCGTGGCGTAATCGATATTCGGATCCTTGATCGTGGTGCCGATATCCATCTTCTCGACGCCACGGCCGTGCCGCGCCGCCATCGCCACGAGGTACATGTACTCCTGATGATAGGCGCGATTGTTATGGATGATGTAGAGCATCGGAATCTTGTGATGCGCCGCCGTCCACAACGTGCCTGGATTAAACATGAAGTCGCCGTCGCCGCCGAAGGCGACCGTGAAACGGCCCGCTTTCTTGTTGGCGAGCGCCGCGCCGAGTGAGGCCGGCAAATTGTAACCAATTCCGGCGCCGCCCGAACCGCCATTCCATTGGTAGGGTTTATTGAAGTCCCACAACCGATGCATCCAGTTCAGACGGATCGCGGTCCCGACCACCGACCAATCCTCGTTCTTGATCGCGTCGTACACTTCCGCGCACATCCGAGCGGTCGTGATCGGGCTCGAATCCCAGCCGATCGTTGCATCGGTCTTCGATTGCTCGACCATCGCAAGATGGGCCTTGGCGAGTTTCTGGCCGCGATCGGCGAAGGCAGCCTTGCGGCCGTCGTCGGTCAGGCGCTTCACCGCCTCGGTCAAGGCCGGAAGCGAGGCTTCTGCGTCCCCGGCAATGTCTAGATCGACATCCTGCCAGCGGCCAAAATCCTGGTAGTTGGATTTCTGGAACAGGTCGCGAGTGCCAAGCGTGACGATCTTGGTATCTTTCTTGTAAGCGGGCTTTGACCGGCGCTCGATACGATCGCTGAAATGGGTGAGCGTGCCCCACAGATCGTTCATCTCCATTGCGAGGATAACGTCGGCCTGACCGATCAGGCCGCGACGGAAGCTCTGATTGAGCGGATGCCGCGACGGGAAGTTCATGCGGCCGGCATTGTCGATAACGCCGCATTGCAACGCTTCGGCCAGCGCCACGAGGTTCGCCATGCCGGCCGGCGTGCGCGCCACGCGATCGCAAACGATCAGCGGATTCTGCGCATTGACCAGCATCTTCGCCGCTTCAGCGATGGCCGCGGGGTCGCCTTGCGGCGGAACGACCGGCGAAAATTTTGGAATTTGGAGGTTCACACCCTCGGGGATCGGGTTTTCCTGCAACTCGGCATCGAGCGCGATGAAGACCGGACCCATCGGCGCCGTGGTCGCGATCTTGTAGGCGCGGGCAGTCGACTCGGCGAAATGCTGCAACGATGCCGGCTGATCGTCCCACTTGGTGAACTCACGAACGATCTGGCCGATGTCGACGCCGGAGTGGAGCCACTCGGCGCCCGGAGCGCGCTTGTCGGCCTCCATGATGTTACCGCCGAATACCAGGACGGGCACCCGATCGCACCAGGCGTTATACATCGCCATGGTTGCGTGTTGCAGACCGACGACGCCGTGGCAGGCCATGGCGGCCGGCTTGCCGGCCATTTTGGCGTAACCCTGCGCCATGTGGACTGCGATGTCCTCATGCACGCAGGTGATGATTTCGGGTTTGTTGTTGCCGTGATTGATGATGGCTTCGTGCAGGCCGCGATAGCTCGAAGCGCAATTGATGAACATGTACTCGACGCCGAGCGAATTGATGACGTCGGTCATGAAATCGCCGCCGCTCGAGGTCTGATTAACCGGATCGCCGGACGGTGGAAGCGTTTCCGCTGCCACCTGCTTGGGACCAGGCAAACCGACCTTGGCCTTTTCAAGCGGTGCGGCCGGCATCGCATTGGCGGCAACCGGCGGGACAACCGCAGCCGCTGCACCGACGAGGCCCGCACCTTTAAGGAAATTACGGCGGTTTGCGCCACCGGACTCACGGCGTTTCGACATCGGGAACCTCCCAGAAATGGCCCGTAAGCCGATTAATAGCTGATTTATTGCCTACGATTCTCGCCTCACCAGGCAGTTGCGTCAAGCGCGGTTCCCGAAAGGGCTGCCATGCGGCTTGACGGCTCAACTACGCGGCCAATTCATCATCGACGGCGCCACAATATACCGCCAGCTCCGCGGCGCCTCCTTGAGCTGATTCTGTTGGACCATGAAATCGGCATAAGCCTTCACGCCGTAAATTCCCGCGCCGAACTCGTCCTTGATCTCACGCAGTACCGTTTCAATGATCGCACCGCTAAGCGCCCCGGACGGTTCATGGGTCAGGTAAATCTGTGCCGCCCGACCCGGGTCGTTGTGAATGATATGCGCGGCCTCATCGATCGCTTTGTCGATCACGTCGGGCATCTGCGGGTGCGCGTCGATGTAAGCACGCGTTGCGCCTATCACCAAAAATGACGCCTTGCCGCTGAACACGTCGGCAGAATTGAGAACCGGGTGAACCTTGCCATCGCGTAGCGCAAGCTCCGTGTAAGGCGGTGAGGCAAAATAGGCCGTCACCATGCCAACGCCGTTGATCAGCGCCGACAGCGCATCCGCCGGCGGCAACGCCATGACCTGATCGTCAAAGTGATCGAACTTGTTGAAGGTTTTTGCGGCTTGCATCTGCAATACGAACATCTGCGGCGCTGTCAGCGACGGCATCGCGATCCGGTCCGTCGGGCCAAGATCGGAAAGCGAGGCGACATTCGGCCTGTCGCTTAGTAGCGTCAGCGGCATCGTAGTGATGCCGGAAACGATGACGGCCTGCTGCGGCGAGTCTTTCTGCTGCTCCCATGCGGCGAGAAAGGGCGCGGGGCCGAACGGCCCCATGTCGATCGCACCGGAACCGATCGCATCCTGCACCGGACCGGAACCAAGAAAACTCGTGTAGCTTGCCTTGATGTCGAGGTGATCGGCCCTGGCGTATTTTTCGACGAGTTTCAAATCCTCGCAAATGTAGAATGGCAGAAACGCAAGACCGTAGCCGATTCCGATCTTTATTTGCTCCGACGCCGGCGCGCATTGCGCGCTCGCGGAAAATGCGATCAGCACTGCCAGGCCGAACGACAGCCGACGCATCCGCCCATTCCTTCAAAAAGACCGGAACAGCGCAACTATAGTGCTTTGGCAGAACTGAGGCGACTGGATCCTAGGGCAAGCCTTTCGGATCACGCTCTAAACCGCGAAATGCGCTTTGAGCCGCTCACGCGCGGCAAGCGTCGCCGGAAGGTCGAAGCCGTTCACGATCGCGAGGCGAAATCCGCCCGGCGGCATGGCGTGCTGCTCCGGCGGACGATCTTCATGAAAGGTAATTTGCACGCTGGTTACGCCGGGCGCGCGTTTGATCTCTTCGACAAATTCTGGCAGCGGATGCCGATAACGTCTGCCGTTCGGTCCGAACAGCACGACGCTGTAGCCTTCGCTCGGCTCGTCATCCTCAAAGATCCATTCGCCGGTCTCATAAAGACCCACCAACGCATCGACCCAGCCCGGTCCGTAAAGATCGGGCCACTGGTCGGCAAAGCGCAGATGTGCCTCGATGATGGTGCCTCCGATTGTTTCGAGATTGAGCATGCCGGTATAGCCGCCGAGATGCTTTCGCACCCATTCGCCACAATGGCTTTCGATTTTCGCATTGGGCTCGGCATGCACAATCCAGTAGTCGAACGTGCCCTCACCGGCCGGTTTTCCGGTGACGTGACGCCACCATTGCGGCTCGCCGTTTACCACCACGATATCGGACGAGACGTGGCGGCCTGCCAGCAGCGTCATCCAGAAATGGCCGGGCGCGTAATGACGATCGTAGTCGGCTTGCGAACTTAGAACGCGGCTGCCGACGCCCATGCCGCGAAGATTAACGATTGGCTTCGAAAAAACCGGAAAGTATGGCGGTGCCGTCCCGTGCGGACCCGCGTCGAGCTTCTGACTGAGTGCGACAGCAAGTTTGTCGTAGACCCAGCGGTACTCGGGATGCCATTGCCACGCATCGCTGTCTTCGGTCGGAATATTTGCGGCGGTCTTGACGTGGGTAAAGTACTGTAAGCGCCACGGATCGGCTTCGCAGACCGGCATGGCCGCTCAGCTGTCTTTCTGTGTTCCGTCGAAAGACAACGCATGCACGCTAAACAAGTCGTCACTCCAGACTTTGCGCGGCGTCCAGCCGCTCCCGCGCGCCAGGGCCTGGAACGACTCGATGGTGTATTTGTAGCTGTTCTCGGTGTGGATGGTTTCGCCGGCACGAAAATCAATCGTCGTGCCGTTCACCTTCACCTTCTGCCGGCGCAGGCTGGCCAGGTGCATCTCGATACGGTGCTGTTCGCTGTTATAGAACGCGTGATGCTCGAAAGCGCTCAGGTTGAAGTTGGCTTTGAGCTCGCGATTGATGCGCACCAGCAGATTGAAATTGAATTTGGCCGTCACGCCTTCGGCATCGTTATAGGCGCGATAAAGAACATCCTTGTCCTTGATCAGATCGACGCCGATCACCAGGATGCCGCCCTCGCCGAGCAGCCCGGCGACATGGCGCAGGAACTTGCACGCTTCGTGCGGTTCAAAATTTCCGATGGTCGAGCCCGGGAAAAAGCCCACACGCGGCAGCTTTTCGATCGCCGCTGGAAACTGAAGCTGTTGCGCAAAATCGCCGACGAGCGGGACCACGGTCAGGCGCGGAAAATCGCGGCGTAGCTGCGCGGCGTCCTGTTCCACAAAATCGCCGGATATATCGACCGGAACATACGCTTCGATTGTCGTTGCCGCGCCAAGCAGAATGCGTGCCTTGCGACTCGATCCGGCCCCGAACTCAACCAGCGCGCAATTCGGCGGGAGAAGCGACCCGATCGCCGGCGCATTGGCCTTGAGAAGCCCGAGTTCGCTGCGCGTCGGATAATATTCCGGCAAATGGGTAATGCGCTCAAACAGCGCCGAGCCGGCGAGATCGTAGAAGTATTTCGGTGATAGCCGCTTCGGTTTGGCGGTTAGCCCTTCAAGGACATCGGCGGCAAAAGCACCGTTGATTGCAGTCAATCCCGCGCCACGCGCGGTTTGGGCGGCTCTGGCCATGATTGTCTCAGTTTTCGTAGGCGGCCAGGCGCAGGCCGCTGAACTGCCAGCGCGTCGCCGGATAAAAGAAGTTGCGATAGGTCGGGCGGGTATGCCCGGCGGGCGTCGCGAGCGACGAGCCGCGCAGCACCATCTGATTGACCATGAACTTGCCGTTATATTCGCCGAGCGCCCCAGGCGCCGGCTTGTACCCCGGATATGGGGTGTAGGCGCTGCGAGTCCACTGCCAGACCACGCCGTATGGGTCAACCAGCGCTCCGCTCCGGGCGGCGACCTCCCATTCAGCTTCTGTAGGCAAATCCTTGCCGGCCCAGCGCGCAAACGCATCCGCTTCGTAATAGCTGATATGACAAACCGGCAAAGCAGGATCCACCGGGCGCAATCCGCCGAGCGTCATCGAATGCCAGACACCCTCGATGTTGGACCAATAGCCCGGCGCGTCCCAATGCTGAGATTCAACCGCACTCCAGCCGTCAGACAGCCAGAGCGTCGGCGTCGCATAGCCGCTGTCGGCCACGAATTCCAGCCACTCGCCGTTGGTCACTAGCAACGGCGAAAGCCGCACCGGCTGCAACAGCACCTCGTGGACGGGCTGCTCATTGTCGAAACAGAAGCTTTTATCGGCGTGCCCGATCTTATGGACGCCGTCGATCACAGTCCCTGCCCCGGCATCTTCGCCTTGCGTTTGTGGCCACTGCCAACCCGCGTCGTAAACCGGATGGGTCTCATTGAATGAGAAGGCGTGCAGGATATCGGTGAGGAGCAGTTCTTGATGCTGCTGTTCGTGATGCAGACCAATTTCGATGATTGGAACGATCTCGCTCAGGTTCTTGATGGTCTCGATCAAATCACAGATCGCGGCATCAACATGCGCGCGATACGCACCTACTTCCGCCGCCGTCGGGCGCGTGACTAGGCCGCGTTGCGGCCGCGCCTTACGCGGGCCTGCAGCCACGTAGTACGAATTGAATAAATAAGCGAACCGCTCATCGAACACACGATAGTTCGGTGCAAACGGCCGCAACAAAAATTGCTCGAAAAACCAGGTGACGTGCGCGCGATGCCATTTCGTCGGACTCGCATCCGGCATCGACTGGATGACTTGATCCTCGGCAGACAACGGCGCGGCGCGGCGTTCGGTTTCCGCCCGCACCGAGCGGAAGGCGGTCACCCATGCGCTGAGCGAATTGTTCGACGCGGATGTCGCAAACGGACGATCAGTGGCAGGAATAACTGTGCGCTTGGAAAGGGCGGAGCGTGGCATTGTGAAGTCCGCAAATGGCGGGATTATCGTGAAATCGCAATGGCTGGGACGTTAATCAGGTCCCCCCAGCTTGGTTCCATACATGCTCTATCCGTCACAAACTACAAGTGATTCGACCCACCTTAACAAGGATGTGATCTGCCGGCATCCGGCGCGCTAGACTGCCGTAAGCTGTCATAAATAGATGCGCCGACATAGGGTTTTTGTGCCCGGCCGGGTGTAGTTGGGGAACGCATGAAAAGACGCATCGTAAAAAAGCGCCGCGGGCCAATGCTCCCACGCGAGCGCGCACCATTTTCCGCGATCGTCGATCGCCCACCGCTCAAGCTGCCCAACAACAAGCGACTGGTGTTCTGGAGCATCGTCAATCTTGAGGTCTGGGACATCGGCAAACCGATGGCGCGGCAGGTGCTTGCACCGCCCACTGGCCAAACACTGCTGCCCGACGTGCCAAACTGGAGCTGGCATGAATACGGCATGCGGGTCGGCGTCTGGCGTTTTTTCGACCTGTTCAAGCGTCTGAAGATCAGGCCGACGCTCGCAATCAACGCGCGCGTTTGCGAGGACTACGCCCGTGTTGCGCAGGAAGCCAAAAGCGACGCGTGGGAATTCATGGGCCACTCCTACCAGCAGGGCCCGATCCATCATGAGCCCGACCAGAGCAAGATGATTGGGCACTCCCTCGACGTGATCGAGCGATATACCGGCAAGCGGCCGGTCGGCTGGTTAGGACCGGGTCTCACCCAGACTTTGGAAACGCCCGATTTGCTGACGCAAGCCGGCATCAAATATATCGGCGACTGGGTCTATGACGACGAACCGACAACCATTAACACGACCCACGGCCCGTTGGTGACACTGCCTTACACAATGGAGCTCAACGACATTCCGATGATGGCGGTGCAACACCACGAGTCGGATTATTTGTTCAAGCGAACCATCGATCAATTCGACCGGCTTTACGCCGAAGGCGAGCACCGCGCCAAGATCCTTGCACTCGCCATCCACCCCTATCTCAGCGGCCAGCCGCACCGGATCAAATATCTCGAAGATATCTATGACTATGTGCGCAAGTTCGACGGCGTCGAATTCTGGACCGGCGAGCAAATTTTGCAGTGGTACCTTAAAACGCAATGATTGCTTCAGGACAGTAAGTTTAGATGCGTTCCCTTCTCATCCTGATGGCCCTCGCAGGGCTAGTCGTGCCGGCGTCCGCGCAAAAGATCACGATCGCGGTGGTGCCAAGCGTGCCCGGCGGCGCGACCTACGTCGCGCTCGATAAAGGCTATTTCCGCGACGCCGGTCTCGATGTCGATATCGAGCGCATCGACTCGCTCGGCAAAGCGGTCGCGTTCCTCGCTACCAATCAAGTGCAGGCTGCGCAGGGCGGCATCAATGCCGGCTTCTACAATTCGGTGGCGCAGGGATTGCCGGTGGCATTGGCGCTCGAAAGCGGCTCGTCGCCGACCTATCACCAGATCATCGTTCGCAGCGATCTGAAAGATCAAATTCGCACGCCGGCCGATCTCAAAGGCCGCACCGTCGGACTAAGCTCGCCGGGCTCAACCTCGATGTATGAAGTTGCGTCGGTGCTCGCCTCGGCCAAGCTTGAACTGAAGGACATCGAGGCGAAGAACCTCGCGTTTTCGCAAATGGCCGCCGCAATGGCGAACGGCGCACTCGACGCCGCGATGGAAGTCGCGCCGTTCACCGAGCGGATGGTCGAACAGAAGATCGGCGTGCCGTGGGCCGACCCTGACGACTATATCCACCCGCTGCCGATGAGTAGCGTCGGCTACGTCGTCAATACTGATTGGGCACAGAAGAACCGCGACACCGCGAAGAAATTATTCCTCGCGCTGGCGCGTGCCGGCCGCGATTATTGCCAGGCCTACCATCACGGGCCAAACCGCTCCGAGATCGTCGATATCTTCCTGAAAAACCGTATCGGTACCGATCGCGACCTGCTCGACCGCATGGCCTGGCAATCGCGCACGCCGAACGGCGATTTCAATGTCGCGAGCATTCTCGACATGCAGGCGTTCTTTAAGCGCGAAGGCACGATCGACAAGACCTCGCCGGCCGACAAGCTGGTCGATACAAGTTATGCGGCCGATGTCGCGAAGGAACTGGGTCCGTTTGAACTGATCAACAAGGCAAGTCCTCTCAAAGGCTGCCGCTAACGAGGAATGACAATGGCGAAATCTGTCCGCCGCGTCGTGACAGGCCACGATATCGATGGCCGCTCGACTTTTATTATCGACGCCCCGACACCGCACGTGTTCAGCCGCACCAAGGGCAGCGCCATCGTTCACGAGCTTTGGGAAACGACCAGCACGCCCGCCGACAACCACGGCAGCAAGGACACCATTGCCCGCTCCCATCGCTTGCTGCCGCCGAAGAATGGCTCGGTGTTTCGCGTTATCGAATACCCGCCGGACAGCGAACGCCTTTCCGCCATCACGCATGAGGAAAAACTGCCGGACGATGGCTCCGGCCGCGCCGCAGCGACCGATCGGAATAACCCGCGCCACGCCGGTTTTCACAAAACCAACAGCATCGATTACGCCATCGTGCTGTCGGGTGAGATCTACGCCATGATGGATGACGGCGAAGTGTTACTGACCGCGGGCGATGTGCTGGTCCAGCGCGGCACCAATCACGCCTGGAGCAACCGCACCAATGAGCCCGCCGTGATCGCTTTCGTGTTGATCGACGCCGAGCCGGTCTAAATCACCGCCACTCGTCGAGTTCCGGCACCTTGAAATCTTCCCAGCCCGGAACATCAGCAACGTCGTAGAATTTTTCGCCGAACGGCCGCGTCGCATCGATGCCTATCTGTGACGCGGTCCGCATGGTGCGGTCGCGGCTCAGATCGACCGAAGGATCGGACGGCCCCGCCGGCATATTGCCCACCGTGATGACATCACGCTCCGGCTGCACGCGGAACGCCAGCGCCCACTCCACATCCGTCGACGAATGCACGTCGATGTCGGGATCGACGATGATGGTCCATTTCGGTCGGATATTGCTCGACATTGCGTTGAGGATCACCTGCCGCGCCTCGCCGGCAAAACGCGGCTCCATCGAAATCACCACGTAGAACGACACGCCGGCCGAAGCGCGCACCGATATTTGCTTGATGGTCGGGAACTGCCGCTTGAGCTGCTGCAGAAACGAGGCCTCGAACGGAATTTGCTTGAGGATGTGGTTCTCGGTCACGGGCTTGCCGGTGAGCAGACCCTGGAAGATCGGTTCTTTGCGGTGCGTTATGGCGGTGATGCGCGCCACCGGCTTTTGCGACGGACGCGTATAGTAGCCGGTGTATTCGCCGAGCGGCCCCTCAAGCACAGTGGTGTTGAGATCAACCTCGAATTCGATCACCACTTCCGCGGTCGCCGGCACCTTCACGTCACAGGTCTTGCATTTTACGAGCTCGATCGGTGCGCCGCGCAAACCGCCGGCGAGCGCCCAATCGTCGGTGGTGTCCGGCACCTGCACCTGACAGGTGTAGGCGATGATCGGATCGACGCCGATGATTAGCGCTGCTTTCGGCACGATGCCGAGCTTCTTGCACTTGGCGAGATGCTTGCCGAAGCGGTGAAATGGCTGCGCCGAATACGACATCGTGTCCTTGCCGAGGATGAGAAATCGGTAATGGCCGACGTCTGGCACGCCGGTTTCCGGATCCTCAGATACGACGATGCCCGGTGTGATGTAGGGGCCGCCGTCCTTCGGACTGTATTGCGGCACCGGAAAATTACGGATGTCGATGGCATCCCCTTCAATGATTTCCTCGTGACAAGGCGCGGCGCCTTTCGCCATCACCGGCGGAATCGGATTGTCGAGGCCGTGTAGGACTTTCTCCTGGATGGTGTTTTCATCAGCCTCGAAGGCGAGCAGCGCCTTCTCGCGATTGGAATAAACGCCCGCGACCATCGGATAATCGGTGCCGTTGTTATTGAACATGATCGCCGGACCGTTACGCACATAGCTCTGCTTCATCGCCTTGCCGACATCGTTCAAGGCGATCGGGCGATTGATGTCGATCAATTCGCCATGCTGGCGGAGCACATCGAGAAATTGGCGGAAATCCTGAAACGGCATTTGCATTCCCTCACTTCGTGTCGGCGACGACGCCACCGAGGCGATCTTCTGCGTCCTCGAACACCTCGGCCTCTGCATGTAGACGTTCGGACCACGTCAGGGGGCAGTGCGCAAGCGGCCTTCGCCGATGCTACTTTATGCAATGCACAGCCGGGCCCGTCATACCCAAATTGGTTGCATGGCAAATGTTACAATGTTACGTTTCGCCAGGTGTCGTAACGGATGGTTTCCGAATCCGCATGAGTTGGTGTCGATCCAGAATCAAATTGGGCGGCCGCCTTGCACTGTTTGCCCTGGCGGTACAGTTCATTCTTGCGTTCGGTCACATTCATCCGGACGATATCTACGGCTCATTGAACGGACCGTTTCCGACAGACGCAGTCTCCCTTGCAACGGCGGGCCAGGGACAGTTCCTCAGCTCCGACCAATCCACCGCCGCCCCCGACGACATCTGCGCTATCTGCGCAACGGTCTCGCTCCTGGGCAGTTCTGTTGCGGCCGACGCGCCAAAACTGGCACTACCCAAACCGCAAACGGTCGAACACGTAACCCGCGCACCTGACGCCGCAGTCATAGTGGCGCGGTGGCCATTTCAATCACGCGCTCCACCCTCCGCCTGATAGGTCGTTGCTGGGCTTGGCGTCGCACGCATCGCAAAGTGCGCGCGATATTCCAAGCATAAACGCGGCATCCGTTCTCTCTTCGCGATAATTCCATTCGTGACTTGCCGCAAACAGCACGACCGCCCGCTGGCCATTGGTCCAGCTATCTTTCCAGCATTCAGGATTGGGGTGTCATGTCTGCTCATAGCTATCGAGTTTGTCGCGTAATCCTGGTTTTCCTCCTCGCGCTCATAGCGTGGGCAGGCTGCTATGACTTGGTATCGGCGCAGGATTCGAGTCCCGCCACTCCACAAGTCGCATTTCCGCCGGCAGCCACTCCCCAAGTTACAACCCCGCCGAGCGCCGCACCACCAGAGAGTACTCCG
>Ga0302325_10024563_pt1 | contig 12531 bp, 7 predicted proteins | sample Palsa_T0_2_FD_201948 | JGI IMG/M metagenome (GOLD analysis project Ga0302325, IMG submission 201948) | Peat permafrost microbial communities from Stordalen Mire near Abisko, Sweden - Palsa_T0_2 | ecosystem: Environmental > Terrestrial > Soil > Palsa > Peat permafrost | place: Sweden: Abisko...
AGTGGGCGCTCGGTTATGGGGTTCGACAAGCCGGGGTCTCGGCGACGATAACAATAGAGGGAAAGGCCGTGTCACACGCATATCGCAAGCACCCCCTGTCAATTGCCATATCCATGGCGTTGCTCGCCGCGGCCACATCAGCCATGGCATCAGAGTCCACGGGTACGCCGGCGGAGAACGCGGGGGCGCAGGGCCCCGCGCAGCAGGACGCGTCGGACGCCGCGGCCAAGGCGGCTGACGATTTAAGTGAGATCACCGTCATCGGCGTACGTCAGTCGCAGATACGCTCAATCGAACTGAAGCGTGATGCTGCGAATATCCAGGACAGCATCTCGGCGGAGAGCATCGGCGAATTGCCCGACGTGACCATCACCGACGCGCTTCAGCGCATCACCGGTGTGCAAATCGACCGCGACGCGGGCGTTGGAACCAAGGTGGACGTGCGCGGCCTGCCTCAAGTCGGCACCATGTTGAACGGTGAAGTATTCATTACCCCGGATCAGATTGACTCGCAACAACCCGACTTCACCACACTGCCCGCGACACTGTTCAATCAGGTGGACGTCATCAAATCGCCCACCGCCGGCCAGACCACAACCGGCATCAGCGGTGCGCTCGATCTACACACCTATCGGCCCTGGGATTTGCCGCGTGGATTCACCTATAGCTATACCGCCGACGGAGAACGGGGCGACACCACTCGCAAGACTGGACCGGAGGCAAGCGGTCTCGTCTCATACAACGGCGATGGTGCCTGGGGCCTGCTCATTTCCGGAGATTACTCCGACACCACCCGGATGAACGCCAACGAGGGGCTCGACCAGTATGGAGTGCTCCTCAACGCCGAGAATCCGGAAAGCGCCGGCGGCTACAATGGCTTCCTCGGGGCGTGGAACGGCGCGAAGATTCCCTCCCGGATCGTGCAGAATCCCAACGGCAGTGTCGATGTGAACGGGGATGGGAAGTCCAACGGCGTATTCATGGGCAGCCAGGACATCAGCCTGTACGACATCACCACTGAGCGCAAGCGCGAGTCCGGCAACGCGTCCTTCCAGATGAATCTCGATCACGGGTTAACGCTTACCAGCGACTATTTTTACGCGCACCAGGATCAGTGGGATCGGAACGTCGGCATTCAATTCAATTCCACCAATTGGCAAGGCGCGACCTTCGTGCCATTACAGTCGAGGAACACCGGCAGTACCGCGATGAGTCAGTACAACACGCCGCCAGCCGACCCGGCCTGGGCCGGCTCGCAAATCTACACCACGCAGGTGTACGAAAAGTGGCCCGGCGATGTTGAATCCTACACGCAGAATACTCACACGGAATCCGTCGCGCAGAACTTGAATATCCAGCTGGATTACGACGGCGGGCCCTTCAAAGCAAGCGTGCGCGGAATCCGCGAAACGGCAAGCCAGTCGTGGCTGGAGACCGACATCAATGTCTCCGATTCCAACGGCTGCCTGTGGGCGGACCCCAGCAGCTCTCTGCCCTGTGGGACCTTTAATTATCCTACTCAACTGGGTGGACCCCGCGTATTCAACCCCACCGGTATTCCCCAGAATACGGTTCCCATCACTGCGAATTTCAACGGCCGCAATCTAATCATCGGCATGCCCGCATCGCTCGCCGCCGATTTCGCCAACCCCAATGCCTGGACCATGAAGACGCTGGAATCCAGCGACGACTACGACCGGAACACCGCGATCACCGCGCTGCGCTTCGATGGACACTACGAGTTCAATGAGGGCTTCCGCCTCGATTTCGGCGTACGCAACAGCATCCGCAGCGCCGATAACAACGGCTACACCCTCGTCGTCCCCGTGTATGCAGGAATTGGGGCGAGCGACCCGGGCGGATGCGTGGTGCGTTATGTCGGCTCCGATGTGATCTTGAGCGGCAATGCGAACGGCACCACGCCCAGCACGTGGTGTACCGCGGGCAATGCTCTAGGGTGGTTTCGTGCCGGCCCATTGTCGTCACAGACGATGTCGAAAACCCCGGCGCCGCTCGCCGGCAACTTCCAGAAATACACCAACCTGCTCGGGTCGGGGATCACTTTCTGGGCGGTCAATCCAAGCGCCCTGGACAATCCGCTGGCGTACTGGAAGTCGCTCTATCCGAATACCACGACACAGGCCGCACCTGATATCAGCTGGCAGGTGTCGATGAGGGAAACGTCGAGCTATCTGCAGACGGATTTTGGCGGCCAGCTCGGCGGCATGTCATACAAGGGCAACGTTGGGGTGCGCGTGATCCACACGCAGCTCAATGTTACCCAGGAGTTGAGCGGCGAGCCGGGCCAATACGGCGACGAGCCCGCCTTTGCAGGCTACGACCCTACCCGACGCAGCTACAACGACGTCCTGCCGGCGGCCAACTTCCAGCTGAATATCACCGATAAGCTGACAGCTCGCCTCGCCGCCTCGAAGAACATGATGCCGCTCGATCTGAGCCAATGGGGGGGTGGCCTTAACCTTAACTACTCGCTGCTGGAAACCAAGAACGGTCCGATATACCAGGTCGCGACGGGAGCTTCGGCGGGCAATCCAAACCTCAATCCGTGGCGCTCCACCAACTACGGGCTGTCGTTCGAGTACTACATCAACCCCGTGAGCATGCTCGGCCTCGAGCTGTTCCGCATCAACGTAGAGAGTTTCATCACGAACGGCAGCGTGACCAATTGCAACCTGCCGGACGAGGACGGCGTGGTCCGCCATCACTGCATCGCGATCACCGAACCCATGCAGGGCTCGGGCGACAGCATCCAAGGCGCGGAGTTCGATTATCGCCAGGGGTTCACCTTCCTGCCGGGGCTTCTGTCCAATACCGGCATGGAGTTCAATGTGACGTACGCGCCCAGCAACACGGGAGAAACTGATCTGGCCGGGAACAAGATTCCGTTCCAGGACAACTCCACCGAGTCGGGAAATTTCATCCTGTGGTACCAGAGCAAGCGATTCCAGGCCCGCGTTGCATACAACTACCGTTCGAAGCGGGCAGTGCAGGACAGCGTGGGCGGCATCATCGGCATGGAGGAGTACGAGGCGCCGCAAGGCTACCTCGACGCGTCGATTGCATATAAGGTCAGCAAGTACGCCGAAGTGTTCGTGGACGGCACCAACCTCACCGACGAGTACCAGCACTACTACTTGGTATGGACCGACCAGCCGGCACACTCGACCTTCTCCGAACGCATGTACACGGTCGGAGTCCGCGGGCAGTGGTGATTCGGGTGATGGCGGCGCTGGCGGCGCTGGCGGGTGCATCGCTCGCCTGTGCCGACAACACCTTCGTCCCCACTCAGGTGGATGACGCGGCAGGATCCGCAACTGCCATCGCCCATTGGCAGATTCAATCGAGCGCCAAAGCGCAGCAAAGCGGAGCTGAAGTCTCCTCCGCAGGGTTTTCAACCCGCGACTGGTATCCAGTGAGCGGCCGCGCAACGGTGATGGCGGGACTGCTGGAGAATGACACCTACAAGAATGTGTTCTACAGCGATAACCTGCGCGCGGCTGAGGAGCCCGATTCCAGTGGCAACGTGTTCGTGATTCCCTGGTGGTATCGGACCGAGTTCATCTTGGTCGAAGCAGGGCGGGAAGCACGCACGCTGCTGCGTATCAACGGCATCATCGCGAGCGCGGATATTTGGTTGAATGGGAACCTTGTCGCCGAACAGGCAGCCGTCGCCGGAGCCTATCCCGTGCATGAGCTCGACGTGACACGGTGGGTGCGCGCGGGCATCAACACCCTCGCATTGCGCGTGCACCCGGCCGATCCGAGGTCGAGCTTGGTCCTAGGCTGGGTCGACTGGAACCCGACGCCACCGGACAACAACATGGGCCCGTGGCGCGGCGTGGACATCGTGCGCAGGGGGCCGGTCGAGATCGGGTCTCCGCAGGTAACATCGACGCTGTCGCTTCCCGATCTGTCTCGCGCCGCGCTGACTGTGAAAGTGCAGGCGCGAAACACCGATGCGTCCGCACACGATGCAACGATCACGGGCGTCGTGGCCGGCGTTTCGCTCAAGCGAACGATACTCCTCCAACCCGGTGAGATGCAGACCGTGGCATTTTCCCCCAGGAGCGATCCGGGCCTCGATCTTAAAGGTCCGCAGGTCTGGTGGCCGGTCGGTATGGGCGCCCATCCGCTCTACCAATTGGAGATGACTGCTGCTGTTGATGGTACGACCTCTGACAGGGCCGGCGCAACGTTTGGCATACGCAGCGTCAGCTCCCACCTAACCCAGCAGGGTTATCAGCAGTTCGTCATCAACGGCAAGCCTGTCCTCATTCGCGGTGCGGGCTGGGCGCCGGATATGTTCCTGCGTGACGACCCCAAGCGCATGGAGGCCGAGTTCAGTTACGTCGTGAACCTCGGGCTCAACACCCTGCGCAGCGAGGGCAAGCTGGAGGGCGCAGGATTCTACGACTTAGCCGACCGCGACGGCATCATGATCCTCGCCGGCTGGGAGTGCTGCGACAAATGGGAATCGTGGGCCAAGACCGGCGGCGAGCCGTGGGATGCTGCTGACGAGAAGGTGGCTGCAGCCTCGATGGCGAGCGAGGCACGTCTGCTGCGAAACCACCCGTCCGTGATCGGATTTCTAATCGGCAGTGACAACGCACCGCCGCCGGCGATCTCAAAGATGTACGTCGACACCCTGCATGCCGAAGACTGGTCGCTGCCGATCATCGCGGCGGCAGTGGACCAGGCCACGGCCGAGACCGGTCCGTCCGGCATGAAGATGGCCGGGCCCTACTCGTGGGTTCCGCCGGCGTATTGGTATGCCGACAAGTTGGGCGGCGCCTTCGGGTTCGACTCCGAAGTCAGCGCAGGCGCCTCTATTCCGCTGCTGGACGACCTAAGCCGCATGCTCTCGCCGCAGGAGCTGGAGGCGCTGTGGAAATATCCGCAGGCGCGGCAGTTTCACGCTTCGGCCGCCTGGTCGATATTCGCAACGATCGAGCCGTTCGACACCGCACTGGCGAAGCGCTACGGCACACCCAAGAGCCTCGAGGACTACGTCGCCAAGTCCCAGCTCGACAACTACGACAACGTCCGGGCGCAATTCGAGGCATTCAATGCGCACATGGATGCGGCCAAGCCCTCGACCGGGGTCATTTACTGGATGCTCAACAACGCCTGGCCCTCGCTGCATTGGCATCTGTACGATTATTTCCTGAATCCGGCCGGCGCCTACTTCGGCGCCAAGATCGCCAATGAGCCGGTGCACATCCAGTACTCATACGATACGCGCGCCATCATGTTGATCAATCACACGCTCACCCATGAGCATGGATTGCGGGCAGTGATTCGAGTACGCAACTTGGACGGCAGCGTGGCCTACGAGCGGCGCCTTAAAGACATCGATCTTGCCGGAAGCGGTGCGCGGCAACTGGCGCTGCTGCCAGCGCTGAATGGCTTGTCGCGCACCTACTTCATCGAGCTCGAGCTCGCTTCGGCAGATGGCAAATCGATCAGCCGCAACGTCTATTGGCTCTCCACCCAAACCGACGAGCTCGACTGGGCAAATTCGAGTTGGTACCTAACGCCAGTGACGCGATACGCGGACCTGACCGCATTGCAGTCCTTGTCGACTGCTACAGCTACGGTCCGAGTAACGGTGCGGCACGAGGAAGCCGAGGACATCGCCTCAGTCACGCTGGCGGTACCCGCATCCTCCAAAGTTGTGGCGCTGTTCCAGCACGTGTCAATCAAGCGATCCGCGGGCGGCGAACCGATTGTGCCGGTCCTGTGGAGCGACAATGACGTCACGCTCTGGCCCGGGGAATCCCTTACCCTGACGGCGCATTTCGCGACGTCGGGCGCGGCGACGCCGGTCGTCGAAGTGACTGGATGGAACATGCCGACCATCAGTGTCCCGCTCGCTGTCGAGACTCGGACAGCTGCGTCGCAGGGAAGAAATCATTGAATTCGGCCGGACTCTCACGACGACAGCGCGCACACGCTATAGGCCGGACCAGATATCATTCGCTGGACACCCCGGTTGGGGCGGTTTTATACAATCCACAACACCGATCCACAGGAGAGGGACCCCATGCCAGCGGTACCCCACGTCGCGAAGTCAGCCCGCAAATTTCACTTTATTTCCGGGATGCCGCGCTCCGGCAGCACGCTCCTGGCAGCCATCCTCAATCAGAATCCGCGGTTCCGTTCGGGCATGACCAGCCCGCTCGCCGACATCATGGGGGTGGTGATGGCGGAGACGAGCAGCAAGAACGATTTTTCGTTCGATGTCTCCGACGAGCAACGCGTTGCAATGCTGCGCGGCCTGGTCGAGAACTTCTACGCAGGGCAAGCGGACGCCGGCGTCATATTCGACACCAGCCGGCTGTGGTGCAGTCGGATGCAGTTGCTGGACACACTGTTTCCGGACGCGAAGGTCATCGCGTGTGTTCGCCAGTTGTCCTGGGTGTTGGACAGCATGGAACGGATCGTGCGCAGGCAACCGGTCGGCGTCAGCAAGGTGTTCCGGTTCGACACCAACACCACGGTGTACTCGCGAGTCGAGGCGCTGACCGATCCGCGCGGCATGGTCGGGTTCTCCTTCCAGGCCACCAAGGATGCGTTCTATGGTCAATACGCCCCGGGCCACTTGCTGCTGTTGACCTACGAAAGCCTGGCGCGCAATCCGTCGGCGGCCATGCGCGCGGTCTACCAATTCATCGGCGAGCCTTGGTTCGAACATGACTTCGAGCACATTTCCTACAATGCGGACGAGTTCGACGCCCGCGTCGGCATGCCGGGCCTGCATACGGTGCGCCCTAAGGTGGAGCCGATTGAGCGCACGCCCATCTTGCCGCGCGAAATCTTCGGCCGCTTCGTGAACGAATCGTTCTGGATGGACCCGAAGAACAATATCAGCCAAGTGCCGGTCGTGTAGTGGCGCGCGCGACTCGATGGTCGTGGATCTGGAAGTCGCGACCGGCCGAACATCAACTAGGTACATTCGAATGACAATGACATCCACGGTGCGCGCCGGAACTCAAGGCAGAAGCCGATTTCTGGTTGCCGTCGTGTTTTTCGTGTTCTTCGTGATCTCCTTTCTCACGAATATCCTCGGGCCGTTGGTTCCAGACATCATCGCCGACTTCCACGTGTCGCTCTCGATGGCCGCGATCCTACCGTTCGCGTTTTTCATTGCCTACGGCGTGCTGTCGATTCCCGCGGGCTTTGCAGTGCAGCGTTGGGGAGAGAAGAAGCCCATGGTCGCCTCCTTCGTTGCGGCGACCATCGGCGCGACAAGTTTCGCGGCATTCCCCACTTATTCAATGGCTGTGATTTCGCTCTTTGTGATCGGGGCGGGGATGGCTGTGCTGCAGGTGGCGATCAATCCCCTGTTGCGGGTGGCCGGAGGCGAGGAGCACTTTGCATTCAACTCCGCGTTCGCGCAGCTCATCTTCGGTGCCGCTTCCTTCGTGAGTCCTCTGGTCTATTCCGATCTAGTGAGGCACCTGGATCCCGCGCATCGCGATCTAAAGGGCCTCTACGCAGTCTTGGGCAGCATTACGACTCCCACGCTTCCGTGGGTATCGATTTATTGGATATTTGCCGTGGTCTCCGGCGTTTGTGTGGTGATGATCGCATTGCTGCGCTTACCCAAGGTAGAGCGTACGGCGGAGGAGTCGGCAGGCACGCTTTCCATGTACCGGCAGCTTCTGCGCAATAAATACGTGTGGCTTTATTTTCTCGCGATAATTGCCTACGTCGGCTGCGAGCAGGGCACGGCCGATTGGATGTCCCCATTTCTCGAGCGCTATCACCACGTCGACCCCCACAAGGGAGGCGCGGATGCGGTGGCCTATTACTGGGGACTTATGACGGCCGGCTGTCTCCTGGGGATGGGCTTGCTGAAGCTATTCGACAGTCGCCGGGTATTGATCGGGTTTTCGATCGGCGCGCTGTGCATGCTGTCGATGGCTTTGTTTGGCTCGGCTGAAGTATCCCGAGTAGCTTTTCCCTGCATCGGTTTCTTCGCCTCGATCATGTGGCCCACACTGGTGTCTCTGGGCTTAAACTCGGTACCGCAGCACCACGGCCCTTTCGCTGGAATCCTTTGTTCGGGGATCATGGGTGGTGCCCTCGTGCCCTTTGTTATTGGCTGGCTCGGGGATCTGTACGGCCTGCGATTTGGAATGCTGTTTCTGTACCTCACCTTCGGGTTCGTCTTGAGCGTGGGTGTTTGGGCGCGACCGCTTATTCGCAACGCAACCAGAGGCGGCACAAACGAGCGCTACATCGATGCCTAAATACGCTGCCGGGTTGATTTTTGCGATATTGGCTGCCACCACACGGATCAGCGGCGCACAGGCGCCCTCAGGACCACAAGTCAATGTGCCGCCGGCGGCAAGCTCCGCAACCGCGGCGCGCTATGAGAGCGATCCTTATGAATTTGCGGCCGCAGACAGTGTCACCCATGTCATCCAACTGTCGAGGACTGCCGACGGCGTACGCTTCACCTGGCCGCGCACAGTCTCTCAATGGGACACTGCTTTACTCGCTGTCCGCAGTTGGGGCGCAGAACAGGACCCCTGGGTTGAACTATCAGTCGGCGAGTTTCGCATTCAGCAGTATCTCGATCCCAATGCGGTGGGTGTGCGTTGGCTAAACTTGAGCGGCTTGCGTGAGCAACTCGCCCACGGCGGAGAGATAATTATTCACGCTCATGCCGTGACGCTCGAAGCTGAAACGGCCACGCTGCGTCTATTCGACAATCACATCGACTTGCGACAACGCATCTTGGTGATTGCACCTCATCCCGACGATGCCGAAATCGCGGCGTTTGGCCTGTATGCCGATCGGCGAGCCAGCGTGGTCACTGTCACAGCAGGCAATGCCGGCGACATGAACTATCGTGCCAACGTCAGCGACCCGGCGGAGCACTACTCCCTCAAGGGCTATTTGCGCGCGGTCGATAGTGTGACTATCCCATGGCAGGGCAATATTCCACCGGAGCGCACTGCGAATCTCGGTTACTTTGATGGACGTTTGGATGCGATGTATCTGGCGCCCAAGCAAACGATTGCGGAAGTCTATAGTGCGAATACCGATGTGGCGATCTATCGGCGCGCGAACTTGAGCAACCTGGTATCGAGCGCGGCGCGCAGCAACAACTGGCAACATTTGGTGGAGGATTTGGTGGAGGTGCTGCGCAGGGTGAACCCGGAAATTGTGGTGATGCCCGATCCACGACTTGACACTCATCTGGATCATGAATTTACCAGCGTAGCCCTCGACCAAGCGCTCGAGCAATGGCAAGGTAACCCAATCTTTCTGCTTTACAGCAATCACACCGACAGCGACCATTATCCCTATGGACCCGCGGGCACCGTGGTGTCGCTGCCGCCCGGCGAAGGGCACGTCAGCATGCAGAAAATATATTCGCATCCCACCGCGCACGGTCTACAGATCCGGAAACTGTTTGCCTTGGAGTCCATGCATGACTTACGACTTTCTCCGGATGAGCAGACTTCATGTAGTTCGGTAGCAACCGCGCACCGTCCGGACTATCCACGCGCCCCCGAAGTGGATTACTTGCGGCGCGCGCCACGCGCGAACGAATTGTTTTTCGTGTTCGATAAGACCGGCGTACACGCGGCAATTCAAGATTTTGTCGCGCACTACACTGCGGCCCAAGACACACGACCCACGCAGCAGGCACATTAAGCTTGACTACGAATTGGAGTAGGGGGAGTTTGAAGATGTCGGCGCCCGCATCGACCATCCTCTGGCGCCGCGGCGGCAACGAGTTCTCCCGCGCCGCCGCGGACCACGTTACGGCGCTGCTGGCACGCAAGCCGCAGGCGGTCATAGCATTGCCCACGGGGCAGACGCCGCTCGGACTGTATGCGGAGTTGGTGGCGCGAGCGGCGGCGAAACAGCTGCCCGAGGCACAGGCAAGGTTTTTTAATCTAGATGACTACATAGGCTTGAGCGCAGCTCACCCATTGAGCTATGCACGTTTCCTGAGAGAGCATTTCTTGCGGCCGGTCGGGGTGCCAGAGGAACACATTCGGCTGTTGCGCGGCGACGCCGTCGGGATCGAGGCGGAATGCCGCGACTACGAGGCGGCGATTGCGGCAGCTGGCGGACTGGATTTGGCCATCCTTGGGCTGGGCACCAACGGGCACATCGGCTTCAATGAGCCCGGCAGCGATTGGTCGGCGCGGACACACGTGGTGTCCTTGAGCCCCGAGACCCGCGCCACGCATTTGGCACAAACCCAAGGCAAGTTTGTCATTCCGCAATACGGCATCACCGTTGGTATATCGACCATTGTCGCGGCACGAGAGATCTTGCTGTTGGTGGCCGGTGGCGCCAAGGCGCGCGCGCTGGCCGCCTTGCGCCGTGGCATCCCGGATCCAAAGTGGCCGGTCACGGCCCTACTAACGCATCGCAATCTCACGGTTCTCGCCGAAGCGGAATTGCAGGCGGCAGCCGTTGAGGGCGTCATGATGCCTCCATCGTTATAAGGATTGGCCTAAGCGCCGCTCGAGGTGTGCGCGATAGGTTCTGCTGACGCGTGAGCAGTGGCCGTCCTTCAGAACGATCTGGAACTCGCCGTGAGAAATGGGCTGAAGCTCAAGGATACTGTCGACGTTAACGATGGACGATCGATGCACGCGTATGAATTGCATGGGATCGAGACGGCCGGCGAGCTCGCTAAGCGCGGAGCGGTAAAGCAACTCCTTGCCGCCGATGTGCAGGTTCACATAAACCCCAGCGCCTTCGATCCAGTCTATGTCGGCCACCCGAATGAAGCGCGTCGTTCCGCCGCCCTTCACCACCAGGCGATCAAGATAGCGGCCGGCCTGCGAATGGGTGGCCAGCACGCGCACAATGCTGCGGCCAAATTCCCGCAGGCTGACCTCATAGTGGCGAGTCTTGGCGCGGGCAAGCGCGGCCTCCCACCGTTCATCACTGAAGGGCTTCAGCAGATAATCGAGCGCGTTGGCTTCGAAGGCGCGGATGGCGTGCTGATCGTAGGCTGTAACAAAAACAGTGAGCGGCATCGCCCTAGCCCCAACGGCCTCGATCACCTGCAGGCCGTCGAGTTCTGGCATTTGCACATCGAGAAATACCAGATCTATTGCCTCGCGCCGGATGATCTCCACCGCGGCTTTTCCGTTCACCGCTTCAAGTATTCCTCCAATCTGCAGATCCTTTGTGAGCAGATCAATGAGGCGTTGGCGGGCGGGCGCTTCATCATCTACTACGAGAACGCGGATTTGCTCAGCGGGTTGGGCCACTGGCGCGCTCTTCTGCAAATCGTAGCGGCAGCGAAATCTTGACCTCTGTCCCGCCTCCGCTGCGTGGCTGGACTGAGAAACTGCTATCCCCACCAGGATAGAGACCGAGGATGCGTTCGCGCGTGACCGACAATCCCATTCCTGACGATGTTTCCAGCGTCCACCCGGCCGGCAATCCCACGCCATCATCGACGACACGGACCTCTAGCTCGCCCGGGCGATGCTGGGCTGTCACCGTCACGGTACCGCCCGAGGCGCGCCGGGAGATGCCGTGACGAATTGCATTTTCCACCAATGGCTGCACGATGAGGCAAGGCACAAGGGCATACTTCACCTCAGCGGCGACTTGAATGTCGATGCGCAAATTGTCTGAAAACCGAATCTTTTGGATAGCAACATAGTGGTCGAGAAAGGCGAACTCCTCCGCCAGCGGAATCTCTTGCCTGTCCCGCGCATCGAGCGACAAGCGAAGCAGATCGCCCAAGTGCTCGATCATGGTGCGTGCCAGCCTTGGATTGGGTTCGACCTGCGACGAGACGGTGTTCAGAGCATTGAAGAGGAAATGCGGGTCCAGCTGCATCCGCAATGCATTCAAACGCGCTTGCGAAAAATTGCGCTCCATCCGCTCAAGCCGCAGTTCGCTGGCGCGATAGTGTTCGTAGTATCGGAAAGTCTGTATTGCGCCAAAAATAACCCAATAGACCAGCCAACTCCATACTAGGCCAAATGTGTTGAGCAAAGAAAGTGGATGAGTCAGGGCGCTCAACTTTACCAGCCCGAGAAAAAAGCCCGCTACAATGACCACGTAGAAGTGAATGAGGGTAAGAGGTAGGCTCGCGAGCAAATGCGCCAAAATACGCATCCGCAACTGGTTCTCTTTGAACGGAAGGCGCGCATCTACCCAATAGATGAGGGGCGCAACGAACCCCCAGGACCACCACTCGGCCAGGGAACCAAGCAGAGTACGGCTCCAATTGCTGGACGAGAGCCCCGGTAACGCAAACAGCACTCCAAGCGTGCTCCACAGCAGGATAGCCGCGATCCACTGGCCCCACCGATTCTTCGTCATGCCGTCCAAGGTTCCTCGTGCCAGTGTCCGACCGAACCCCGGACCGCAGGTCTATTCCCGGTTGTACACAAGGATGCTCTGAGGTTTGCTTTGACCGACCAGGCGCGCGGTCACCGTCAAGGTTTTACTATCTCCAGAAAGCTCGATCTGTCGGGTGCCGGTAACTTTACCTTTGAATTTCTCTGT
>Ga0302325_10024564_pt1 | contig 12531 bp, 12 predicted proteins | sample Palsa_T0_2_FD_201948 | JGI IMG/M metagenome (GOLD analysis project Ga0302325, IMG submission 201948) | Peat permafrost microbial communities from Stordalen Mire near Abisko, Sweden - Palsa_T0_2 | ecosystem: Environmental > Terrestrial > Soil > Palsa > Peat permafrost | place: Sweden: Abisko...
ATGACGTCAGGGCCGAGTACACCGGCGCCTACTGGTCAGGCACCGACATGATCCTGATCCCCGACCTCGGCCCGGACCAGGAAGAGGCCATCGAGGAGTTCCGCACCTTCCTGCAGGAACACGACGAAACCTGACGCCGCCGCCTGGGCTCGTCTGGATGAGTCCAGGGGATGTTGTGCGGCCTGCGAGATCGCCGCCGCGACAAACCGTCACCACGCCCGCCGTCACCAAGGTGGCCGCCCGGATGGTCGACGCCGGGCTGCTCGACCGGCGGCGCGACGAGAGGGACAACCGCCTTGTCCGGGGAGGTCAGCTCGGGTGCGGCCGACGAGGTGGTGAGCTGCGCCTTCATCACCGCCAGTTCCTTGTCCACGTCGAGGGCGCTCCGGCGTCGTCGACTTCCTTCTGGGCCTGGGACAAGACCTACGCCTGCCGCGCTCGGGGAGCCGCCATCCGTTCAGCCGAGGATCCTAAAGGTTCCCCGATCGGATTGTGGCGACGGCTCACGTAGGCCGCCGGCAGGTGTGCGGCGGGCGCCGAGGCTCGCGGGACTGGCGGTCCCGCGAGCCGGGGCGGCGCACCGGGAAGCTACGCCAGGCCGAGTTGCCTGGCTTGCAGGTCAGCGTCCCAGAAGGCGGAGATGATGATCAGCTGGTCGCCCTCGAACTTGACGGTCTGGGCGAACTCGACGTCGAACGATTTCCCCGTCGGGGGGACCACTGTGCCGTCGGGCAAGGGCATCTGCCCGGTGAAGGTTCCGGTGACGTTGGTGACGACGGTGATCCAGTCACCGCTTCCGAACTGGACCGGGTACGGGTCGCAGTGCACCTGGATGTCGGGGAAGGAGTTGAGCAGCTGCCGCATCGCGGCAGCGTGCGCCGCGCGCCCGTAGACCGGCTCGGCGCTGCCGGTGATGTGCGCGGTCATGTCCGGGTGGTGCGCCGCTTCTATCGCCGCGAAGTCACGGGCGTTGAACGCGGCGTCGCCCTGCTGCATGAGCGCGAGTAGGTGAGCGGTGCGGCTGGTGTCCTGGGTTGTGGTGGTCATGGTGACTCCTTTGGTGTCAGGCGGTAAATGCGGTGGCGTAGTCGGCGGCGAACTGCTCGAAGGAGCGGGCGGGGCGGCCGAGGATGGCGGGGACGTCGGTGGTGACGTAGTCGGCTTCTCCGCCGGCGGACAGCGTGAGGGCGCGCGCGTTGTCGTCGGCCACCGGTTCGGGGAGGCCGGCGCTGATCATGGCCTGCTTCTGCTCCTCGAAGGGGATGGGCCGGAAGGTGATCTCCCGGCCGAGGACCTTGCTGAAGACGTTGGCGGCTTCGGCGCCGGACAGGGCCTCGGGGCCGGTGGGCCAGTAGGTCTTGCCGACATGCGGAGCGGGAGCAGCGGCGACCTCGGCGGCGACCTCGGCAACGTCGCGGGCGTCGATGTGGCCGATGCGGCCGTCCCCGGTCGCGGCGGCGAAGCTGTCCATCTTCGCGATGACGGGGGCCATCATCAGGAAGTTCTGCATATAGGCGTTGTTGCGCAGCAGGGTCCAGCTGAGGCCGGAGGCGGTCAAGGCCGCCTCGATGGCGGCCTGGCCGCGTCGGCGGGCGATGGGCGAGTCCGCCGAGGCCTTGCTGGTGATCTTGACGACGTGGCTGGCGCCGGCGAGGGCGGCGGCATCGATGACGGTGATCTCCTGGGCGGGCACCGCCGGGCTGACCAGGATCACCGACGACACGCCCTGCAGCGCCTTGCCGACGGTCTCAGGTACGTCCAGGTCACCGACGGCGACCGTGATGCCCGCCCGCTCAAGTGCTGGCGCCTTCGCGGGATCACGGACCAGGACCCGCACGGGCTCGCCTCGCGCGGCGAGCAGGCGCGCCGCCTCCCCGCCGACCTTGCCTGCGGTGGTAACAAGGATCATCACCGTCTCCTTTGTAGTTGACTCTAATCTTGACATTTACTCCAGCAATCTAGATGGCCGGTTATTCCGCATTCGTGTACCCGAAACTAATTATGGAGTGATATCTAAGATGGGTGTAGACTGCCTGGATGCCCCCCACTGGACTGCGCGAGATCAAGAAGGAGCGGACCCGGCGGCATATCGCCGCGACTGCCGCCCGCCTGTTCGCCGAGCGCGGCTATGAGCACGTCGCCGTCGCTGACGTGGCTCGCGCGGCGGAGGTCGCCGAGCAGACCGTCTACAACTACTTCCCAGCCAAGGAAGCTCTGGTAACCGACCTTGAGCTGCAGGTCCAGGACCAACTCTGCGCGCTGGTCCGCTCCCGGCCGCCCGGTGTTACCCCGGCCGCCGCCATCCGCCGCTTCGTCCTGGAGTACGCGGACGGAATCCGCCGGATCCGGCCCGAGGTCTGGCGCGGCGAACTCGGGTACCTGGCGGCCATCAGCCCGGCCGTCCGCCGGCTTGCGCTGGAACTGACCGACCGCCAGGCCGCCGCCCTCGCCAGCGCCATCACCGACACCACCGCCATCGCGCCGGAGATCGCCAGGCTGCAGGGCATCGCGCTGGCGGGCGTGTTCCACATCCTCATCAGCGAGGGCGGCCGTCGCGCCGCCAACGGCGAGAGCCAAGAGCAGGTAGCCGACGATGTACTGCTGATGATGGAGAACGTCCTCGACGAGCTCGACCGCTGGCTCACACAGCAGTAGTCAGACCATGGCCGACGCAGGGCAGCCTCACGGTAGCCAGTTCTTGCTGCCCTTGACGGACTCAGTCACCCGCCTTCGCAGATCACGGGGGTGAAGGAAGTTTCTGGGCGCCGATCACCGACAGCAGCTGGAGCTTGTCATGGCTGTCGCTGCCGGGCGTGGCGGTGAAGATCAGCAGGGCCTGGTCCTGGTCGAGGTCGTACAGCATCTGGCAGTACACCTCGAGCACGCCCAGCTCGGCGGTCCGGATGCGTTTCTGGTGGCCGCGCGGGACTGCTATCTCGTGCTCGCTCCAAAGCTGGGCGAACTCGGGACTGACTTCAAGCAGCCTCTGGGCGAGGGCGGCGGCGCGGCTCCCGGGGCCGTGCCGGGCGACGGCCGACCGCAGGTCCGCGGTGAAGGCCCGGCTGTGCATGCCGTGGTCTTCGCCCGGGTAGATCTGGCGGGTGCCGGGCCGGGTGAACCAGCGGTAGACCATGCTGCGGTCGGGGCCGGTGTAGGCGGTCTCGTCGCCGAGCAGCGCGACGGCCGGCGGGGTCTGCAGCAGGGTCTCGCCGAGGCTGGTGACGACCTGGGCCGGGGTGTCCTGCAGACGGTCGAGCACGCGCATGAGGCCGGCGTCGACGTGCTCCAGGCGCAGCTCGCGGGCCGGCGTGGGGTGCCCGGCCAGGCGGAACAGGTGGTCGCGCTCATCCAGGGACAGGTGCAGGCCGCGGGCGATCGCGGCCAGCATCGGCTCCGACGGACGGCTGCCGCGCTGCTGCTCGATGCGGCTGTAGTAGTCAGCCGACATGCCGCACAATGCCGCGACCTCCTCGCGGCGCAGCCCGCCGGTGCGCCGGCGCTGCCCCCGGGGGAGCCCCACGTCCTCAGGCTGCAGCGCCTCCCGGCGGGTGCGGAGGAAGTCAGCGAGCTGGTTGCGGTCCATGCTCAGCGCGCCGCGGGGACCGCCGGGAAGCTGACCCGGGCCAGCCGCTCGGCCTCAGCCCAGATCCGGCTCGCCGAACCGCGGTCCTCGGCGGTGCGGTAGAGCTTCTGCTCGCTTGGCCCGCCGGTCAGGTGGGCGAAACCGTCGGGGCCGTAGAAGGCGCCGCCCCGCGCGTCGGGGCTGGTCGCCGCGTACAGCGCCGGCAGCGCCCCGGTCCCGGGCTGCTGTACCAGGAACGGGAAGACCTTCGAGGTCTGCCGGAACACGGCCGTGTGCGCGCTGGGCTTGTCGCGGCCCATGTTCCACCCCGAGGTCTGCAGGTTGGTCAGCGTCAGGCCCGGGTGTGCGGTGTTGGATACGATGCCCCAGCCGGCCGCGCGGCTGCGCCGGTCCAGCTCGAGCGCGAACAGCATCTCGGCCAGCTTGGACTGGCCGTAGGCCTTCATGGCGGCGTACTTGCCCTGGTACTGCAGGTCATCCCACTGGAAGGAGCCTGAGCGGGCGGCGAGGGCGGACAGCGTGGTTACCCGCGCGGACGCCTCGCGCAGCAGCGGGAAGATCTGGGCGGTCAGCGCGAAGTGGCCCAGGAAGTTGGTTCCGAATTGCAGCTCGAACCCGTCCTGGGTCTCGTGGCGGGTCGGCGGGGTCATCACCGCGGCGTTGTTGATCAGGATGTCGACGGGCCGGCCGTCCCCGAGAAGTTCGTCGCCCAGCGCGCGGACCGACTCCAGGGACGCGAGGTCGAGATCCGTCGTGGTGACCCTGGCTCGCAGCGCGGCGGCGCGGATGCGCTCGACCGCGGCCGCGCCCTTGCGCGGGTTGCGGACCGGCAGCACCAGGTCGGCCCCGGCCAAGGCGAGCCGGGTGGCGATCTGCAGCCCCAGCCCGTCACTTGCACCGGTGACGACGGCTAGCTTCCCGGCCTGGCCGGGGATCTCGTAGGTGTTCCTGGTCATCTCTATCGACCCCTTCCCCTCCAGTAGTTGCTGCTGATTGCAGTCTGCCCGATGGCCGGGGCCGGATTCAGGGACAGCTTGTCCGTGGATACCGGTGACCAGTCTTGCGGCCATGACGCCGGGTCGGCGTGGGCGCGCGCGCTGGCCGGAGAGGATCACCGCCGGCCTGGAAACCTGGCGCGTCCTGAACGGCGACGCCCTGCCCTTCGACGAGCCAGAGGCACGGCGGTTCGTCGAAGCTTCCTACGACAGGGCCGCCGACTTCGCCGCCGCCAATTACGATCGGGCAGGACGGACCATGACCCACGACCGGCTCGCCCCGCTGTCGAAGATCCCTGCGCCGACGCTCGTCGTCCACGGCACCGAAGACCCCTCCGCCCCCTGCCGCACGGCCGTGGGCCCTCGCCGCGCAGATCCCCCGTGCCCGGCTGGAGACAGTCTCCGGGATGGGACACGGCTTCTTCTCTCCTGGCCTGCCCCGTCGCGTCGGCCAGATCATCCTCGGCCAGACGCATTCACCGGCACCAGGCACCTGACCACCGCAGCCGCCAAGAGCACCTGGCAACCACCGATCCATCAACTGGCAGCAGCGGCCCATCACCGCGCAATCGGCACCACGACCGCGGCGAACGTCACAGTACGCGCATGAACCCGCGCTGCAGCCGATTCAGAATGGTCGTCGGGATGCGGGTTCCCGTCAATCAACATACGGGAACCGCGGAACCCGCGCGCTTCGGCCGGCGGCCTGGTGGAACGCGACGACTAGATCGTCTGATCCGGAAAGCCGGATGACTGGCGCCCAGGCAGTTGTGCAGGCTTGAATCGGTGCAACTGAAGGGCGAGATGATGGCCACGACGAAACCTAGGCCGCTTGGCTCAAGAGCTCGTTCCGGATGTACGAGACCTGAGCCCGGCCGCCGCGGGCTACCCGTTGCCGGGCGGCGGTAGTCTTGCGGACCCGTCCGGAAGCTCCAGTCAATGGGCTTGTTACGCCGGTCTTCATCCATAGCTAGCGCATTAAGTCGTCGCACGATCTTGCTCGCTATCCGTCCGGGTTCTGCGGCCGGACAGGTGCGCTGCCTGGTGTTCCTGGTAGGCGTACAGAACCAGCAGGGCCCCCGCTTGCATGGGTGGTATCGGACCTGCGGAGCCGTGGCCAGGTCGCACTGGCTGGCGCCACGCCGGCGTTCGACGGTGAGCTTGCTGCCCTCGAGCCACGCGCGCTGCGGAAGCGGCCCGGCAACCCGCCCGATGAAACCGACTGGCCGCCGCCGGGCCCTGAACTCAGCTGCCGCCGGGCTCACTGGCAAAAGGGTCGTTCCGGGTGTATCGGTAGGCGATCTCGCTCCTCCGTGTCATTGAAACTGCAGACTTGGAGGATCGCGATGAGCGAAGCCAACATCGAACCGGCCCTGTCCAGGCAGGCTCACTTCAAATTCGACGCGGTGCCGGACGACACCGCCTTCCGGGCGAGGACCTCGACGACGCCTCCCCTCGGACCGCTGGCAGCATTCGCCGGCACCTTCACCGGCCGCGGCTTTAACACCATCTTCCGGCCCAACAGCACCGCCACGCCGACGCAGTTGCCGTCGATGCCGCCCGAAGGCCCTCCCGACAACGTGCTCGAACTGAACCTCACCACCGAGACCCTTTCCTTCTCGGCGCCTCTTGGTGTCGTTCCCAACCGCGGTTCCGGCAATCAGCCTGACGCCCAGCTGAACGGCGTGCCCTACCTGCAGACCATCAGCGACGTCACCATCCCCAGCCAGCCCGTCGGCATCCACTTCGAGCCGGGGCTCTGGATGCACGTCCCCGCCACCACCATCCCGGAAGAAAAGGCGGAGACGGTGGTGCGGATGGCCTCGATTCCGCATGGCACGACTATCGAGGCCCAGGGAACCTTCACACCCTCCATCGCCGGGAAGCCGACGTTCGAGGTGGCGGACATCACCCCTAACTTCGTGAACGGACCGAAGTTCCGCTTCCCGAGCCAGACGGTGACGGACGAGAAGACGGAGCGGATTCCGCAGGACCTAACCTCCTTCGTGGCCGCTGGCACGATTACCCAGGAGATCCTCGACAATCCCAACCTGATCCTGGCCAACCACATCGCGAACCAGAACGTCACTTCGTTCGTCGCGATTAACATCAACACCATCCCGCCAGCGCCGCTGTTCGGCGGCGGGACGGATAACATCGCCTTCCTGCTCGGCGATCCGACTGGGGCGGCCACGCCGAATGCCAACGCCACGCAGATGTCGGCGACGTTCTGGATCGAGACCGTCGAGTACACCATCGAGGTGCCGCGTACCTTCTACGGCAACCAGCCGCGGCGGATCCCGGCGCCGACCGGGGAAGCCGGCCAGCCGGTGCCCACGTTCCTGGTGGACCCGCCCTTCGAGATCACCGAGCCACGCCGGATCACCGTCAGCACCACGCAGATCCAGTACACGCAGCGCGTCCTGCTGGTCTTCGCCGGTCTCGTCTGGCCGCACGTCTCGGTGGCGACGCTGGTGCCGAACGACCCGATCCCGATCCCTCGCGCCGCGTGGGGACAGGCCTGAGCAGCGAAATTGAGTGACGGCGGCCGCAGTTACGCGTTGGCGGCCGCCGCGATGGCCAGCAGCCCGCCGAGCCGGTCCAGGTCGGCAGCGGACTCCAGGTGCAGCTCGATCCAGTCACGGCGGGCTGGATCGCGCTGCACCGCCGCGTCCTGGCCGAATTCTTCCCTCGCCTGCAACCAGCCGGCCCGGGTGATCCGGAGATCGATCACGCCGGGCGCCTCGCAGTGCGCGATTTCCCGGTTTCCGATGAACAGCGCCGGCTTATCGGCGTACCGTGACCGGCGCTCGCTCGCATGTCCCACCGCGAGCAGGGCGCCGACAAACGCCTCCCAGCACGGATCACTTTGCCCCGGGCCCATGCCCGCCATCGTAAGCGACGGGACGCAAGGCGCTCAGGGCACGCGGCAGGGGCGGAAGTTAGACGGCGCGGTACAGCTCGTACTCGATCCGCTTCGGTCCCGCGAGCCGGCCGCGGCCAATGAACAGGCTCGCGGTCAGCCACTGGTAGCTGTCGCTGCCGACCTCGAACTGGGGCGTCATCAGCATGTACTGGTCGGTGAAGGCGGTCTCCCGTCCGCCCGCGAGGGCCTGAGTGAATTCCTCGTCGCCCCGGATCACCGCGGCGTCGTAGCGCATCAGGATCAGCGTGCCGTCGTCGGTCAGGAACTGGGTCCGCTGGTCCTGGCGGCGCGTGCCGTCGGGTTCCAGCCTGATCCAGTCGCAGCCTGGCGTAGCCAGGCTCGCGGTGATCCGCGGGCCGGACAGGGTGGCCTCCGCGACCTGCCAGCACAGGCGGGGCAGAGTGCCGATGGTGGGTCCTAGCGGTCCCTCGATCCGCTCTGTGAACGTCATCTCATACTTGAGGTCGATCATCGGCAGGCTCCTGTACGTCGTCGGTCGCCGGCTGCGATTGTGCCCACCGGGCGGCCCAGGCGCCGAGAGGCTCGAGCGCTGACCCAAGCGACATCCCCAGTCCGCTGAGCAGGTAGGCGCCGCTGTCGTCCTGTGCGACCAGGCCCGCTTCGGTGAGTTCGCCCAGCCGTTCGTAAAGCACGCTGGAGGACATCTGGTCGCACCGGCTTCGCAGCGCCCGGGCCCCGAGCGGCTCCTGGCGCAGCTCCCACAGGATCCGCAGCGCCCAGCGCCGCCCCAGCAGATCCATCGCCGCCATCAGCGGCCGGCCCGTCGAAGATCCCCGGACGGGCACGCCCGGCCGCGGCCGCCGCGCTCGCCGTTCTCCCGGCCGCGACGCTCGCTCTTCTGCTGGCCACGGCGCTCGCTCTTCTCCCGGCACCACTGTCACCTCCTGCCGCACTCTTGGCGTTTCTATATCAGAAACGCTATCTTACCGGAAAGCGTTCCGGAATCAGAAACGCCAGGAGGTTGCCGTGCCCCGGATCGAACCCGTCCGTCCGCCCTACTCACCCGACATCGCCGAACGGCTGGCCGCCATGATGCCGCCCGGCGTCCCGCCCATCATGTTGTTCCGTACGTTCGTGCGGAACCTTCCGATGACCGCGGCCATGAGCGGCTGGGGCGGCTATGAGCTCAGCGCACGCCTCTCGCTGACGCTGCGGGACCGCGAGATCCTCATCGACCGGACGTGCGCCCGGTGCGGATGTGAGTACGAGTGGGGTGTACACGTGTCGTTTTTCGCGGACCGGGCCGGCCTGTCCGGCCCGCAGCTCACCTCGCTCACGCACGGCCGCCCAGCCGATGAGTGCTGGGCCGATGAACGTGACCGGCTGCTCATCGAGTCGGCCGACGCCCTGCACGACTCGGCGGTCATCGGCGATGACCTGTGGCTGCGGCTGGCCCGGGTGTTCCGCGAGGAGCAGCTGCTTGACCTGCTGATGTTGTGCGGCTGGTACCACGCCGTCAGCTTCGCGGCGAACAGCGCCCGGGTCAGCTGCGAGGATGGAGCGCCGCGTTTCGCCGATCTGGCCCGGCCTGGCGGCAGCTGAGCCGACTTTGCGGCTGCGAAGCCTGCCTGGCCCGCGCTACCCGTGAGCCGGCCGCCCGCCCGTCCGGGCGAGCGCGCCGATCAGGACCTGCCGGGTGTCGGCTGGATCGATCACGTCGTCGATCTCGAACGCCTGGGCCGTGCTCAGCGCCTTGCCCCTAGCGTAGTACTCGGCGACCAGCTCGTCGTAGCGGGCGCGCCGCGCATCCGGATCGGCGATCGCGTCCAGCTCGGCGCGGAAGCCGAGCCGGACCGCCCCTTCCAGGCCCATTCCGCCGAACTCGCCGCTCGGCCAGGACACGGTGAGGGCCGGGTTGTGCAGGTCGCCCGCGGCCATCGCCATCGCGCCCAGGCCGTAGGCCTTGCGCAGTACGACGGCGCAGACCGGCACGGTCAGCTGGGCGCCGGCGATGAACATCGCGCCGAACCGGCGGACGGTCGCGGTCTTCTCCGCCTCCGGCCCGACCATGAAGCCGGGGGTGTCGATGAGGGACACCACAGGCAGCCGGTGCGCCTGGCACAGCCGCAGGAAATTTGCGGCTTTGTCGGCCGCGTCCCCGTCGATCGCGCCGCCCAGGTGCCGCGGATTATTGGCGAGCACTCCGGTCGGCCGGCCGCCGATCCGGGCCAGCGCGGTCACGATGCCGATCCCGAACTGCGGCCTGAGCTCGAGCACGCTGCCGGTGTCGCACAGCGCCTCGAGCACCGGCCGCACGTCGTAGCTGCGCAGCCGGTTCTCCGGCACGAGATGCCGCAGCCCCCGCTGGTCGCCGTGAGCCGCGTCCCCGCCGTCCGCCGCCCCGCCGAAGTAGGACAGGTAGCGCCGGGCCACGGCCACCGCTTCGGTTTCGTCCTCGACCAGCACGTCGACCACGCCGTTGGCTACCTGGACCGACATCGGCCCCACCTCGCCCGGCGGTACCACGCCAAGCCCGCCGCCCTCGATCATCGCCGGGCCGCCCATGCCCAGGCTGGCGTCCGCGGTCGCGATGATCACGTCGCACGCACTGGCCAGCGCGGCGTTGCCGGCGAAGCAGTATCCGGATACCACCGCGACCAGCGGTACCTGCCCGGACAGCTGCGCGGTGAGCCGGAACGTAGGCACCTCGAGCTGGGCCACCGCGGTCGTGTCGGTGTCGCCGGGACGTCCGCCGCCGCCCTCGGCGAACATCACCACCGGCAGCCGCTCGCGGGCGGCGAGCTCGAGCAGCCGGTCGGTCTTGCGGTGGTTCAGCACGCCCTGGGTGCCCGCCATCACGCTGTAGTCATAGGCCATCACCGCGATCGGCTGGCCGGCCACCGTCGCCGTCCCCGTCACCAGGCCGTCGGCCGGGGTGCGCGCGACGAGGTCCTCGAGCGAGCGGCGCCGCCGCTGCGCCGCGATGGTCAGCGCGCCGTACTCGATAAAGCTGCCGTCATCGACCAGGGCCGTGATGTTCTCCCGCGCGGTCCGGTGGCCGCTGGCGTGGCGGCGCTGCACCACCTCGGGTCGTCCCTCGTCCAGGCCGGTCCGGTGCCGCTCGATGACCTCGGCGAGGTCCGGGCGGATATGGCCGGGCGCGATCGCCTGGCTCGCGGCCGCTTCGGTTCCCGCGCCAGCGGAGTCCTCCATCAGCAGCAAGGTGGCCCCGGCATCGACCGTGCCGCCGACGTCGACGGTCACCGCGTGCACGCATCCGGCCCGTTCGGCACGGACTTCGTGTTCCATCTTCATCGCCTCGAGCACCATCAGCTCGTCACCGGGGGCGACCCGGTCGCCGGGGGAGACCGCGACCGACGTGACGGTGCCCGACAGCGGGGCCGGCACCGCGCTCATGCCGGGCGGGACCTCGACCTGCGTGCGGGCCGTCTCGGCGCGAGTGACCTCCGGCACGAGCGAAAGCGGCGCCGCGCCGGCCAGCTCGGCGGCGTGCGCGTCGACCCACCCGGTGTCGTGGCGGCCGAGTCCGGGCGCGCGCAGGATCGCCTGCAGCACCGCGACGTTGACGGGGACTCCGTCGATGTCGAAGTCGGCCAGCGCCCGCACCGCGCGGCGGGCCGCCTCGGTCAGGCTGGCGCCGGTCGTGATCACCTTGGCCAGCAGCGAGTCGTAGTGCGGGCTGACCTGGTAGCCGGCGTATCCGTGCGTGTCCACCCGCACGTCCCGGCCGGCCGGCGGCTGGAAGCGCGCCAGCACGCCGCCGCCGGGCAGCAGCGTGCCGTCGGGCTGCATGGTCTCGGTGTTCACCCGCGCCTGCACCGCGACCCCGCGTGGTTCGACGTGCAGCTCAAGGGACGCAAGCGTCTCGCCGGACGCGACCCGCAGCGCCAGCTCGACCAGGTCAAGCCCGGTCACCTGCTCGGTGACCGTGTGCTCCACCTGAAGTCGCGGGTTGACCTCGATGAACGCGATGGTGTCGTCGCTGACCAGGAACTCCACCGTGGCCAGGCCGGCGTACCCGGCGCCGAGGAGCGCGACCGCCGCCTGCCGCAGCCGCGCCCGCAGGTGCTTCTCGAGCAGCGCCGGGGCGATCTCGACGAGCTTCTGGCGGCGCCGCTGGATACTGCAATCGCGGTCCCCGAGGACCGCCACCTCGCCGGTGCCGTCCCCGAGCACCTGGACCTCCACGTGCCGGGCGTCCGGCAGCAGCTGCTCGACGTAAACCGCGCCGTTCCCGAACGCTGCCGCCGCCTCGGACTCGCACCGGCGCATCGCCTCGGCGAGATCTTCCTCGCGCGTCACCGGGCGTAGGCCTCGGCCGCCGCCCCCGGCGACCGCTTTGACCATGACCGCGCCGTGCTCGCGCAGGAAGGCCTGCGCCTCCTCCGGGGTGGTCCCGCCCGGTGTCCCGGCCAGCACCGGCACGCCCGCGGCCTGCGCCCGGGTCCGCGCGGCGCTCTTGTCTCCGAACAGCGCCAGCATCGCGGCGTCCGGTCCCACGAAGACCAGGCCAGCATCGGCGCAACGGGCCGCCAGGATCGGGCTCTCGGACAAGAAACCGTAACCCGGGTGCACCGCGTCGCACCGGGCGGTCGTGGCCGCCGTGATGATCGCGTCGACGTCGAGGTAAGCGGCCGCCCCGGTGCCCGGCAGCAGGACAGCCTCGTCAGCCTTGGCCACGTGCGCGCAGGAGGCGTCGTCGGCGGGGTAGACCGCCACCGTCGCCACCTCGAGCACGGCGGCGGTGGCCAGGATGCGGACGGCGATCTCGCCGCGGTTGGCGACCAGCAGCCGCTTGATCACCGGCTGCCCCGGCGCAGCACGATCCCGGCCGCTTCGCGATCCCACGTGCCCGGCCCGGTTCCGGTATCGCGCAGCAGGTGCTTGTGCACCTTCTGCGTCGGGGTCTTGGGCAGCGCGGCCGCGAACTCCAGGTAGCGCGGCACCATGAAGTACGGCAGCCGGCCGACCAGGAAGGTGGTCAGCTCGACCGGGTCGATCTGCTGGCCGTCCCGCGGCACGATGACCGCCTTGATCTCGTCCTC
>Ga0302325_10024565_pt1 | contig 12530 bp, 12 predicted proteins | sample Palsa_T0_2_FD_201948 | JGI IMG/M metagenome (GOLD analysis project Ga0302325, IMG submission 201948) | Peat permafrost microbial communities from Stordalen Mire near Abisko, Sweden - Palsa_T0_2 | ecosystem: Environmental > Terrestrial > Soil > Palsa > Peat permafrost | place: Sweden: Abisko...
GAGGCGGGGCCGGAGTCGGCCGCCCTGCACGGGCGGGCGCGGGAGGAGGCGATCGCCTGCTACCGAGCGGCGGGGATCGCGTGGGCGTCGGAGGAGGAGGATCGAGAGCGGCGCAAGGCCATGCCGCCGCTGCGGCCGATAGAGGGGCGCCGCCGGCCGGGCGGGTCGTCGTGGCAGAGCCTCGCTCGCGGCACCGGCAACGTCGAGGCCGACTGGCTCAACGGAGAGATCGTCGTGCTCGGGCGTCTGCACGGCGTGCCGACCCCGATCAACGAGGCGCTCCGGCGAGCGGTCAACCGGATGGCACGGGAGGGCCAGCAGCCGGGAACGATGACGGTCGATGAGTTGTTGAAGGGGTGAGATGCCCATCTTCGACGAGGCCGCAGAGCTAGGCACCGACACGCCACAGCAGCTGGCGACTCTGATCGAAGCCGGGCTGTACGACCCCGACACCCCCACCGCTCGGGATCGGCTCCAACTGTTGGGCGAGCTGATCGGCGACGGGTGCACCATCGAGGAGATGCTTCGGGCTGACGCTCGGGGCCGCCTGTTTGCCCTGGCCGGCGACCGCGTCCTGCGCCCCGGTCGGGACACCTACACGCTTCGGGAGGTGGCCGACCTCCTGACGACGGAGCCGGCCCTGATCCATCAGCTGTGGCGGGCCCTCGGTCTGCGCGACGTCGGCCTCGACACCGCGATCGCGTCGCCCGCCGACGTCAGTGCCCTCCCCGTCTGCCTCGGCATGCGAGCTGCGTGGGGCGACGAAGCCATGTTGTCGATGGCGCGCACCTACTCGGCGGCCATGGATCGGATCGCCCACGCCGAGGTCGACGCCACCCGCCCCATCGTCGAGAACCTGTCGCTCGACGAGAGCGGAAGCGAGGCCGTCACCGGTCGCAGTTGGGCGGCAGCGGCGAAGGTGGTCCCCCAGATCGGGGGCCTGCTCGACATGATGCATCGGCATCATCTCGAGAACGCCAGCCGTCGGGCTGAGCAAGCCATGAGCGCAGACCTCGCCAGCCGACGCCTCGTTCGTCAGGCCGTTGGCTTCGTGGACCTGTGCGGCTTCACCGCCCTCTCCCAGACCGTGGGCGCCGACACGCTCGCGGTCTGGCTGAGCGAGCTCGAAGCGCGCGTGTATGAGCTGGCCCAGGACCTGGACGGACGCGTCGTCAAGTTTCTGGGCGACGCCGCCATGATCGTCGCCGCCCGCCCCGCCGTCCTGGCCGACATCTTGACCACCTTGGTGGGGCGTACCGAGGCGTTCGGCGAGTTTCGGGTTCGGGCCGGTGCGGCCTACGGAGAGGTGCTGGCCCAGGACGGCGACTACTTCGGCGCCGCCGTCAACCTGGCTGCCCGCCTCGTCGCCGAGGCCGAGCCGGCCACGATCATGGTGTCACCGGAGTTCGCCGACCTTCTCGAAGCCGAGTCCTTCGAGACCGAGCTTCTCCCGGCCCGCGAGCTTCGCGGGTTCCACGACTCGATCACGCCCTACCACCTGCGGCGAGTCGGCCCCGTCCCCATGCCATAAGCCGACTGACTGCCTGACGGCGGCCGGGCCGCGCCGGGCCGGGCCTCGGGGATCAGCTGTTGAGGGCCGACTTGAGGCCGGAGGCGGCGCTGAACTTGCAGACCTTCGAGGCGGGGATCTGGATGGTGGCGCCCGTCGCCGGGTTGCGGCCCTCGCGCGCCGGCTTGCTGGCGCCGCTGAAGGCGCCGAAGCCTGGCCATGCCACTTTGTCCTGGGCTTTTGCCACTGCGGTCACGGTCTCAAACAGCGCGCCGATCACCTTCTCGGCCGTCGCTTGATCCACACCTGCGTGGGTGGCGACTGCCGCCAGCAACTCGGTTTTGGTCATCTCCCGCCTCCTATGCGTTGGGAAGGACAACGACGCTAGGGGAGGACCGGGGCTAGGACGCGGACCCTCCCGTCGCCGGCGGGTCCTCCTGGTCGGACTTGGTCATCATCGGCGGCGCCATATCGTCTCGAAGATTGCCGCCATAGCGACGGGCGTCGAGCATCCGGAGCAGTGGAATGTTGCGCAACTCCAGGTCCACGAGCACAAGCACACTCATCACCAAGGCGAGGAGCCAGTGCCCGCTCCCCGCCACCACGCCGAGACCGGCCACCACGAAAATGCCCGCCGCCGAGGTCATGCCCCGGATGCTCTTGGTGCCCTCTCTCCAGACGAGGCCGGCGCCGATGAACCCCACGCCCGTCACGACGCCCCCGATGGCTTGCGGCGCGATGTGCTGGGTCACCGCCGTCACTGCGGCCGCCCCCAGGCCGACAAGAGCGTAGGTGCGGTCACCCGCGGCCGACCCCCGCAGCTCGCGCTCGAAACCGATGACGAACGACAGCACGAAGGCCAATGCGACCCGGCCGACCAGATCGACCTCGGTGTGCGTCATAGCCACCGATTGAACCATTCGCCTGGGCGCCCGGGGGTGATGCTTGCGGCTCTGGAGGCGCGGCAATGCCGGACGGTAACGCGGGACGATCCGGTAGCCTCCCGGCCATGTCAGAAAGTGACGCGGGGAGACGCGCGGGCTGGCGCCTGTTGCGGGCCTCCTTGCGGGCCGAGCGTCGGGCCATGATCAAGGGGAGCATTTCCGGGCTCATCTGGACGATCGCCAAGGTGGCGGTGCCCCTTCTGGCCCTGGAGGCCATCAACCGGGGCGTCAGCAGCTCCCAGCACGGCGCTTTGCTGTGGTGGTCGCTCGCTCTCGTCGGGACGGGGGCGGTACAGGCCGTGACGACCGGCCTGCGCCGGTTCCAGGCATTCAGCATGGCCTTTCGGGTCGAGACCGACCTGCGGGAGCGACTCTTCGCCCACCTCCAGCGCCTCCACTTCTCCTTTCACGACCGCTCCCAGACCGGCCAGCTGCTCGCCCGCTCCGCCTCTGATCTCCAGCAGGTCAACGGCCTGATGATCATGCTGCCCATCAGCGTGGCCAACGTGACCATCGTCTCGGGCGTGGCCGTGATCCTGCTCATCATCACCTGGCGCCTCGCCCTTCTCACGCTCGTCGCCCTGCCCCTTCTCAACATCGTCGCCAAACAGTTCTCGGCCCGCATCCATCCGGCGTCGCTCGGACTCCAGACCGAGCTGGCCGAGCTTTCCGTCCTGGCCGAGGAGACGGTCAGCGGCGTGCGCGTCGTCAAGGGTTTCGGCGCCGAGCCCATCTTCGCCAGTCGAATGCGACAGCGAGCCGACGCCGTCTACGGCCGGGCACTCCAGGTGGTGCGGGTGCGGGCCAACTACCTGCCCGTGCTGGACTTCATCCCGGCGGTCGGGGTGACGGCCGTCGTCTGGTATGGCGGTCATCAGGCCCTGTCGCACCATCTGAGCATCGGCGCCTTCACCGCCTTCTATCTCTATGTCCTGCTCCTGATCAACCCGCTGCGCCTGACCGGACAGCTCGTCGCCCAGGCTCAGCGAGCCGTTGCGGCCGCCGAGCGCATCGACCAGATCCTCGAGACCGAGCCGGCCATCATCGACGCCGCCGTTCCGGTCAAACTGCCCCCCGGCGGGGGCGAGGTCGTTTTCGAGGACGTGTCATTCCGGTACGACGCGGCGGCGGTCGCATCGGTACTCAACGGCTTCGACCTCGTGATCCAACCCGGCGAAGCGGTCGCACTGGTCGGCGCCACCGGCAGCGGCAAGACCACCGTCGCCAAGCTGCTCCCGCGCTTCTACGACGTCACCGCCGGCCGCATCACCCTCGACGGTGTCGACCTGCGCGACCTCCGTCTGCGGGAGTTGCGCCGGGCGGTCAGCATGGTCTTCGAGGACACGTTCCTCTTCACCGACACCGTGCGCGACAACATCGCATTCGCCGATCCCGAGGCCAGCGATGACGAGGTCGAGCAGGCGGCCCGTCTGGCCGGCGCCCACGAGTTCATCGTCGAGCTGGAGGATGGCTACAACACCATCATCGGGGAGCGGGGCTTCAGCCTGTCCGGTGGCCAGCGTCAACGGCTCGCCCTCGCCCGCGCCATCATCGCCAATCCGCGCGTCCTGATCCTCGACGACGCGACCAGCGCGGTGGACCCGACCAAGGAGCACGAGATTCGGGGGGCGCTCCAGCAGGTGATGGCCGGACGGACGACCATCGTCATCGCCCACCGGCCGGCGACCATCGCCCTCGCGGATCGGGTGGTACTCCTGCGCGAGGGCCGCGTCGTCGTCCAAGGGACGCACGAGGAGCTGCTCGCTACCTCCGCCGCCTACCGGGAGGTCCTGGCCCGGGCCGATCCAGCCGACGCCCTCGCCGGGGCCGACTGATGGGCCAGCTGCGTCCGGCCGATCCGATCGACGAGGCCGACCGCCTCGACCGGGAGGCCGCCGCCCTGGTCGTGCGGCGGGTGCTGCGGTTTTTGAGGCCCTACCAGGCCGAGATGATCCTTGGCCTTGTGGTGATGGTCGGCGCCACCGCCTGCCTGATCGCCCCGCCCGTCCTCTTCGGCTGGGTGATCGACCGCGTCACGTCGACCAAACCCCACCACGGCGTCGGTGGCTACATCGACCGGGTGGCCATCGTGGTGGGCGTCGTGTCGGTCCTGGCGTGGATCCTCTCCCGGGCGCAGATCCGCATCGTCACGCGCATCGGCGAGAAGTTCCTGCGGGACATGCGGCGACGGGTGTTCGACCACCTTCTGGGCATGTCGCTCGGGTTCTTCGACACCGAGCAGACGGGGCGCCTCGTCTCCCGCATGACGTCGGACATCGACACCATGGAGGACCTGGTCCAGCAGGGACTGGTCATCTTCGTGACCAACGGCCTGCTCTTCGTGTTCACCGTCGCCGTCATGATCTGGCTGTCGTGGATGCTGGCGGCCTTCTGCCTGCTGGCCGTGCCGGGTGTCGCCATCGCCAGCGTGTGGTTTCGCCGCCACTCCAACCAGGCCTACCTCCACGTCCGTGACACGGTGGGCCAGACCCTGTCGAGCCTCCAGGAGGGCCTGTCGGGCGTGCGCGTCGTCCAGGCCTTCACCCGCGAGGACGCCGTCGTCCGGCGCTTCAGCCAGCGCAACCGGGCTCAGCGCGACGCCAACATCTCAGCCACGCGGATCTCCTGCTACTACTTCCCGGTTGTCGAAGGCTCAGGCGTCCTGACCGCCGCCGTCGTCGTCGGTGTGGGTGGGATCCTCGTGCATCAGGGCAGCATCCCGGTCGGCACCATCGGCACCTTCATGCTCTTCCTGACCAACCTGTTTGAGCCCATCAACCAGATCTCCCAGCTCTTCAACCTCGTGCAACAGGCAGGGGCCGGCCTCAACAAGGTCTACGGGCTGCTCGACACGGTCTCGCCCATCCAGGAGCGCCCCGGTGCCGTCGACCTGCCTCCTGGAGGGGCAGTCGTGCTGGACCACGTCAGCTTCTCCTACGGACCGGATCTACCTCCGGTCCTGAGCGACGTCAGCGTGACCATCGCCCCCGGCGAGCGCCTCGCCCTCGTCGGCCCCACGGGCGCCGGCAAGTCGACGCTGGCCAAGTTGGTCGCCCGTTTCTATGACCCCCTGACCGGGCGCGTCAGCCTGGGCGAGACCGACCTGCGCGACGCCACGCTCGCCTCCCTCCGCCGCCAGATCGTGGTCGTCCCGCAAGAAGGCCATCTCTTCGGCGGCAGCATCGCCGACAATGTTCGTCTCGGACGAGCCGATGCCAGCGACGACGATGTCGCGGCCGCCCTCCAGGCCTTGGGCGCCTATGACCGCTTCGCCTGTCTGCCCGAGGGTCTCAACACCGAGGTCAGCGAGCGCGGGACGCGCCTGTCGGCCGGCGAGCGCCAGCTCGTCTCCCTCGCCCGGGCCTTCCTCTCGGATCCCCGCGTCCTCATCCTCGACGAAGCCACCTCCAGCCTCGACCCGGGCACCGAAGTAGAGGTCGAGCAGGCCGTCGAGGCGCTCATGGCCGGTCGCACGGTCATCGTCGTCGCCCACCGGTTGTCCACCGCCCAGCGCGCCGACCGCGTGGCTGTCGTCGACGCAGGGGGCATCATCGAGATCGGCACCCACGACGAGCTGGTCGCTCACGAGGGCCGCTACGCCGCCCTCTTCGCATCCTGGGTCGGTGGCCTGGGTGGCGCCGAGGCAGCAGCCCCTTCGGTTCACGAGGCGCCGCGGCCCCGTCGCCGATTCAGCCAAGGTCGGCAGCGCCGCGTGGCCGGTCCGGCGTCCGGCTCGGCGTCGTCCAAATAGGCACCCTGCACCGCGTCACGGGCGACGCCTCAGGGGCGACGGCTAAGCGGCGCCGCGTCAGCGGCGACGCCTCAGGGGCGACGCCTCAAGGGCGGGCGGGGACGCCGGTCAAATCCCGGCGGGCGAGCAGATCGGCTGGCGTACCGGCGAAGCTCACCTCACCCTTCTCCAGCCACACGGCGTGCCCGGCGATCGACAGCGCCAACGTGGCCGACTGCTCGACCATGACGACGGACGTGCCCGCCCGGGCGAGGGCAGCGATGACCCGGAGAAGCTCGGCCACCACACTGTGCGCGAGACCGAGGGACAGCTCGTCGATGAGGAGGAGCTTGGGCTCCGGGAGGAGAGCCTTGGCGAGAGCCAGCATGTGCTGCTCGCCACCGGACAGCGTCGCGGCCCGTTGGTCGAGGCGCTCACCCAGTCGTGGGAAGAGAGACACGACCGCCTCCAGTCGCGACCCGACCCGCTCCCGTTCCCAGGCAAATCGGTGGCACCCGACCAGCAGGTTGTCGAGGACCGTCATGCTTGGGAAGACGGCACGCCCGGCGGGCATCTGCACGATGCCGCGATCAAACCGGGCCCTCGTGTCGGAAGCCGTGACGTCAACGCCTCCGAAGCGGATCCTGCCGCCTGACGCCGGCGTCAGACCGGAGACGGCTCGCAGCACGGTTGTCTTACCGGCGCCGTTGTTGCCAAGCAGGGCGACGACTTGGCCGGAGGCAACGTCGAGGTCAACGTGGGACAGGACCTGGCGGCGCCCGTAGGCGACGTCGAGGCCGCGGACCTCCAGACCAGGCACCGGGCGCTGGTCGGGTGGGATGCTCAGCCCCAGCGTTGGGTCGTGGCCCTCGAATGGTTGGTGATGTTGTTGGGCGACTCGGGCGGCTCGAAGACCGACTGGATCGCCACCCGCCCCGGTCCCCACATGCGGAGCCACACGGTGCGGTTGTTGTAGCTGCCGAACAGACCGCCGGCCGGATACTCGATGTGCAGTTGCATGCCGACCGACGGGTCCTTGTAGACGAGCGAGCTCGGCTGGATGCAGATGGCCTGGCCCTCTTGGAGATCGCGCACAAAGACGTTGCCGGGCGAGTGCAGCAACAGCAGACCGGGCCCGCCCTGAGCCACGTAGCGGTCCAGGAACTGACCCAGCGGGAAGTGGTATTCGGTGTCGTCGCCGTTTTGGGTCGTGTACCAGATACCGGACTGGAACCAGTCATAGGTCACATTCCCCGTGGCAACGAGGAAGCGATGCTCGTGGACGTCGATGGCCTGCCCGTGCTGGAGCGGCACGGCCAGCGTCTCGCCGGGATCGTCGTGACTGAAGGCGATGTGACCGGGACCCTTGGCCTGCATCATGACGAGCGGCATGCCGGCGAAGCTGCGGTTCCACGCTCCCTTCATGGGCATGGTGGTCATCTGGACCGACGGCTCGGCCCACAACAGGACGTGGTGGGAGAAGTAGACCGAGTCCTCGCCGGCCAGGCCCATATCGGCAACGGGCACGTACTTGCCCGACACCTGGCAGCTGGACTGGCCCATCTGGATCTTGGCCATGTCCTTGATGGGCGGCTGCTCCTCCCATCCGGAGTCGGTAACCCTGTCCTTGATGTTGACCGGCGCGCCGCAGAAGGGGCAGGACGTGCCCGACCCGTCGCTGCCCATCCGGCAGTACCGGCAGGTATAGGTGGCTGTCGTCGTGGACATGGCCGTCACTCGCCGTGGTGAACGTACATGGACTGGATGCCGACCCGGCCCGGGCCGACCATCTCAGCCAGATACATGCCCTTGCGCATCATGCCGGTCTTGACGTCTTGCTGCTTGACGTTCATCTGCACCGACGAGTCCTTGTAGAGGAAGCCGCCCGGCTCGACGAGGATCTTCTCGCCATCCCCGAGGACCCGCTCAAACACGTTGCCGTAGCCGTGCAGCAGCAAGATCCCCGGCTCGCCGGCGGTGACGAAGCGGTCCATGAACATGCCCTCGCCACCGTGCAGGACATTGACCATGCCCTTGAGTTGCACGAACGAATAGGTGATCGTGTGCGACCCGAGCAAGAAGCTGTGGCCCCGGACGTCGAGCTCCATGGAGGGATGCAACGGGAGCACGACCACCTCACCGGTGGCGTCCCGGGAGAAGGCGATGCGGCCCGGCCCGGACGCGATGCTGATGATGTGCGGCATGCCGCCGAGCATGCGCTTGATGCCGCCGCCCGTGTTTTGCGTTGAAAGCGGGACCGTCTCCTCTTTCCACAGGAGGACGTGGTGTTCGAAAAACACGGAGTCACCCTGAGCCAGGTTCAGCTCAGCGACGGGGACGATCTCGCCCTCGACCTGGCAGGTGCTGCTGCTGAACCTGAACTCTGTCATGTCCTTCAGACGGGGCGCCTCCCGCCATCCGGAGTCGGTGACCAAGTTGTGGGCGTCGAGGGGTGCGCCGCACGTGTCACAGGTCTTCTTGTCGGCGTCGTTCTGCGCCTTGCACCACTGACATTCGATCCGATCCATTGCCGACATTCCTCCTCGGTGCCGCCCGACGGCGTTTCTGGGGTCGGAACGTACTCGGTCGGCCGCCCGCCCGTGGGCCGTGCCCGGCCGGCCGGTGGCCAGGCGGTGGCCGGCGGGCCAGCGGCGGGCCAGCGGCGGGCCAGGCCGGATCGGGCCGGGCCGGATCGGGGCGTGGCCTAGGCGGCCGGGCCCGTGGTCAAAGGTTGGGCCTAGGCGGAGGGCGTCGGAGGCGGGCCGCCGGGACCGCCCGCCGGGCCGCCACCGCTGCCGGGAGGCGACCAACCGCTACTCGAACCGCTGACACTCGAGCCGCTGGCCCCGCTGGTCGGGGGCCGGAAGCCGCCAGGGCCACCCCGGCGCATGCCACCCATGCCACCCATGCCACCCATGCCACCCATGCCCATCCGCATGCCGAAGAAGCCACGGCCGATACCGGCCGGAACGATCAGCACGGATGTGGCGGCGACGTCACCGTCGGACTGACGAGTACCTCGCACGAGGACCGACTGCCCGGTCTGAAGGGTGGCGAAGCTGATGCCCGTCGTGACCACCTGGATGACCGTCGTCGTTGCTGTCGTGTGAACGGTCTTCGTCCCGCCACGCCCCGAGAGCGTCAGCGTGGCCGGGCTGGCGTCGTCATTGGCGGTGATCGTGCCGAAGGCGACGGGTGCCTTCTGGGCCCACGCCCCGGCTCCGCTCGAACCCGAGGGTCCGGAAGGGCCAGAGGAGGCTGAGGGTCCGGACGGCCCCGAGGGCCCGCTGCCCGACGCCGCGGGGGCGGCGGCCGCGGGGAGGATGCGCAAGGACGAAGCCGTCAAGCTGCCGTCGGAGTTGCGCGTACCCATGGCGACCACCCGGTCGCCGATGACGCCATCGGCGGCGGTGAAGACCGACTGCTCGAGCTCGCTCCATGTGGTGGCCGTGGTGGTGGTCACCGTCACGGGAGTCGGGGCCGGCGGGGTCGGGGTCGCCGTCCCACTAGCCCCGGACGCGCCGCTCCCACCAGATGCGCCGGACGCGCCGCTCCCACCGGACGCGCCGGACCGGGGCGCCGGGCGGCCGCGGCGGGCGGGCGGTGTGACGACGAAGGAGTCGGCCGAAGCGTCGATGGTCGTCACCTGACCGAGCACCCCGCCTCCCATGCCGTGGCGGGCGAAGCCCCCGGCGGCGCCGCCGAAGTGATGCATCCCTCCGAACGACCCAGGCCCAGACCCAGACCCGGACCCGGACCCGGACGACCCCGAGGGGCCCGCAGGGCTCGTCGCCGACGCCGGCTCGAGCCGGACGGAGCTGGTGTGGTGGAGGGTGGTACCGGCAATGAACGCGGCTGCGCCAAAGGTCACGATGGCCAGCCCCCCGGCGGTGACCTTGGCCCGCAGGGAGAAGCGACGGCCGGTCCCCGCGGCGACCGCAGGCTCCGCCATCGGCGTCTCGGCGGGCACGCCCGGCTGCTCTTCGGGCGACAACGGTTCGAGATCCATGGGTGCGACGGCTCCTTGCCTGGGTGTTGCTGACCACCGAAGAGTTCAACACGGGTAGGGAAGACAACTGTGAAGCGCACCTGAAATCTTGCTGAACGCCCTACCGTGCGGGCGGTGAGGTCGTCCCCCTTGCGGTGGTTTGCCCGTGTGACCACGGTGTTTGTGGCCGGCGGCCTTGGGGGAGCGGCCCTGGATCAATTGCATGTGCGCTCGGGCGCTTTGTCCTATCCGCACCCTTTGTTGTGGGGCCAGCCGGCGTGGGTGGCGCCCGAGTTCGGCGTCGGCGTCCTCGCCATCGTGGCGGGGACGGTGCCGATGGCGCGGTGGGCCGGTCGGGACCAACCTCTTCCGAGCGCCTCGGCGATCGCCCTCGACGCCGGATGGTTCCTCGCGGCCTACGGGGCCAGCGCCCTGCAGTGGAGGCACCATGCTGGAGCGCTCGCTCTCGCGCTGGCCGTCGTGTGGATGGCGCGGATGGCCGCGTCGACGCCCCGTTGGCGCGCCACCGGTCCGCTGGTGGCCACGAGCGTCGGCCTCGCCCTCGGTGGCTGCGCCTACGAGGGCACGCTCGTGGCCACCGGAGCCTTCGCCTACGCCCACCCCGACGTCTACCACGTTCCCCTCTGGCTGGTCGGCATCTACCTCAACGGGGCGCCGCTTGCCCTCGCCGCCACCCGCCGTCTCACGGCCGCGGGAGTCGACGCGTGAGCGCGGCAGACGCCGACTTCGAGGCTCGCGTCCCCGCGGTCTTGGCGTCGCTCGGCCGCGGTGAGGTCGTGACCTACGGAGACGTCGCCGCTGAGGCCGGCTCGCCGGGCGCGGCGCGTGCCGTCGGCAACCTGTTGCGCCGCGGCCTGCCCGAGGCACCGTGGTGGCGCGTCGTCGGAGCCGACGGCCGGGTGACCAGCCCAAACACGGCGGAGCAGGTCAGGCGCCTCGCCGCCGAGGGGGTGACGGTGGTCGACGGTCGGGTCCGCCCGTGGGCGCGCCCACGGCGCCCGCCGCGGCAACCACAACCCCAGCCAACGCCGCCCACCCCGCCGCCCACTCCGCCGCCCAGCCCGCAGCCCCGCGGGTAGCGTGCCAACCGCCAGCACCCGAGGAGGACCTGTCCCGTGCCCGAAGCCGTCATAGTCGCTACCGCTCGCACCCCGATCGGCCGGGCGTTCAAGGGGTCGATGGTCGACCTGCGCCCCGACGACCTCGCCGCCTTCATCGTCAAGGCCGTGTTGGCCAAGGTGCCCGCCCTCGACCCGACCGAGGTCGAGGATCTCATCCTGGGCTGCGGCCTCCCTGGCGGCGAACAAGGCTTCAACATGGGCCGCGTCGTCGCCATCCTGGCCGGGCTCGAGACGGTGCCGGGGACGACGGTGACCCGCTACTGCTCGTCGTCGCTCCAGACGATCCGCATGGCCGCGCACGCGATCCGCGCCGGCGAGGGCGACTGTTTCATCGCCGCCGGTGTGGAGTGTGTGAGCCGCTTCGGCAAGGGCAGCTCCGACAATGCCGCGGCCGCCAATCCCGTCTTCGGGGAGTCGGCGCTCCGTTCACTCAAGAGGGCGGAGGGCGGGGTCCCGCCCTGGACGCCGGCCGAGGGTCTGCCCGACGTGTACATCGCCATGGGCCAGACCGCCGAGAACGTGCGGGAGGTCGAGCAGGTCTCCCGCGAGGACATGGACGCCTTCGCCGCGCTCAGCCAAAACCGTGCCGTCGAAAGTCAGCACAACGGATACTTTGAGCGCGAGATCACCCCCGTGCCGCTCCCGGCCGGTGGGGAGGTGAGCGTCGACGACGGTCCCCGTGCGGATACGACGCCCGAGGGTCTGGCCCGGCTGAAGCCCGCCTTCCGCCCTGACGGCGAGGTCACCGCCGGCAACAGCTGCCCGCTCAACGATGGGGCGGCGGCCGTCGTGGTGATGAGCGACACCCGGGCCCAGGAGCTCGGCCTCACCCCGCTGGCCAAGATCGTGGCGAGCGGCGTCACCGCGCTCGATCCCGAGATCATGGGCCTCGGACCGATCGAGGCGAGCCGGCAGGCGCTCAAGCGGGCCAAGCTCACGATCGACGACGTGGACCTGGTCGAGATCAACGAGGCGTTCGCCGCCCAGGTCATCCCGTCGGCCCGGCACCTCGGCGTGGAGTGGGACAAGCTCAACGTGCACGGGGGGGCGATCGCCCTGGGTCACCCGTTCGGCATGACCGGCGCCCGGATCATGACGACGCTGATCAACGGCCTTCAGACCGAGGACAAGACCATCGGCCTCGAGACGATGTGCGTCGGCGGCGGTCAGGGCATGGCCATGATCATCGAGCGCCTCAGCTAGACGGCTGGGCGGG
>Ga0302325_10024567_pt1 | contig 12530 bp, 8 predicted proteins | sample Palsa_T0_2_FD_201948 | JGI IMG/M metagenome (GOLD analysis project Ga0302325, IMG submission 201948) | Peat permafrost microbial communities from Stordalen Mire near Abisko, Sweden - Palsa_T0_2 | ecosystem: Environmental > Terrestrial > Soil > Palsa > Peat permafrost | place: Sweden: Abisko...
TTGGATGCCGGTTCTCTGCTCCGGACCGGACGATTGTAGCGGAAACCGGCTGGAACGCGCTTGGCCGCGCATTGAGCGAGGCTTCCGGTTGCAGATGGACAGTATCCTTGCCACTCTTAAGCAGCAGTCGCGTCTGCGGCATCTACTTGAGGAGATGGACCAGGGTCATGCGAATCAGAGATGCGTTCTCGCGGAGCCATCGAGTCAACCCACAGAAGCCGACTAGAGCCGATTCCGCCGCTCTTTTGGGAATTCGGGTGGACCGTGTTCAAAAAGGGAAGTCAACGTTGATTTCGTATCTAAAATTATTAGTACTTAAGTTACTATTAATACGTTACTTCATGGTGGCGGCATCATGCGCTCAACTTTTAACCTGAGTCGTCGTGTCGAACGATGGGTAGGTCCGAATTCGGCTGTGCTGCTGCTTGTGGTGGCGGCGACGGGCGCCGTGCTCTTCATGGTGCTGGCGGGGGCGTTTGTCTATAAGAACACGCGCAGCCTGATCTCTTCCGCGGGGTGGGTGCAGCATACCCAGGAAGTGCTGGCCTCGCTGCAGCGGGTTTCGCTGCTGATAGAGCGGATCGAGTACCGGAGCCGCCTTTACACTCTGACGGGCAATGAGGAGCAGCTGGCCAGGTCGCGTGCGAGCGCCAACCAGTTGGATACCACGTTGGTACACCTTCAAGTCCTTGTGGCGGATAGCGAGTACCAGACTGCCAACCTCAAGACCCTTCGCTCATGTGCCGAACATATGAACCAAGAGTTGGCCGTCTTCACTGTGAAGTCGGAACTGTCTTCAAGCCAGCAATGCCAGCAGGCGATCGGGTTGATGACCGACCATGAGCAAGGGCTTCTGGAGGAACGTAGTAAAGGATCGCAGCGCAGTTCGTTTGCGTCGATCGGCACGGAATTCGCATTTGTCAGCCTGTCGCTTGTTTTTCTGGTCGTGCTGTTTGGCTTTCTTCTGCGCGATGCTGTTCTGCGTCAAAAGACAGAAAAGCAGACGGCTCTGACCAATGAGCGTCTGGCGCGGACCGTGAACGCGCTGGAAGACCGGGCGCACGAGTCGGAGCTGCTGACCTCGGCGCGAGACGAGCTGCAGCTATGCGTTACGGTGCAGCAGGTTTACCAATCGGCGGCCAGCAGTTTTTCGCGGTTGCTGGCGGGGACCAGCGGCTCGCTGTGCATGATCAACAATTCCAGGCAATTGGTGGAAGTGGTCTCGACCTGGTCTGGAACCGGAACAGGAAGCGGGCCGGAGAATTGCGAAGAGAGTGCGGTTGAGGATTTTCATCCGCCTGATTCCTGTTGCGGCCTTCGTTCGGGCCAGGCTCGGTGGCGGCAGCCGGGAGTTTCGGAGATTCACTGCGCGCACTTCAACGAGGACGCTCCGGAGTGCTACCTGTGCATGCCGATCGTTGCCCACGGGAATACGCTCGGCGTGCTGTACGTGCAGTGCCCTTCCGAGGCCGGTGTGGCTGCGGTCCACGAGCGCACGGACGGTTTACGGCAACTGGTTCAGCTAACCGGCATGGCCATCGCCACGTTGAACCTGCGAACCAAGCTCGAAAATCAGTCCATCCGGGATTCGCTTACCGGGTTGTTCAATCGACATTTCCTGCAGATCTCGCTGGAGCGGGAACTGGCGCGGGCGGCGCGGCGCAAGCAGGTTCTGGCTATCTTCATGCTCGATCTCGACCACTTCAAGAGGTTCAACGATACCTTTGGCCACGCGGCGGGCGACACGGTGCTGAAGGCGGTCGCGGAGATATTCCGCAGCAGTATTCGGACCGAAGACATCGCATGCCGGTATGGGGGCGAAGAGTTCACGATCATGCTGCCGGACGTGACCCCCGCCGCCGCCTACGAGCGGGCGGACATCATACGCCAGGCGATTGCAGGCCTGCGCGTGCCTTTGGAAAAGGAAGTCTACGCCGAGTTCACGATCTCGATCGGAGTGGCCTTCTATCCCAGTGACGGGGATTACGCCGATGCCTTACTGCGCCAGGCAGACGCGGCGCTCTACCGCGCCAAGCGGCAGGGCCGGAATCAGATTGTGCAGTACGAAGCGGCCGCGATGGCGAGTTGAAGAGAGCCCAGAGTTTCAAAGAGTTAACCCAACCGCTTACGACCAACGATTCACGAAGTTATTAGCATGTTATCTTCAAGTTATTGACTTGCACGGGCTGGGTGTTACACTCGCAGGCACTTCCTAATGCTGGCCAAAGTCCTCAGCGCAGCCGTTTACGGCATCGATGCCAACATCATAGATGTTGAGGTAGATCTCAGCGGAACTGTCGCTGAGGAAGACCGCTTTCATACAGTCGGGTTGCCTGACGCGGCCGTTCGAGAAAGCCGCGACCGGGTGCGGGCGGCGATGAAGAACTCCGGCTACTTGATTCCTCCCACGCATATCACCATCAATCTGGCTCCGGCGGATATCAAGAAAGAGGGAGCCGGATTCGATCTGCCCATCGCTGTCGGCATTCTGAGCGCTTACGGCGCCTTGCACATAACCGATCTGACGCGCTTTTTGCTGGTTGGAGAACTGGGGCTGGACGGCGGGCTGAGGCCGGTGCCGGGGATTCTTTCGATTGCGGTGCTGGCGCGGGCGCGGGGCATCGCAAACCTGATCCTGCCGGCGATCAATGCTCCGGAAGCGGCAGTGGTCGAGGGCGTGCATGTCTTTCCCGTGGCTTCGCTGGCGGATGTGATCGATCTGCTGAACTCAACATTGCTGGGGGAAGTCCAAAGGCCGCCCTTTCGCGTGGCGACCGAACAGTTGCTGGGCGAGCTGCATCACTATGCCTCGGATTTTTCCGATGTGCGCGGGCAACAGACGGCCAAGCGAGCGCTTGAAGTCGCGGCTGCAGGCGGACACAACATTCTGATGATCGGGCCGCCTGGGTCGGGCAAGACCATGCTGGCCAAGCGGCTGCCGTCGATTCTGGCGCCTCTGACCTTTGAGGAAGCCCTGGAAACCACCAAGATTCATTCCGTGGCCGGGGTTCTGGACGCGGCGCAGGGCCTGGTTGCTCAGCGTCCATTTCGCGCTCCGCACCACACCATTTCCGACGCCGGGTTGATTGGCGGCGGAGTGATTCCCCGGCCGGGCGAGGTTTCGCTGGCTCACAACGGTTTGCTCTTTCTGGATGAGCTGCCCGAGTTTCCGCGCAATGTGCTGGAAGTGATGCGGCAGCCTCTGGAGGACCACACCGTCACGATTGCACGGGCGTCGATGTCGCTGACCTTTCCGGCGCGGTTCATGCTGGCTGCGGCGATGAATCCATGTCCGTGCGGATATTTCAATGACAAGTCCCGCGAGTGCCAGTGCACTCCGCCGATGATTCAACGTTACGTGGCCAAGGTTTCCGGCCCCTTGCTGGATAGGATCGACATCCACATCGAAGTGCCTGCGGTGCAATACAAGGAGCTGCGGGGCGGTGCGGCGGCGGAGGGCTCGGCGCAGATTCGCGATCGCGTGATGCAGGCGCGCGAACGGCAGCGGGAGCGATTTCAAAAGGCCGGGGAGCGCATCTTTGCCAATGCGCAGATGGCGACCCGGCAGATTCGAGCCTATTGTGAGCTGGGCGCGGACGCCGAGCGGCTGCTGGAGCGGGCGATGCAACAGCAGGGACTGAGCGCGCGGGCTCACGACCGGATTCTCAAGGTGGCGCGCACGATTGCCGATCTCGAAGGCGTCGCCGGGCTCACCGTGAGGCATTTGGCGGAGGCGATCCAGTACCGGACGCTGGACCGTAGTTATTGGGCATGAGGAGGGAAGCGGAAGTAGAGTTTTAGAGGCCGGAACCACCTTAGTTGGGAGAGGAATGACCGCAGGGGTGGTATGGAAAAGTTGATCTGATGGGCGAAAGATCGGGACGGAAGGCCAGGACGACAGCAGATTTTCGCTGGGTAGCGGAATTGGAGAGCAGGAGCTTCGGGAAAACTTGCCGAATTTGCCTATTTTGCCAGTGCCATTTGGGGAAACCTGGCAAAATGTGTTATAAAAAAGGGTTGACCCGCAAGCACCTTGGGTAATAGATTCATAGTTGCTATCCAACAAGGCTGATTCCGCGTACAAATATTGATTGCGCCCTGCTTGGCCTTGACTTCCGCGTCATTCTGTTTTGCGGCTCACCCGAAGGCTAGGGGTGTGTCGAAAGTGTGTAGGGTGACCTGGATTGGGCAGTATTACCCCAGGTTCAGGCTTAGCTTGGAGAAAATTGCGAGGCGCAAGAGGATCGCAGCCTCGAAGACCAAATCATGAGACCCAGGGAAGATTTTAGAACTCTGACCCTGCTTTCTGCGTCTAATAATCGGCAGTCGAAAAAATAGGATTGCGCCGCTCAACGGCCGTCCTCTGCACCGGGAGAACCGGGCAGTGATCACCACAAAGGAGAACGATGCATATGCGCTCGGAACTGATTTTTGGGGCACTTACTCATGTGTCCAACCGCTACCAGTTGTGCCAACTGGCGAGCAAGGCAACCCGGAAGCTGCACAAGCCCAACAGCCGCCTGCAGGACACAACGAATGAGGTTTTCTATCGATTTCGCAACGCTAACCCCGGCATGACGGCCCCTATGGCGGAGCCCGAAGCCCAGCCGACTCACCCGGTTGAGCAGCGCCGCGCAGCGTAAGCGCGCGGCCTGCTTCGCCCGCAACACCCATACCCGCCTTGGTACTTCTCCGGAGCACCCTCCAATCCACCTCCCCTCGATCCGCCTATTTCTAGGTGCCTTAGCAGGAATCCATGACCATTGCTGAATTAAAAGAAAAAAACATCACCGAACTGAGCCGCATTGCGCGGACTCTGGACATTCAAGGCGCGAGCGGCCTTCGCAAACAAGACCTGATCTTCAAGATTTTGCAGGCGCAGAGCGAAAAAGAAGGCCACATTTTCGCCGAAGGCGTTTTGGAAATCCTGCCCGACGGTTACGGCTTCCTGCGTTCTCCGGACTACAACTATCTTCCGGGGCCGGACGATATCTACGTCTCGCCCTCGCAGATTCGCAAGTTCGATCTGAAGACCGGCGACACTATCAGCGGCAACGTGCGCCCTCCCCATGAAGGCGAGAAATACTTTGCGCTGGTGAAGATCGAGGCCATCAATTTCGAGTCTCCCGAGGAGACGCGCAACAAGATTCTCTTCGACAACCTGACTCCTCTTTATCCGCAGGAGCGGATCAAGATGGAGACGGTGCGCGAGGGAACCAGCGGCCGCGTGATGGATCTGTTGACCCCCGTGGGCAAAGGCCAGCGCGGCCTGATCGTCGCCCCTCCGCGTACCGGCAAGACCATGCTGCTGCAATCGATCGCCAACTCGGTGACCACCAATCATCCCGAGGTTGTGCTGATCGTTCTGCTCATCGACGAGCGTCCAGAAGAAGTCACGGATATGCAGCGGTCAGTTAAGGGCGAAGTGATCAGTTCCACATTCGATGAGCCGGCGGCGCGCCACGTGCAGGTCGCTGAAATGGTGATCGAAAAGGCCAAGCGCCTCGTCGAGCACAAGCGCGACGTGGTTATTCTTCTCGATTCCATTACTCGCTTGGCGCGTGCCTACAACACCATCGTTCCGCCTTCGGGCAAAGTGCTCTCGGGCGGCGTGGATTCGAATGCTTTGCAGCGGCCCAAGCGCTTCTTTGGCGCGGCGAGAAACATTGAAGAGGGCGGTTCGCTGACCATCATTGCCACAGCCCTTGTCGACACCGGCTCGCGCATGGACGAAGTAATTTTTGAAGAGTTCAAGGGCACCGGCAACATGGAAGTGATTCTGGACCGCAAGCTGGTCGACAAGCGCGTCTTCCCGGCTATCGACATTCAGCGCTCCGGCACCCGCAAGGAAGAGCTGCTCATTTCCAAGGAAGATTTGCAGCGCATCTGGGTGCTGCGCAAGGTGCTGAACCCGCTGTCTCCGGTGGAGGCGATGGAGTTGCTCGTAAGCCAACTGGAGAAAAGGCGCAACAATGCAGAGTTCCTGCTGAACATGAATCATCTGTAGGTTTCACCAGGGCAGGGAAATCTTCAATCGGAGCCGGCAGGTGCGGTTTGCGGATTTCCCTCTCGCTGCTAAAATAGAAAAGTTGTTTCCCATCGTGGGGCTGTAGCTCAGCTGGGAGAGCGCCTCGTTCGCAACGAGGAGGCCAGCGGTTCGATCCCGCTCAGCTCCACCAAATGCATCAAGCATATAGCCCAGAAAACCTGGGGCCGATTAGAAGGCTGAAAGCTGAATGGGGCCAGTAAGGGACCGTTTAGCAGCTAAGCTGCCTTGCTCTCTAACCCAAGATCATATCCAGGCAGATCGGCGACCGCCGGCCGTGCTCGCAGGAGCAATCTCTCAGCGCACTTACTCGCTCTCACGCTTTCTGCGCTGATAGGCGGCAACCTTGAGTTTGTTGCCGCAGATATTCATGCTGCACCAGCGGCGAGAGCCTTTCTTGCTCGTGTCGAAAAAGTGCAGGACACACTTTTCGCATTGGCGAATTCGATCGATCTCCGGCTCGCTCAGAAGATCCGCCGCGCCATCAAAGATCAGCTTCCACAGGTCCGTTGGCCGCTTGAGATCAAACAGCTGCACCCGAACAATTCGCCCCTCCTGCTTACGCAGCACAGTGGCCGGCGGATTCTGCAGCAGACCTCGATTCACCTCCTGAATAAATTCATCCGATGGAGCCGAACCGCTTTCCAAACGCAGAACAGCTTCCCTCAGCCGTTCCCGGAACGCGATCGCATCCTTATGAAACAAGGCCGCTTCCGGCGAGTGCCGCCAGCCTTGCACAAGACGTTTCATCTTAGCCGAACTCACGATGCCCGAAGCGATCAGCCACCGTTCCAGCGCGGGAACGTCGGGGAGCAGCTCGGTGGGGCCCTCTGCGAGGACCGGGCGGGTATTCAAGAAATCGAGGATCGGCCTGTTGGCGACGAAGAGAAAACCTTCGACCCATTCGCCGGCATCCTTAGCGACAGCACCCATCGCACTCCCCATCTTCAAAAATAATTCAAGAAAACAATAACACCGATATTGACATTTTTATCGGTGTCTACTACTCTCGCCTCATTGACGGCCCAATCGCCGCAAGATTCGATTCAAAGGGAGAGACGATGTCGACATTTCAATACGCCACCATTCGCGGCCTCAAGATGTTCTACCGTGAGGCTGGGTCCAAAGAGTCCCCGACCATCGTGCTGCTGCACGGTTTTCCCAGCTCGTCTCATATGTTCCGTGACCTGATTCCGCAACTGGCGGACAAGTTTCATATCATCGCGCCGGATTACATCGGGTTCGGCTACAGCGATGCGCCGGGCGTGAGCGAGTTCGAGTACACCTTCGACAACCTTGCAACGTGCGTCGACGCTCTGCTGTTCGATGTTCTCGGCCTGAAGAAATTCAGCATCTATGTGCAGGATTATGGTGCGCCCATAGGGTACCGCATTGCGTTCAAACATCAGGATGCAATCGAAGGCATTATCGTGCAGAACGGAAACGCCTATGCCGAAGGCATCGGCGGCGCATTCGATCCGATGAAGCCGTTCTGGGCCAATCGAACGGCGGAGACAGAAAAGCCGGTGCGCGGGCTGCTTACGCTCGAGACGACGATCTTCCAGTATACGCATGGAGTAAAGGACGCGAGCCGCATCAATCCGGATGCCTACACGATGGATCAGCACTTTCTGGATCGCCCGGGCAATGACGCCATCCAGTTGAACTTGTTGCACAACTACCAGGCAAATCTGACGCACTACGACGAATGGCACACGTTCTTCCGCGATAAGCAACCGAAGACGTTGATCGTCTGGGGTAAGAACGACCCCTTCTTCACGGTCGAAGGCGCTCAGGCGTATCTGCGCGACATTCCGAAGGCTGAGCTGAACCTGCTCGACACGGGGCACTTTGCGCTGGAGGATTTTGGCGATGTGATCGCCGGGAAGATTATCGGCTTTTTCGCCTGATTTCACTTCGCGCTCCCTGATTTCGCTTCGCGGGCAAGGATCGCGAGATTTCCAACAAGACATCGGAATATGAGAAGCATCATGCCGGATTTTAAGAACGCCACCGTTGTTGTGATCCACGGCGCATGGGCCGATGGGTCGAGCTGGGAGCCGGTCATTCGCAGACCGCAGAGCAAGGGCCTGACCGTCGTGGCTGCGCCGATCCCACTGACCTCGCTGAGCGACGACGCTGCTGCGCTGCGACGGACGATCGCACGCACGCAAGGGCCAGTTATTGTCGCGGGACACGCTTACGCAGGGGCTGTGGTGGGAACCGCGAACGACGAGCGAGTCAAGGCGCTCATCTATATCGCGGCCCTCGCTCCGGATGAAGGCGAGACCGTGGCGCAGGTCTTCTACCGGGACGAGCCGCATCCGAAGGCCCCGAAGCTTGCACCCGATGCGGATGGATTCATCTGGATGCCCGATGAAAGTTTCGCCGAAGCTTTCGCGCAGGGCGCAACGGCTGAGCAGATCGCTTTGTGCCGCGCCGTGCAGCGGCCGATCTCAGTGAAGAGCATCCAAGAGCCAGTCGCTGCTCCGGCTTGGAAGTCAAAGCCCACCTGGTATCTGCTCGCGGAAGAAGATCGGATGATCAATCCGAAGACGCAGCGCTTTATGGCGGAGCGCATGAAGGCGACGATTCGGTCGTTTGCCGTAGACCACACGCCGCTCCTTACTGCGCCGGACAAAGCTGCCGGCATAATCCTCGAAGCGGCGCACATCGATCGATAAAGATGGACGCGTTACACGAATCGCTCTCGCGGGTACAAAAGATCGGGCCGACCAGTAGCCGGCCCCATCAATGCATCCCCATAACTATTCTCAATTTCATTGTTGATCAATGCGGATGGCAATAATCTGGGCTGTGGGTGCAGTCGCTCCGATGCTTGTGGTTTCGACCAGCAATTCGAAGGGCCGCAATGCGCCTCCCGGGAGCTTGGCCTGCTGCAAAACCGGTTCAATTCCGTGCGCGTTGAATAGCATATCGGCAGCCGCTTGAGTTGCTGCCATGTTCAGTCCCTGCAAAATCAGAACATGCGCGGCTCCATTCAAGTCCGGAAGATACGCAATCGTTCCATAGGTGAGGCTCGAGGTTCCGCCGGCACTATTGCGATAGATCTTCTGTTCCCCTCCTATCGGATGCTCATTGAGAACGTATGAGTCATCCACTTCGGGCGTGTATTCCAGCTTGAACGCGAGCCTGTTCTCGAACAACGACACCCACGGGTTGGTATGCTTCGACCCTAGAAGAATGACGTTCGAATTCTTGATATCCTCTGCGGTAATACTTCGTGCATAGCGAACCTTTGTACGGTCGGGGATAAATTCCGGGAGCCCGATCAACTGCGAAGTGATGTTGAGCGAGACGACGCTGGTGTAGCGTTCCCGGCTCAGATCGTTGAAGTTCCGCACACTCATTCCTTGCGGCAACGGCATATCGGACGGGTAGGATCCGTTGGCATATTCCTCAATGTTGACAAGATGCATGGTAAGGTTTTGCAGGATGCCCAACCCGCTGTCCGAGGGAACAATCAGCGTGTCTCGATCTCTTTGAAAGAGTTGTGCCCACATGGCATGCGCAGGCCCCTGAGCTCTGTGCGCTTGGATCGCGTCCAGTCCCAGCCAACTCGCCGATGCGATGACAATCCCCGCCGCGAGTCCCATTAGACTGAAGTACCAAGCGGGCCGGGGTTGCCGTGCGGAACGCGCATGGGGCTGCGTCCCGTCATCTGCATCTTGCCGGGGAGTCGCCTCCATGAGCACGTCCGGCGCCGACTGACCCCAAGCGGCAAAATCATCGGAAGAAGTGGATGCGATCGGCTCCTGAACTCCCAAATAGCTCTCAAAGATCGGAACGTAGCCGCCGCGAGGGACAACAATCCGCATCGCTTCTCCGGAGCCCTCACCTTCAAAATATTGATCGAGGCGCTTGCGCAGCAAGCGCGCGTAGCTGCGCACGATATTGTCTTCGCCGGGATTGTAGCCAACGGATCGATCGAATATCTGGATACCAATGCGCTGCTCGGTGATCTCCTGTGTCCGTCCCAACAAGGACTGCTCGCAGATGTAGAGTAGAAACTTCGGTAAACGATCCGATTTGCCGAGGCCCTTGCTGGCTGCCACGCGACACGCTAGCTGCCATTCCGGCCGGGAGGCCAACTCTTCCATTTCCCGCGGCATCGCGGTTTCCAATTCCAACTGCAAACCACCCGCACCCATCAAGTAATCCACCCTTATCGTTCGCCAAGTTCGACGATACTTAGCCCGACGCAGCTTGGGCTGTCCCCGTTTCGCTGCCGTTTCCCGCGACTAATCCAGTTCACACCATAGCGCCGCCCTATGAATTTTCTGTAAACGAAAACGCGGTAAATATGCAGAAACACCGCGAAAGACAGAGGGGTGAGGCAGGGGTGCGATCACCGTGTAACGTCGAAAGGCCCATACAATACCCTTTTCCAGCCCGCAGAATCCAGTCATGCTCGGCCTGTCTGCCCGCCGCCCGCTTTCAAATCGATCAACCTCAGGCCCCTGGAAGGCGTCAGCTCAACACGAATCCCTCCCAACCCGATCAGCACTTGGAGCCGAAATTGAAACGCGTCCTACTCTTCACCGCTCTCGTATGTTTGTTCGTCCTCAGCTCACATCAATCTTTCGCGCAGTTCGATACGGCATCCGTCTTGGGCTATGTGCATGATTCCTCCGGCGCCGTGGTGCCGAACGTGGCCGTCGCCCTCGTGAATCAAGGAACCGGCGCGACCGTGTCCGTTAAAACAAATACTCAAGGAGCCTACGAATTCACCGACGTCAAAGTCGGCACCTATCAGGTGACGGCAAGATCCGACGGCTTTGAGACCAGCACCACGCAGGCGTTTTCGGTCGAGGTCAACGCCCATCAGCGCGTGGACGTGCAGCTGAGCGTCGGGTCTGTCAATCAGGTGGTGACTGTGGACGACGCAGCCAAACAGTTGGAAACCGATTCCAGTGAAAGAGGCCAGGTCATCGGCACCCGCGAGGTTGAGAATCTTCCCCTGAATGGCCGCGCATACGCGGATCTCGCCGCTCTGGTCCCAGGCGTGCGCCGCAACGTCCTTGAGAACACGACCGACAGCAGCCGCGACGCCTCGTTCAATGTCAACGGCCAGCGTAGTGAATTCAACAACTTCCTGCTCGACGGCCTGGACAATAACGCTTACGGCACCTCCAATCAGGGCTTTTCCAATCAGGCCATCCCGCCGTCGCCAGACGCCATCTCGGAATTTCGTGTCGAGACCGACAACTACAGCGCCGAATACGGACGTTCCGCCGGTGCGGTCATCAACGTCAGCATCCGCAGCGGCACCAACCAGTTCCATGGCAAGGCTTACGACTACATCCGCAATACCGTCTTCAACGCCATTGGGCCGTTTTCGGCGCCCAACAACCCTCTCACCGGCGCAGCGCAAAAACCGACCCTGATCCGCAACCAGTTCGGGGGCACCTTTGGCGGACCGGTCTGGAAGGATCGCATCTTTTTCTTTGGCGACTATGAAGGCACACGGCAGCTTGTCCACGCGGTCATGCAGGCGACCGTGCCTACTGCCGACCAATACGGCACCAGTGCCCTGGCAATCGCCAATGGCGGCTATACCTTCCTGACCTCGGCGACCTCGGCAAACCCTATAGTTGCTCCCGTGCCTCTGCGAAACCCTCTCACCGGCCAGGACTATCCGAACGGCGTCATTCCCTTCAACGATCCTTCCGTATCGTCTTTTGCCAAGGGTGTGCTCGCGGCGCTTCCGCAGCCCAATGTTCCCGCAAACCTGTTCGCCAACAACTACGCCTCGCTGCCGCCGGACACCATTAACGACGATAAGGGCGACCTGCGCATCGACGCGACCATCAGTCCCAAGACGACGGCCTTTGGCCGCTACAGCGAGCACCAGGGAATCATTCTTTCGCCGCCCAACATTCAGGGCCCGGCAGGCGGCAACAGCAATGGCACCGTCAACATCTTTAACCAGCAGGGAGCACTGGGCGCCACGCACGTCTTCAATCAGAACTCGATCCTCGACGCGCGTTTCGCCTTCACGCTGACCGACGGCGGCAAAGGCCCCTACGGCGCCGGACTGCCCAGCCTCATGGGCGGCATTCCCGGACTGCCCACCTCTCCGACCGTGGTGCGAAGCCTCAACGTGCAGAGCGTCAACAACTATTCGCAGTTCGGCAACCAGGGCAGCAACCCGCAGTTCCAGAATCCCCACGTCTACAACCCCAAGATCAACTACACCCAGATCCGCGGCCGCAGCACCTACAAGGTCGGTTACGAGTACCAGGCCATCTTCACCCAGATCGACGATTTCAACCCCGTCTACGGACAAGACACCTATGACGGCGGCTTCAGCTATACCGGCGCCACCGCAAGCGCTCTGAGCGGCGCCGATACCGGCACCAAAGAAGCGGTTGCCTTGGCCGACTTTCTATTCGGCGCCCGCGACAGCTTCCAATTGAATAATTTCGTGATCGTCCATCTCAACCAGCGCATGCATTACTTC
>Ga0302325_10024568_pt1 | contig 12530 bp, 8 predicted proteins | sample Palsa_T0_2_FD_201948 | JGI IMG/M metagenome (GOLD analysis project Ga0302325, IMG submission 201948) | Peat permafrost microbial communities from Stordalen Mire near Abisko, Sweden - Palsa_T0_2 | ecosystem: Environmental > Terrestrial > Soil > Palsa > Peat permafrost | place: Sweden: Abisko...
CCGCCTGCAGAGCCGCCAGGTCGCTGAACTCCGGCGTGTGGGCGCGAAAATGCTCGTACATCTCCCAGGAGAATAGGGCGAAATTCCCGTCGCTCCCCTGTACGTAACCACCCCAGTTGCAGCAGCGAATCTTGTCGCCGATCCGCCACAACTCCTCGGGCTTGACCACCGGCAGAGACTTCAGCATGACCTGGTGAACCAGGGTGAAGATGGCGGTGGTGGCTCCGATGCCCAGGGCGAGGGTGATGATCGCCGTCAGCGCGAAGCCCGGGGCCGTTCGTAATTGGCGCAGCGCATCGCGCACATCTGCCAGCATGCGTTCCTCCGAGGGAAGGTGGTGTTGCGTCTTCGAAGAGGGATACGCAAACTCTACGGCGGCGGTTCCGTTGGCTGCCGGAAGCGGAAACTTGGAGCGGAAGCTCCATTAGGCGCCGCCCCGCGCTCAAGAAGTGCTGATGGGTTTCCGGCCACCCAGGTGTTTACTTCCAGTTAACCTCCCCGGCTTCCTCATCTTTTTAGTGAGCACCATGGACGAAAGAACTGAGGAGAGATAGCGTCATATCAGAGAACGAAGCGAACCGTCCAAAAAGAAATGCCTGCGCGAAATTTAGTTTGCGGGATTATTCAGCAACTCCGCATCCATATGCTGTCACGCCTCGCACAGAGCCTCGCTTGGCGGATGACGAACGCGCAATTGCTTCCTCTAAATCAGAACCGTGGGAGTTTCATATCATGGCACTCGGACAAAACCCATTCAACCCTTCCCGCACGCTGCCAACACTCGCCGCCATACAACAACGGCGTAGAGAGCTGCTTGCTTACCAGGCCCGCCAGCAGGGCGCGCAAGCACTAGCCACACCCAACGAAGAAAACACTTACGTTCCGGAGGAGGCCTCCGTTGCGCAAGAGCAGGAAGAGCAGCAGGAAAACGACGAACTCCAGAAACCCCACGACGAATCCTACGACGAACCCTACGCCGAAGAAGAGTCTGAGCCATCGGTGGTCCCCCGATCCTCCGCACCCCCACCGTCTGCACTGGACGCCGCGGCCTTCCACGGTATTGCCGGTTTCCTCGTCCGTACACTTGCCCCACATACTGAGGCCGATCCCGCCGCCGTCCTCCTCCAGTTCCTGGCTGCCTTCGGCAACCTCGTCGGCCCCGCCCCGCACTGCCGCGTCGGTACCACCCGTCACGGCCTCAATCTGTTCGTCATTCTCGTCGGCGAATCGAGCAAGGCCCGCAAAGGGACCAGCTGGCGCCAAATTTCCAGCCTCTTCGCCGAAGCCGACCCGCTCTGGTCTTCGCGCTGCGTGACCACCGCCCGCCCCACACCCAGCACCATCCTCCACGCGCTACGCGATCAACAACCCGTCACCGATCGCCGCCTCTTCCTGCTCTCTGAAGAATTCGCATCCGTCATCCACGTGCTCGGCCGCGAGACCGGCCAGCTCTCTCCGCTGCTGCGCTGCGCCTGGGATGGCGGTAACCTGTGCGCTCATGACGGCCATCGTTACATCCAGGCCACTGCGGCCCATATCAGCATCGTGGGTCATGTCACGCAAAGCGAGCTCGCCCATCACCTCAGCCACATCGAATCCACAAACGGCTTTGCCAACCGCTGTTTGTGGACCAACGTACGACGCAGCAAATCCCTGCCCGACGGTGGCAGCCTTCCCCCCGAACAGCAATCCGCTTTGGCCTGCGAGCTACGCCGTACCCTCGATTGGGTGCAAACCCAAAACGAACTTCTCTTCTCGCGCACCCCGGCCGCAAGCCAGCTGTGGAACGACCGCTATGACGCCTTGAGCCAGGGTCGCGGGGACGCATACGGCGCCGCCACCAGCCGTGCGGAAGCCCAGGTCCTCCGCCTGAGCGCTATCTATGCCGCCCTTGATCGCACCCCGCTTATCGATGCCTGCCATCTCCAGGCCGCCTTGGCCGTATGGGACTACTGTCTCGCCGGCGCCCGCCTCCTCTTCGACACCGCCCCCATCGATCCCACCGCACGCCGCATCAGCCAGGCCCTTGACGTCACCCCTGAAGGACTAAGCAAAGTGCAAATCCGGGGTCTCTTTCATCGCCACGTAAGCAAAGAGCGAATCGACCTCGCCCTCGAACAACTGCTGAAACTCGGCCTTATCAACAGGGAAACCACTGCCGGCCGCGGACGGTCCGCAAGTCTCTGGACCAAAGCACAGAAGCCCGAAACCGCCACCAACACCCCCGAAACCGACCCTTATGGCGCATAGGGCGCTTAAGGCGCAACTTCCACACATACGGCGCTTAAGGCGCTTAAGGCGCACACTTCCACCCATAGGGCGCATAGGGCGCTTAAGGCGCACACTTCCACCCATACGGCGCATAAGGCGCTTAGGGCGCACACTTCCACACATACGGGGCATAAGGCGCGGTCGCGCCATAGGACGATCAGGCTCTTCAGTGCATGGGCCACACCCGTTCCACAGTCTTGCTGAGCATCCAGCTCTTGTCGTCTGCGTTGAGGAATTTCATTTCGTCGCGCACCACCGTCAACCTTTGCGCGTAACTGGCTCTCTCTTTGGCAATGGGCCAGTCTGTTGCCCACATAAGCCGCTGCGGTCCGAATGTGTCATAGAGACGCTTGACCAGCCGTTGTGAATCCAGCCAGGGATAGTTTTCCCTGGACAACGACCATGTATGCGAGATCTTCACGAAGACCTTTGGATAGCGCACCAGCTCCACGAGGGCATCCAGCTTCTCCGGTTGATCTACGGGGCAGTCCGCCATGTGGTCGATGACAATCGTCAAATCAGGATACTTTTCGATTAACTTCTGGATGTCTGGAACCCGGCTGATCGGTACCAGCAGTGTCATGGGAACCTTGAGCCGGTCGCAGCGCTTCCAGAGAGGTGGCATCAGTGGGCCCAGGATCCAGTCTCCGGTCGCATCGCCGGACGGACTCAGACGCACTCCGCGAAAGCCCTGCTCTGCCGAAATCTGCGTCAGATGATCAGGTGCGGCGGGATCCAGGGGATCTACGCGGCACACCCCTTGAAAGAATTGCGGGTATTGCTTCAGCACAGCCGCAAGATAGCTGTTGTCGTAGCGGTAATGGATAACCTGGATGATGACCGTCTTGGCTACTCCGTTGGCTTTCATGAGATCCAGCAGCATCTCCGGAGTTGCGTCATAATCCGGAACCTTGGCCCCGGGCGCGAAAGGAAAGCGGGCATCATGCTTCCAGACATGCACATGCGGGTCGAATATACGGTAGGTCGATAGCGCCGCAGCCGCTGCCATTTTCAGCATCTTCCGCCGTGTGACTTCATACATAGATCGGTTCCAGCGTTTTCACGATGTAGGCGCCGCATCGGTCATAGCTGGTGCGAGGGCCGTTTCTCGTTATGTCGAGATCTGCGCAAAGCCAGCTTTTGAAATGAATGTTGCGCAGCACCCGATGGCACGCTGGGAAGTCGATCTCGCCGTCGCCAAGATCGTAGGTGTTGGTGATGTACTTCGCAGTCAGGCCGGCGCGCTTCGCATCTTTGTAATCCGCCATCATCAGCCGGTTTTTATACTTCTCCATGATGACGGCCGGATCTCCACCACCCAGGTATACGTGCGCGGTGTCGGGAGAAAAATAAAACAGCTTGGGATCGGTGAGTGCCATGCAACGGTCGATCTCTTCAGGAGTCTGCACCATCTGGCCAAGATGATTGTGCAGGCCCGCCTTGAAGCCCATCTCGCCTGCGGTTTCTCCCAGCTGATTGTAGAAACGGCACATGATGGCGAACGCATCGGGGGATTTGCTACCGCCGCGTGAAGGCGAGAAGACCACCAGGCGTTCTGCGCCAAAGCGCTTGAGAAAGGTCATGGCGATCTTGGCGTTGTTCAGGATCTCGGCATGCCTGGCTGGATCGTCTGCTGGGCCATTGAAGGAAATAGTAATGACCTGGAGCCCGCGACGGGACAGTTCCCTCTCCATTTGATCAGCCGTGATGTCGTACTTGGTAAGAATCTGTGGATACTGGGTCAGACGAAGCCCGATGAATCCAGTATCGTGCATGACGTCAAGAATGTCGGTAAAGCGAGTGCCGGGGTAGGAGTTCCATAGATTGGAGCCCAGCGCCCATTTGACGTTTTTGTTAGCCGGCAACGTTTGGGTTGCCTGGGCCAGAAATCCTGCCAGGCCGCGTATCGCTTCTCTCCTCGTCGTCACAGAGCTACGTCTCCTTGCCGTCAAAGAGTGAACTATCCCGTCAAACAGTGAACTATCTTAGTTAATCTGCTTCCTTGTCAAGCGCAAGCGATCAATGCGCCGTGGAGTTCCCGGATTCGTGTACCAAAGCACGGCCGGCGGTCGCGCCGGTCAATTTGCCGCGATCCCATTCGAGTTGACCGTTCACCAGGACGTACTGCACTCCCCTGGAAACCTGGTTAGGATCGGTATAGGTTGAGGTGTCAAGGATAGCCGCAGGGTCGAAGATGGTCACGTCGGCGTAGAAGCCGCTCTTCAGCAATCCGCGACCGGTAAGATGTTCGCGCTGCGCCGGTAATGAGGTGACCTTGCGGACAGCCTGGGATAGATCCAGCAATTTAAGATCGCGCGCGTAGTGACCGAGGAACCGCGGCATGGATCCCCATGCCCTGGGATGGGTATGCGGCTCAAAGAGCGGTCCGTCGAGCGACGTTTCGCCGGCATCGAGGCCGATACTGGTCCAGGGTTGTTTCAGACCGTACTGCAGATCATTCTCATTGGCCATGAAGTAGAGCGCTGCGGTTTGCCCCTTGTCGGCAAGGATGAAGTCGAAGAGCGCGTCCATCTCTGGTTTGTTTTCGGCCTTTGCTACCTCAGCGACTGTTTTGCCCTCATACTTTTGCAGGTCGGGATTCACCACTGCCGAGATCATCACCCCGCTGCCCCCGCCGCAGTCCAGGTAGAGGTTCTCCCAATCATTGTGATCGTGTGCCATCTCGGCCACCACCCGCCGGCGGATGGCGGGATCGCGCAGACGCTCCAGCAGCTTCTCCATGCCGCCATCGGCCATCCAGGGAGGCAGCGAGGAGGCCAGTTGGGTTGCGCCGGCGGTGTAGGGATACATATCGGCGGCAATGTCCAAACCGGAATCCCGTGCGGCTTGCAGCTTGGCAACTACTTTTGTCATGTCGCCCCAGCGCGCCTTGCCGCTCACCTTGAGGTGAAAGATCTCTACCGGAAGATTGGCCTCGCGCCCGATACGAATGGCCTCGTCAATGGCCGCCATTTCGCTCTGCCCTTCGCTGCGCATGTGCGACGCGTAGATGCCCCCGTACTGCGACGCGACCTTGGCCAGGGCAATCAGTTCCGTGGTGGTTGCGTAATGGCCGGGAGGATAGATGAGCGCAGTGGAAAGACCGAGCGCGCCCTGTTGCATGGCGGTAGCCACCAGTGATTCCATCTGTTGCAACTCAGCCGGCGTAGGCGCGCGATCTACATCGCCGAGCACTGCTTGACGAACCTGGGACGCCCCGACGTAGGTGCCGAGGTTGATGGGAGTGCCGGACCTTTGCAGACGGCGGAAATAGCCGGCGAGATCCTGCCAGTCAATGGAGAGGTGGTAGTGGTCCAGCATGATTTTTTGCGGCGCTATCGTACGCTCGTTTTGCGGAGCGATGGAGCCGCCTTCCCCGGTTATTTCGCTGGTGATCCCCTGCGACAGTTTGCTTTCTGAACGGTTGTCGATCAACAAGGACAATTCCGACTGGCCCAGCATATCGATGAAGCCCGGAGAGACCACCAGGCCCGTGGCATCGATCTCGCGCTTTGCCTTGGCGTTCTCGAAAGATCCGATCGCCACGATGCGATCGCCGCGGATAGCGATGTCTCCCGCATACGGCGCGCCTCCCGAGCCGTCGAGGATCTGGCCATGGCGGATGAGGACGTCGTAGTCAGCCGCAGGCGCGCCGGAGTGACACCCTGTGGGTAAAAAGGCCAGTATGCCCGCCAGGCCTAGTTGATAAGGCTTCCGCGATGACAGGATCTGCCAGGCGACGCCAGAGCTGATCATGGCTTACTCGGCCAGGGGAGCTTCGGCAACTTCGGCATCTGTAACAGCCGCCGGCTATTTTCTGACTCGACGTCGACAAATACGATCCGATTTCCGTCCGGATCCTTGACCGTCAGCATGGTCCCTTGCTTTTCGACCTGCAAATTCTTGTCCTTGAGCTGGGAAGCTGCATGCCGGAGGCTGGGAACGAAGAGGAGGAGCTGAAACACATTCGGCGTTATTTCCACCATCTGGTCCGATGTGCCCGGTAGCAGGAGTGGTATCAGCCCGGGATCAAGGGGATGGCGCGATTCGTGAAAGCCGAGGCTCTGCTGATAGAAGGCTCGTGCTGCAACCGGATCCTCCATGCTCAGGCTTATACCAACGATTTCTTTCGAGATGCGGTCTTCGCCCAGGTGCAGGCCCTGATCTTTGGTGTGCAGGGAGCCTGGCATGTACTGGGTATATTCGATGTTCTGTTGCTCCGGGCCAACCATGGTGAAGAGCAGGTTGCCCGCACCGGCACGCTTGACCGGGGTGGGAGTGAGGCTGCGCCCAAGGTAGGCGCGGTTCAGCGCCTCAAGGTCGGTGGCCTCGAAACAGACGTGCATGAAGCCGATGGATTGCGAAGGGTCCTGTTGTGGATAGATCTCAATAAACTGACGATCATTTACTTTGAGGAATGATTCCGTGGTCTTTCCATCTGTGGTGGTTACGAAGGCCTGCTGAAAACCCAGCTTCTGATAGAAGATTCTGGAGCGGGTGAGATCGGAGACGCGGAAGGCGACATGCGCGATCCCAGCAAGGTTCGCCGGCTGTATCTGCGCGGTTCCAAGCGCGGGAAACAGGCAAAACGTGATCGCCAACAGGCAGGACCGAAGAGAGGTCATAAGGTTTTATTATCAACGCTGGTCAACGTTACCTCGGGTCCATCCGATGCGCGAAGTCGAAATAGGTAATCAAGTTCCCTCCCCAGCAGGCAAATTGTAGCCTGAAACTCTATGGTGCGGGCGGAGCCATCGCCGCCTGGAGGGCCTGTTCGGCGTGCGGGGTCATCACTGCGTAACCTGCCGCGCTACAGCGAAAAACTCAATACTAACGGTATGAGGGGTAGGTACGGGCTTCAGCCTGTACATGAATCCAAATTAGCGGATTGGTCGTGCTCGATGCTTTGAGCTTGTTGGACAAACCGATTCCGTGAGCCGACATCGCAAAATCAGATTGGCTTACCAGACGACGGCTCCATTTCCCGAGGGATGGCCGAATAACCGTGCACGAAGGATTGTGTCGTCCCTACGGGACTCGATGTACACAAATCTGCCTACCCGGCACTCCCGTGCCGGGCTACAGGTTGTACCGTCCCTGCGGGACTGAGTTTGGAAATGGAGTTCTCACACAGGCTCTTAGGCCCCGAGGTGGGCTTTCTGTTTCGGGGCGCGCGAATCGCTAGAATAGACACATTGGGGCAAGGGGATTCATGGCAAAACAATTCGGGTGCATGGAGACGCAACATCATGAATTTATTCTGCAACAGCACATCTTCTTTGCCGGCTCTGCTGCTGGTGAAGGGCGAGTGAACATTTCTCCTAAGGATACGGCGGCTTTGCGTATCCTCAGCCCCAATCGGGTTGCCTATCTGGACCAGACTGGCAGCGGAAATGAGACTGCGGCTCATCTACGGGCGCACGGACGCCTGACGCTCATGTTCTGTGCCTTCGCAGGGGCGCCCTCTATTTTGCGGCTCTATGGACAAGGCAAAGTCCTGGCTCGTGGCGGGTTTGCTTATTCTGACCTGCTGGCTTCTGCATTTGATAATGTAGAGCGTCCTGGATCGCGCCAGATTGTGGTGCTCGACATCGATCTGGTCCAGACTTCCTGCGGATATGGCGTTCCGCTATTCGAATACGTTGGCGAACGCCCCACCTTGACGCGGTGGGCAGAGGCAAAAGGTGAAACCGGACTGGAAGAATACAGACAATTGAAGAATGCATTCAGTATCGATGGATTGCCGACTGGGATTCCGGAATCCTCTTCGAAATGAACAAGACTCGCGATACAGACGTCCTTATTGCCGGCGCAGGACCGACAGGCCTGGTGTTAGCCCTTTGGTTGACGCGGCTGGGCGTGCGCGTGAGGATCATCGACAAGACGGCGGAGCCGGGGACGACTTCCCGCGCGCTCGCTGTGCAGGCTCGAACGCTCGAATTCTATAGCCAGATCGGGCTCTCGGATGCAGCGGTTGCCCAGGGACGGAAAACCATTGGCGTGAATATGTGGGTCGCCGGCAAGCGGGCTGCACACGCTGTCCTCGGGGTGATGGGTGAGGGGCTCAGTCCATTTCCTTACGCGCTGATCTTTCCTCAGGACGAGCATGAGCGACTGCTCATCGAGCGACTGGGCGAGGCCGGCATTCAGATTGAGCGGCGAACGGAGCTCATTACGTTCAAGGATGACGGCAGTCAAGTCCTGGCGGAACTCAAGCGGCCGGACGGAAGCCAGGAAACGTGCGCAGCGGCCTATATTGCCGGTTGCGATGGCGCACACTCGACGGTTCGTGAGAAGCTCCGGATCGGCTTTCCTGGCGGGATATACAACCACCTCTTCTACGTTGCCGACGTGGAGGCGAGCGGAGCGACGATGAACGGCGAATTGCATGTCGCGCTCGACAGCACCGATTTTATGGTTGTGTTTCCGTTAAAGGGCGAGGGGCGAGCGCGGCTCGTCGGGACGGTGCGTCAGGAAGCCGAAGAGCGACACCAAGAGCTGTCCTGGAACGACGTAAGCCCCCGGGTACTGGAGTGGATCAGCATCGACGTAAAACGGGTGAATTGGTTCTCGACGTATCGCGTGCACCATCGAGTGGCGGCTCATTTCCGCGAGGGTTTGGCCTTCCTGCTGGGGGACGCAGCCCACGTCCATAGTCCCGTGGGTGGGCAAGGCATGAACACCGGCATCGGCGATGCGGTGAACCTTGCCTGGAAGCTTGCCGCGGTGTTGCAGGGACGAGCAGGGCGAGCGCTGCTCGACAGCTACGAGCCGGAACGAATCGCTTTCGCCCGGCGGTTGGTGGCGACCACGGATCGCGCCTTCACAGCGGTGACCAGCCCCGGGGCTGTGGCGCGGCTTGTCCGGTTGCACCTGGTGCCGCTATTGGTTGCACCTATGATTTCGCTGAAGACGGTACGGCACCTCATGTTTCGCACCGTCTCACAGACAGCGGTCAATTACCGCGGAAGCAGCTTGAGCGAAGGCCGGGCAGGAAAAATCCACGGTGGTGACCGCCTTCCGTGGGTGCAATCAGAAGCCACGGGTGTCGATAACTTCGCGCCTCTTGCTTCGCTCAGCTGGCAGGTGCACGTGTATGGTGACGCTGCACCCGGGGTCCGCTCTGCGTGCGAAGATCATCACTTGCCGCTGCACGTCTTTCCCTGGGGGCCGGCGGCGGGTCGCACCGGCCTCCGCCGCAATGCCGTCTATCTCGTGCGGCCCGACGGCTATGTGGCCGTTGCAGACGACGGAACCAGCGCCGCGGCGGTTTCGTCGTATCTCAAGGCGCGGCAGATCAGCTTATTGAGTTAGCGGCTGCTGATGGCAAACTGACCCTCGACTCCGGCGCCCTGGCCAGGCTGTCCCCCGCCCAGGAAGATAGTGTAGTCACCCGCCTGCATGGCAGTTTTGCCGTCATGATCTACCTCGCTCAATTGCGCGGGTTGGAGGGTAAAGAGCACGTGTGTTGTCTCGCCGGCCTGGAGCTTCACTCGCTGAAACGCACGCAGGGAACGCAGCGGCTCGCCACCCTCCTGTGGTCCACGAAGATAAAGCTCGGCCACCTCGTCTCCGCTCCGTTTCCCGGTATTGGTCACGTCGACTTCGACGGTCAACGGCTCCGCCGGCTTGAGAGTCGCCTGGGATAGCTTGAGATGGCTGTAGGCGAAGGTGGTGTAGCTGAGGCCATAGCCGAAGCCATACAGCGGCTGGCCGGAGAAATACCGGTAGGTTCGGCCGGCCATGGAATAGCTTTCAAATGGCGGAAGTTGATCGATGGAATTGTAGAAGGTTACCGGAAGGCGGCCCGACGGGTCGTTGTCGCCGGCGAGGGTCTCGGCAATGGCGGCTCCTCCCTCCTCTCCTGGGTACCAGGCTTCCAGAATGGCAGCGGCATGCTCTTTCGCCCACGGGACGGCCAGGGCGCTCCCGTTCATCAGCACCACCACTAGCGGCTTCCCCGTTGCAGCGATTGCCTGCAGCAATTCCTCCTGCAGTGGGGGCAGGTTGATTTTGGTTCGGTCACCGCCGCTGAAGCCCTCGAGGTGTACCGGCATCTCTTCCCCTTCCAGACTGGGCGACAGGCCCACAAAAGCCACGACCACGTCGGCCTTTTTGGCGACCTCAAGCGCTTGATCGCGCAAAGGGGCTGCTTCGGGCTGCCACTTGAAGTGCACCCCGGCGCCGAACATGGGGGCATTGTGCGCATACTCTACCCGGATTGCGTGCGGTGCAGTATCGGCGAAGTGCATGGTGTAGGAAGCTTTCCCTGAGGACTGCTTGGCGTCGCGTCCGGCCTCCAATACCTGCTTGTCGTCCAGATAAAGCCGGAACGTATCGGTTCCATCGCAGGGGGAACAATGTTCTGGCGCAATGGCAAAAACATAATCACCCGCGCCCGGTACAGCGATCGAACCGCTCCAGCGGACGCTGAAGGTGGCGGCCGAAACGCCTGGGACCGGCGAGGCCGCGTTCCAATCAAAATCCACCTGCTTGTCGACCCGGGTCAGCACCGGCCGGCCTTGCCAGTCGTCGTTGTTGAAGTACTCGCCTTTCAATCCGATGTCATTGCCAGTGCGCAAGACAGTGCGCGGCACCACCACTGGGAAGCCTGCAACATACGATGAGCCCTGAGCAAAGAGCACCTTGCCTTCCGTCCCAAAGCGGCTTTCGATGCCATCGAGCGGCAATACAGGGTGCGTCGGTTGGCCGTAGTAATTGCCTTCGAGCGACTCGAGCACGGTCGCATTGGGACCAATCACCGCGATGGTCTTGCCTTGCGCCTGTAACGGCAATATTCCATTCGCGTTCTTAAGCAGCACGATTGACTCCCGCGCGACCTGGCGGGCCAGTTGCCGATGAGCCTCTGAATCGACTTCACTCATCGGTATGCGCGCATAGGGAACGTCCTGCGGTGGATCGAACATGCCCAGGCGAAAGCGCGCGGTGAACAGCCGCTTCACTGCGGTATCGATTTCGTTTTCGCTGACCAGCTTATCTTTGAGGGCCTGGTTGAGAGCCGCGAACTCCGGGCCGCAACTGGTATCGGTGCCTGCATGCAGTGCATCCGCGGCCGCATGTTCCTCGTCCGGGGCAAATTTGTGACCTTTCCATATATCTGTGAGCGCCCAGCAGTCTGAGGTGACAAAGCCGCCAAATTGCCAGTCGCCGCGCAGCGTTTTCTTAAGTAGCAGATCGCTGGCGCACGCCGGTGCTCCATCGATGGCGTTATAGGCGCACATGGTAGAGGCTGCATGGGCTTCCGCGATGGTAGTGTGGAAGGCGGGCAGATAGGTCGCCTGCAGGTCCTGCGGCGATGGAGTTACGTCGAATTCGTGACGCAGTTGCTCCGGGCCGCTATGTACGGCAAAGTGCTTGGGCGTGGCGACCACCTTGAGGTATTTGGGGTCATCCCCTTGCAGCCCGGTGACAAAGGCCAGTCCCATGCGGGAGGTGAGATAAGGATCCTCACCGTAGGTCTCCTGCCCTCGGCCCCAGCGGGGGTCGCGGAATATGTTGATGTTGGGAGACCATATGGTCAGGCCAAAATAGATGCGATGGTTGCCATGCTCGATAGCATTCGCGTATTTGGCTCGCGCCTCGGTAGAAATGGTGTCTCCTACCGAGTGCATCAGAGTGGTATCCCAGGTTGCGGCGAGGCCAATCGCCTGAGGAAAGACGGTGGCGTAGCCGGATCGTGCCACGCCATGAAGGCCTTCGTTCCACCAGGTGTATTCTGGGATGCCCAGCCGCGGAATGGCTGCGGCGGTCATGGTCATCTGGGAGATTTTTTCCTCGGGCGTCAGGCGCCCCACGAGGTCGGCGATACGCTGTTCAATGGGGAGCGACGGGTTCTGAAAAGGCAATTCTGCTGCGTAGGCGGGAACTCCGAAGAGACCCAAAAGCACCGTGGCCAGGCCCCATCGTTGGGCGCGACTTCGCATCAAAAGCCTCCCGTGCGAACGTCCGAATAGTACCAGCCGGAACCAAAAGCGCGAAGCGCCTGCAGGGGCACCCGAGGGGTGTGAGAACCCCAAGGTAATCCGCAGATCTCTCCACTGCGCTACGCTCTGTCGAAAGACATTTCCACGAAGGGACATCAACACAGAGGTCTCTCCACTACGCTACCCCGGATTTCCTGTTGAATTTGGTGGCGTTGGCGATCTTCATGCGGCTTTCCTTAAAGAAAGCCGCACACGTGGCCGTGCCCAGCGTTGCGTGGCAGGAAATCCGGGTACGCTCCGGTCGAGATGACAATT
>Ga0302325_10024570_pt1 | contig 12529 bp, 11 predicted proteins | sample Palsa_T0_2_FD_201948 | JGI IMG/M metagenome (GOLD analysis project Ga0302325, IMG submission 201948) | Peat permafrost microbial communities from Stordalen Mire near Abisko, Sweden - Palsa_T0_2 | ecosystem: Environmental > Terrestrial > Soil > Palsa > Peat permafrost | place: Sweden: Abisko...
GGCGCGCGTTTTCGCTGCTGGACAAATATTTATTCGCCGATTCGAACTGGAACTTTTCGCCGACGACGTTGCGGCGACTGACCTACACGGAGTACATGCCGTTCTCGACCTTTGGGTACGATCCGGCGCCTCGCCACGACCTTCCGGTCGTCGAGCTGATCGGTAACGTGCAGGACGCAGCGCTCGCGAGCATGTTCGCGCCGCTCGTCCTCCAACGGCTGGCCGACCTGCCGACGAAAGCGGGGCCGGGAACGACGATGACGCTCTCCGACTTGTTTGCGTGGACCGAGACCTCGGTCTTCGGGAATCTCGCGCCCCCGCAGAACGGCGGCGGCGAAATCCGGCGCAACCTGCAGCGCACGTATGCGCTCAAACTCGCGCGCATGATCACGACGCCGGACGCCGGCACGCCGCTCGACGCGCAGGCACTCGCACGGGTGGAGTTGAGCGATCTGGACCAGCGCATCAAGCACACGCTGGCGCAAGGCAAGCTCGACCTGCAGACGCGCGCGCACTTGTCGGCGATGCAGACCGACGCCGAGCGGGCGCTCAATGCCCGAGCCGTCGTTCCGGCCTCTTAGCCGCTAGCGTTCGCCGCGCGGACGCCTCGCGCAATCGCCAGCGCAACGGCTTCCGCGCCAAGCACACCAACCAAATCGACCGGCGCCTCGAGCGCGCCGGTCGAGCACGCGAAGATCGTATCGCCGTCACGCGTGAGATGCGCCGGCACGACGGCGCGCGCCAGTCCGTCGTGCGCCATCTGAGCGACTTTGGTTGCGTCGACCTTGCGCAGCCGCACGTTGGTAGCCACGATGGCTAAGGTCGTGTTCGGGCCCGGTGCGACCGCCGGTGGCGCCGCTAGCGCCGCATGTTCGTCGAACGCGGCTCCGCTTGCCGCGGGTGCGGGGCCGGCGACCAGCATCCCGTCGAGCGGATCGTAAACGTTGCCGAGCGCGTTGCAAACGGCGAGCGCACCGACCACAACCTCACCGTGCGTTACCGATGCCGAGCCGATACCCCCACGGCGCGCGCGTTCGAGGCCGGCGAGCTTCGCTACGAGCGCACCGGCCCCGGCGCCAAAGCGGCCTTCCTCCGGCGGCGTGTCGCTTGCAGCGCGCAAAGCGGCGGCTCCCATCGCGCGATCGGGCCGAATGTGGCCGTCGCCCGCGAAGAGATCGAAGATGACCGCGGCCGGAACGATCGGAACGCGCCAGGGCCCGACGGCGTAGCCGATCCCACGCGCCTCGAGTTCGGCCATCACGCCGCCGGCCGCGTCCAGGCCATAGGCACTGCCGCCCGTTAGCACGATAGCGTGCACGACCTCGACGTGGGCCGTCGGCGCGAGGGCGTCCGTTTCGCGCGTGCCCGGGGCCGAACCGCGCACGTCGACACCGCAGACGGCTCCGAGTGTTCCGAAGGTCACGACCGTGCAACCTGTCGCCGCGTTCAAGTCATGTGCGTGACCGACGCGGACGCCCGGGACGTCGACGATGCTGTTCTTCATTTGCATTGCGAGGGGCGTTTGAGCGCGCGCGGAAATTCCCCGCCATGCGCAACTTGCCGGAGCGGGCCGGCCGCGCGGTAGCGGCGCTCGGTCCGGGCTTGATCTCGGGCTTTTCCGATAACGACCCCACCACGGTTGCGACGCTGGCCGTTATCGGTGCTTCGACGACCTACGGTCTTACGTGGCTTGTCGTGCTGGTGATTCCGATGCTCGCGGTCGTGCAGAGCATCGCGGCGCGTATCGGAGCGGTCAGCGAGAGCGGTCTCGAGGATTGCGTTCGCCGGCGCTACGGACGTCCGGTCGCTTTTGCCGCCTTGTTCGCGGTGCTGGCGGTCAATATCGTCACGCTGGCCGCCGACCTCGAAGGCGGCGGGGCCGCGCTGCAAATCATCACCGGTATCCGCTATCAGTGGTGGATCGTTCCCTTCGCCGTCTTGACGGCGGTGCTGCTGATTCGGGGTCACTACACCTCGATTGCTAATGTGCTGAAGTATCTGACGCTCGTTTTCGTTTCGTACGTCGTGGCTGCGTTTCTGGTGCGTCCGGACTGGCTCATGGTGTTGCGCGGATCGCTGGTCCCGCACGTTGAATGGACGAACGCTTACATCGACGGTGCGATTGCCTTGCTCGGTACGACGTTAACCAGTTATGCTTACGTTTGGGAAACGGTCGAAGCGAGCGAAGAGCGCGTGCCGCTTCAGCGTTTGGGGCTCGTGCAGGCCGAGGCAGCCGCGGGCATCGCACTGGCCGGCCTGAGCTTCTGGTTCATCGTGGTCGCGACGGGCGCCACCCTCGGCGTCCATCATCACCTGGTGATGACGGCCCAAGATGCAGCAGATGCGCTCATTCCCGTCGCGGGACGTTACGCGGGATTTCTGTTTGGCGTCGGTTTGCTCGGTTCCGCGCTACTTGCGGTGCCGGTTCTGGCGGGGACGAGCGCTTACGTGATGGCCGAAGCCTTCGGCTGGCGCAGCAGTCTCGATGCAGCCTTCACGAAGGCTCCCGGTTTCTACGGTTCCCTGATTGCGTCGCTCGCGCTCGGCAGCGGCATTGCACTCGCCGGTGTCTCGCCGATCAAGTTGCTCTTCATCAGCGGCATCGCGGGAGGTATCGCAACCCCGTTTACGCTGGCTCTGATGATGCTGATCGGCCGCGACGCCAAGGTGATGGGTCAGAATCCGATCGATGCCCGTATCGCCGTTGCCGGTTGGGCCGTTACCGGGGTGGTGGTGGTCGCGGCAGCAGCTTACTTGTACCGGACGTTCGTACCGCAGCCTTAGCGTGCAAGCGCAACGAGTGATGCGCCGTGACGGCCAACCAGGTCGCTGACGATATAGACCGGCAAGTCGAGAGCTCCAATGCTCCAAACGACGAGAACGTCGCCCTTGCCGAGCCCCGCTATTGCCGAATGCAGCGGCTCGAAATCGCGCTCACGACTGCGGGATTCAAATACGATGCTACAGCCGAAGCGCTGCAATGCCTCACGCTGACGTTCGAGTTCCGGATCGTCGGGGGTTGAGCGCGCGTAGCCGACTTTGCGGGTGGCTCGCGCCGAAAGTGTCGCCATAGGCTGCGACCCCAGTGAATTGCAGTACTAAAACAGTGTACGCTCGCCCTACGGAATCTGTCTAGTGCTGCCCGCTACTGTTGACCCGCTACCTGTGCGCGCGAAAAGCGACGATTTGGTCAGCTGCCCGGTGATTGCTCCAAAAACGCTCGCCGTCAAAGGCTAGCGCCCGCGCTTTGAAGCCGATGCGGGCGAGGTCCGCTGCGGCCGGCGCGCCGTTGCGCGCATCGATCCGCGTCAGAAAATAATCGTCCGTCTCCTCGTCGTCGGTCGTAGCAAGGTAGAATTGGCCGCCGATGATCACTTGGCCACAGATACCGTGCGGCGCTTCCACCGTCGATCCCACCCGTCCGCGCTCATCCAGAGAGAGAATGCGCTTCTTGTACCATTGGCTCACGTATAAGCGGTCGCCGTCGTAGCCGAGCTGCGATCCCGTATCCTCCGGACACGGAATCATCTCTTGCGTTTTGAAACCGTGACCGGGGACGAAACGGCGGATGACGCGCGTATCGTCTTCGCCTTCACCGCAAAGGACGCGCAGTTCGTCGCCGACCACGGTCATGCCCCAGGGGATACCCGGCGCGGCTGCTTCTTCGCGCACCGTCCACGTCCGCGGATCGATTGCATAGATGCGGCGTGTTTCGCGCGAACCCATCCAGAGCGTCGTGCCGTCGAACGCAAGCGACTGAGGTGCGGGCGCGGGCGACGGCAAGCGCAAAACTTCTTCGACATTCTCCATGCCAAGCAGTTTCGCAAGTCTAACGCGGCGACCATTTCTGCGCGCCGTCACCATTCCAAAGCCAGGCCGCTCCACGTACGCCGCTCGAGTCGCCGTGCGCGGCGCGCAGCACCGGCGTGCGCGGCGCAGCGCAGAAAATGTAGGCAGGCAAGCGTACCGGTAACTCGTCGTAGAGCAGCTCGAGGTTCGAGAGGCCGCCTCCGAGGACGACCGCATCGGGATCGAGCACGTTGATGACGGTTGCAAGCGCTCGTGCAAGCCGATCGACGTAGCGTTCGAGGGTCGCCGCGGCGGCAAGGTTCCCCGTTGCAGCCGCCTGGGCGAGCGCCTTCGCATCGGACGCCGGCCCACCGTGCGCGAGGTGATCGCGCGCTAAAGCGGGACCGGACAGAAAGGTTTCGATGCAACCACGCTTGCCGCAATAGCACGCTGGGCCTGGGAGTTCGCTTGGGCGTGGCCAGGGCAGCGGATTGTGTCCCCACTCGCCCGCGATGCCGTTCAGCCCCTCGATAACGCGGCGCTCGATAGCGATGCCGCCGCCGACTCCGGTGCCCAAAATGACTCCGAATATGCGGCTTGCGCTCGACGCGGCGCCGTCGACCGCCTCGGAAAGCGCAAAGCAATTTGCATCGTTTGCGATCCGGACTTCACGCCCTAAGCGTTCCGAGAGATCCCTACCCAGAGGCTTTCCGATGAGTATGGTGCTGTTTGCGTTCTGCATCACACCCCGCACGCCCCGAGCGCTTCCGGGTGTGGCTACGCCGACGCTTGCCCGGGTGGCCAACTCATCTTCGACGTCTTCGACGAGTTGCGCGATTGCGCGAACGATTGCATCGTAGTCGTATGCGGGGGTCGGCACCCGGCGGCGGACGAGCGTGCGCCCGGCGTCGTCGAGCGCAACGATCTCGATTTTCGTTCCGCCCAAATCGACACCAATTCGCATTAGTGCGTGCGTTCTTCTCCGAAGTGCAAAGATTTGCTTTACTTGGTAAGTTTGATCGTCTCCGCGTCGAAATTCTCAAGCGTAAGGAGCACTGCAATGCTTTTGCTCTATCCCATTTGGCGTGTTGCATCGAATCGTCGTCACGTTCGTCTCTGGCTGATCGGCCGGCGCGGTTCAGCGCGCCTCGCGCGCCGGACGCGCCGTATCGCGACGCGGCGCCAGCGCCGCGCTCTTTGCGCCTGTTGCCGCTGAGCGGGCTTGCTTCAAAACATCAAAACGCAGGCGTCGTACAGCGCAGCGCCGGGATCGCCTTGATGGGCGGATCGCGCACAGGCTCGGTTTTTCCGTCGTTGTAGCGTAGGACCGCTCGTTCGCCGCTCGCCCACGCGAGTGGCAGGAGCGAGGTGGGCACGCCCAAGTACTCCGGAAAGTTCGGCGCAAGCACGATCGTGCCGTCACTAACATGAACTATTGCGTGGGTGCGCGCTACGTTGCCGGGCTCGAATGGTCCGAGAACGTCGACCAGGACCCAGTGCAAGTCGGGCGACAACTGCGGGCCGCCCGGTCCGATTTGAACGAAGGCGTAGCCGGGACAGATCGTGGTGGTCGACAGCGTTACGCCGTCTCCTTCGACGCTAAAACTGCGCTCGGTTTGCACCGCGATGCGCGCGTCCGACGGAATGAACGACGCGCCGCAAAGTGCGACGGCATTGACGAGTGCGAAGCGGCGAGCCACGCGCCCCGGCGCGCCGAGCCACAATTAACTTACCGTTGCCCCGGCGGCCTCAAAATGGCGCCGTGAAGCGGTGGCTTGCTTGGCATGCGCGCTCTCGTTTACACGGAGACCGCTGCGGCCGAGTTCGCGTGGCATGCCCATACACTACCCAGCTTCTTGCGTTGCACGCGTTCTCATCCCGCGACCGCCGCTGCCGATCACCGCTAGGTGATGGTAGCTACAGATGAGCTCTTGAATGTCGCGGCGCTGCTGCTTGCCGGCGTTGCCGGCGCACTGATTGTCGAACCGCTAGGCGGTGCGATGCGGCTGGTTGCCCGCCGCATTCGCACCGGCGATGACCGTCCTTAGACCGGCCGTGCGCTACTAGAAGTCGTATTCGGCTTGGAAGCGCTGGTACTCGAATCCGAACGGCAGGATCGGCTGCTGACGGGGTGCGATTCGGACCCGCAGGAAGAGCCCTTTATACGGACCCTGGCGCACCTTGTTGAGATAGTACGTCCCATCCAGGTTGAACTCCGACACCACGTTGTGCGCGATGATGTTCGAGTAGTTATACCAGGCTTCGTCGGCAAGCAGCTTCCACTGCTTGTTCGGTGGCGTGTACACGAGCGCGATCTTTTCAGACGCGGCAGCGCTGCGGCGATCGACGGTGCCTTGCGAGATCTGCGTCGTGTAGAGCGGGTCGGTCGCGTAGCTGTCGGTGTAAGGTGAGGCGATGCCGCCGTACGCGACCTTGAAAACGCCCGGAGCGAGTTTCACCGAGGTACCTGAACCGCCCGATCCGACGAAGAAGCCGGACGTCGCGGCTCCAGCCGTCGCTGCGTGCACGGTGGCATATTGCCACGGCGAATCGTCTGCGCTCACCGTGAAGAGCAAGCCCTTTAGCACGTTTGCACCGAGCTGCAAGCCAACCGTGTGATTGTTGATGCGGCCGAGATCGCGCGTTCCGGCAGCGTCTTCCTGGACATATTGCGCCGCGACGTAGGGGTTGACCGTGCTGTAGGGGTCCAGTCCGTACTTCGCCTCGCCGTACTCGAGATCTGCGATGTTGTAGAACTCGTAGGTATCGGCGGAAAAGTCGAAGCGCGGCGAGGGATGGAAGTTCAAACCCGCGCGTAGCGCGCCGGGCGTGAAGGCCTCGAACTTATCGAGCGTCGTGCCCGGGTAGGCGGCCGTCAACAGCGTGTTCGCGTTGAAGTTCGACGAGTTGCGCGGCTCGAAGCGGATGATGCGGGTCAGGCTGAACGAGAGCGCATCTTCGATCTTGAAGGTCGAGTCAAAGCCTTGATATGAGGCGGGCTGAAGGCGCGAGTCGCTATTGGGAGCCCACGGCAAGTTCAGCACTTGGTCGCCGAGAGACAGGTAGGTGCTTCCGTCCCGGTACTGGACGTACGCCTCATGGATCGGACTATTGAGCGGAAAGCCCGGCAGCGTGTTGTCGATATGCGGGTTGGAGATCGCCTTCGGGCCGTTCAAACCAAAATCATAGGCACCCGAATAGGTGTAGCCGATGCTGACCGGCGAGTCGCCGAGGCGATAGTCGAGATGGAGCAAAGCGCCGAACTCATTTGCGTGGCGGTCGGGGTTGGCGGCGTTCTGAACGCGGTTGAGGCGGTCGAACGAGTAGCCGCGGACTTTCCCCGAAACGCTCAGGTGGGCCGGCAAGGGGGTCGGCGTGGGTGCCGGGTGCGACTGAGCACTGAAGGTATCAGGTAACGACTGCAGCTTCGGGCTTCCCGGAGCCGGGGTCGGATACGTGACTTGGATGTTGAGTTGGTTCGTGGTCGCCTGGGCGAACACGCTCGTGCTGACGCCGAGCACGAATAAAAGCATAGCCGGCGCCAGAGCGCGCGAGAATCGGCTGGTCACAAAGGCCTCCAAAAAAGGTACGAGGTCAGCGGAGTGCCTTGCGCTTTGTTAGGCACCATACTCCCCAAAACGACGGCGCCACTAACCCTAGTGGTTGGGCACGTCATCGTGCTACAGCGTACGGCTAGCGCATTAAGGCACGCTTATGAAACGCTCAGTCGCAAGTAAAATCCATTGAAGTTTGATCGTCAAGCTACTTTAAGCTACTTTATTAGATGCGGAAGTCGCTCGAGGCGAGGTCGCTCCGGAAAGGCGCGATTAAATGCTCTTCGACATAGGCGAGAACCGCATCAACCGCTGCCTCGCGCGACAAAAGTCCGGTGTCGACCACGAGTTGCGCAGCGAGGGGCTCTTCGTATTCACCGGTGATCCCTGTAAACTCGGGCAGCTCCCCAGCTCGAGCTTTCTTGTAATGACCTTTCGGATCGCGCCGTTCGCACAACGCGGGATCCGCTTTGATGTAGATCTCGTGAAAGGAATCTCCCGCCGCGCGACGCGCTATGGCCCGGTCTGCGCGATACGGTGAAATGAAGGCTGCAATCGCAATCGTGCCGGCATCGGCGAAGAGTGCGGCCACCTCGCCGACACGCCGAATGTTTTCGTGACGGTCATCGGCGGAGAACCCTAGGTCGCGGCAGAGACCCGCGCGCACGTTGTCGCCGTCGAGCACGTATGCGGCGCAGCCGCGTTCGAACAGGCGGCGCTCGACTTGCATGGCTATCGTCGACTTGCCCGCGGCCGGCAAGCCTGTAAACCAGAGGACCGCGCCGTGGTGACCGTTGCGCCGCGCGCGGGCTTCCGCATCGAGCAAATGCCCGACCGGAACGAGGTCGCTACTGCTTCGACGGTCGAGCGCTTCGAGTACCGTTCCGCCCGCCACGATGTCGAGCCCGTCAAGCAAGATGAAGCGCCCGAGCGCCGGATGCTCGCTGACGGTGTCGAGCGGCAGCAGTTCGCGACTGATGAACCGTACCTCGGCGACGTCGTTCATGCGGGCGCTCTGCGCGTCGCCGCGGTCGAGTGAGTCGATATCGACGACGCGTTCGAAAGCTGCGACCTCGACCGCGGCCGTGCGGGTGCCGAAGCGCATCCGGTACGCAGCGCCGGCCGAAAGCGGGCGTTCGCCAAGCCAAAGCAGGCGCGCCCGGAAGCCCGTCGCTGCCGCCGGCGGGTGCAGGACATCGCTGATGACATCCCCGCGATCGACGAATAAGGGACCATCGAGGGTAAAACCGATCGACTCGCCGGCATGAGCGACGGCTTTGGGACGAGCCGGCCAGACTTCGATCGAGGCGATGCGTGCGACGCGACGCGCCGGCGCGATGTGAATCTCCTGACCGACGGAGAGCGAGCCCGACTCGATGCGGCCAACGACGATGCGCTGCAAGTCGCGCCGGATCACACCTTGCACCGCGATCCGGAGCGCACTCTTCCTTTCGATTGATTTGGCGGGGAGAGCGAGGAGCGCGGCAAAGACCGGCGGTCCATCGTACCAAGGCATCGAGGCCGTAGCCGGCGTGACCACGTTTTCACCTTCGCGCGCGCAGGTGGGCACGAACTCAGTCACCTCGATGCCGAGACGTTCGAGCAGCGCTTCCAACTCGCTGCGAATCGCAAGATACCGTTCGGCATCGTAGCCGACGCGATCCATCTTGTTGATCGCGACGACCGCGCGTTTCACGCCGATCAATTCGAGCAACAGTGCATGCCGGCGCGTCTGTTCGCTGACGCCCTCAAAGGCGTCGACCAAGAGCAGGGCCGCGTCGGCGTCCGAGGCGCCCGTGACCATATTGCGCAGAAACTCTTTGTGTCCGGGCGCGTCGATCAGGACGACGTCGCGGGTGGGCGTGCGCATCCAGATGCGGGTCGTGTCGATCGTCACCGCTTGGTCGCGCTCGCTTTGCAGCGAATCGAGTACGAACGACCACTCGAAGGCGGCGCCGCGCCGCTCGCTAATCGTGCGCAGCTCCTCGACCTTTCCGTCGGCGAGATTGCCCGTGTCATGTAGCAAACGGCCGATCAGGGTCGACTTGCCGTGATCGACGTGTCCGACTGCGACCACTCGCAGTTGGGACTGCGCTTCGACTTGCAGGGTCGTCACATGTAGCCGCCCGAGCGCAAGCGTTCGAAGGCGTCTTCGCTTTCGTGGTCCATCACCCGGCCTGCCCGTTCCGGCTGACGGGTCGTTTCCAGTTCAGCGATGATCTCTTCGATCGAGGCGGCATGGGAGTCGATCGGGACGGTGATATTCTTCTCTCCGAGCGAGCGATAGCGCTTGCCGTCGCGTGCGAGATACAACGGTACGATCGGAATTTTTTCGCGCAGCGTATAGCGCCAGACATCGATCTCGGTCCAGTCGAGGAGCGGGTGGATGCGCAGATGGTGACCGTCGGGAACGTCGGTGTGATAGACGTCCCACAGCTCGGCCGGCTGACGCTTGACGTCCCATGACCCGTCGGGCACGCGTGGTGAGAAAACGCGCTCCTTGGCGCGGGTGGACTGCTCGTCGCGCCGGATGCCGACAATGATGCCACGATACTTCTCGCGGGCGATCAGTTCGCGCAGACCAGCGGTCTTGCGAGCCGCTGCCCGGGTGGCCGGCTGCATCGTCGGATCGATCGACGATTCGGGCGGGCAGAGCTCGCTGCGATAGTCGAGCTGCCAGCCCTGGGCGAGCTCATCGCGAAACTGGTAAACCTCCGGAAGCTCCATTTCCGTATCGAGCAAGACCACCGGAAAGGGAACGGCGCCAAAAAACGCCTTGCGGACGAGCCAGAGCAATGCGGTGCTGTCCTTGCCCATCGACCACAACATGGCGAGCGGTGCTATCCGGAAGTAGGCTTCGCGGAGAATTGCGATCGAGCGCGCTTCCAGCTCGTCCAGAAGGTTCATATGAAGGTCGCGTCTCTACGCATGCCGGTCACACTTGACCTGCCGCGCGGTTGACCCCGGGGGTACCTCCGTGCTATAAAGCATCTCATGTGGTTCAACGCGTGTTGTTGTCCGAAGTGTTGCAGCGGTTCGCTCGAATCGGTGTAGTCGGCTCACGCGCGTAAACGACGTAGGTCTTCGCAGAGCCCCTCGCCGAACAGCGAGGGGCTCTTCGCATGCTCTCCCATCTCACCGGAGGCAAAGAGAATTTCCACGGTATCCCTAGCGACGCCGCAATCGCGAGCCGAGCGCATCTTAGACTGGGCCACCAACGCGTATCGCGAGAAAATCGTGCTCGCGAGTTCCTTTGGCGGCCCCTCGGCCATGGTCTTGATCGACCTGCTGGCGGAGTCCAAACGAAACGTTCCCGTCTACTATCTCGACACCGATTTGCTCTTCCCGGAGACCTACGCGCTGATCGAGCGCGTGCGTGAGCGCTACGGTATCGAACCGGTTGCGGTGCGTACGGAGCTGACGCTCGACGCGCAGGCGCGCCTGCACGGTGAGGCGCTTTGGGCGCGCGATCCGGACCAATGCTGCGCGCTGCGTAAGGTTGCGCCGCAGCGTGCGTTCCTCGCGCGATACGGAGCCTGGATCACCGGATTGCGCCGCGATCAGAGCGACGCTCGCAAAGAACTGCCGTTCATCGAGTGGGATGCGTCCTCGGGTGGCCTTGCGAAAATCAATCCGCTTGCCGATTGGAGCGAGCAGGATGTGTGGGACTACGTCGTCGCGCACGACGTGCCGTACAACGCCTTGCACGACCGCGCCTTTCCAAGCGTCGGCTGCCTGCCGTGCACCCGGCACGTTTTGCCCGGTGAAGATCCGCGCGCCGGGCGTTGGCCCGGGTTCGACAAGACCGAGTGCGGCATCCACCCCGTCTCGCCCGCCGTCGAGCGATCCTCATGAGCATTGCGGTCAAGGGTCTCTCAAAGTCGTTCGGCGCAGTGCGAGCTTTGCGCGACGTCGATCTACGAATCGAACGCGGAATGCTCGGTGCCCTGCTCGGCCCGTCCGGTTGCGGAAAGACGACGTTGTTGCGGGCGATCGCCGGCTTCGAAAGCATCGACGCGGGCCAAATTCTGCTCGACGGGCGCGACGTGACGAAACTCGCACTCGGTAAACGTGACGTCGGCTTCGTCTTTCAAAGCTACGCACTCTTTCCGCATCAGACGGTGGCGGAGAACGTCGGCTTTGCGCTGTCGGTCCGCAAGTACTCGGCCGAGCGCGTAAAAGAGCGGGTGGCCGAACTGCTCGAGCTCGTGCAGCTTGCAGGTTTCGAGAAGCGCCGCCCGCACGAACTTTCGGGAGGGCAGCGGCAGCGCGTTGCGCTGGCGCGCGCACTTGCCGCCGATCCCTCGATTCTTCTTCTCGATGAACCCTTCGCGGCGCTCGACGCCCAAGTGCGCAAAGATCTGCGACGCTCGCTGCGCGAACTGCACGAGCGCACGCACGTCACGACGTTGCTCGTTACTCACGATGCCGACGAAGCGATGGAAATTGCCGACCGGATCGTGGTCCTGCGCGACGGTGTCGTGCAGCAGGAAGCGGCGCCCGGCCACGTTTACAGCGAACCGGCTAACCCTTTCGTCATGCAATTCTTCGGTGAGGTCAACGCGGTGCGCTCGAGCGACGCGACGATCTACGTGCGTCCGCGCGATTTTCGGGTCGAGAGCCGGTCCTTCGGCGAGGCGACCTCCGGTTCGATCGAGCGCGTGCTCGACGTTGGGGCGCGCACGATGATCGATGTGGCGCTAGCCGACGGCCAACGCGTTTCAGTCGAGCTTGGCAGCGACCGCGCGACGCGCCTCGGGCCCATACCCGGTAAGACGATTTATCTCGAGCCTACTCGCTACCGCGACTTTCGGGGGATCTCCGCGTGAAGCGCTTCGGACACAGCCTCGGCATGTTGTTCGCTCTACTATTGCTCTTAGCCGCGCCGCCGGCTGCGCGCGCCGACACGGCCGGCGCAAGCCTCCTCAATGTTTCCTACGATCCAACCCGCGAACTCTACGCGGCGTACAACGACCTCTTCGAAAAATGGTGGCAGGCGAAGACCGGCCAGAGCGTACGGATCGAGCAATCACACGGCGGCTCGGGCGCCCAAGCACGGGCGGTGATCGAAGGCCTGCAGGCAGACGTCGTCACGCTCGCACTCGCCTACGACATCGACGCCATCTCCGAGAAAGCGCAATTGCTGCCGGCCGACTGGGCGACTCGTTTTCCGCATAACGCGACGC
>Ga0302325_10024572_pt1 | contig 12529 bp, 11 predicted proteins | sample Palsa_T0_2_FD_201948 | JGI IMG/M metagenome (GOLD analysis project Ga0302325, IMG submission 201948) | Peat permafrost microbial communities from Stordalen Mire near Abisko, Sweden - Palsa_T0_2 | ecosystem: Environmental > Terrestrial > Soil > Palsa > Peat permafrost | place: Sweden: Abisko...
TGACGCGTTCCGCATCGAGGCCAAAGCCCCTGCTGCCCGCCAACGCTTCCCCAGAGAGCTTGAGAACGATCCGCTTATACATGCCTTTTCGAGTATCGCATATGGGCGGCAAGATATTTCTCCCGAACATCGCGACCATCGCCGACATTCCCCGGTAAGCGTTTGATTTGAAGTTCCCGTCAAATCACAAAGGGGCATGCGAGCGCTCCCGGCTTTCGATCTCTCATTCAGGCGGTTTTAATCTTGCTTTCCTTCTCATCCCGCTCGTGTATTTCTCTCATCTCCTTCTTCGGGTCCGCTGTCATCCTTCTCTTCTCTTGCGCAGTTCTGCTCCAGGCACAAAGCGCGCTTGATTCGGACACGCCCGCCGGCACATCGAATATGCCCGCGGCTATATCCGGCGTTGGGAACCAGAACGCCAGCCCGTTCGCCAGTTCGGAGGCCTCGCCCATAGTGCCCCGAAACAGCACGAGGGACGAATCTGGCTTGGGCGGATTCGAAGGCGGTCACAACCGGGGTTCTTTCAACGAAACCTCCTCGGGTTCCGCAAACTGGTACAACGCGCTCACGGATGCTTTCCGCTTCGGAATGCGCTCCAGCCGGTTTTCCGGCTCCGGCGGCGGCCATCCCCCAAATCTCGATTCCCTGTTTCAGATGGGCAGCAAGTTCAGCGAGGATGCAGGCAAAGAATTGGGCTCAGGCAAAAGCGGATCTCCGGCCGGCGTTCTGCCCGATCTCAGTCAAGTGGAGCGAAACGGGCTCAAGCTGCCAGTGAATTCCTCCGCCGGCAAGTTCCAGTTCTCCTATCGAGACCGGCTCGGGCCTGGTGGCAACGCGATGGGCGGCGGAATTGGACGAGGCTCGGCGCAGGCAACATTTAACAGCACCGGCCTGAAAGACGACATGCTTCACTTCTCGGCAACCGCGATGTTTGGCGGGGCGGGCAGCGGCATGGGTTCCAGTTTCACGGGATCGGGCGCGGGTGGAAGTTCGTTTGGATCGGGCGGAGCCTTCGGGACTGGCGGACAAGGCAATGGCATGTTTTCCGTCGGCAATATGAATGGCGCCGGAATCGGCAGCGGCTCCGGCGGCTTTTCGGCCGGTTCCATGCACGGAGACATGGGAGGCGATGAGAGAGACGGAGCCGGCGGCATGCATGGCATGGGCGGCGAAGGCGGGCGCGGACACGGTGCAGAATCCGGCCCATCAGTTTCGCTCAAGCTGACATTCAAGTAATACCTTGCGCGACGCGGATCTAGTAACGTGAGTTGCACCAGCTCTCAGTTCGCCAACACAGCGAAAGCGAGACCCGGCGCACGTAAATCGGCCCGAGACGAAATCGACGCACCTATTTCCACGTATGCGCCACAATGGGCAGCCCGGTTACCGGCCAGTGATCCACCTGCGCATTGACGTTCAGATCCACCGGAACCGGCGAGGACGCTGAAGCTTCGACCCCAACATTCCAGCCATCGACCGTAACCAACGGCGATTCGCCCTTCAGGTCAGACTCGGCCGCCTCGATCGTGATAACGCGGCTCTCACCGGGCACCAGCGAAATGTAGTTGTCACTGTAGTAGACGGGCAAGACACGTTCGCCAGTTTTGCCGCGGCGCAGTTGCAGATGGGCCATCAGCGCCACTTCGCTGCCGGGGTTGCGCAGTGTGACGGTGACTCGCAGCTTGCCATCGGCCACGTGCCGGGTCGCTGTGGCTTCGAGCTTCATAGTCTTCAGCGTCTCCAGAGCCTGCAAATCATCGGGATGGTCAGGCACGCTACGCCAGTAGAAATTGTCTGAAAGCAGCTTGCCTCCCGCATCCTTCAGATCCAGCTGCACAAAATGGACGGTGGAGACCGACGAAGGCCACTCGACCGAGCCCAGATCGATTGCCGTATCTGCTGGGCCCGTCACCGGGTATTCATGTTCATACACGCGGGAGCCGTCGAGGTTGTAGATGGCGATATGCGCCGTCGCCTTTTCGATTCCGGTAGGCAGATTGTTGATCACCTGCACATCCCCGTTGCTCTCATTGAGCAGGATATGCACCATTTCGCCGGCCTTCTTGACCGCAAACAGCGCGGCGTTGGGCTCCAGATCATGGTGATAAAGCTGCCAGACAAAGCTGGGCTGGGCGGGGTTGCTCATCCACGTAATCACCGCCGTTGCGGGGTTGAAGAGTTTGGCTTCGCGCCCTTCGTACATCGCCCGATAGGCCTCGTAGTTGGCGAGCTGGCTCTTGCGCACGAAGTCGGCGAGGTTAGCTACCTTGCCGTAGCGGTCCGCAAGCGTTTTGGGATAGGTGTTGCCAGCCTGCGCGCCTCGGGCCAGATCATGCTCGGCCCAGTCGTCGTTGATTTCCTCCCAGTCCTTTTGCGGCATCATGCCCTGGATCGACTCGATGGTCGGAATCGATGAGCTGCCAATCTCCGTCTTGAAGGCCTCACCAAAGACGTAATACTCGCGCGGAGTGCGCCAGCGATACGGGCCGCCCGAGTTCACACCCTGCCCCGAGGTCGAACTGGGCTGATACCGCCGTGTCGGCTCCAGTTCGGCCATCAGCACGCGTAGCTGGTCGTCAATCTCCTTGGGCGGAAAGCCTTCGTTGCGTGCGCACCAGACGGCAATCGATGGATGGTTGCGATAGCGCAGGATCTTGTCCCGCACGTTGGCCATGTAGGTTGGCAGATCGTCGGGATTCGGCCCATCGGACGGGTTGGGCTGGAAGAACTCATCCCAGAGGAGAATGCCGTACTTGTCGCACAGCTCGTAGAAATCCTCGCCGGTCGACTGGCCCACCCAGTTGCGGATGAGATTCAAGTTCGCCAGCGCGTGCATCTTGATTTCGGCTTCGAGGCGCTCGCGCGGGATGCGCTTCATTGCTTCGTCGAGCCCCCAATCGCCGCCGCGAATGAAGACCCGGACGCCGTTGACGGAGATGGTGAGATTCTCCGAATCCGGCACGAAATACGTGATCTGGCGAACGCCGAAGGAGATGGTCTGCGCGTCGGAGGTCTTGCCGGCTTCATCGAAGCTCAGGTGCAGCGAATAGAGGTTCTGCGGGCCGTAGCCATTGGGCCACCATAGCTTCGGGTTCAAGACATGAAGCGCCGGGTAGTCCGTCGGATCGAGCGAGACGATTTGCGACGAATGCGGGGCGAGTTCAACCTCCTTCTCAACGGAAACGTCGCCAAAATGCGCCTTGAGCACTCCCTTTTGCGGCTGGTCCGTCACGTTTTCGACCGTCGCTGAGATCGCCACGTCTGCCGAATCGGTTTTCGGAAGCGGAAGGGCGGTCGTCACCAGCGGGTCTTTCACGACAACCGGCCCGGTCGAGGAGAGAAAAACCTTCGCCCAGATGCCCGAATCGCGGTCGCGAATGCCGGGGATCCAGTCCCAGCCGATGGTCGAAAGGAAGGTTGGGCCGTCGAGCGCAGTGATGCCGCCGTTGGTTACCATGCCGTCCGCGATGGTGTGCTCGTGTGGGACGCCGGGATGCGGCTGCGGCTTGATGAGCACCGCGATGGCGGCCTTTTCGCCGGGCTTCACATACTCGGAGATGTCGAAGATTCCGCGTTTGAAGGCGCCGCGCATGGTCCCCAGGTAGGTCCCGTTGATCCAAACCTCGGCGGAGAAGTTGATCCCGTCGAAATTGAGCCAGATGTGGCGGCCGCGATACGCCACCGGAATCTCAGCCAATGCACGATACCAGTACGAAGTCTTGTTCAGGCTTTCTGGAATGCGGTCGGGGCGGTTGTTTTCGCCGTAAAGCGGTTCGGGATAGACGCCATTCTTGACCAGAGTCGTGAGGACTGTTCCCGGAACCACCGCCGAATACCAGCCATGCGTTTTGTAATTCAGCTTCGAGATCGCCGCACCCGCACCTGATCCTGTTTTCGAAACCTTTGCCGAATCCTGTAGTTCCCAGCCAGAAGAGAGCAATACCTGCGCCGGTACACCCGCCCCGTCGGAATGGTTCTGCTGAGAACGCACGGCGGAAACCGCTGGCAAGCTCAAAAAGTGGACGACGAAAGCAATCAGAACTGCGGGCGACATAAATCTCTTCAAAACAATCGGCAAGGAACGTGTCCCTTCTACAACTACGTGATCCAATGTGACTATCTTAATTGCGCACGGCGGAGCAGCGAAGCCTTCACTCCCAGCCCAAAAATCAAAAGGCCCGAAGCATAAGCTCCAGGCCTTCATTCAAGCACGTCTGATCCGAAATTACTCTGCTGAGCCTTCCACCAGCTTGGTCGTTGCGACGGTCCAGTTGGGATCGCCCACCTTGAAGCGCGCAAAGCGCCGCACGGTGATGTTTTCACCCAGCTTCCCTACCTTCTGCGCAATCAGCTCCTTGATCGAGACAGACTGATCCTTGATAAAGGGCTGCTCCAGTAGGCAGACTTCCTCGTAGAACTTCGCCATTTTGCCAACGACCATCTTTTCGGCAATGTTTTCTGGCTTGCCAGAGGCCATCGCCTGCGCCTTGTAGATCTCCTTCTCGCGCTCGAGGTCTTCGGGCGTCACGTCCTCGGGCCTGACGTAGCGCGGATCGCTTGCCGCGATGTGCATGGCGATATCCTTCAGCAGGTCCTGGAAGTCGTCCGTGCGGGCAACAAAGTCGCTCTCGCAGTTCAGTTCGACCATCACACCGATCTTGCCGCCAGCGTGGATGTAGTTGCCGACCGCACCTTCGTTGGTTGAGCGCGAAGACTTCTTCGCGGCGGAAGCCATGCCACGCTTGCGCAGCACCACAAATGCCGCCTCGATATCGCCTTTGGATTCCTGCAGCGCCTTCAGACAATCGCCCATGGGCGCGCCCGACTTCTCGCGCAGTTCCTTCACCAAACCCGCACCAATCTTCTCACTCACCGTCGTCATCTCCACTCCGTTCGTTTGATTCGATCTTCATTTGATTCCGCGCCAGCCGAAACGCTTCCGACACAAGAAAAGCGTGGCTCGGATTCCTGGCGGCCACGCTTCCTATTGTGCGTGCTCGCAGCACGCAGAAGATTACAGTGCTGTTTCAGCCGTCTCAGCTTCTTCTTCCAGCGCAGATACTACGCCTGGAGCCTTGCGAATTCCGCCGCCCAACGCCGCTTCGAGGTCAACCACGTCGCCGGCTTCCTCACCCTCGCCGCTGGCATCGAGTGTAACCAGTTCCGCGGGCGCTTCCGTCTCGGCAACCTCGGCAAACTGCTTGTCACCCACCAGGTTCACGCCCTCGATCGCCGAATCGGAGATCTTGGAGGTGAAGAGGCGAATGGCGCGCAACGCATCATCGTTACCCGGGATCACATAATCCACAACCGTCGGGTCGCAGTTCGTGTCCACAACGGCGACAACCGGAATGCCCAGCTTCTTGGCTTCCTTCACGGCAATCGCTTCGTTGTTCGAGTCGACGATAAAGAGCGCGTCTGGAAGCCGCTTCATATTCTTGATACCGGCCAGATTGGTCTGCAGGTGCTTGCGCTCCCGCTCCAGCTTGATTACTTCCTTCTTGGTCAGCAATTCATAGCGGCCATCGGTCGCCATCTCGTCGAGTTCCTGAAGGCGCTTCACGGACTTCTGCACTGTCACCCAGTTGGTCAGCAGACCGCCGAGCCAGCGCTGGTTGATGTACGGCATTCCGGCGCGGTTGGCTTCCTCTGCGATCGCATCCTGAGCCTGGCGCTTGGTGCCGACGAAGAGAACAGTCTTGCCGCTCGCGCACAGGTCTGTGACGTACTTCGACGCGTCCTTGAACATCTTGAGCGTCTTTTGCAGGTCAATGATGTAAATACCGTTACGCTCGCCGAAGATGTATTCCTTCATCTTTGGGTTCCAGCGCTTGGTCTGATGCCCGAAGTGAACACCGGCTTCGAGCAGCTCCTTCATGGTAATCGTGGCCAATGGGGCTCCTTATTTCGGTTGCATCCGGGCTGGCGTTCGCCTTGCCTGGATTGATCCTGCGTAAGCAGGAGATTGAACTACGAAATGCCAAATATGAAGTGTGAAGTGTGGAGTGTGCAAAACCGCCGCACCCACACTTCGCACTTCACACTCCACACTATCTCTTGCTGAACTGGAAGCGTGCGCGCGCACCCTTCTGACCGTACTTCTTGCGTTCCTTCTGGCGAGCATCGCGGGTCAGAAGGTTTTCCGACTTCAACAGCTTGCGCAGCTCAGGGTTGAAGATCACCAGAGCGCGAGCCGAACCCATCTTCACGGCATCTGCCTGGGCCGAAACGCCGCCGCCCTTGACCGTGGTGACCACGTCAAAGGTGGAAAGCAGTTCGGTTAGCACCAGGGACCGCTTCGCAGCCACACGCTGCTGTTCGGTCACGAAGTACTCCGTGTAGCCCTTGCCGTTGACCTTGAATTCACCCGTTCCAGGGCGCAGAAAAACACGGGCAATCGCCGACTTGCGGCGTCCCGTCCCGTAATACTGAACCAAATCTGCCATTCGCTCTCTCGCGCCCTTGCGGGCTTCTACTCCGGCTGGGCCGGTTGGTTGGGTCTGAAACCTTACGCTTGAACTTCCAAAACTTCCGGCGTCTGCGCCTCGTGGGGATGCTTGTCGCCGCGATAGACCTTCAGCTTGGTGCCCATCTGCCGGCCCATCTTCGACTTCGGCAGCATTCCCTTGACCGCTTCCTCGATGATCTTCTCGGGACGGCGGTTCAACAGGCGCGTGAACGACTCTTCGCGCAGACCGCCCGGGAAACCGGTGTAGCGGCGATACAGCTTTTGCTGCGACTTCAGGCCGGTGAGCCGGATCTTTTCCGCATTGATGACGATGACATGATCGCCCATGTCGATGTACGGAACGTACTTGGGGTTAAGCTTTCCGCTCAGCACATCGGCTGCCTTGGTGGCCAGACGGCCCAGCGTCTTGCCGCTGGCGTCCACCACAAACCACTTGCGGTTGATCTCTTTCGCGCTCGGAATATAGGTTGACATCTCGCTCCCGCTTTCAAATCCCTAAAAACTTGCGTGCCAACAGTGTCGAGCACGTCTCAAAATCAGCAAAATCCGCCCACGCCACTTGGCTGGGCTGCATCGAAAACCCACGGCTAAACAAATCTGTTCGCGTGAGGGTCCTTTCGGACTCTTGACCCTTTTGGAACCGGCCAGATTTCAGCAAGCCGGTTGCTGCAAGGTGGATGTGCTCTGCCTCGGCTTTTGAATCTTATAAAGCCCGGATCCGGATGAAAGCCACACAGACCCATGATCTGACAGACGCAACACCGCGCAAGGACTTCAGAATACCCGAATCTGGATGGGGAGTCAATGGATCGGCTCGCAGAATCCGACTGTGTTGAAGCCGGGATCCTGATCGCGAATTTACGATTTCGCTATGTCGATCCGGCTGAAGATTTCGTCAAGTTCGACGTACATGGGAGTGCCGGAAACCGCCAGGCGGCGAGCCTCAGTCCATTCCGATCCGGAACACATCCGGCCCGTGCGGGTGCTGGGGTCGATAATCCAGACCGTCTCCACGCCCATATCGCTATAATCCCGGGCACGCTCCTGGGTGTCGGAATAGCTGTCATCCGGGGAAAGGATCTCGATGACAAGCAGCGGTGGATCGGTCAGGACGTCCGGCTGTGGCCCCGCCTTGAGCACTACCACGTCCGGCACGCGAACCCGATCTCGCGAAACCTGTACCCGCTGTTCCGTGCTTACAACGATTCCCCAGTCAGACTCATGGTTGCCAAACCAAATTGCCAAAAGGGCCTGCACTCTTGCGTGTTCCCACTTACCCACGTTCCGCTCCCGAATCTCCCCGTCCACGAACTCGCGATCAGGGCGATAGTTGCTTCCGAGATAATCACTCAGCGGAATGTGTGTGATGGCAGCCATAATTTCGGATCGTAACACAGCTCTGTCCTATTGAATGACTCATGGCCCGATATTCGCCGTTGCCTGTTGACTCGTAAACGCAAGGGTCTGTAGCTTCGAAGGCTGGAGCAACCGGCCCCATGAATCGACCAACATGGGAACCCCATAGATAGGCTAAAGACCGCAAGGTCGGATAATCTGCAATTGTCGGGTCATCCACCACGAGCGAACCCAAGACACCGGAGCATTGACCGAATTGACTGGTACGCGTCTCCCCTGCACTATCGTAATTCCTTGCTATAACGAAGCCTCTCGGCTCAAAACGGAGGCCTTTTCCCATTTTCTCAACGTGACAGACGGGATTTCCTTTCAGTTTGTGAACGATTGCAGCACAGATGCAACTCTGGCCATTCTGGAGCGGTTTCGCTTCGGAAGGGAGAAGCGCGTTCATGTCCTGAACAAACGCGCCAACGGTGGAAAAGGCGAGGCAGTGCGGGACGGAATGCTGGAAGCGATCCGGCGCGGGGATGCAGACGTTGTCGGATTTTGGGATGCCGATCTGGCGACTCCCCTGGACGCGATCTTTGACCTTCTTCACGAACTCGAAGTGAACTCCAACCTCCAAATGGTCCTTGGTTCGCGCGTCAGGCTACTTGGCAGAGAAGTGCACCGCCGGGCTGTGCGCCATTACCTGGGCAGAATCTTCGCCACAGTTGCATCGAGTCTGCTATCGCTGGCAATTTATGACACACAGTGCGGGGCCAAGCTCTTTCGGGTAACTCCGGAACTGGAGCGGCTGCTCTCCGAGCCTTTCTGCTCGCGCTGGGTCTTCGACGTCGAGATTCTTGCCCGGTATATCGTTCAAAATAAAGACCATCATGAACGATTGCATTCCTCGATCTACGAATACCCCTTGAAGCGATGGGACGATGTCGCTGGGTCGAAGGTGCATCCGTCCGACTTCGTTCGCTCCTTCTGGGATGTCATGAGTATCTACAACAAATACCTACGATAAGGCCTTTGAAGCGCTCAAGTCGGGTGGCATCTGCGACTCTACCAATTCACCGGCTGGAACTTACCAGCATCAGCGGGTCGGGAATGACGCGGCAGGCTCTGCCCGCCTGTGGAGTCCAGATCGAGCCATCCGCGTAAGTCAGCGAATCGAGAGTGATCGACTGGACCGACGTGAAGCCCGAGAGAATCATATCGGTGGCTGCCCCCTCGTTGTCATCCACGCTGGCTGTAGCGTCGGGATAGAAGGTGATATCCAGCATCCTTTTGATGTCAGAAGAACTGTCCATCCCAAGTTCCGTCGGAACGGCCAGCCATTTCGCGCTCGTGCCGTGCACAGTCACCTTTGCCCCGGTCACCTTCGCGGATTCCCGCGCGTTTCCCACACCGCCTTCAAGACTTAGATGAATTCGCTGGACGATGCCTGACGGCGCAGCGGGCACTCGGCCGCTCCGGGTCAACCGCAGGCCTCCACCGCTCCCGTGCTGCGCGCGCATTGAAACAGGGCAGTTGGAGTCTGCGCGTACTGGAATCACGTAAACCGTTTGCGACGATTCTGCGGCCGAGGCACGGCTCGGTGAAGGACTGGAATTTGGCGCCGCAGTTTGCGCCCCCAAAGTCGACGAACCGAGAAGAACTGCGAACGATAAGGCTGCAAGTCGATTCATAACGGCTCCTTTCGGAGATGCGCCGGGATTCGCTACTCTTTTGACGTTCGAAGCGCGCCAAAGCTCTCGCCCGACGACACCAAAAAGATACTCCGCCTCTTTCTCCTAATCAAATTCAGACCCAGCCAGCAACCGGCAGTTTCATCCGTTGACCAGTCGCCGTTGCAGCGCCTCCAGCGTCTGGCCTTTGGTTTCTGGATAGAAGAAGAGCACCACTACGAACTGCACGACCGTCATGAACGCAAAAAACACAAACGGCGCGCCGCCGGACCTGGCCGCGAGGATCGGAAAGATCAGCGCAATGGCCGCATTCATGATCCAGTGGGAGCTGTTGCCGACGCTCTGTCCCTTGTTGCGCACCACATTGGGAAAGACTTCGCCGATGTAAACCCAGATCACCGCTCCCTGCGATACGGCAAAGAAGGCGATGTAGACCACCAGCAGCCACAACAGCGCCGCCTGGTGCGAATTGGTCAGGAAGACATACGCAACTCCGGCCAGGCAGGACGCGCAACCCGCTGCGCCAATCAGCAGAAGCGTCTTGCGCCCTAGCCGGTCAATCAGCGTCATGCCAATCAGCGTGAAGATCAGGTTCGTCGCACCGATGGCGATGGCCTGCAGATCCCCTGACATCTGCGTGAATCCGGCAGCGGCAAAGATATTGTTGAGGTAATAGAGGATCGCGTTGATTCCCGCCAGTTGATTGAATGCGCCAATGGTAATGGCTAGAAACAGCGGATAGCGATACTTCCACTGGAAGACTGGCTCATTGGCTACAGCATGGCTCTCGCGAAGCGCCTGCTGAATATCCGCAAGCTCCGCCTCGGGAGCGGGATCGCCCATCAGCTTCAACACTTGCAGCGCCTCATCGATGCGGTCCTTCGAAACCGACCAGCGCGGACTGCGCGGAATCCCGAAAAGCAGCGCCAGGAAGAGGATCGCGGGCACTGCGGCCACGCCGAGTTGTACCCGCCATTCCCAGGAGCCAAGATGTAAGAGCCGGATGCCGAAGTTCGACGCGTACGCAAGCAAAATCCCAATCACAACATTGACCTGAAACGTGCCCACCATGCGGCCACGCCACTTCGCCGGAGCCAGTTCGGTGATATAGACCGGCCCAAGCACGGACGAAGCGCCGATTCCCAACCCGCCCAGGAAGCGGAATACCAGCAGCGCCGGCCAGTTCCACGCCAACATGCAGCCCAGAGCCGAGATCACATAAAAGACGGCCGTAATACGCAGAGTCTCGCGGCCGCCCAGCTTTTGCCCGACCGCGCCGGCAGACATCGCGCCAACCACGGTACCCGCAACCGCTGTAAAGACGGTAACTCCCTCCGTAGTGTGAGAAAGGTGATAGAGCCGGGTCAGCGCGTCAATCGCGCCGGCGATCACCGCCGTGTCGAATCCGAAAAGCAGCCCGCCCAAAGCGCCGCTCACCGTCGCCTTCATCAAGTAAAAATTGGGTCGCATCCGTCTCCCGTTCGTTGGCAAAACAGCCATCCTTCGATAGCCACCTTGATGGCCTTTGCCCTTGGCCTCGTTTGCAGGAACAACGGCCATCATACAGGCTGACCCGCAACAGTCGGCTCCCCCGGTGCGTCTCCTGCTACGAAGGATTCACTTATCGAGGCTTTCCATGGTCTCCGGCCCGGAACTCCATCCGCCCACTTCACCAGAAGCATGGCCCCCAGGAGTCACCGCGAGCACCCGGCAACGCTGCTTGCCCGCCGATCCCCAGGCCAGCAGCAGGTCGCTCTCAAGATATACACAGTCTCCAGTGTCGAGGGTTTCGTGCATGCCGCCCACGTCCAGGATCAATCGACCGTCGAGCACGTACACCAGTAGCGCTCCTTCGGCGTGGGCTTCTACCTCGGCTACAGTAGAGCCAGCCGCCAAATCGACAAGCCACGCATCCATCTTGCGGTTCGGCACACCCGGATTCAGTGGAATCCTGACGCTCGGATCGTTGGCGCGGCTTCGGCCCTGATTGATCAGCTTGCGTGTCAGCGAGAGCGAGTGCTGCTTCGGGTCGCGAAAGAAATGTCCCAAACCCACTCCATAAACCCGGCAGATAGTCGCCAGGGTGGTGAGCGTCGGCACCATCCGGTCGGTCTCCAACTTGGAAAGCAGCGCAGTGGAAAGCCCAGTTTCCGCAGCGAGCCGTGCCAGTGTCAGCCGTTTTTCCGTGCGCAGACCCCGCAGCTTGGCGCCAATGCAATACGGCGCAAGAAACCACTGCGCATGAGAAACCCCTTTTGCCATAGTCCTCTCTCCCGGCAGTGAGTCTCCCACGCGCGCCGTACGAATTTCTGGAAGAATTCCTGAAATCTGCCCGGCATCGATTAGCGCCGATCGTGATTAAATCTCGACACGTATCGTCGACTTACGCAGTTAGAATGCTCGAAGGCACCCGGTCACTGTATTCGGTCACTTTCAGCCCCGAAAGGATGCAACCCACGTGAATGCTTCCTGCAACAACTCCCTGTCTCCCGCTCTGAGTCTTCGCTCTTTTCGCTCTCCCGCAACCCGCGTCCTGTCATCCGCCGTCGGCGGGCTGCTGGCTTCGGCCGCAGTCATCCTTCTGCCATCGGCAGTTTGGGCTGACACTGTAGTTCTCAAGAACGGGGATCACCTGACCGGTACAGTAGCCCAGTTGGCAGGCGGTAAGCTCACCCTCACCACTACCTACGCGGGAGCCGTGATCATTACGTGGGATGAGGTAACCAACATCAAACTCGACAAACCTCTCGTCCTGCCGATCGAAACCAGGCACGGCAAACAGGTTGAAATCAAGAAACAGGACATCACCGGCATCGAGCGCACCACTTCAGGGTTTGTCGTCACCACGGCCTCTGGCCCGCAACCCGTGCCCGCCGCGGACCTCACCACGCTCCGCACCGCGGCTGCCCAGCAAGCCTATGAGGCCTCAATCCGCCCCAACTTCCTCCATGGCTGGATTGGCGCCGCCAACCTCAGCCTTGCCGTCACCAGCGGCAACAGCGAAACGACCACCATTGGCACCGGC
>Ga0302325_10024574_pt1 | contig 12527 bp, 11 predicted proteins | sample Palsa_T0_2_FD_201948 | JGI IMG/M metagenome (GOLD analysis project Ga0302325, IMG submission 201948) | Peat permafrost microbial communities from Stordalen Mire near Abisko, Sweden - Palsa_T0_2 | ecosystem: Environmental > Terrestrial > Soil > Palsa > Peat permafrost | place: Sweden: Abisko...
CCAATGATTCTCCTATTCGGTGGGCGGCGACCAGAGGACCGACTCTAAGCCGCTCGATTACGGGACGCAGCCGGGCCACTAGCCCCTTATCGGTTCCCGGGGTAGATACGTCCGCCGACGTGCAGCCAGAGGGAGATATCCAACGAACCGGTATCGACGATCTGTGCGTGGACCGTGCCGCTCGCGCGCGTTCCCCTCACCGGGATATCGCAATTGGCCTGATGCATTGTGGGCGAGTCTTCGATGTAGTTGCACCACACGCCGCCGTTATCGATTTCAAGCGGTTGGCCAAGGTCTCGCTGGAACGTCGGATCCGAGACGATCTCCCGCGACACGGCAGGATAGTATGGCTCGCGCACTATGGAGAATGCGCCGAACATTTTCGTATGCACGAGGATCGCCCCAAGCGCGGCGAGGACCGCAACCACCACGAAGGCTACTATCCAGCCGGTACGTGCCGACCACGACGGGCCCGGGGATTCATTCATCGCATAACATTTCTAGCGTGCACCGCAGTTTTCCGGCTCAGCCGTGAGGCTGGTCTGCGACTCGACGAGCGTTAATGCGTTAACGAGCCAAACACGTTGAGTTAGATTCTTGCGTCGGATCACAGACGGTGCGATCTCGGGGTGACGAGCGCGCTGCCCGCGATGTAGAATTCTTTCGGATTCATTATCCGAAAGGTTTCTCATGACCAGGCCTTCATCTTTGATAGGCTCGGCGATCGTCTGCATCGCGATTCTCGATGCGTGCGCGGGATCGCATGCCTTGCCGGCCACCAGCACGCAACAGTACGACTCGCGTTCGGCGGTTTACGACGATTCGCCGACGCCACAGCTTGCGACGGTGGTGGTTCATCTGTCGCAGGTCGGGCCGCCGGTGACGCGGCTCGTAGCAGGCACGACGGTTCCGGCGTGGTACAACCTCACGCTCTCGGGGATCTCGAAGGCCATCGTTGCGGCGAACGTCGCGATCACGCGGTTTCCGGGCGGCGCCCAAGTTGACATTTACGATTGGCGGAGCGGCAAGGACGGCCCAAAGGGAACGCCGTGCGCCGGTAACGCGAACCCCGTTTCGAACATCGACACGTTCATGCGTGACGTTGCTCTGCCGTCGCAGACGCAAGTTGCACTCGGCGTCAACTACGGCAGCAACCCGCAGTGCAACGGCCCGAACACGCCGACAAACGCCGCCGCGTTTGTGTCGCACGTCATCAAGAATTATGGAGCCGGCATCGTCTCGTTTTGGGAACTCGGGAACGAGCAATACGCACCGGGCAGCATCGACTGCCGTCAGCCCAAATGCGAGTCGTCACGCGACCCCGATGAGTTCGCGTCACACGAGCCAGCATTCTATGACGCGATGCATGCCGCGGGCGCGCAGAACGTTTGCATTCCCGTCGACGCGGCCAATCCGAAGAGCCGGTGGAATCCGGTCGTTTTCGCCAAAGCCAAGTACGATTGCGCGAATATCGTTTACTACCCGCAGCGCGTCACGACGAGCGATTCGTTCTTGCTCTATCAGGCGATCCCGCAGCTCAAGGCGCAGATCGCCGCCGTGAAGGCGGAGCTGGCGGCTGCAGGCCGCGCGAACACGCCGATTCTGCTCTCCGCGATCTCGTCGGCTTTAGGCCCGTACGGCAAACAGAGCCAAAGCATCGTGGGGGCGCTTTACGCGGATATGGCGATCGGCGAGGCGCTCGACGGCGGCGTGGCCGGGATGATCTGGCACATCGGCGTCGGCAGCTGCGATGCGCGATCGCGGGGCGGCGACTTCGCGCGCACGGTATACGGTTGGCAGAACTACGGGGGAGCAATGATCTTTAGCGACGGCCCTGCGAACAACTGCCCGGTCACCGCGCCGCGCGGAACCCTGCTCGCGACGGCCAACGCGTTCATTGCGGCAGGAGCGTTTGTGAACGCGGGCGGCAACATGGTCGGCGTGACGGTACGCGGCAATCCCGACATCCGCGCGTATGCATCCTCGAAGGCGATTATGCTCGTCAACCTCAGCCGGACGACGGGATCGGACGTCACGGTCAGCATCAACGGCATGAGCGGGGGCGTCGAGGGCACGAGCGGCGGCGGCGGCGGCGCGATCGTTGATTACGACAAAGGGCTCTACGACGAGTCGAAGACGGGCGTCTGGGCCGCACCGAGGCTGTCGACCCTGTTGCCGTGGAAGCGTAGACTGCACCTCCGGCTGCGGCGCTGGAGCGTGACCGTCGCGCCGTTAGTATGACGGTTAGCCTTTGAACGATTTGCTAACCGAATCGCCGCTGAACTGCTCGACCGCCTTGCCGGTTTTCGGATCGACCGTGTAGAGCAGATCGGCAATCTCGTCGGCATGATCCTCTTCGTCTTTTAGAATTTCCTCGAACATGCGCCGGCTCACGGGATCCTCTTTACCGAAGAACTCGACGATGTCGCCGTAAATCTTGATGACGACGCGCTCGGCGAGCAGATCTTCCCGCAGCAAGTCTGCCAGCGTATGGCCGCTTTCGAACGACGAGAAAGCTCGTTTGTTGATCCCTCCAGGATCGAAGTTCGGGACGCCACCGAGTTGCTTGATGCGATCGGCGATCAGTTCCAGATGCTTCTCTTCATCGAGCCAGTGCTCTTTGAAGAGTCCTTGCAACTGTTCTTGATGAATCGAGGTGGTCATGTAATAGTGCTGCTTGTAGCGCAGCACACAAATGATCTCCGAGGCCAGCGCCGCGTTGAGCACTTCGTAAACCTTGTCGAGGGGCAACGTGTAGTACGGCGTTACCGGGCCGTTCTGCATGGCCTCGCGAACCTTCGCCTGGATCTCTTTGACCTGGGATAGAATCGACATATCTGCCTCGCTTGAGCCGTAAGTAGGTTTTCAAGGTTGACCGGACTTACGCGATCCCCCTTCAAGCGCTAGGCGCGGCCTGCGCGTACCGCTCGCGTATGCGTACCGCCTCGACGTGATCGTACGCGCGCGCGGCTTCGATCGCCAGTTGCTCGAGCAGTTCGACTTCGTCGGGATCGAGCTGAGCGCCATTTGCGTGCGCACCGTATAGCGTAAAGCAGACGAGCTCGTGACGCACCGTCACCGGCATCGCCAGGGTATAGATCGCTGCATCCTCGGCATCGAGTTGCGGGCGCAGATCGTCGAGCCAAACCAGCTTTTCATCGGCAAGGAGCATCCGCACCAGCAGATGGTTTCCATCGAACCCGGACGGCGCGACGGCCGTTTGGTCGGTGGTCGCGACGCCCTCGAAACGCGCCCCCCCGGGCGCTCGCCTGTATAACGCGGCGGCCGCAAGATCGATCGCGTCAACCGGCACTTGCACTAATCCGTCGGCGATGGCGGCTTCATCGGTCGCGTAAGGAAGTGCCGATGCCGCGCGCCGCAAGTATCTCTCGGCAAGGCGCCGCCGCCGAAAGAACACGGACTCGACGAAACCCTCGACGCTGCGGTTGATGCGATCCAGCAGCAAGCCGATGCCGATGGCGGCGAGCAGCTCAAACCCGATAGCCAGCCGACCGATCGCAATCATACGCGAAAACATCCAATCCAAAATTGAAACCAATGCGATCACGCCGAGAGAGAGCATCCCGTAGACTAGGGCACGATTGAGGATGAAGTTTACATCGAGTACGCGGAGTCTGAAAATTGCATACGCGATACAGATCGGCATGAGCACCACGGCGAAGCCGACGATTTGTCCGACGACAAACGGCACGCCGGGTACGTAATAAATAGCATACGCGACGAACGACGCGATCGTTCCGATCGCCAGGAAACCCCAGCGCTGCCGATCGCTCGGCGTCGCCACCGCGACGTTCTTCGCTACGATCAAGCCGGCAAGAAGGAACGCGCCGAGCGGAATGACGGCGCTCGTAATAACATCCCAGCGTGGAAGCGCCCCCGTGGTATACAGGTCGTGCCACTCGATGACGTAGACTGCGTACGAAATCGTAAGAACTGCCCACACGAAGGGATCGAGCCGGCGACGCCAGCCTAACACGTCGCCATTAGGGAAGCGAAGAACGAACGGCAGCAGCGGCAGAGCGCTCCACGGTCCGAGGATCGTGCTCAAGACGAAGCCCAGCGCGAAAAATACCGGGGGGGCCAACACGTGCGACCAATACATGAATACGGGGCCCGTACCGAAGTAGCCCACGGCAAAGACGTACAAAGCCCATGCCATTATTGAGGGACGCAAGAAGACGAGCAAGAATGCGACGACGAGAAAAACGGTTGGCGGCACGTAGGCGAGCACCCCGCCGATGCGCCGCCAAATGGTGAAGTTCGGCTTGGGCACTGCGGTTAAGGTTAGAGTCCGCGCAACGCCCCCACGCACGAGAGTGACCGTTTCGCGTTCGCCGACGTAGCCCGAACGGAGGCGTGGCACCATCTCGTAGTTGCCGTCCGCGGCGAGCCTATCGCCGGGCCGGACTCCAGCGCGATCGGCGGGGGAGCCGAGATCGACGCCCGTGACGACGAAGCCCTGCGGAGGAACGGTAATGCCAAACGTGCCTTCGCCCCAATTTTCCGCGAAATCGACATGCCCGATCGGAACGTAGTAGACCGCAACGACGAAGAGCGTTACGACAACCAAGAACACTCGTGCAACTGCAAAACGCATCGCTTGCATTTTTGCGACGAGCGACGGCGACGCCTCTACTTCGCGACGCTCACCGTTGCGCCGACTAGCTCGGCGGAGTTACGAACGTCAATGGACGCCGACGGCGAGCCACCCTTGGGGTATGCCCAGAGTCCAACCTTATGCATTCCTCGGCTGAACGTGCCGTACGGTGACACGATCGTCGAGCCTTCTATCCAGAACTGCCCGACGAGCATGCTGCGATCGCCGCCGAAGCCCAGCCTGCCGGCCGAGGTGCCTTTCGCGCCCGCGATCTTAAAGCGGTAGAGATCGTGGCCGAACGTATCCCCGACATCCACGTATTGACCGTCCCACTGCACGGCGCCGGGAAAACCGATCGTTTGGTCGAGCGTAATATCGGTGAATTTGCTCTTGCCTTTCGGCAGCTCGGCAAATAACGTGTGAACGCTGTTCGCGTCCGCGCCGTCCACGAAGAGATTACCGTCGTCATCGTAACTGCAGAAATAGTACGTGCTGAAATTCGGATCCTGATAGGTGCGTCCGCCGCCCTTCGCGCCGATGAAGATCGAGACGCTTCCGGCGCCTACTTTCGTGGTTATATAGTTTGCAACCGCGAGGTTTTCGGTTTTCGGATCCACGGCGCAGCCGTACGGGTACTCTCCGCCGTCAAAGATCGTCCGCACGGCTTTCGTTCCGCCGTGCGCATACTCGAGCACGTCCGAGCCGTTCGTATTGACGACGAAGACGTTCCCGGAGGAATCGGAGCAGAGTCCCGCCGGCGACTGAAAACCGGTGAGCTCGCCGACCGGCGCGCCGGCCGGAAACGTAAAGACGTCCACGACGCCTTTCGCATCGGAGACGTAGAGCAGGTCGCTATCCGCGGTGCCCGGAGCCATCCACGAGCCGCCGCTGCGATGCGCGACGCGCGCCGCCTGCGTTGACGACGGATCGATGGGCGCAAGGCTCGACGGCCCAGCGCAGCCGGCGATCAGCGCCGCGCACGCAGGCACTGCGATAGCGAACCGGACGAGACGCGCCGCGCGCACGCTAAATCGCCTCGATCTTCGCCATCATCCCCTTGTCTTCGTGATCGAGGATGTGGCAGTGGAAGAGAAAGGTTCCCTTGATGATGGGATCGCGGAAATCGGCGATGACCACCTCCGTGCCCGCCTGACCATCCTTCCGGCGATGCGGAACGACGACGCTATCGGCCCAATACGGATGCGCGAGCTTCACGCCGTCAATCTGCTTGACCAAAAAGTGTGCCTGATGCAAGTGGAAATCGTGGATCTCGTCGGTGACGTTCACGAGCCGCCACTCTTCGACGGTTCCGACGTGCACGATGAACATCGGCGGGTCGGCAAGCTTGAACGACTTGCCGTTGAGAAGAAAGCGCTTATTGCCCTCGCTGAAGACGACGACGCGCTTGGCGGCGACCGGCGGCAGCGGCGTGGTGTAGCCGTTTTGCGGCAGCGGCGCGCCGACGGTCAGCGGGCCGGTGTAGTAATGTCCGCCGTGACCTCGATTAGGCGCGATCATTCTGCCGAGCAGAAGGTCGGGATCGTGATCCCCGACGGGTCCGCTATCGTAGCAGAGCGTTCGAAAGTCGGCGTAGCCGCTGCGCGGCCCCGTAACGACGAACTCGGCGCGCGACGCCGGCGGCATGACGATCGTCTTCACCGTTTCATAGGGTGGGTTTCCGGGCCAGGTATCGTAGGCGAAACCGTCGATCGCGACGACCTGCATCTCGCCGCCGTACCAGAGCCGCAGCGTCTTGTGCCCGGTGGCATTAATGACCCGGAAGAACTGCTTCTCGCCGGGCGCGATCGTGATGGTGGGGTGGAAGGCCCAGTTAATCTTCGTCGTCAGACCAAGATCCGAGCCGCACGGTTCGGTGTTGAATCCCTGCGGGTGCTCGCTCTTCGACGACATGTCGGACATGTCGCTCATGTCGTCGTCATCGTTGTCGCGCTCGGCATCGGGGGCCAGGCCCGTCGCGCGCACGACGATCACACGCTGCCTCATCTTCGCGAGCGAAGGAATGTGTTTCTCGAGACCGTTGACGATAATCGCCCCGGACATGCCGCCCTGACCAACCTGATAGGTCGTCTCGCCGTGGACGTGCGGATGGTACCAGTAGAGTCCCGGTTCCTGATTCTTTGGAACGTGGACGACGTAGTGCAGCGTTTCGCCGGGTCGAGCGATCGTTCCGAGGACGTCGTCGCCCGGCGCGTGCGGCGAAGACCCGATTCCGTGGAAATGGATGTTGATGAGATGCTTCGGGCCGCCGTGCCCGCGGAAGAAATCGTCGGTGACGTCCATCACGATCGTATCGCCCGGATTGACGCGGATCGTCGGCGCCGCCTCGCCCATATCCTTATAGATAAACTCCGGAAAACCGGTCTGGCCGCTCAGCTGAGCGAACAGCGCGACCTTTGCAATGCCGTTGTGCGAGTTTACGACCGGCGGCTCGGGAAGTTCTTGGGCGCCGTCGCCGCGGCCCCCACCCTGACCAGGCGCGTTTTGCGCGCCATTCGGCGGGATGGGAACGCTCGGCGTGCTCGATTGTCCGACGCATCCCGTAAGCCACGCGATGACGACGAGAACAACGATGCAACGGCGTTTCACGGCGTGCTCCTATTTGCTCACGGCGGCGCCGAAACCGGTCACGTCGATCGTTTTCGTGCGCGCGCCGCCCTGCGGGTAGTTCCAAACCCCGACGTTCTTTCCGAAATCGGGACCGATGATGCTCGTGCCGTCGATCCAAAACTGCCGCACGCTCGTGGTTCCATCGAGCGTCGTCGCGCCGACCATCTTCGCGCCGCTTCCACCGATCGAGAACTGATAGACGACCGATGGTTTCACGCCGGAATCGCCGATGGCGATGTGGCGTCCGTCCCACTGCACTTGCCCGGGCATCGCAATCTGCTGTTTCACGGCGACGTCCACGAGTGCGGTCGCCCGATGCGGCAGCTCCGCTAAGCGAAAGCTTCCGTTGCGTTTCGTGCTCAAGCCGTCGACGAAGAGATTCCCGCGCGCGTCGTAACCGCAGAAGTAGCCGACGCGCATCGCCGTATCCGTGAAATCGTGCTGGTCGCGCCAGTGATTATGGGCGCTGCGATGAAAGACCGCGACGACCACGCCGTTGTGGCCGCCGGTCACGGCAAGATCGCCGTTGACGGGGCTGACGGAGCAACCGTTCGGAGCGCCGGGCGTACTTAACGCCGCGATCGGCGCTTTGGTGCCGGGCGCATATTCGAGTATCGCCAGCGCCACGGGATCGGCGATCCAAACGTCGCCTTGCGCGTCGGTGCACTCGCTGCGCGGCTTCCCAAAGCCGGTGAGTTTACCAACCATCCGCCCGGCCGGATAGGAGTAAATGTCGACATCGTTTGTGCGAACGTTGGAAAGGTAGAGCGACGCCTCGTTCGTCGCTTCGCGTGCGGCCGGCGGGAGCGCACCGGCGGTCTCGCCCGGCTGCGATTGAACGCCGCTGCACGACGCTAACGCGACCGGCGCGATGCAAAGTACCGCCATGGAAACAGAGAAAGCCCAACGCATCGGAATGTCACTGCGGATTCGGAACGCGGCCCTGTGATTCCGCCCCTACAGCAAACCAAGCTAGAGGGTTCGGCTGGTCGCAACGAGCAGTTGCGCGTGTTAGGAGGTGCCCTATGCGAACTCGGCTCGTTTTACTCATTGGTGCGCTCGTCGTGCCCTGTGTGGCGGCCTGCGCGTCGCAGTCGGCGACGACGCCGCTGCAAGCGCTGCAGAGCAGCGCACCCGTGCAGTCGGTGAGAGCGGACATCCGATTCGGCTTGACGCGGCAGCAGATCGAGTCGATCTATGCGCGACGCGGCAACGGGTACTTCCATGGATCCAAACACAAGCCGGTGCTGTTCGTTTCGGACATTGACGCCGGCGCCATCCGCCTCTTCCCGGCGAACAAGACGAATCCGAAGCAAAACGGCAGCATTACCACCGGCATTGATTTGCCGGTCAACGCGGCGGTGGATCTGCACGGCACGCTGTACGTCGCCAACAACGGGAACAGCACCGTCACCGAGTACCCCTTCGGCAAGACGAGCCCGAGCGTGACGCTGAGCGGAGGGCAGCTCGTGTATCCTAACGGCATCGCCGTGGACAACAGCGGCACCGTGTACGTGACGAGCGGCGCGAACGCCGGATCGTGCTACGTGCTGGTGTATCCGAAAGGCGCCTCAACGCCGAGCGAGCAGATTAATGGATTCGATCTCCCGGTCGGCCTCGCGATCGACAAGAGCGGCAACCTCTACGTGGGCGACGCCCTTCAAGATGTCGTTTGGAAAGTGCCCAAGGGTTCGACGACGCCGAGCAACCTCGGCCTGAGCGGCTTGGACGATCCGGTCGGCCTCGCGATCGATCCGAGCAACAATCTCTGGGTAGCGAACGACGAGAGCAGCACCGTGCTCGGCTTCCATCTCGGCGACACGTCGCCGTTTGCGACGATCACGAGCGGGCTTTCGGGATCGTATTCGATCGCGTTTGAGAAAACCGGCACGCTCTTCGTCGGCAGCAGCCTGCACTATCCCGGCGACGTCGCGGGTTACAAGAGCGGTTCGACGACGCCGTTTGAATCCATCAGCGTCGGGAACCCGGCCGGCCTCGCGGTGTATCCAAAGCCGAAGGACTAGCGTTCGGCACGCGCTACGCCGTGTTCGGTCGTTTGAAGGCGGCCTTCGGCGTTGAGGAAATGCGCCATCCGCGTTGTGCGGGGATTATGACGCGGGGATAAGAGCTAAGGGCTTTGGAAGTGAGGCCCCCTCTCGGCCGGGCGCCGCGGCACGCGCAGGGTGGCAAAGCAATCGTAGTCTTACGGTGTCAGCGAAAAGACTGTGTCCAGACTGTTGGCACTGCCAAGCGTTTTCGGCGCAGCAGACCTACTGCCACGCGACCGGTCTTTCGTACTCGACCAGGTCGCAAGGTAAATCGTTGCCCGATAAATATTAATCACATGTGTCGGAAAGAATGAGGAGGCCACAGACTAACGTGGGTGCGCAGCAGATCGAGGAGATCCGTGATCGACTGCGCTTAGCTTTTTCCAGCTCATATCTGACGCTGCTTAGCATAATTCAGGGAACCGCGCTCGCCGTACTGTTCGGGAAGATTGATCACTTGATCCAAGGCCCAGGTTTCGGCGCTTCGCAAGCTTTGATGGCTCTGGGGCTCTTCCTTCTCATAGTTCTGATCTGGAATCAGTACCAAATGGGCGTAATGCTTTATAACTGGACGCCGAAACTACTCGACTCGTTCATTCCATTCACTTTTGGCTTGTGCGAGTTTACTGCTATCCTTGGGCTTGAACGTGGCTTTAGGATCACGCTTTTAACACTCGGCGCGATGTTCGTCTTGGGTATAGTGGCTTTTGAATACCAATATGCGCAAGTGCAAAAGAGCTCCGAGCCTACTAATGTCATACATCGCGTTCACGCGGGCTTTCGGCGCGTTGACGACTTGTCATGCATGGCGTCGTCCATTCTTCTGTTTCTTACTTCAGCTATAGTTTGGGGACGCTTTGGCACCGCCGCCTCGTTTCCCATCCTGGCGAGCGGCGTGGTAATTGTTATCGCCATCGGGCACGGCGTACGCCAGGCAGTACATTGGCACTTCGTGCAACTTCGTCTGCAAGCAGTTGCATCCTCAGCGCAATCATCGCCACCGTAGCATCGAGGCCGCGATCCGGGAAGCTCCCTCGACCCACGGCTCCGCGGCCACCTCGCCGATTCGGCGGTCCTTCGTCGCTGAACAGCTGGCTCCGGTCGAAGCCATAGGCATGGTGCGTTCCGGGTGACGGGTACCCCAAAGTTATGCCACTTTTCGAGGCAAGATCGGGTGATTTTGGAGTGACTGAGCGAACCCTTCGGGCGTCTGTTGTCCGAGGCCGCGATGCGGGCGCGCGTGGTTATAGTCGTTGGGCCAACGTTCGATTTCTTCGCGGGCCTCGCTGAGCGAATCAAACGTGTTCTCGTTCACGCATTCGTCTCGAAACTTTCCGTTGAAGCTTCCAACGTAGGCATTTTGGGTGGGCTTCCCAGGGTGCGAGCACTGCATTCGCTTGCATGGTCGCCATTTGCCCTGGACCGCTGGCCGTTCCGCCTAACGATCAACCCGCAACGCAATGTGGCTTACTTCGTGACGAACCGCGGTATCGAAATGTTTGAAGCGAGCGGCGACGCACCGAAGCCGGCATTAATCATTCCGCTGAAAAGCTTCGGCGGCATTAATGTTCTCATCGACCGGCGCGGCCGGTGGGCGTACTTCGCCAGTGATGACGATGGAACGATTTCGATCTACTCTATCGATCCGCGTTCGGGAGCGCTGATGCCACAGACGTCGCCGCCGGTCAAGGCCGGCAACGAACCGAGGGCGATGGCAATCGACCCGAACGGGCGATTCTTCTACGTAACGAACATTCCGAAGATACGAAACGGGCCGACGATCTTAGGATTCCGCGTCGATTCACGAACCGGCGCACTGCGGAAATTGCCGACGTCGCCATTCTCTGGAGCGGCCGCCGGAAACGGACTCACCATCACTCCAGATGGCGCATTTCTCTACGCGACGAACTTCAGCGGTAAGACGATTGCCGGATTTGCTATCGACCAACTCACCGGAGCGCTGTGGCGCCTACCGCATTCACCGTTCAAAGCCGGCGATACTCCGGGTCAGATCGTTTCATGCCAGCGCATCGGCGATAGCTGTAAAGCGACGCCATAGCGAGCAACGTGCTACGATCGATGCCCGGCCGTTGAGTGTTTCAACTAAGCCCCGCCCGCGCCGCTCCCGCAGCCGCACCGCCGGCAACGATCGCGTAGGGCTTTGAGGGCTTAGCCCGCCACGGCGCCGATCGGCTTAGCTGGCCGGGCAGCACGGGGGTGTCTCGTCTTTGCGGCCTTATCCCCTATCCCGGGATTATGACGCGGGGATAGGAGTTGAGGCGCTTTCAAACGACGCCCCTGGCCGCCGGGCTGCCCGGCCGCCGCTTTCCAAGCCGCTAAGTTCTAAGCCCTAAGCCGCCGCGATCCAAGCCGCCACGCGCGCAGTGCGAGGCAGTTGCGTCGATCGTCGGGCCCCAGGTCTTCGCTGCCGAAAAGCCGGCCGAGTCTACGGCCGCCTTCAAGGCGGCGACGATCTGCTGCTTCTGCGCGTCGCTTAGATCCTCAGAGTACAGCTTCTGCCAGGCATCCGTATGTTGATAGAACGTCGTGCCGGAGGTCGGGAGAATCGACAGATCGCCGAGGTTCGCATCGTGCGGCAGTTCGGCGAGAACTTGCGTCTCGAACTGGTCCCAGCCGCCTCCAGAGATTATTGCGACTCGGACTACCCCGAGAAGTTCGGCGAAAGGCGTCGCCATCTCAGCATCGATCGCCGCTTTGCTCGGCTCCAGCGTGCCGTCTAGATCGAACACGATTAGTTTTTCATTTTGTGCCTTATCCACCGAATCTCGAAAAACTCCGCGTGACGTGGTTTTGAAATAGCCCCAGCGGGATTCGAAAACCCACCCTGCGGTCCTGGCAGTTCCCGCTTAATCCTAAATAGTCCGAAACCATAAGGGTTTTTGCGCTACCTCGGTCCTAACCGAAACTGCCCCTTTCGCCTCGATTCTGGCCCCTCTGATGCATTCTTGATGCACGACCCTTGAGGAAGCCCCAGCGGGAAAAGTCCCCCGCTCCCTCACCGCCTGCCTGGGAACGCGCCTCTTCCGTCGAACGTTCCCATCAAGGCCCTCCAGCGGCCAGAGGGAGCAAACAGGATGGGGAGTTTAGGATTCTATCGCGCCTTAGGTATTGGGCTGGCCGTCGGGTTGTTGGCCGGATGTGGCGCGCAGAGTAGCACGGTGCCCCTGAGCGGGCCGTTGCAGGCGCAGAGTCGCGTTCGATATGCGAGTGGG
>Ga0302325_10024576_pt1 | contig 12526 bp, 12 predicted proteins | sample Palsa_T0_2_FD_201948 | JGI IMG/M metagenome (GOLD analysis project Ga0302325, IMG submission 201948) | Peat permafrost microbial communities from Stordalen Mire near Abisko, Sweden - Palsa_T0_2 | ecosystem: Environmental > Terrestrial > Soil > Palsa > Peat permafrost | place: Sweden: Abisko...
TAAATTCCGGGAGATTGCCCGATTTTACAAAAACGCCTGAAATGGCAATCCATTTGACCCCTCTCTCCCCCGCCGATCGAGTGCGTTCCTTCGGCTACGTCATCATTGCCGTTATCTACTTTTATATTGCCCAGAATGTATCGGTTCACGCCGCTCATGGTCTTTCCAGCGGTGTCTGGCTTCCTTTCATCGAGCGCGGTATTTTGCTTTTTCTGGTGGTGCTCGGCTACGCCGCCATGGCGCGCGCGTTCAATGGCCAGCGCGAACCCATCCGCAGCATGGGCCTGGTCTTTCGCCCCGGTTGGCGAAAAGAGTTTGGACTAGGCGCCGCTTTGGGTTGGGCCATGTTACTGGTCAGTATCCTACCTCTGGTTCTGAGTGGTGGCTTGATCATCACGTTCTGGGCCATTCCGCGCCAGTTCGGAATCCTCATCATTGATCTGCTCGTCCTCGCCGTAGCTGCGCTGGCGGAGGAAGTCGTTTTCCGCGGATATCCCTTTCAGCAGTTGGTCGAAGCTATGGGACCTACGCTCGCGACCATCGTCTTTTCCATCTTCTTCGCTGTCATGCACATGTTCAATCCCGGTGCCAACCGGGCCAGCTTTCTCGTGACGGTGTTCTGCGGTTGGCTGCTCTCTGTCGCCTATCTGCGCACCCGAGCCCTTTGGGTAGCCTGGGGCTGGCACTTTGCCTGGAACGCAAGCATGTGCGTTCTCTTTGGACTTCCAGTGAGCGGCATCACTCAATTTTCGCCCGTCATCCAGAGCAATACCGTGGGTCCCCTATGGATGACCGGCGGAGAATACGGCCCGGAAGCCAGCGCCGTCACCGCCATCGTCATTCTGCTCGGTATCTTTGTCGTCTACCGGACGACCCGCGGACTCGCCTATCTTCACACCCAACCGGTGATCGTAGCTGCCGGCATCCCCGTTGATCTGGACGCGATGAGTAGCACCCTGGCTCCGCACCATCCGGTTGCACCCCCGCCGGCACCGGCTGGAACCACCTTGGTGCAAATCGAATCTGCCCCGAAACCACCCCTTCCCAGCCCCCCTCTGAACACCGCTCCCAACATTGATTCGCCGGAGATTCCCGAGTAATTTGCTCGTCTGAAACTTTGTTATCGGCGCGTTCGAAACGTTACTTGCAAATTACCCCCAATTAGGACCATCATTGGCGGATGAGGGAATCGCCATGGTTGCGTTCACAACCAAAGAATTCTTTCCCGCCGCAGCCCTGCTGGCAGTCACTGCGTTTGGTAGCTGCGCGTTAGGCCACGCACAAGTCTTTGTCGTGCAACGGGAACATCTGGGTCCAAAAGAAGCAAACCTCACCACTGTTCAACCAACCTCCGTCAAGCTTGAGACCAAGCCTGTAACCGAGCGGACAAAACAGCAGTTGATCCGCACGTTTCAAGCGGACGAGGCCTTTGCCGTCCGTCCTCTCCCGCTGGGTACCAAAGGCGTTGTGCTCCACGCCAACGGACCACTCAGTCCCACAGGAAATGGCTACGCGGAGGAGTTGGAGAAGTACGGAATCTCGTCCAAGCCAGGCGACCGCGTGGTGATCACCAAATTCGAGGTATCGAAGGACCGGATTCTATTCGAATTTAACGACGGCCCTGAGAAGCACCATCACATCCTGCAGCATATTTCCGTTGGCGGCATGGGTGGCGATGTGCCCCTGGCCCGGGACGACGGTCATGTCCCGATCGGTTCCCGGATGGTGTTGGTCTTCGACAAATTCGTCCCGGAGATGACCGCCTCCCAGGTCCGCGCTCTGATCGTTCCCATGATTGACTTTTCGCTCAAGACCCCGGCAGAGGCCTTCGCCGACACCTTACCGCCCAAGCTTAAGGGTGCGGTTCTGAACCACGAAGTTCTTGTCGGCATGAACCGTGAGATGGTGCTGAAAGCCGTAGGCCAGCCCGATCAGAAAATTCGCGAAGTCGATGGGCAGACTCCGTTTGAGGAATGGATCTATGGACAAGCTCCGCACCAGGTTCAATTTGTCCGCTTCAATGGCAATCGCGTAATCCGTCTGGAGATCGCCGATGTCGGTCAGCCACCGATCATTCGCGATAAGGATGAGACGGACGGTTATTTTGCCGGCCAGTTCGTCCGCCAGGTTCGTCTTGGAGATGCGCCTCCGGCTGCGCCAAGCGGGGAACACGCTCCCGCACCCGCGCCAACATTACGCCAGCCGGGAGAGCAATTGCCTGATGCGGTCAACAAAGACCAGCAGATGAAGAAAGTGCAATACCCCGATGACGAAAAGCCGCAGCCCATTCCGCCGCCGCCATCGGGAGGCTCGGCTCAGCCGCCTCCATCCCAATTGATCAATGTGTCCGATGTACGCGGAGCGAACTAACTCGGGCGTTGGTGTAAAATACGGCTTAGCAGCGCCTTCTGTTTCGCCCCAGACGATACGAAACCGCGTGAGGATGTTCAGGCGGAAGTGTGGCACGGAGCCTGTTAGAAGAGGGATAGATTTATGGCAAAAGTAGCTAAGACCGCCGACCGGTCCAAAATGATGGACACCGCCAAAGGGATTGAATGTCCCAAATGCACCAAGGCGACCCGCATTGTCAAACGAGTAAAAGATCGGGAACGCGGAGTTCCCGGAGGCGTTTACATTTCCTGCTCAGCCTGTGAGTTTTACGAGAAGCTCTAGGCCGACGCAAGTCCTATAGCCGTTCGCATTTCCGCTAAGATTGCTCTTGCCGCGGCGCCCGGGTTTACAGCCCGGGTGATCGGCCGCCCCACCACCAGGTAACTTGCTCCGGCTGCCATCGCGGCTGCGGGGGTAGCGATTCGCCGTTGATCGCCAATGGCCGAACCCTCTGGACGAATCCCCGGAATTACCAACAGTGGCTCCTGGCCCAGTTGGCGGCGCAGGTGCGCCACTTCCACCGGAGAACAGACAAATCCTCGAATGCCGTAGGCCCAGGCCATGGTTGCCAGCCGCTCTACTTGTGCAGCGGCACTCCCGTGCACCCCGGTTGCTTCTAACTGCGCTCCGTCCATGCTGGTCAAGACAGTGACGCCGAGCAGCGCGAGACCGGGATCCGCTGCTTCCACCGCAGCAGCCAGCATTTCCGGTCCGCCTGCGGCATGCACGGTCAACATCTTCACTCCCAGCCGCGACGCCGCGCGAACGGCCGATCCAACCGTGTGGGGAATATCGTGGAGTTTCAGATCAAGAAATACTGAGAAGCCGCGCCGCTCGAGTTCGGCCAGCAGGTAATTACCCTCAGCAATATAAAGCTCGAGCCCTACCTTGAACCACCGCACCGCTCCATCTAACCGATCCACCAGGGCGAAGGCCGCCCTGGCGTCGGGGAAATCAAGCGCAACAATTAAGCGGTTGGTGTTCTCGATCATCGTTGAAACTGAGCCGGCCAGCTCATCTCAGCAATTTGCGCCGGGCTCAGTGCCGGATCGACCAGATCCAGCCGAACCGACGCGAGTCCGTGGAATCCGAGAAGCTTGGCTGCTGCATAGGATAAGTCGACGATCCGAGTTTCAGGAACCGGACCCCGATCATTTACCCGCACCAGCACCGAGCGATGGTTACGCAGATTTGTAACCAGGACGGAAGCTCCCAGAGGGAGGCTGCGATGAGCGCAAGTCATGGAGTTCATGTTGTACAGCTCGCCGCTTGCAGTTGCTTGACCTTGAAAAGGACGCCCGTACCAGGATGCTTTTCCGAACTGGTGCCAGTGGTTGTGGGCGGATGGGGCTAGAGCATTTTGCGTGCTAGCTTGCGGAGTATCATGCTCGGCCAGCGTCGAACCGGGGCTGATGCAGAGTGCAGAGAGTACAGCGCCGGCAAGAAGAGCGGGCCCTATGGGCCAATGAGACTGGGTTGCGATAGTGGACATTGTTCTCCTGTCTATATTGTATGGAGCGCTTCGGGCCTAAGTCAAAATTTATCAATTACTTATTGGGTGTCCTCCTGTGGGGAAACAACGATTTGCTGCCTGATCTATTAGACGGTATTTGGGGGTCCCGTGTCTCGATTACTCCGGGGTTTTTTCGCCACCAAAGTCATCCGGATCGCGGAAAAACCCTATCGGCGGAGCATACACTTACACTGCCGCCGTGCAACCAAAATGTTGGCGGAAAACGACAAACTACTGGACTTTTTCCCAAATGTGCACCAAACCTGTAGCACTCACCATCGCCGGCTTTGACCCCGGATCGGGCGCGGGCATTACCGCCGACCTGAAGACTTTCTCCGCTCACCGGGTATACGGCGTGGCCTGTATCTCGGCCTTGACTGTGCAATCGACCCAAGGCGTCCGGGCGGTCGAACCCCTTTCTGGCACCCTGGTGCGGCAGACGCTGGACTGCCTGGCCGAGGATGTCGGGCTGGCTGGCATAAAGATAGGGATGTTAGGGAGCTCCGGAATCGTCACCGAAGTCGTCTCCTTTCTGGTCGGGCAATCCGGCAAGCCTGCCAGGAATCGCATTGTCCTTGACCCGGTGCTGCGTTCGACTTCGGGCACCCCTCTCCTCGACACAAATGGTATTCAAGTAATGCGAGACCAACTACTCAATCGCATTGGCTGGATCACCCCAAACATTCAGGAATTGGCCATCCTCATTGGCGAGGATCCTGGCGGTCGGGACCAGGTACCGGCGCAGGCTGCCCAGCTAAAAGACATTGCCAGGCGGCTAGGCAATAACGAGCTGAACGTGGTGGTAACGGGCGGAGATCTCAGCCGGCCGGACGACTTTCTCCTCACTGCTTCAGGGGAGCAGTATTGGTTCTCAGGAGAAAGGATCGCGACCAACTCGACCCACGGAACAGGCTGCGCTTTTTCGAGCGCACTCCTTTGCGAACTCATTTCGGGGTCCGGTGCGAAGGAAGCCGTCGCCGCCGCCAAGGCCTACGTCACCGAAGGATTGCGCTCCGCCTACCCAGTCGGGAAAGGGAAGGGGCCGATGAATCACCTCTATCGCTTTGACCCTGGAATGTGAGCCTTCCTGTCAAAACTTCCGGAATCACTTGAAGAAATCCCTAATTTCAAATGGCCAATGGCGAACCGCATTCAAGATCCCGATAACCAACTGCTCTCCCAGTAGCTCTATCCCCGAGACAATCTCCGGGTCCTCCCTCAAGCCCGTCGCGGGCCGACAGATTCGTCCGGGTGCCCCATGTTCGCACCAGCGTACGTGGGCCGAAAACGATGGGCGAAGCCCACGGCAGCTTTCTGTCTCCAGGAATGGATTTGCCGACCGGAGCACCCAGGTCTCAAAAGCGAGACCTGGGCCACCCACCCGAGTGGCGAAGGAAGATTGTCATTGAGCAACCGTTCTGCCCTGGAAGCACCGCCCTCCCCTTTGTCATCTTGACTGCTCTTTCCTTGAAATGTTTTTCGACAGGAAATCCAGGTGGGAGCGTAGTAACGAAGTCCATAGTTCTCCCTTCCGCTATCGGTCTCAGTAGGGGCGTTGCGGATTCGAGAATGCAGTTCGTCATCTTCAGCGTTGGAAGGTCAGCTCCCATTGAGCAACTACTTTCTCTTGGAAACACCGCCCTTTCCTTTGTCATCTCGACCGGAGCGAAGCGCAGTGGAGAGATCTCTGTGTGGATAGTCTTTCGTGGAAATGTTTGTCGGGTGTTAGCGTAGCCAAGGTATCTGCAATACCCCTTAGGCACTCCTCTCAATGCGAAGCGATGCGAATTAGCGAATGCAGTCCGCCATTTCTCATTTGCCTCCGGCATTCAATCCAAGACAGCCAATTGGACAATGCAGATCCCGGCATTCGGACCTAGTGTGAGAAGGTAAGCTTCTGTTTGTAATTTGGGATTGCTATCAGGAGGGAAGAATCGAGAGGACTAGTTACAAATCCTCCGAGCCCGAAGGCCCCGCAGCTCTCCTACCGCTGAGCGAGTTCGATTTCCAACCGAGTGTTCTTAGCGAACGTGACCTCATGTCCCCGCGCGATCCAAGTATCGAAAACCACCTTGCCGACCTCATAATACGCAAAGCCCGAAATCAGCCCGCCATTCGACGCCGCCGTTCCGATAACCCGGGTCAGCAAATCGAGTCCGTTGCTGGTCATGGCTTCCCGGACCAGCCCGGCGCCAGTGCTGTCCGAAACGGCAGCTAGCGAGCCTAGCGTAATAGGAGCCAGGAACCGGCTACCACCGTTCGCCTTCATCTGACCTTCTGCATCGATCTGCACCCGATCGCTCTTGACGCTCTCGGCCGCGATCACCCGTCCGTGTACCAACCGTTCGTCACCCGCGGGGAGTTCCACCTTGCGGAAGGTCAACCGCAGGCTGCCGTTGTGTCCGAACATTCCCGCAGGCTTCGCCTCAACCACGCTTCCGATCAGGTGCGTGCCTTCGGGAAGCAGCAGCTTGCCGTGAGCCTGAGCTGGGACGGTGCCGTCTGCCACCTGGACCTGGACCGCAGGATCATTCTCGAACAAAGGCTGAGTCAGCACCGCCTCGACGGGCATGCCAGCGGTCGCGGTGCTCGAGTCCACTGGATCCACCAACCGAGCTTCGATATCTCCGGTAAGCTTCAACTCGCCCAGGTCGGCGGCCTCCACAGGAGCCGGAGCGTCCTGCCCGGTTAGCTCCAATGGCTGTTTCAGCTCTGCGTCAAACTGGGTACCCGCCCAGAGTTCCTGGGGATGCACGGGAACCTGTGCATACAGTGCCTGTTTCGCGGTGTCCATTTTGTGCTGCGAGCTGAAGGCTGATGCCGTTTCCCGCTTAGTCCAACGGAAGGCCGAGGCGATGCGTTGTCCCAAAGAACGGCGGGGCTGATCGGGATCTGCCATACGAACGACCTTGGTCGTCCGTTCGGTAGTATCCGTGTCGATGTTGAAGTGGCGCCCATCCGGCGTTTCCAGTTCGCTGAAGGTGACCTCCGCGTTCTTAAGCGGTGTCAGGTCTCCATTGAACATCGCCGCTGTGCGTACCTGGCGGCTGACCGAATGTTTGCCGGTGATGATCCCATATACTTTGGAATCCGCCGGAATTGCAACGTGGTCGATAAGGTATACCGGTTCTGTAAGGTGGCCTTCGAGCCTGGTGCCCACCTTTAATGAATAGCTCTTGTCCAACGCGACCCGCAGGGGAACTCCCGCCGGAACCAGCTCCGCAGTTTGCGGCGCCAGATCTTGAGCAAAGGCTGAACCTGCGGTGGATGCCACCGTCGCGGCGAACAATGCTGCCAGAGCTATTTTCATGACGAGACCCTTCCCGGCGTAAGCGTGTGGACGTACTACATCGCATTGCGCTTTGAAGACACCAATAGCAATGTCTTCTGTTACCGTGACTTAGGGGAGAGTAGAACCTCGGCTTTAGCGGAAGGGGCGGGCGGGAGCAGGGTGGCGGGGAAACCGCGACTGTGGTGCCGGACGACCATTCTTCTACCGATTTCTACATGCCGAGAGTAGGCTGTCCGGAGGCGGGAGTATATCACTCGTTGGTTGCAAAAATGTCCCAGTCTGAATCACCGAAAGGTAACTACGACGCGACACTTTTCGATTGCTGTACGTCTCCCTCTATAACCAGGAAACGTCGAATGTATCGGAGCGGTTCGTCGTGGTTCGCCATTTCGCGCAGATGATACTTCCACACATCGGCCTTCAGTGTTCGCCGGGTGAATGGTTTTCGGGTTACGGTGACGATGCGGCCTTCCTTATCCCGTCTTGTATAACTCGCCGCAGGCACGACGAAGCTGATCTGAGATCCCTGCTTCCAGAACGCACGGGCGAAATCATGGGCGAACAGCAAAGCGTAGTAGCGCCGCCCTTCGGCAAGCAACTCCACTGCGTCATCAAAGCTGTCCCAGGAAGGTTCGATTTTGCTCTGAAACCACTTGCGGAACGGAAAGCCGTTGGTCCGCGCCTGGCGAATCACAATGCGAAGGAGTTCCTGTCTGGTCATAGCGTCTCCTCTTTTACCCGGATACCTTAGGGGAGGTACGTTTTTCTATAGCCACACTCTCCAACGCCGGCTGCCGTCAGTCCCTTATTTATGCTCCAAGAGGCCGGTTCCTGACTACCACTTAATGCGATTTGCTAAAAAATTTCGTGCACGCCACAACCGAACCCCTGCTCGCGTCGACGCACACGTTGATCACGACCAGTCGACGGAAGCGCACTCCTTGCGCAGAATAAGTCGCAAGCTATTTGGTATCAATAGTTTATTGTTCTTACTCGTGCTTCTTCCCGCAATTGGGGGGGCTGCCGTGACCACGCCGTCCGGGGTTGACACCAACCCGCTCAATCTGGACCCCACCGTACGTCAGGCCTTCGCCCGGTTCTACATCCTAGACTACGACGGGGCCCTTTCGCGGTTCGAGAAGATTCAGAATCAGAACCCCGACAACCCGCTGGCCGTCGACTACGTGCTCGATGCGGTGCTCTTCCGCGAGCTTTACCGGCTCGACCTGCTCGATACTACCCTCTATGCTCATGATGGATTTCTCAGCGGTAAGCACTCAGTGGCTCGCGACCCAGCGGTCGCCAACCGCGTTAACTCCTTATTTAACAGAGCGGTAGAGCTGTCCGACCAGCAGCTGAGCCGGCGCCCGGAGGATGTCGATGCGCTTTTCGCTCGTGGCTGGGCGCGCAGTCTGCACGCGGTCTATATCGGGCTGATCGAAAGAAGCTTCGTTTCCGCCCTCCATGTCGCCTTACAGGCCCGCAGCGATAACGAAAAAGTCCTTCGGCTGGATCCGCGGTACACCGACGCCAAGCTGATTCTTGGCGTCCATCAATATGTAACCGGCAGCCTTCCCTTTGGCATTAAGATCCTCGCCGGCGCAGCCGGCATCACGGGATCGAAGTCAAAGGGAATAGAAGACTTAAAAGAGGCCGGCACGCACGGGGTGATCACAACGGTCGAGGCCCGCACGGCGCTCGGGCTTTTCCTTCGCCGCGAAGCGAAGTATGAGGAAGCAATCGCCGTGACCCGATCGCTCACCGAGGAATACCCGCGTGATTTCCTCTTCCGCCTGGAGCTGGCCAACCTGACCAAGGATGCCGGCCAGGGCACTCAAGCCATCACGGAATACCGGCAGGTCTTGGAACAGGCCAAAAAGCCCGGGTATTTCCCTTCAGCTCACCTGGAACTTGCCTGGTTTGGTCTTGCCGACACCTTGCAAGGGCAAAAAAATTATGCGGAAGCCGCGGAGGCCTACAACCAGGCCACTCTGCAACCCACCATCAGCATGGATCTGAAAAGTCGCTGCGATCTGAACTCAGGGAAGATGTATGATCTTCTGAATGAACGAGATATGGCGCTTAAGCAGTATGAGGTCGTGCTTCGCCAGGACGGCGACTCGGCGCAGGCCGATTCTGCCCGCAAATATCTCAAATCACCATTTACCACGCGCTAGGCGTTTAATGATGTAGGAGGTGTCGAATGGCTTCGTATTGTGCTGGCTGTGGCGCATCACTGCCCGGCGGTGCCAACTTCTGCTCGACTTGCGGAAAGGCCGTGATTGAACCTGGTCCTGTTGCCTACACCGGAAACCCCGGGGGTGCCTTTTCCCCTTTGGTCCGGCCAATCGCCGGGAGGAAGGTCGCCGGCGTATGCCAGGGGATCGCCAATCAATTCGGATGGGATGTGACCCTGGTCCGAGTCATCACCGCTCTTTTAGGACTATTCACTTTCCCGATAGCAGTCCTGGTTTATTTGCTGATGTGGCTAATCGTGCCTGAAGAGGCCCGGGCGGTTCCACCAGTGACCACACTGAATACCACCACCTAGATCTGTTTGATCAAAGGTTCGATCCCAAGACTCGATCAAATGACCGACCGCCCCTTCCGGTATCCCCGGAACCAATCGGCCTTACATTGTGAGCGTGTTTCTCTCCCGTACTTAGCCAAGAAGTACGGGACCCCCCTGTACGTCTATTCGGCAGAGCAAATACTCGATCGATATAAGCTTTTCTCCGAAGCATTTGCCCATCGGGATCACCTCATTTGCTATTCGGTAAAGGCAAATTCCAATTTGTCTATCCTGAAGCTGTTGGCAGATAAGGGTTCGGGCTTCGATATCGTCTCCGGCGGAGAGCTGGAGCGCATCCTCGAAGTGAATAAGAAAGCGGCCCGACGGGTGGTGTTCTCGGGCGTGGGCAAGACAGCCCCGGAGATCGATCGGGCCCTGGCCGCCGGAATTTTGATCTTCAACGTGGAGAGCGAATCAGAAGTGGCGCTGCTTGCCGAGCGAGCTCGCAAACGGAAGGTCCGGGCCCGGGTCGCCCTGAGGGTGAACCCCGACGTCTTCGCCGAGACGCATCCTTATATATCCACCGGCCTGCGCGAGCACAAGTTCGGAATCGACATCAAACTCGCCCGGGGTGTCTACCGGCTGGCAAAGCAATCCCGTTTCCTGGATCCGGTCGGGATCAGCGTCCACATCGGTTCCCAGATCCAGACCGCCGAGCCCTTCGGTGCGGCACTGCAAGCAGTGGCCAATCTAATCCGGGAATTGGAGACAGACGGAATAAGAATCAAGTTCGTCGATGCCGGAGGCGGATTGGGAATTGACTATCTCCCTGGGTCTTCCTCATTTGATCCCGTCGTTGCCATGGGGAAGTACGCCGCCGCATTGGAGCGCTCGCTTGGCGAACTCGATGTGCGTCTGCTGCTGGAACCGGGACGGTTCGTCGTGGCTCAGGCCGGGGCGCTCCTGGCCAGGGTCCTTTACGTAAAGCGCAATGGTGCTAAGACTTTCGTAATCACTGATGCCGGCATGAACGACCTGATCCGGCCGGCGCTCTATCACGCCTATCACGAGATCGTGCCCGTCGTTAAGGATGCCACCTCGAAGACGGCCGTCGTCGACATCGTAGGGCCGGTGTGCGAGACGGGCGATTTTTTTGCCCGGGACCGCGGCCTGCCGGAAGTAAAGGAAGGCGACCTGGTGGCAATCCTCGATGCCGGCGCCTACGGCATGTCCTTGAGTTCGAACTACAACACCCGGCCCCGCCCAGCCGAGGTCCTGGTAGAAGGCAAGCGAGCCCGCCTGATCCGCCGCCGGGAAACCATCCAGGACCTTACCCGTCAGGAACGCCGTTTGCTCTAGAGTCGGCGTGAGGTAGAGGCAAGAGGTAGGGTTTTTCGACTGTGGTGTTCCGGTGACGCCCCATGTGGAGGACAAACCCACTCAAGTTCCCGCACGGCTATCTCCCAAAGCAAAAGGCCCGGGCAAACGCCCGGGCCTTTTCTCAACCAAACCAACCTCTACTGCGAAAGGGAGTGAACCGAAGCCAGAGTATTTGCTTCCGGCTCGGCCGACTGCGCCTGGGTGGTAAGCCCCTCCTGAACCGAAGCGCCTGAAGCAGCCCGGCCAGTCACCCCATCAGAGGGATGATTAGGACCAAGTCCCAAACTGATCAACGCCCGACTATCCGGCGTCAACTTCGTCTGCCACCCGTGATCGGATTGGTACTGCCGCATCGCCACCTGGGTGTGCGCGTCCCATTGTCCCGTGGGTGCGCCCGTCAAATACTTCTGGTGAATCAATGCGGTCTGAATTTCTGCCGCACGGCTGGAGTCAATGGCGCGCTGACCGTGGATCCGGCTGACTTCTTTCCTCTTGCCCTTCTTAGAGGAGGTCACCCTGGAATGACCGGAGGTGGGTGCACGGTGAGTTCGGCTGCCGAATACAGGAGTAATCGCCAGAGTGCAAAGCAACAGCAACGCCTGGCTTGCTCGAAAAGAGGGCATGCTTACCTCGATCAGGGGATTTCTTACTTCTGGACACACTAAAAGAACATCAGCAAGATTGCAAACGAAACCTGACCGGCGACGCTATTTTTCGCACCGCCGGTAACCATTACCAGGTAAAATGTCCTACTTTACCGATCAGCCCCATCTAACTCATTACCTTATGGTTAGACGTCTGGCCTGGGTAGGCAATTACTTCTATGGGAGGGTACCTCCCAGGTAAGTTCCACCAGCAGTCGGGTTGCGTGAATCCACCACCCGGAAGCCGACATCCTGTCCCGCCTTCAACGCAGAAACCAGTGATTGGAATTGTTCAAGACTGGTCACCGCCTGCCGGTTGATTTCGGTGATGACCAACCCGGGAGTCAATCCGGATTCGTCCGCGAAGGAGCCCGGTTTCACTTGTGTTACCAGAACTCCCTTGATCCCCTTGCTGGCCAAAGGTCCCGGGACAGCTTCCACCGTAATGCCCAGTTTGCCTTCCGATGCGTTAGGAGCGCTTTCCGGCCCGTTCTGTCCGTTTTGCGACGAGGGTTGTGCTGCGTAAAGCTTCGCCCGGTCGGCGATCGTCAAAGTGGCTGTCGAGGTCTGGCCGCTGCGCACGTAGCCAAGATGAACCGTGCTCCCCGGCTTGCGCGCCGCGATGTCGGTCACCAGGGCATCCCCATCCTTAATAGGCTTGCCGTCGACCGTCGTAATAATGTCGCCCGCTTTCAACCCAGCCTGGTCAGCCGGCCCCTTCGGTGTTACCTGGTTCACCAGAACCCCACTCTTGAAACCGTAAACGCGCTGTACCGCTGGATTCAGGCTGGCCT